>Ga0335074_10011182_pt1 | contig 12546 bp, 8 predicted proteins | sample Lox_Sample_23_FD_206715 | JGI IMG/M metagenome (GOLD analysis project Ga0335074, IMG submission 206715) | Soil microbial communities from Loxahatchee National Wildlife Refuge, Florida, United States - Lox_Sample_2.3 | ecosystem: Environmental > Terrestrial > Soil > Wetlands | place: USA: Florida...
CAAGCCGGAGGAGGTCGTGACCGCACCCTAACGTGCCCGGCGAGCTTTTCAGGAGAAGTTTTGCACAACGCGGCGGATGACGAAGGCTTCGGTTCTGCGGACACCACCGGTGGCACGCTGTATAAGAAGGATTTTTGGAGTAAGGAGAATCTGAAGTACAGCCGACCCCATTACCGGCTGGAGAAATCTGCACGAATTATAAACAGGCTCACCCGGGGTAAAGGTTGCACGCTTCTTGACATTGGCTGCGGGCCCGCTGCCCTGATGCCTCTCCTTCAGTCAAACATCCAATACTATGGTGTGGATATAGCCATACAGCACCCGGCGCCGAATCTGCTTGAGGCCGACTTTCTCGAGATGCCGATCCGGTTTGCTGACAAGCATTTCGACATCGTTATTGCCCAGGGCGTTTTCGAGTATGTGGGAGGCCTTCAGGCTCAGAAATTTGCCGAGATATCACAGCTGTTGAACGATAGCGGTACATTTATCGTGTCATACGTTAATTTCGACCATCGCAGCAAGAGCGTATACTGGCCTTACAGCAACGTGCAGCCTCTCGGTGATTTCCGCCAGGCCCTGGCGCGGCACTTCGAAATTAAGCGGTCCTTCCCGACTTCCTACAACTGGCATCACTCCGAGCCTAACCAAAAAATTATCAGATCGATTAACATGCATATTAATCTTAGCATCCCATTTATTAGCCGAATATTGGCCGTAGAATATTTCTACATTTGTTATCCGGTACGGAACAAGGCTCGTTGATCATGATTTACGCCGCCGAGATCTCATCCGATCCGGCCGCGCTCCGGCAACATCTTGTAGCCGTATAACTACTATACGCTATAAGATGTCCTGACATCACGCAGATCTGACTTGTGCTGTTATGCGTTCGCCGTATCATAACCAGCTGCTGGACACTCACATGATTGCTGGCATGCTGCCATTGCGCGAACCGCGGCCCTAACCTAGGAGACATGATCAGTATTTCCCCGACCGACCCTGAATGCGTCGGCACTGTCGCGGCAGGTGGGTGGCCTCCCATGGCCATCCTGGTCGCCCTCCGGAAGGGAGTTGTGCGTTTCTCATGAACGAGCAAGCGATCCAGGAATTCTGGCAGGGGCACCCTTGCGGGGATGCGCAGGTCGGAGGGCTTCGCGACCGCTTCGAAGGGGATTACGATAAGTTCTTCACCGACTACGACCAGTTCCGTTATCAGAAGGAAAAGCACCTTCCGGCCTGCATTGATGCGTTGAACGTAGCAGATAAGAAGATACTTGAGATCGGATTGGGCGAAGGTGCGGACTCGGAGCGTCTGATCCGTCGTGGCGCCCACTGGTCGGGTGTTGACTTGACCGCCGAGGCGGTGGAAAGGGTCCGGACCAGGCTGACGCTGCGGGAACTCCCTTACGATGAGCTGCAGCAAGGCAGCGTTCTTGACCTGCCCTTCGCCGATAGCACCTTCGACATGGTGTTCAGCCACGGCGTCCTGCATCATGTGCCCGAGATCGGGCAGGCCCAGAGCGAGATCCACCGGGTCCTGCGTCCAGGCGGTGAACTGGTCATCATGATGTACGCCCGCAGGTCGCTGAACTATCTGATATCCATTGGTGTGATACGCCGCGCCGCCATGCTCGTGGCGTACCCACTTGCGCGCACCGGGATCCTGCCCAGCGACCGTGCCGGGGGAACGCTGGCCGCCCATCTCGCCAATGCCCAGGATCAAGGGCTATTGCGGTACCTACGCCTGGAGGAGTTCGTCCACCACAACACCGACGGACCGGCCAACCCATACGCCCTGGTCTATGACCGTAAGCGGATCGAGCGTGATTTTCCGTCCTTCCGGATCGTGCGTACCTACAAGCGCTTCATGCATGCCCCGCCCCTGCCGGTGCACCGACTGCCGGGCGAGACGCTCATGGGCTGGCATCTGTGGGTCCATCTGGAACCGGTGCCTGCCCGACCTGGATAAACATGGTCACCGATTGCTGCCGGATGTCTGCGCCTGGCGGTCGCCCGCAGCGGGCGTGACATCCGCCGTGGGCCCGGCGGGCCGGCTCCGGAACCTGGCCCAGATCGAACCGTGCGTCGGGATCTTGTCGGACTCCCGCATCGCCACCCGCAGCTGCCACCACCACACCACGGCCCCTAGCCAGGTCGCCAGCGCCGCCCCGCGGACCGTCCCGACGGCCCCACCGAGGTAGGCCCCGGTGAGGGAGAAGGCCAGGTACATGATCGAGGCAATGATCACAGCGCGCAGGCTGCGCTTGGCGGCGCCCAGCGCGTGCAGGCCCGCGGTGGCCCCGGCGATGAAGCAAAATCCCACGGTGGACAGTGACCATGGCACCACCAGTTGGGCGGCTGGCCGCCACAGCTGCTTGCCCAGTAGCAGGTTTCCAAGGCCCCTCGGCAGCGCAATGAGCAGCATGCCGCCCCAGGCCAGCCCCAGGATGGCCAGCCCCATGCCGACCAGCACGCAGTACAGCCGCAAGTGCTGGGGGGAGCGCCGCAGGATCCGGGCGGCCTCCGGCACGGTCACCAGCGTTATGCCGAAGAAGATGACCTGGAAGGGGCCCATCAGCAGGGCGCCCGCCTGTACGTAGCCGACCGCGGCCAGGCCTGCGATCAAGCCTAGGCCGTAGGTGCGCAGCTGCCCGGCTCCGCTGTTGGCGGTGTTCTCGAACATGTAGCGCAGCGACAGGTCGCGGTGCCGCGTCACCCAGTGCCAGCCGAGTGATGGGCGGGGGATGACCCGTGCCTGCAACGGCCCGACGCAGGCTGCGACGGCCGCCGCGCTGCCCCACGCAACCATCAGCCAGAACACGCTGTTCTGGTGCAGTACCCGCAGGGCCAGCAGTGGCGGCACCAGCGTCAGCGTCCAGACCGTGTCGTTGACGAACGCCTTGTTCCCCTGGCCGAGTGCGAAGAACGAGTACCGCCAGCTGTCCTGCAGTAGCAGGCCGGGCAGGATCAGGCCGAGGGCCAGGAAGGCCAGCCGGGGCTGGCTGTGCAGCAATGCCGCGACGATCAACGCGGCGGTACCGGCGATCAGGCCGACCACCAGGGCGGTCCCTGTGGTCCGCGCGGTGACCCGCCGCCAGGTGACCGGGTCGGTGCCGCTGAACCTGACCAGCATCGGGTCGGTGGCCAGGCCCCGCGAGGCGGTAAGCGTGAACGAGTAGGTCACGTAGGCCAAGCTGAACGCTCCGAACCGCGATGCGCCGAGCTCACGGGCGATGTAGAAGCTCACCGCCGCGTTGCTGATGCTGCACATCGCTTGGTCCGCAAGACCCCAGCCGAACCGCTGGGCGATCCGTTGCGGGACAGCCCCCATCTTGGCGGTGATACGGCTAGCCACGGAAGAGTACCGGCGCTCCCGCAACCTGGCCCGGCCGGGTCATCCCGCGGTCCCCGGCGGCCTGCGCAGCATCTTGTCGACCTGCCCGGCTTCCAGCAGTTCGCGGATCCGGCGCAGCCGGACGAACCGCGACGACACGAAATCGTCGTAGGTCAGGCCGTACTTTGTGTAGGCCACGATGAGCTCGTCGACACCGTCCCGAACGGTCCACTTCAGGCGGAGGTCGGGGAATGTCGCGGCCAGCTTGGAGAAGTCGACGCGGTAATTGCGCAGGTCGGGTCCGGCACCCTCGGCCAGCGACAGGGTCGAGCCGGGCACCGCCTCGCGGACCATCTCGGCGATGCCGCGGACCTGCACGTTGTCCTCCGGCCGCCCGACGTTGAACGCCTGGTCGTGCACAAGCTCGCGCGGTGCCTCCAGCATGGCGGCGAACGCCCGGCTGATGTCCTCGATGTGTACCAGCGGCCGCCACGGGGTCCCGTCGCTCTCCAGCCGGACCTGGCCGGTGGTCAGCGCGACCGCGGTGAGGTTATTCACCACGATGTCGAGGCGGAGCCGGGCCGACGCGCCGTACGCGGTGGCGTTGCGCAGGTAGGTCGGGCTGAAGTCGTCGTCGGCCAGCTCCGACAGGCCGCGCTCACCGCGCACCTTGCTCTCGCCGTACGGCGTGACCGGGAACAGGTCGGCGTCCTCGGCCACCGCTGCCGATCCTGCCGCGCCGTACAGGCTGCAAGACGAGGCGAACAGGAAACGCTGCACGCCGGCCTGCTTAGCCGCCTCGGCCAGATGCAGAGTGCCGTCCAGGTTGACCGAGTAGGTCGCGGCCGGATTGAGGTCCCCGAGCGGGTCGTTGGACAGCGCTGCCAGGCACATCACCGCGTCGTAGCCGGCCAGTTGGCCGGGCTCGACGTCCCGCATGTCCCGCGGCCCGGAGTACGCGTCCTCCGGCCCGGGACCGAGGTCGCACCCCTCGTATAGGCCGAGGTCGAGCCCGTCGACCTCGTGTCCGGCCGCCCGCAGGAACGGCACCAGGACGGTACCGATGTAGCCGCGGTCGCCCGCAACCAGGACTCTCACTCCTACCCTCACTTCGCTGATCTGGGTTCGATGCGCGGCGAGACAATTTCGCCGCATTAATGAGACCTGCCACCGGCCCGCTTTGATACCTCCGGGGGACCTGTTCCCGGCGTATCACGAATGCCGCCCGGACCCTCTAGTAGAGGTGCAGAAGCCGCGCATCCTGATCATCGTCCAGAACCTCCCGCTGCCGTTCGACCGACGGGTCTGGCTCGAATGCCAGGCCCTGGTATCGGCGGGCTACCGGGTGGCGGCGGTCTGCCCGAAAGCCAGCGGGGACCCTTCTTACCACGTCATCGACGGGGTAGAACTGTACACGTACCGGCCCTACGCGCCCGGCGGCAGCAAGCTCAGCTTCATTGCCGAGTACGCCTACTCGTTCCTGGCCACGGCCTGGCTGGCGGTCAAGGCCCGCGGGCACGGCCGGTTCGCGGCCATCCAGGCCTGCAACCCGCCGGACATCTTCTGGCCCATCGCGGTGGCCTTCCGCGCCGCGGAGCGCACGAAATTTGTCTTCGACCACCACGACCTGTGCCCGGAGCTATTCGAGTCCCGCTTCCCCGACGGGCCGAGGCTGCCCTACCGGGGCCTGCGCAAGCTGGAGCGCCGCACGCACCGGTCGGCGGACCACGTGATATCCACCAACGAGTCCTACCGGGAGATCGCGATCAGCCGGAGCGGCAAAGCGCCCGCGGACGTCACCATCGTCCGCACTGGCCCGGACCCGGAGCGGCTCAAGCGCGGCCCGGCCGACCCGGACCAGCGCCGGGGCCACAAGTACCTGGCCGCCTACATCGGCGTCATGGGCCCGCAGGACGGGGTCGATATCGTAGTCCGGGCGGCCGACATCGTGGTGCGTGAGCTCGGCCGTGACGACATCGCGTTCACCCTGATCGGCTCTGGCGACTGCTTCGACGAGCTGGTGGCCCTGCGCGACAAGCTGGGCCTGGCTGGTCACGTGGAGTTCACCGGGCGTGCGCCAGATGAGCTGGTCACGCGCATCATGTCCACCGCCGACGTAGGCCTGTCACCAGATCCCAAGAACCCGCTCAACGACCTGTCCACGATGAACAAATCAATGGAGTACATGGCATTTGAACTCCCGGTGGTTGCTTTCGACCTCCGGGAGACACGTGTTTCCGTCGGGGACGCCGGCGTATACGTCAGGCCCAACGATGTGCATGACTACGCCAAGGCCATCGCCGACCTCATGGACGACGAGGCGAAGCGTATCCTCTTGGGCAAGCTGGGGCGGGCACGCGTCGAGCAGGAGCTCGCCTGGAGCCATCAGGAACGCGCCTACCTGGGTGTCTACCAGCGGCTGACCGGCGCCAAGGCTCCCGCTGAGGCGGGACGCTGAGGTGTGCGGAATCGCGGGATGCTATCAGCAGCTCGATGGCCCGAAGCTTGTGGACATCATGAGCGACCGGATCGCCCATCGGGGGCCTGATGCGGCGGGAACGTGGAGCCATGAAGACGGCCGGGTCTCGGTACAGCTCGGCCACCGGCGCCTGTCCATCATCGACTTGTCAGCCGCAGCCGATCAGCCACTGTCCAAGCACGGCATGACGCTGATCTACAACGGAGAGCTCTACAACTACAAAGACCTGCGCGCGCAGCTGGCCAGCCGAGGCGTCGAATTCGTCACCAGGTCCGACACCGAGGTCGTGCTCGAGGCTTGGCGGGCCTGGGGGCCCGAGGCCCTGCGCAGGTTCCGCGGCATGTTCGCGTTCGCGCTGGCGGATACGGCGACAGGCGAACTGGTGCTGGCACGTGACCCGCTCGGCATCAAGCCGCTGTACTACCTCCCGCGGGGTAACGGAGCGCTGTTCGCATCGGAACTGAAGGCGCTGGTAGCCGCGGTGGGTACCGAGTTGCGGATCGAACCGGGCGCCCTCGTGGCGTCGATGCTCTACTACTGGGTGCCCGATCAGCAGTGCGCCGTCGGCGGCGTACGTAAGCTGCCGCCCGGCTCGTGGGCGCGCCTGCGCCCGGATGGCAGTCTCGCCGTGCACCAGTACTGGCGCATCGCGGACATAGCGGAACAGGCCGCGGCCGGACCCGCCGCCGATCTGGCGCAGGTGGTCCAGGAGTCGGTCGCCGCGCACCTGGTATCGGACGTGCCGGTGTCGAGTTTCCTGTCCGGCGGCCTGGACTCCAGCATCGTCACCGTACTGGCTCACCAGGCCGGCCAGGGTATCGACGCCTACACGATCACCTTCCGCCCGGAGGACCAGCGGCTGGAGGCCATGCCGGACGACGCCGTCTATGCGCGGAAGGTCGCGGCGCGCTTCGGCATCGACCTGCACGAGATCGAGATCTCACCCGATATCGTCGATCTTCTGCCGCGTATCGTCGACGCGCTTGACGAGCCGATAGGTGATCCCGCTGCCATCAACACCCTGCTCATGTGCCAGGCCGCGCGGGAGCGCAACGTCAAGGTGATCCTTTCCGGCATGGGCGCGGACGAGCTGTTCGGCGGCTACCGCAAGCACCTGGCGTGCGTCATGGCCAGCAAGTACAGCAGGCTGCCGAGCGTGCCACGCGCCGGCGTGCGGCACGCTGTGGAGCGGTTCCCGGTCAGCGTGCGAGGCCGGGGCCTGCGCTACGCCCGGTGGGCGAAGCGCTTCCTCACCTTCGCCGAGCTGCCCGAGGAGCCCCGGTTCCGGCGGAGCTACACGCTCTACGACCCGGACGAGCTCACCGACCTGGTCAGCCCGGACCTGGCTGACCAGGTCGGCCAGGTCATCGAGCAGCACAGCGACATCTACAACGACAACTCGCTGCCGGACCAGGTCAACCGGATGTGCCTGGCCGATGCGCGCCTGTTCCTGACCGGGCTCAACCTCGCTTATACCGATCGGGCCAGCATGGCGGCTTCGGTCGAGGTACGCGTCCCGTTCGTCGATCCGCTCGTCGCGTCGGCGGCGTTCTCCGTACCCGGCCGCGACAAGATCCGGCACCGGCAGGGCAAGGTCGCGCTCAAGCGGGCGGCCGAGAACTGGCTGCCGCGCGAGATCGTGTATCGGCCCAAGGCCTCCTTCAGCGCCCCCCTCCGGGCGTGGGTGCGCAACGATCTGCAAGAGGTCATCCGGGACGTGCTGGTCGGGGGCGAGCTGGTGCAGTGCGGGATGATACGGGGCGGCGCGGTACGGCATCTCATCGAAGAGGAGCAGGCCGGCCGCGAGGATCGTGCCAAGCAGATATGGCAGCTGCTGACCCTGGAGCTGTGGTACCGCCACATGCAGTCCATGGGCGTCGCGGCATGACTCACGAAGGACCCGATGAAGCAGATAGCGCAGAATTACAAATCCGGCGAGCTGGCCGTCCTGGATGTGCCCGCTCCGGCGTGCCGTCCCGGCGGCGTCCTGGTGCGGTCGCTGTTCTCCCTCATCTCGACCGGCACCGAGATGATGAAGGTCTCCGAGGCGAGCATGTCGATGGTGGGCATGGCGCGGGCACGGCCGGACCAGGTGCGCAAGGTCCTCGACGCCGTACAGCAGCAGGGCGCGCTCACTACGTACAAGAAGGTCATGAACCGGCTCGACTCCTACACCCCGCTCGGCTACTCGCTCTGCGGCGTGGTGACCGAGGTGGGCCGTGGCGCCGAGGAATTCAAGGTCGGCCAGCTTGTCGCCGCGGCAGGCAACGAGCACGCGCTGCACGCCGAGTACAACTGGGTCCCGGTCAACCTGTGCGCCGCGGTTCCGCCGGGCGTCCTGCCCGAGCACGCCGCGTTCTCGACGGTCGCGTCGATCGCCATGCACGGCGTGCGGCGTGCGGAGGTGCAGCTTGGTGAGACGGCGGCCGTAATCGGCCTCGGGCTGGTCGGCCAGATCGTGGTCAGGCTGCTGATCGCGGCGGGTGTCCGGGTGGTCGGTATCGACCCGGTCGAGGACCGCTGCCGCCTGGCGGAGAAGGCGGGAGCCGTGCTGTGCGGCTCTCCCACGGGCGACGGCATGGACGCCCTCGTCCGAGAACTCGCCTCGATCAGCAGCGGACGCGGCGCCGACCACGTCTTCCTGGCCGCGGGCGGATCGACCAACGGTCCGGTCGAGGCGGCGGTGAAACTCGCCAGGGACCGCGCCCGGGTCATCGACATCGGCAAGATGCGCCTGGACCTGCCCTGGAACGCCTACTACGAAAAGGAACTCGACGTCCGGTTCTCCCGGTCCTATGGGCCCGGCCGCTACGACGACCGCTACGAGCTCGAGGGTATCGACTACCCGGCCGGCTACGTCCGCTGGACCGAGAAACGGAACCTGGAGTCCTTCCTCGACCTGGTCGCCCGCAATGAGGTCGAGGTGGCGACGCTGATCTCGGGCGTGTTCCCGATGACGGATGCGGCCAAGGTCTACGCAGAGCTGAAGTCGGGCGAGCTGAAGGCCGTCGGCGTGCTGCTCGAGTATCCGGTGCCTGCCGAGGACGCCCCGGCACCAGCGACGAGCCGGGTGCTCCCCGGCGCCAAGACCCTGGCCCCGCGCCGCACGTCAGCGGGGAAGGCACAGGTCGCGGTGGGCTTCATCGGCGCCGGCAGCTACGCGTCGTCGATGCTGCTGCCCAACCTGGCCAAGCTCAAGACCGCTCACTTGGCGCACGTCGCGACGACTCGCTCGCTTTCGGCCGTCAATGCCCAACGGAGGTTCGGCTTCACTACCGGATCGACGACGGCGGACGCCTTGCTCGAGGACTCGTCGCTGGACGCGATCTTCATCGTGACCAGGCACCAGACGCACGCTCAGCTCGTCTGCCGCGCCCTCGAGACGGGGAAGGCCGTCTTCGTCGAGAAGCCGCTGGCGCTGACACACGACGAGGTCGACCGCATCGCCGGCACCATCGAGAAGACCGGCAATGACCGGCTCATGGTGGGGTTCAACCGGCGATTCGCGCCGTTGCTCGTGCAGATGAAGAAGGACTTCGGTCCGGGCGGCAGTTCGGTCACCCGCTACCTGGTCAACGCCGGCCCGCTGGCCGCGGACAGCTGGTACCTGAACGAGGAGGCCGAGGGGTCGCGGTTCACCGGCGAGGGCGGTCACTTCATCGACACGCTGAGCTGGTGGGCGGGGAGCCTGCCAGAAGAGGTCTACGCGGTCCGCGGCCCGGAAAAGGGTGATGTCCACGCCACAATCCGGTTCGCTGGCGGATCCTGCGGCAGCATCGCCTACCTCACCGGCGGGAACTCGCGTTACCCGAAGGAGACGCTGGACGCCACGGGCGGCAGCCGGAGCGCCCGGCTGGACAACTTCCGGAGCGCGGCGGTCTGGTCCGGGCGGCGCCGGAGCACCACGAAAGCGCGAGGCGGGCAGGACAAAGGCCAGGAGTCGGAGATGGCACAGTTCGTCGAGGCGGTCCGGATCGGAGCGCCGATGCCGATCGCTATCGATTCCCTGGTCGCTACCACCAGGGCCACGATCGCCGCAGGCGAGAGCCTGCTGAGCGGACGCCCGGAGCGCGTGCGGCCATGGACATGACATCGCGGCTCGGCTGGTACGCCAGAAGAGCGGCCAGGATGTCCCCCGCCGAGATGACGTGGCGAGCCCGTGACCAGGTTCTCCGGCTGACCTGGTCGGCACGGCAGGTTCGGCCGGACCAGGTCGCGAAGGCTGCTTTGCGGCTACCCGTCGAGTGCGGCTTTGCCGCCGTGCTTCCGCCGGGAACGGCCGGCCGGGTGCCCGATCAGGCCAGGAGAGCAGTCCTGGAGAGCGCGGACAGGCTCTTGCTCGGGGAGTGGGAGGTGCTCGGCGTTCCCCGAGATGACCTGGTGCGGCCCGACTGGTTCCGCGATCCGGTGACCGGCCGCCGTTCCGCGCCGGACCGTTACGCGTTCCGTATCGATCACCGCTCGGAGGAGCAGACCGGCGATATCAAGCAGGTGTGGGAGATTTCGCGCCTGCAGCACCTCACGCTGCTGGCCGTGGCATGGTTCCTGACCCATGAGCAGGCCTATGCGCAGCGGATCGCCGAGCAGTTGCGCTCCTGGTGGCAGGAGAATCCCTTCCTCTCCGGCGTGAACTGGACGAGCGGTATCGAACTCGGCATCCGCCTGATCAGCCTGGCCTGGATCCGGCGTCTCCTGGCCGACTGGCCAGGCATCACCGACCTGTTCGAGCGCAACGCGCTCGCGGTACAGCAGGTCCGCTGGCACCAGCAGTACCTCGCGGCGTTCCCGAGCCGTGGCTCCTCTGCCAACAATCATGTGATCGCCGAGGCAGCCGGGCAGCTCGTGGCGAGCTGCGCGTTCCCGTGGTTCCCCGAAAGCGAGGGCTGGCGGCAAAAGTCAGCGCAATTGCTCGAACGTGAACTTGTGCGCAACACCTTCCCGTCGGGTATCGGCCGTGAGCTCGCCTCGGATTACCAGTGCTTCATCGCCGAACTCGGGCTTGTGGCGGCCGTCGAGGCCGACGCCAGCGGCCACCCGCTGAGCGCGGCCACCTGGCAGCGGTTGTGCGCCATGGTAGACAGCGCGGCTGCCCTGGTTGACGCGCAGTTGCGGCCGCCGCGTCAGGGTGATTCGGACGAAGGCCGCGCGCTGCTGCTCGACGCTCCAGCGCCCAACCGCTGGCCGTCGTTGCTGGGGCTAGGCGAGGTGCTTCTGGGCAGGCTCGACTGGTGGCCCGCCGTACCGCCAGACGCGGGCAGCCCGATCATCGGCGCCCTGGCGGGCGCGAAGCACGACATCGAGGGCAGGCCGACGCGGCGACCGTCCCGGTTCGCGGACGCCGGGCTGACACTGCTGCGGACGGCGGGGCAGGACTCTCCGGAGATCTGGTGCCGGTGCGACGGCGGCCCGCACGGTTATCTCAGTATTGCCGCGCATGCCCACGCCGATGCCCTGTCCCTGGAAGTCCGCTATGGGGGTGTGGATATCCTGGCTGATCCGGGGACCTACTGTTATCACGGCGAGCCCGCGTGGCGCTCATACTTCCGGTCGACAATCGCGCACAACACGGCCGAGCTCACCGGGCGGAGCCAATCCAGCGAGGGCGGCCCCTTCCTCTGGCTGCGTCACGCGCAGGCCCGGGAGATCGAGGTCATCGACGACGGTGACATCGCCAGCTGGACGGCCGAACACGACGGATACGCCGCGCTCGATCCACCGGCACTGCATCGCCGATCGGTCCTGCTGGACCGGGCCTCACGCAGTATCGACATCATCGACGAGATCGAAGGCGGCGAGCACGAGATCCGCCTTGCCTTCCACCTCGGACCTGAGGTACAGGCGGAACTCGAAGAATCCTGCGCGGCCCTGGGCTGGCCCTCTGCGCCTGTGACTGGAGCAGCACGGCTGGAACTGCCGCCGGGGCTGCGATGGAGCCTACATCGAGGCGAGACCGACCCCATTCTCGGCTGGTATTCCCCTGGCCTGGGGCAGCGCGTCCCTGCCATCACGCTTCTGGGTCGCGGTCGGTGCGTGCCCGGGATGCCCCTGATAACACGGCTGGAGTTCCGCGATGTCGGCCGGTGGGTCAGGCCGGCTGTTTCCCGGAAGGCCGTAACATGGACTAGGTCCGTCGTCACACTGTCGCATAGGGCGCCAGAAGTCTTAACGGAGACCAGATGACCCAAAAGGCACTGGACCTGCGGAGGTCCGTGCAGGTCGCGCGCCGTCACAAGGTCCTGGTGGGCATCTTGGTGGTCCTGGGCGTCATCGGCGGCGGCGCTTACGCCGTGCTCAACCCGCCGACTCTCACGAGCACCGCGCTGATTGCGCTCCTGCCGCCATCGTCGCAAAGCTCGCAGAACCAGCCCAGCATCAGCGGAATCGATCCTTTCACTGCGACCCAGGAGGTGGTCGCGGCCAGCGATTCGGTGCTCCAGGGCGCCCTGCCCGATGCCCGTCCAGCCATGTCGCTCAATCAGCTTCGCCGCAATGTTCAGATCGGAAGCCCGGCCACCGATATCATTTCGGTAAACGCAAAAGGGAAGAGTGCCGCCGACGCAGAAGCAACCGCCAATGCTGTCGCCGCCAGCTACGTCGCCTACGTTAGTTCTCCGGAAAGCCCGGTCGGGCACGTGTCAGCGCGACAGCTGGAGCAGGCGATCACTGCGTCGGGCCCGTCGCGGGTGGAGCGGGCTGCCGTCTTCGCGCTGCTGGGGGCGCTGGTCGGCGCGCT
>Ga0335074_10011183_pt1 | contig 12545 bp, 14 predicted proteins | sample Lox_Sample_23_FD_206715 | JGI IMG/M metagenome (GOLD analysis project Ga0335074, IMG submission 206715) | Soil microbial communities from Loxahatchee National Wildlife Refuge, Florida, United States - Lox_Sample_2.3 | ecosystem: Environmental > Terrestrial > Soil > Wetlands | place: USA...
CCGACGTTCTTCACGATCGCGGCGGTAAGGTCTTTGACCAGCGCGCGCTTATCCTCGAGCGTGCGTCCTTCCAGCAGATAGACAATGACTTCCGGCATATAATCCTCCGCGTATTGTTGACCGGCTTGATTGCGCATTATTCCGTGTGCAACGGCCGGGATCGGCTTGCCTGAGCATCCGCTTTTCGTCTATCGGACTTTAGTGGGTCGGTACAAGGGAGCTGAACAATGAAACGAGTGGCACTTGCGTTGGCCATATTGACACTTGGCTTTGCTGCCTCAAGCGCGGCGCGCGCGGATTATGCCGTCGTGATGTTCAAGGACGGCACTTGCAAGCCTTGGCTTGAAAGCAGCGCAAAGCCGCTCGATCCCGGGTGGAAATATCATTGGGTGGGTCTCAAGAGCTGGGACGCCGCTGCGGGCAAAAAGCATTACGCGATGACGCATCATTGGTGCAAAACTTTCAAATAGACTGCACAAACCAACGCCTTGCCCGATCTGTCTCCGGGCGTTTGCCTCACTGCGTTATTGCCGCCCAGTCGCTGCTTCGCAGGCGGCGTTTGCGACGTGACCGCGTTTGAAGCGGCGGCGCATCGCGCGCTTTTGGTGCGCGGCTGCGCCGTCATGGAACTATGGGAGAGCTCCGGCGTTTGGGCCAAATCAAAGGAGCTCATCATGAAGCAATTGGCATTTGCCGTCGGCTTACTGGCAGTGGGTTTTGTCGCCGCAACGCCCGCGCGCGCTGATTATGCCGTGGTCCAATTCGGCGACGGTTATTGCCGAATCTGGTGGGACAGCCTCGATAATCCGTGGGGCTCCCGATGGAGCAAGATCGCAATCGGTCTGCCGGATCAACTGGCGGCGCAGGCAGCCCTTGACACCGAGATTTCGCAAGGAGTTTGCCGTTGAAGTGGTCGATCTCGGATCAAGTCCAGCGCCGGCTTTTCCCGGATCGTGCGCTAATAGTCGTCGCCCGACCAAAATGAGCCGCCGCGGTCGCCGGATGAGGGCAGAAGCGCGAGCGGCGCCCTATGGATCCTTTCGCTGCGTAGCGCGTAGTGCCAGCTGACGTAGCGATGCTTCTTGCTCGCCTTGCCTTGTGGCGGCGTTTCGTTGGGCACGGATACCGTCTCCTCATGGGCCGACGCCAACCCGGTGTCCCTCATCCGTGGCGCTTCGGCTAACGCGGCAGCGCTCGCCGCGCGGCCGATCGCCGAGGCTGCGCGCGATTCAGGCGCCGCCGGACTGTTTATCTCGGCGATGGCCGCCGACCGGACCGCCGGTCGAGGCGGCGCGGCATTTTGCCTGGCCGCCCGCATACCCAGCTGGGCCGGCAGTTGCCCGACCGCCGGCGCGCCAACTGCCGCGACCGAGGGGCCGGGTTGCGCCAGTGTACGCGCCGCGACCGATTCCACGGCTGCCGGTCGGTCAAGCAACGAGAACACCACCGCAGCACCGGCGCTCGCTCCGACTGCCCCCGCAACGACCGCGATGCGCACGGAGCGCATGAAACTCGGCGCCGGGGCGAGATAACCCCACTCCGGATTGAAATTGCCGGCTGAACGCATCAACACCTCCGCGGCACGCGACAGTCGCCGGCACACTTCCTACGGCCGCCGCACGTCGTGAAACGCATGGACCGCGCAGCGGTTCCTACGCAGCCACATGTGCGGCCACATATGGTGACGGTTCATCGGCCGCAAGCGCTGAAAAAACGACACCGTCGTTTGTTAAAATGCGTTTCAGATACCGGCGAGTCGCGGTACGTCGCGGCCCAGGCAACGGCGATTTTTTTTCTTAAGACGCGCTGACGAGATCGGCCGGAGGCCGCGGACTCACCGCCTGCCCACCGATGTGATCACCTATCGATCCGATCCAGGACGGAATGCCGCCGATCACCGAAACGACACGTTGGGTGACTGCGACCACGTGATCCTTAAGGCTGATCGTCTTGGCGAGAAGCGAGCCTGTATCGGCTGCCGCCGCCGGTTTGACCGCATCGCTCGATTGAGCCCGGGCGATGACAAGCGGCAGCGCGGCCGTTATGACGACCGGCTTGCCGCGCGGCGCGGGCTTCGCCGCCATCATGGCGGTTACGACCGGTCGCAGCGTCGCGGTCGCGGCCGGCGGCTCGACCGCGGCGGCCGCAACGGCCGGGCGTGGCGCCGGTTTCGCTTCTGCCGCGGCGTTCGCCGCGTCGACTTGAGCCTTCTCTTTTGCGACCTCGGCTCGCACGAAATTCGTGATCTGGGCGTGTTCGTCGCGCAACAACTGCATCATTTGCGCCGAGGCGGGCGCGGCCGCCGGCGGCTCGGGCGCCCGACCCAACTGAAAATGCGTGAACAGGACACCGCCGATTACGCTCGCCAGCGCCGCCGGCAGAACGTCATGGATCAGCTTGTTCAGAAGCCGCAGTGGCAACGCCATCTCTAGGCGCATGATCCGGTTCTCCATCCCGCCGCATTTTTCAAACGGTCGATCGAATTTCAAACACTTGTTCTGGGCGAACGATGGCCGGGAAAAAGGATTTTTTGCGGCATCGCCGGGGATATCCTACGGAAAAACGGATGCTAGCAAGCGCAGGCGGCACCGCCCTAAGCCGGCACTACCAGCCCATCGACCACCCAGCGGCTGATCAGCCCGGCAAGCCTTTCCACAGCGGCCTCGTCGAGCGGCAGCGAGATCGGCGGTGCGGCCAGCTGCTCGCGGTTGCGCACGAATACGCTGCATTGCCCGATCAGCCAAATCGCCGCGATCGTGACCGTGCGCTGGTCCGCCTTGGGCATGAAGCGGCGCACGAGATCGGTCGCCAAATCGATGAACGGCACCGCCTCCTCAGTGACAAGCTTGCGGAAGACCGCCGTGGGATGCACCGCTTCCCAGTTGAATATGCGAATGTGCCGACTGAGATCGTCGCGCGCCAACAGCGGCCGTAGCTGGTGACGGATGAATTCGCCGAGCGCCTTCTCGCGCGACATCGTCTTCGCCTCTTCAGCGTGATCCAACTGATGCTCGGTGAGCGCGCGGAAGGCCGCGCGCAGTACCTCATGATATAATCCGTCCTTGCCGGCGAAGTGGTAGTTGATGGCGGCCTGGTTCACGCGCGCTTTAGCGACGATGGCCCGGACGCTCGTTGACTCATAGCCGCGCTCGGCGAACAATCTTCCGGCCGCCTTGAGGATGCGCTCGCGGGTGATTTCAGACGGTCGCGTCATGGCTCACTCGTTTTTCAAACCATCGTTCGAATTCCCAAATAGACGGTCGGCGCGGGCGATGCAATCTTTGGCAGCCGGGTTCCATCGGGCGAGTTCCGTCAATGACGCGGGGCGACCGCACCGCTATCGTCCTTGCCGATGATCGGGGCGTACCGAATCGAGGGCTATGCCATCGTGTCCGCCGACGGCATGATCGCCGATGCGACCGGGGCGATGCCGCAAGCTATCCGCAACGACGCCGACCAGCACTATTTGCAAGCTGAGCTCGATCGCGCGGCCGCAATCGTGCACGGACGCCACTCGCACGAAGGCGGCCCGCGCGCCAGCAGCCGCAAGCGCCTGATCCTGACACGCCAAATCGCCTCTGTTGCTCCGGATTCGTCGCATCCCAACACGCTGTTATGGAATCCGGCGGGCAGCACGCTTGAAGCGGCACTGGCGGCGCTTGGCGCCGACGACGGCAGCATCGCTGTCATCGGCGGCACCGAGGTATTCGGCCTTTTTTTGCCACTTTATGACGCTTTCCATCTCACGCGTGCCGCGAATGCCGTGATTCCCGGCGGACGGCCGCTGTTTGCGCTGGTCGGCCCAGATATGGCGGCTGAGCAGGTTCTCGCTGCTCATGGGCTGCGACCAGCCGGGCGCCGCGACATCGACCCGGCCGCCGGCATCTCGCTGACGACTTGGGAGCGGCCCCGCCCGCCGCAGCGATGAAGACCTCGTCGCCGGAGCGACGACGACCTGCGGCGTTGATATGACGCTACGCCCGCCCCGGTCGGATGCGCACAAACCGCGCGACAGCTCACTCGATTACGAGATTGCGCAGGAGCAGGCGGCCGCTTTGGGCCGTCTCGGCCGCGCCCTCGAGGCCGCGCTGGCTGCATTGTCGCAGTACGACCGTGCGCACGCCGGGCGTGCCGATGAAGCCGCGGCACCGGCCCCACCCGCACCAGCGATGCGGGAACGGCTGGTGCGGCAAGCAAGCGACGCGTTGTGGTGCTTCGTCATCCAACGCGAGGCTTGCGGGCTGCGCGACCAGCGGTCGGTTGTCCGCGATTATCGGGTTCCTCGCGAGGTGCAAAACCGCATGGGCGCGCTCGGCAGAGATTGCCGGCCGCGGGAAAGTTGAGCGATTCATAATCTCTTAAGACGCCGCTGGCCCGCCCAAGACCGCGCCGCAAGCCTTTCTTCATCCTTCCTACGGCATTGTCACAGCCACTTAATTGGGCCGTGCCCATGCTGCGAACTCTGCCTCTTATCGACGAACTCGAAGCCGCGTTGACCTCCGGCACCGAGGCGCGCCGCATTGAGATGCTCACCCGCATCACCGACCTGTTCGTCGGCGGCGCGTCGCGTTATTCCGATGAGCAGATCGGCGTATTCGACGATGTCATGGTGCGCCTCGTGAGCACGATCGAAGCTAAGGCGCGCGCCAAGCTGGCGCAACGTTTGGCGCCGATCGCCAACGCTCCGTCGAACGTGATCCACATGCTCGCCTTCGACGACGACATCGTCGTCGCGCAGCCCGTCCTCAAGCAGTCGGAACGGCTGGAAGAGCCGGTGCTGGTCGCTAATGCCAGCACCAAGAGTCAGCAGCACCTATTTGCCATTTCGCAGCGACGCTCGTTGAGCGAAGCTGTAACCGATGTGCTGGTTGAGCGCGGCGATCGCGAAGTTGTTCAGTCGGTAGTCAAGAATATCGGCGCCCGCTTTTCCGAGGCCGGCTTTCGCATGCTGGTCAACCGCTCCACGGGCGACGACGACCTTGCGATCATTGTCGGCCGGCGCGGCGATATCCCACGTCCGCATTTCCTTGTGCTGCTGGAGAAGGCGTCGAGCACGGTTCGCGCCCGCCTTGCCGCCGAGAACCCGCGCGCCAGCGCAGCCATCGAAAGCGTGGTTGGCGAAGTAGTCAGCGATATCCGAGACGACGTGCGCAATTCTTCGCCCGATTTTGCCGCCGCGCGGGCGGCAGTCGAGCGGCAAAGCCGCATTCGCCGCATCGGCGACGCCGAAATCTACCAATACGCGCATGATCGCAAATTCGAAGAGACCGCGATCGCGCTGTCGCTGTTGTGCGATACGCCAATCGAGGTGGTCGAGCGGGCGTTGCTTGATCCGGGCGCCGAGATCGTACTGATTCTTGCCAAGGTCGCCGGTCTGTCGGCCAGGACAACCAAAGCCATATTGTTGCTGCGCGCGGCCGATCGCGGGATGTCGGCGAAAGATCTCGATCAAGCGCTGGCGAGCTTCAACCGCTTGCAGACCGACACGGCCCGGCGCGTGCTCAGCTTCTTCCGCACGCGGGCGAGGAAGCCAGCCCAGCCGACGGCACCTCCCGCGGTCGCCGTCAACGGCTGACGCCGACTTCGTCCGGCTCAGGGCGGCTGCGACGGCGAGCAAGACAAGCCGTCGCCGCAAAACTACCGCAAACCATCGGCACTGACGCTTGAAAGCGCGACTGCGCCGTGGCGTAGCGCGCCGCTCAAGCGAAAACGATTTGCTCATGCCGGAGCCGGCGCGGCATCGACTTGGTCATCGCGCGGACCAATTTCGCGCCGCCGTGTTTACCGATCGTTGTCGAGAATCTACTTGACTCGCAGTGGTTTGCATTTATTTGGAGATTTCGCCGCCGCTGCCCGAGTCTTGCGCCAACGCAATCGAGCGGTTTTCACTTGCCGTGGCGCCGGCTCCGCCGGCATCTCGGATTCTTACCTCTGGTTGGGGAGGACGGCATGCGTAGCCAGAACGCCCTCTTGCGATCCGGGAAGGGCTTGGCAAGCCCAGGTACCGACCGAAGGGAAGTCAAGAAAGCCAAACTGAAAGTAGCCGCTGCGGCGCCGACCGCGGACATGCAGGGTCATTTCGCCGTTCGCAAAGGGGTTCGTTGCGCCGGCGTGCATCTGATCATCGATCTGTACGGCGCAGAGCATCTCGACGACCTCGATCACATCGAGACGACGCTCCGCCGCTGTGTCGAAGCGGCGCATGCGACGTTGCTGCACATCCACCTCCATCATTTCCGGCCCAACGGCGTATCCGGGGTGGCGGTACTGGCGGAAAGCCACATCTCTATCCATACTTGGCCTGATGCGAGCTACGCCGCGCTCGATGTGTTTATGTGTGGCACTGCCGACCCCGACGCGTGCATCCCGGTGCTGCGCCAAGCATTTTGCGCGCAGCGTGTCGGCGTGAACGAGATCTTGCGCGGCCAAGCCTAAAGCGAGCCGCCGCTCGACCGGATTGGCACGGCCAGGCAGCATTCCGGCTGTTTTTGTTTCTCCAACCGTCGCAGCTCCAACCGTCGCAGAGGATGTCATGGCCGAACAGCGCTGGATCGCCGAGACGTTGTTCGACGACCTCGGCTTTCGCATGAGCTACCGGGCCGACAAAGTGATTAGCGAAACGCGGACCGGACACCAGCACTTAGTTCTGTTCGAGCAGCCGTTCTTCGGCAAGATGCTGATGCTCGACGGCGCCATCCAGATCGCCGAGCGCGACGAATTCATCTACCAGGAGATGATGTCGCATGTGCCTCTATTCGCTCACGGCCGCGCGCGCAACGTGCTGATCATCGGCGGCGGCGATTGTGGCATCGCCGAGGAGGTGCTCAAACACAAGTCGGTCGAGCGCCTCACTCAGGTAGAAATCGATCCCGCCGTCGTCGCATTCGCGAAACAGCATTTCCCGGAATTCACCAAGCCCGCCTTTGCCGACCGGCGCTTCGAAAGCCTGATCGGCGACGGCATGACATACATGACGCGGACCGAGCGGCGCTTCGACGTCATTATCGTCGACTCCACCGACCCGCAGGGGCCTGGAAAGGTCTTATTCAGCGAAAAATTTTATGCCGCCTGCAAACGTGGACTCAAGAAGGGCGGCCTGCTGGTGACACAGAACGGCGTGCCGATGCTCCAACCGGGCGAACTCACGGCCAGCATTGCGAAATTTCGGCGACTTTTTGCCGATGGCACCTGCTATCTCGCCGCCATCCCAACCTATGTCGGCGGTCACATGGCCATGGGTTTTGCAACCGACGACGGAAGCTTGCGGCGGGCCTCGGTGCGCACGCTCGCCACGCGTTACCGACGCGCCGGCAGATTCACCACCAAATATTGGACGCCGGACGTGCACGTTGCCGCGTTTGCATTGCCCCGCTTCATTGCCGAAGCGGTGGCAAGAGCAAGGCCGCGATAACGTCTCTCCCGGTGTGTCCACCGGTCGGCACGATCGCACCGTCGCGTCAGCGCGGCGCGATCAACCGGCGTGCCCACTGGTACACGTCATCCGACGTGGGCAGAGCTCGCGCTTCCCAGCGTTCACAAAGATGCTCTACAATGGAATTACGGATAGCACGCTTAATTGGGAGGACTTTGCCATGAAGCTCTACATGCATCCGGTATCGATGACGAGCCGCCCGGTTCGGCTGTTCATCGCCGAAAACAAGATTCCGATCGAGGAAGTGACCGTTGACCTGTTCACCGGTGAACATCACAAGCCGCCCTATTCGGAATTGAATCCGAACAACCTCGTGCCGATGATCGAAGACGGCGACTTGCGGCTGACCGAAAGCTCGGCAATCCTCAAATACCTGGCCGACAAGATCGGCTCGCCTGCCTATCCGAAGGATTTGAAAGCGCGCGCCAAGGTCAACGAGATGATGGATTGGATCAACACCAATTTTTATCGTGATTGGGCCTACAATCTTTGCTACCCGCAACTGTTCCCAAACAACAAGCGGCGCAGCGACGAAGCGCAGGCGGCCACCATCGAGCTCGGTCAGCAGAACGCGAAGAAATGGCTCACGGTCCTCAACGACCATTGGATCGGACCGCACAACCAGTATCTCACCGGCAACCAGATCACCATCGCCGATTATTTCGGCGCCGCATTGGTGACTTTAGGCGAAGCCATCCGGGTGGATTTCTCCAAGTATCCCAACGTGCAACGCTGGCTCAACAACATGAAGAAGCTGCCGAGCTGGGGCAAGATCAACGAGGTGTTCTACGGCTTCGTCGAATCGGTCAAGCAACAGCCGTTCCACGCCATCTGAGGACAAAAGGACAGACGACCGACGAACGAGACAAAGACGACGGATTTCTTTGCCGTCCTGCCTCGTCCGTCATCCGTCGCCCGATCAAGCCATGAGAATGAGCCGCGACCACATCCTCACCAGTCAGGCCGGAAGCCTGCCGCGTCCGGATGATCTGATCGAAGCCAATCGCGCGCGCGAGGCCGGCGAAACCACCGACGAACCGGCCTTTCAAGACACGCTGCAAAAGGCCGTAATTGACGTTGTACGCCAGCAAAGACGGATTGGCATCGATATCCCCGGCGACGGCGAATTCGGCAAATCGATGGGTCACAAGGTCAATTATCGGGCGTGGTGGAGTTATTGCTTCAATCGCCTCGGTGGCCTCGATCTTGCCGGACCGGGCCTCTACGACACGCCACCAAAACGCGGGCGCCCGGGCGAAGTGATGCTGACCAGCTTCGCCGACCGCCGCGACCGCAACAAGTTCCTGGCGGTCTATAAGGAAGAGGTCACGACCGGGCCGGGGATGGCTAAATGGCCGGTATGCGTCGGTCCGGTCCTTTACAAAGGCCAAGAGGCGATCAAGGCCGACATCGCCCATTTCAAGGCCGCGCTCAAAGCAAGCGGGGTCGAAGAAGGATTCATGACGTCGGTCGCCCCGGCCAGCGCGGCACGGTTCGCCAATAGCTATTACAAGACCGACGAAGAATTCATGTTCGCCATCGCCGAAGCCATGCGCGAAGAGTACAAGGCCATCGTCGACGCAGGCTTGATCCTGCAGCTCGACGATCCGGCCATCGCCGAGAACTGGGACATGATCAATCCCGAACCTTCGGTCGAGGGTTATCAGAAGTTCTGCGCGGTTCGGATCGAGGCGCTCAACCACGCCATCAGAGGTCTGCCCGAAGACCGCATCCGGTTTCATTTGTGCTGGGGCAGCTGGCACGGCCCTCACACCACCGATATTCCGATGCGTGACATCGTTTCCGTCATGTTGTCGGTCAAATGCCAAGCCTATTCGTTTGAGGCCGGTAACGTCCGCCACGAGCACGAGTGGACGGTGTGGGAGGACGTCAAGCTTCCAGACGGTAAAATTATCTTGCCGGGCGTGGTGAGCCACGCCACCAACGTGGTGGAACATCCCGAGCTCGTCGCCCAGCGCATCCTGCGTTTCACCAAAAGCGTCGGCCGGGAACGCGTCATTGCCGCGACCGATTGCGGCCTCGGCGGCCGCGTGCACCCCATGCTCGCTTGGGCCAAGCTCGAGGCGCTCGCGCAGGGGGCGGCGCTGGCCAGCCGCAAGCTTTGGGGCTAGGCTTTTCACGGCGCGCCGGATTATTGAACGGCGCCGCGACGACTGAGGCTGCGCCGTATTTGGTGAAATTTCGCGTCTCATCACGAAACGAGCGGATCGAAGCGGCCAAGGCAGATTGGAAGGCCTGCCACTTCGATCCGGTGCCGGCAGAGACCGCGGAGTCCATTGCGCTGCCGACCTAGATAGGCCGCGCCCCGCCCCGTGCTTATGCCGCCTGGCGCTGCGTCTTCATCCAGGCATCGATTTCACGCTCGGCTTCCGCTCGGGCAAAGCCGTAGCGCGCCTGCAGACGCCTGACCAATTCTGCACGGCGCCCGCCGATGCGGGTGATATCTTCGTCGGTGAGCTTGATCCAATTGGCCCGCACCTTGCTCTTAAATTGCATCCAATCGCACTGAATTTGATCCCAGTTCATCGGTGCCTCCGTATTGAAGGGGAGAGACTGACGCCCCCGCTTGGACGGCAGCGATGACAGTCCCGCGATGCGGCCGCATTTCGACAACATCGCGGTCATTCGGCGAACAATCCCGGTGCACATCGGGGCGCGGCTAGCGAAACGTAAATGAACACGCATACACGCTGCTTGACGGAACGTGATCGCTCACCGAAGAGACATGATGGCCTCGCCTGCTCCACCCGCCGACCTCGCCCGGCTTGCACACGGCATCCGCACCGGCGACCGCAGCATGCTGTCGCGCGCGATCACGCTCATCGAAAGTAAGCGCGCCGATCATCGCCGCACCGCTGCCGCCCTCACCCAGGCGCTACTTGACGCCACCGGCAAGGCGGTGCGCGTCGGCATCACCGGCGCGCCCGGCGTCGGCAAGTCGACGACCATCGATGCCCTGGGCAGCCTGCTGACGCAGCAAGGCCGTAAAGTCGCGGTGCTTGCGGTCGATCCTTCATCACGACGCACCGGCGGCTCGATCCTCGCCGATAAGACGCGCATGGCGCAGCTTGCCAACGACGTGAACGCCTTCATCCGCCCCTCGCCCGCTTCCGGCACGCTCGGCGGCGTGGCGGCAAAAACCCGCGAGACCATGCTGCTGTGCGAGGCCGCCGGCTACGACGTCGTGCTGGTCGAGACGGTCGGCGTCGGTCAATCGGAAATCGCCGTCGCCGACATGACCGACTTTTTTCTCGTGCTGATGCTGCCCGGCGCCGGCGATGAACTGCAAGGCCTGAAGAAAGGCGTCGTCGAGCTCGCCGATATGATCGCCGTCAACAAGGCCGACGGCGACAATCTCGTCCGCGCCAAGGCCGCAGCGGCCGAGTATCGCGCCGCGCTGCATATCCTCTCGCCGCGTTCGCCGGACTGGTCGCCGCCGGTCGTTACCTATTCGGCGCTGACCGGTAACGGCATCGCGGCGCTCTGGGCCAAAGTGCTCGAGCATCGCGAAAAGCTTGGCGCATCGGGCGGCCTCGCCGCGCGCCGCGGCGAGCAGCAAGTGAAATGGATGTGGGAGATGCTCGAGGAGCGGCTGTTCGCGCCATTGCGCTCCGACCGCACCCTCAAGGCCGCATTGCCGCGGCTTGAAGCCGAGGTCGCGGCCGGACGTCTCGCGCCCAACGCGGCGGTCGAACAGATCGCCGACATGCTCGGCCGCTAGCATCTGACTGGGTTTTGACTAGGCGGCGGCAGCCACGTTATTCCTCTGCCTGCCGGGCCAAGCAAGCATACCGAACAAACCCAGTCCGCCTAGGAGCAACGATAACGTACCGGGAAGCGGGGTCGAGGTTATGTCCGCTGCGGTTATCCCAAGTAGGAGTGGGGTACCGCCTTCCGTAGAAGTATTCGTAATAATGATCTCGGTGAGAGTTTGAGTGGCAAAATCCGAGTTGAGAACGAAATCCTGTTCGTCAATGTTATAAGTGCCATATTCGCCGGTATCGACATCGCCGGTGTTGCCACCGCCCAAACATTCACTGGGCGCCGAACACGAGAACGCGTTCTGTGTGGTCGTTCCATTTATTGTATTGGCGAAATACCCTTGATAAAAGTCGCGGATATTTGTGCCGGCAATCAGATCGAAAGTCTCGGATACGCCGCCAGTTGCAATGAACTCGATGCTCGCAATTTGATCATTGGGTTGAGGCGAGTATGCGTTCATCAACGTGAACACGTTAGTCACATCTGATACTGACGTGGTGATCGTGAGCTGAGAACCAGACCCCGAAATGGCATTGAAATTGTTGCCGGTGCTCGGGATGCTGAACGGTACGCCGAATGAGTTATTGCCGGGGGTATACGAGCCCGTCGGAAAAGTGCTGATTAGATTGCTCTGGATATTACCGTTACCCGTAAAGCTAATCGGCGTGTAGGTGTCAGCGTTCGCGGCCCCGGCACCGATCACGAGCGCAGCCGCTGTACTCGTGAAGATGCACGCGGATCTTGTCCTTGCAATGACGGCAGTGTTCCAGATCAGTTCGAGACCATCAGCCATCCGTCTCGCCGTGGAAGCCAAAGGCCGCGCAGCGAATGTGCCTTTCATCTTGAAACTCCTTTTCATCTTGAAACTCTTTCATTTGGCCACTTCGCCGCGCAGAAGATGGCGATCCGAAACAACCATCACCGACGGTCGCTTCGAAGTAAATTGGACCATGGTCGCGGGACGGTCTTAGGACCAGGACAACCCGCACCGAACTTTCATCCACTTGTCTAACGCGGGTCGCGGCTTGATAATCCAATGCATGAAGATTCTGGTCGTTGACGATCATCCTATCTTCCGTGAAGGGCTCGTTACCCTGCTTGGGCAAATGGGGCCGGACACTGTCATCGTGCAGGCTAGCGACGCCGCGCAGGCTTTGACGCTCGTCGCGCAGCAACTCGATATCGACATCGTCGTGCTAGATATCGCTCTGCCCGGCATTGACGGTCTGCAGGCCATCACCCAATTGGGTGAGGCGCGCCCGGATTTACCGGTGGTGGTGCTGGCCTCATCGGAGGATCCACGAGACGCGCGTCAGGCGTTCGCACAGGG
>Ga0335074_10011184_pt1 | contig 12545 bp, 14 predicted proteins | sample Lox_Sample_23_FD_206715 | JGI IMG/M metagenome (GOLD analysis project Ga0335074, IMG submission 206715) | Soil microbial communities from Loxahatchee National Wildlife Refuge, Florida, United States - Lox_Sample_2.3 | ecosystem: Environmental > Terrestrial > Soil > Wetlands | place: USA...
CGCCCGGTCCGGCGAGCGGCGCAAACAACTCCCGGATGCGGCCGAATTCGCCGAGCCCGCCGGTGGCAGGCATCGCGCTATAGGTCCGCGCGGCGCAGCGTATCGGCGAGCCGGTGCAGCACGCCGTTCGCCAACGCCGGTTCGCGCCCGTCGAAAAAGGCGTAAGCGATCGCGACATATTCGCTGAGCGTGACGCGCGGCGGGATGTCGAGCCGATGCACGAGCTCGAAAGAGCCGGCTTCCAGAATGAGCCGCAGCAGCGTCTCCAGCCGGGGCAGCGGCCACTCCTCGTTGAGCGCCGCCGAGATGCACTCGTCGAGCCGCTTGCGGTCGCCGGCGACGCCGCGCACAATCTCGGCGAACAGAGCCGTATCCGCCTCGCCATAGCGCTCGCCGTCGATCTCGCGCCCGAGCCGGTGATGGACGAACTCGCCGATCGCCGCATCGGCGCCGCGGCCGGGGTTCAGTTCGAGCTGATACAGCGCCTGCACGGCGGCGAGGCGCGCATTGCTGCGCCGCCGCGCGGCCCCGCCGAGGCGCGGCAGGTCCGCGGTCTGTGGCGCGGCGGTCACAGCGCGTTTCCGGTGAAACGGCGCTGCAGCACGATCAGCGCGAGGCAGGCGCGCACCGCTTCGCCGCCTTTGTCGCGTCCGCCGCCATCGGCTGCGGCGGGCGCGGCACGGACCAGCGCCTGCGCCTCGTTCTCGACGGTCAGGATGCCGTAGCCGATCGCCAGCCCGTCGCGCACCGCCAGATCCTGCAGCGAGCGGGCCGTCTCGGTACAGATATGCTCGTAATGGGTCGTCTCGCCGCGAATGACGCAGCCGAGCGCGACATAGCCGTCGAACCGTCCACCGGCGAGCCGCGCCGCCGTCGCGATCGCGGGCGGAATCTCGAAGGCGCCGGGCACCGCGGCGGTTTCCCAGGTCGCCCCGGCCGCGGCCGCGGCGCGCTCGGCCCCCTCGCGCAGCAACGCGGCCAAGTGCGCGTAATAGGGCGCCTCGACAAGGAGCAGGTGAGGGGCTCGCGCCATGTTCAGGGCCGTTCCGCCGTTTCGGATCGCGCCGCGAGCAGCCGCGCGACGTAGCGCGCGATCGGGTCGATCTCCAGGTTCAGGCGCTGGCCCGGCCGCGCCTCGCCGAAGCCGGTATGCGCGAGCGTGTAGGGGATCAGATTGACACCGAAGGATGCTGCGTTGACCTCGTTGACAGTCAGGCTTACGCCGTCGAGCGCAACGGAACCCTTGCTCGCGACATACGGCATCAACGCGGCCGGTGCCTCGATGACGAGGCGCATCGATTCACCCTCCGCCCGGCGCTCGATGAGCCGCGCGACGCCGTCGACGTGACCCGAGACGATGTGCCCGCCGAGTTCGTCGCCGGCCTTGAGGGCGCGTTCGAGATTGACCGGAGTCCCTTCCGCCCAGTCGCCGAGGGTAGAGCGCGCCAGGGTTTCGGCCGACGCCTCGGCGGCGAATGCCCCCGGCTCGACGGCGACGACCGTCAGGCAGACGCCGGAGCAGGCGATCGAGGCTCCGAGCGGAATTGCCGCGGCGTCATAGGCGGTCGCGATCGTCACGGCGAGCCCGCCGTCCGGCCCTTCGCCGCGGCGCCGCCGCCGCACCCGGCCGACATCGGTGATGATCCCGGTGAACATCGGCTAAAGCTAGGGGGCGCGGCCGCGCTTGGAAAGCGCCTTTCACGCATGACCGGTTGCCCGCCGGCACAATCGCCGTCGTCCGGCGTTTCTAACTGCGTGAAAGAACATGCGGTTTCAACCATTCAGGTCGGATCTGCGCGATCGTTCGCGGATCGTGCAAGGCATGGAGTTTTATCATGAAACAATCCGCTACCCGCCTCGGTCTCGCCGCCGCTGCCCTGCTGCTCGCAGCCGGCAGCGCCGCGCCGGCCTGGGCGCTGCCCAGCGTCACCGATCCCGATGCGGCGGTCGCCTGCCAGGCGTTCCAGCCGAACGGCGCCGGCGGCTGGATGGCGACGGCGCCGACGACGCTCGACTACAACAATGGCACGGCGCTGAATATCAGCCCGGGCGAGACGTTCGCGCCGAGCCAGATTATCGGCGGCGTCGAGGTCGTCACGACGCTGGAGCGCCACTGCGGCAACCTGTAGCCGCCCGTCAGCCGCGGCGAACGCGAAAGCAGGACAGCACGTCGGCGCCGAGCGGCGCGCATTCGATGCGCTCGAAGCGCGGCGCGGTGTCCAGGCGATCGAGGCCGAGGGCGGCGACGGCAGGAATAGCTTCGCCGCCGAGCAGAAGTGGCGCGTGCAGCCAGACGAGGCGGTCGACGAGGTCGGCGCGGAGCAGCGCCGCCGCGAGCCGGCCGCCGCCCTCGACCAGCAGGCGGGTCAGACCGCGCGCCCCGAGCGCCGCCAGCGTGGCGGCGAGGTCGATCCGCCCGGCGTCGTCGGCGGTGACCAGGATGATTTCGACGCCGGCGTCGCGCAGCCGTTGCTGCCGGGCGGGATCGGCATCGGCCAGCGTCACGATCCAGGTCGGCAGATTGCGAGCTTCGGCCATGATCCGCGCTGCCGGCGGAATGCGCAGCGCCCGGTCGAGCGCAACACGCATCGGCCCGCGCCGGCCGAGACCCGGCAGCCGGCAGGTCAATTGCGGATCGTCCGCCAGCACGGTGCCGGTCCCGACCAGCACCGCATCGTGCGACGCGCGCAGCAGGTGCGCGTAATCGAGTGCCGCCGGTCCCGTGATCCAGCGGCTTTCGCCGCCCGCCGTCGCGATGCGGCCGTCGAGTGACGCGGCAAGTTTCAGCGTCACCAGCGGCCGGCCGAGCCGCACGCGGGTAAAAAAGCCGGCATTGATCTCGGCCGCCTCGTCGGCGTACGGCCCGGCATCGACGAGGACGCCGGCCTTGCGCAGCCGTGCGATGCCGCGTCCCGACACCCGCGGATCGGGGTCTTCGACCGCTACGACGGCCCGTCCGATGCGGGCGGCGACCAGCGCGTCGGCGCAGGGCGGCGTGTATCCCCAGTGGCTGCAGGGTTCCAGCGTCACATAGGCGGTCGCGTCTGCGGCGGCGGCGCCGGCGCGCCTCAGCGCTTCCGTTTCCGCGTGCGGCCGTCCACCCGGCTGGGTCCAGCCGCGGCCGACAACCCGGCCATCCTTTGCGAGGATGCAGCCGACCGCCGGGTTTGGCCAAACCGCACCGAGGCCGCGCCGCGCCAGCCGCAGCGCCGCTTGCATCATGCGGCGATCGACGACGTCCGATCGCGATGCCGGGGACCGCTCAGCCGTCATTGACCAAACTTACGACGATCGGCGCCTCGCGGCGTACCCGTCTCGCGTACAGCGGCCTGTTGCGGTTATTTCTTGACGGCGCGCGCCGAATTGCGGCCGGTGCCGCGGCCAAGGCCGATTTTCTTGGCGAATTCCGAACGCTGCTCGGCGTATTTCGGGGCGACCATCGGGTAGTCCGGCGGCAGCCCCCATTTTGCGCGATATTCATCCGGCGTCAGGTTATAGGTCGAGCGCAGGTGGCGCTTCAACATCTTCAGTTTCTTGCCGTCTTCCAAGCAGATCAGGTATTCCGGGGTCACGGATTTGCGGATCGGCACCGCCGGCTTCAAGGGTTCGGCGGGCGGCTCCACGGCTGGTCCTTCAAGCCCGCGCAGCGAATTGTAGACAGCCTGGATGATGTCCGCCAGTTGTGTCGTCGGCAGGGTATTGTTGCTGACATACGCCGACACAACCTCGGCCGTCATTCTCAGCAATTCGTCCTCTGCTGCCCTGGGCGCCACCGATTCCGCCATGTTCTCCCCCGCTCATTTAACCGATTCGACGAAACCTGATAGTTGCAGAGCGAGTGGAGGATGTCAAACCAAAATGCCGGGACCAAGACAGTAATGATGAACATGAGGCTCTACCACGACTTGCGCCACGCTTAAGAAGTGCCACGCCGGCATGTGATGGCAGGGAGATCGGTTCGGCGACGCGGTGTCTGGTCAATGGTTATGCATTTTCATGCAATGATTTGCCGCGGTTCGACCGGGATCGCGGCGAAATCGGCCGGGCCGCGACCGGATACGCGATTGCTGGTATGTAGCTGACAGGGCCGCCCACGATATGGTATAGCGTGGGCACGGCCGCATCCGCTGGTTTCCCGTCATCGCCGAGGTGTACCCTGCCGCTTTCTCCCGCTATGTCGTCCGGCACCATGCCTGCCGCCGCGTTCTTTTCGCGCAATCTGGCCGACGCCGATCCCGAACTGGCCGCTGCCATCGCCGGCGAGCGCCGGCGCGAGCAGTCGCAGATCGAGTTGATCGCCAGCGAAAACATCGTCTCGCGGGCGGTGCTGGACGCCCAGGGATCGCTGCTGACAAACAAATACGCCGAGGGATATCCGGGCCGGCGTTACTACGGCGGCTGCGCGTTCGTCGATGTCGCCGAGCGGCTGGCAATCGAGCGGGCGAAACGTCTCTTCGACTGCAGCTTTGCCAACGTGCAGCCGCACGCCGGCGCACCGGCCAATCAGGCGGTGCTGCTCGCCTTATTGAAGCCCGGCGACGCGATCCTCGGCATGTCGCTGGCGGCGGGCGGCCATCTGACCCATGGGGCGCCGCCGAACCTATCGGGCAAATGGTTCCGTGCCGCCGGCTACGGCGTCCGCGGCGCGGATGGACGCATCGATTTCGACGACGTGGAGCGCCTCGCCGAAACGCATCGTCCGCGGCTGATCATCGCCGGCGGCAGCGCCTACCCGCGCATCATCGATTTTGCCCGGTTCCGCGCGATCGCCGACCGGGTCGGCGCCTATCTGATGGTCGACATGGCGCATTTCGCCGGCCTGGTTGCCGGCGGCGTCCATCCGAACCCGCTGCCGCACGCCGATGTCGTGACGACGACGACGCACAAGACGCTGCGCGGCCCGCGCGGCGGCATGATCCTGTGCAACGACCCGGAGATCGCCAAGCGCATCGATGCGGCTGTCTTTCCCGGCCTGCAGGGCGGCCCCTTGATGCACATCATCGCCGCGAAGGCGGTGGCGCTCGGCGAAGCCCTGCGACCGGACTTTGCAGATTACGCACGCGCGGTCGTCGCCAATGCGCAAACCCTGGCGGCGACGCTGGCCGAAAATGGCCTGGCAATCGTCTCGGGCGGCACCGACACGCATCTGCTGCTGGTCGATCTGCGTCCGCTGGGCTTGACCGGCCGCGACGCCGAACAGGCGCTTGAGCGTGCCGGCATCACCTGCAACAAGAACGGCATCCCGTTCGATCCGCAACGGCCGACCGTCACCTCAGGCATCCGCCTCGGCTCGCCGGCGGCGACGACGCGCGGTTTCGGCCAGGCGGAGTTCCGTCAGGTCGGTCTGTGGATTGTCGAGGTGCTGCGCGCCTTGGCGCAGCAGCCCGGCGGCGGTGCGATCGAGGCGACGGTGCGCCAGGAAGTCGAGGCGCTGTGCGCCCGGTTCCCGATCTATTCCGCGGGTGAAGCGGCCTGAGCGAGGGAGGAGGACATGCGTTGCCCGTTTTGCGGCGCCGATGACACTCAGGTCAAGGATTCGCGCCCGACCGACGATCGCGGGGCGATCCGCCGCCGGCGCTTCTGCGCCAGCTGCGCCGCCCGCTTTACAACATTCGAGCGGGTGCAATTGCGCGAACTGACGGTCCTGAAAAAAAACGGCCAGCGCGAACCGTTCGACCGCGATAAGCTCGCCCGCTCGATCTACGTAGCCCTGAGGAAGCGGCCGATCGAACCCGAGCGCGTCGAGCGCATGATCAACTCGCTGGTGCGCCAGCTCGAAAGCTCGGGCGAGACCGAAATACCCAGCGATCGGATCGGCGAGGAGGTCATGGAAGCGCTGTCGATCCTCGACCAGGTGGCCTATGTCCGCTTTGCCTCGGTCTACCGCGATTTCCGCGAAGCCAAGGATTTCGGCGAGTTCATCGGCCGCATCGCCGCCGACGCGGAGTAGGGTGATGTATGCGGTGATCTTCGAGGTCGAGCCGGCGGAAACGCGGCGCGAGGACTATCTCGACATCGCCGCGCGGCTGCGCCCCGAATTGGAACGAATCGACGGCTTCATCTCGGTCGAGCGCTTCGAGAGCCTGTCGCAGCCGGGCAAGATCCTGTCGCTGTCGTTCTGGCGCGACGAGGCGGCTGTCGCGCGCTGGCGCAGCCAAGTCGAGCATCGCCGGGCGCAGGTTGCCGGCCGCAGCGGCATCTTCCGCACCTACCGGCTGCGGGTCGCTGCAATCGTCCGCGACTACGGCATGCGCGACCGCGCCGAAGCGCCGCAGCCGCCGCCCGAAACCCAGCCTTAGACTAGGCTCGACCGCGCGTTACCAATCGATATGCGGCGCCGGGCCGATCCGCACCGGCCCGAGAAACATCTTGCCGTGCTGCATCCGCAGCGAGGTCTTGATCTCCGGCTCGCCGTCCGGCCCCGGCTTGGCGAGCAGCGACAGCGCGAGTCCGGCGAGATCGGCTTCGTCCTGGCGCAGCCTGCCATCGGCGACCAGCGCCTGCAGCAGCGCGGGGTAATCCTCGACCGCGACCGAAAACGACCCTTCCGGCTGCAGCAGGGCATCGAGCGCGAATGTTCCGGAACCGGCGATTGTCAGCGCGCCCGAACGCAGCGTGAAATGGTCGATATCGGCGGTGCCGCCGGCGTCGCGCCAGGCGGCGGCGGCCTGTTTCGGCGGGGTTGTCGGCACCGGGCCGCGCACCGTGATGCCGAAACTGAGTTCGTCGAGCGGATTGCGCAACGGCGCCGGCACCGACGGCAACCTGACCTTCCAAGCATCGACCGCGACGCCGAGCGCAGCGTCGCGGTCGTCCCTGGGCGGGTGCTGCGGCAGAACCAGCCACAGATCGGCGTTCTGCGCCGCGAGGCTGACGCCGGCATCGGCGCGCGGCCGGACCAAGTCGAGCCACGCCCGCGTGCCGCCCGCCGGCGGCAGAAAAAGGCTTCCCGTGGCCGTCTTTGCCGACGCCGTGGCGACGGGCGCCGGCCCGGCGCCGGCGCGCAGCTCGATGCCGTCCGGCGCCGCCAGCCGCCACACCGAAAAATTCCACGGCGCCGCGCTGGCGTCGAGGCGCGGCAAGCGGGTCACGCTCGCGGCGACCGCCGCGCGGTCGCGCAGTTCGACGCCTCGCAGATCGACCCGCAATGCCAGCGGAAAACCGCCGGCACGCGCGCTTTGCCACGCCAGCTCAAGCTTGTGCGGGCGCAGCGCGGCGGCCAGCCGCGCGAACCCGTCCTCCAGCCGGCTCGCCGCCACATACCAGAACGCCGCGTAACCGCCGGCCAGCGCAATCAGCAGCAGCGCAGCGACCGCGAGCCCGACCCGCGTGGCGCGACCCATCAGGGCATACGAGGCAACAAGGGCTCGCGGCGCCGCAGTGCCGGCAGGTCTGCTCAGTACGGGCTGGAGGTCCCGGCGCGCGCCGGGTTCTGCGGCGCCGTGCCGCGCATCTCGGCGACCGCCGCGGCCGCGCCCATCGTCAGGAACCGCGTGTCGCCGCCGACCGTCACGAAGGTGAAGCCCATCTCGATCATTTTCTTGGCGTAGGCCGGCGCGCCGCAATGGATGCCGGGCTGCACGCCGCGGCGCGTGGCAGCATCGACGATCTTCTTCAGCGCCGTCATCATCCAGTCGTCGGGCTTGTCGCCGCCGGGATTGTGGCCCAATGAGATCGACAGGTCGGAGGGGCCGACATAGATCGCGTCGAGGCCCTTTACCGACATGATCTCGTCGAGATTGTCGAGCGCCTCCTGCGTCTCGATCATGCCGAAGGCGAGGACGATGTCGTTGGCCTTCATGTGGTAGTCGGCGCCGCCGTAGAGCGCGGCGCGGATCGGCCCCGAGCTGCGATACCCGAGCGGCGCGTAGCGGCAGGAACCGACGAATTTTTCCGCCTCGGCGCGGTTGTTGATCATCGGGCAGACGATGCCGTAGGCGCCGGCGTCGAGCGCTTTCTGGATGTGCGCCGGGTCGTTCCACGGCACCCGCACGAGCGGCGTGACATTCGTCGTCGAGAACGCCGTCAGCATCGACACCATCATCTGGTAGTCGATCATGCCGTGCTGCATATCGACGACGAGCGAATCGAAACCCGCATGCGCCATGACTTCGGCCGAAAAGCTCGACGGCACGCCGCACCAGCTGTTGATGACGGCCCTGCCGGACGCCCAGATCTCCCGCACCCCGTTTGCCCGCGCCATCGCCGGTCCCTCCGTTGCAAGACTCGGCCGCATCCCGCCAGCCGCGCGGGCCTGAGTCAAGCGCCACCCGCCGCCGTCCGCGCAATGGTTGGGTCAACCCTATGGCGGCGCCGCGATCGGCCCCAACTTCGCCGAGTCGATGCTGTCCGACGACAGCAAGGTGCAGGTCGTTACCGATTCCTGCCCCGTGGATCATCTTCGACTTGCTGGACAACAACATCTATCGCGGGCCTGCGGTTATCCGCTACGGCAATGGCGACGCCTTCGCCTATCAGGCCTTTGGCGGCGTGTCCTGGCCGATACCCCAGGTGCGCGGTCGGGCGGTGACGCTGGAGTACCGTTACTTCGCGACGACGCGAGCCGATGTTTCGGCGACCGCCACCAGCCTCACGCCCGTCGTCATCAACGGCAGCATTCCAAGCAAAACCGCCCGTCACGGCTTCGAGGCGCGCGACAACATTCTGCTGGTCGGGTTGCGCTACAAATTCAATTGGCCTTACTGAGGCTCGCCCCGACATCACTTGCCGAGGCAGAAATCGGCGAAGATCACATCGAGCAGGTCTTCGACATCGGCTTGGCCGGTGATGCGGCCGAGGCTGCGCCAGGCGAGCCGCAGATCTTCGGCACGCAATTCCGGCAGCGGCGCGGCGAGCGAGCGCTGCAGCGCTTCGGCCGCAATCTCCAATGCCTCGCGGTGGCGGGCGCGGGTCAGCAGCGGTGTCGCGCCGTCGTAGCGCCCGGCGATGCGCCCGGCGAGCGCGGCGGCGAGGTCGGCGATGCCGTCGCCGGTCAGCGCGGAAACCGGCGTGACCCCGGCCGGCAACCTCCGGCGGTCTTGCACCAGATCGAGCTTGTTGGCGACGAGCACTGTGTCGGGACCGAGCCACGTCGCGGCGCCGGCGGCATCCTCGGGCCGCGACCCGTCGAACACGAAGAGCCGCAGGTCGGCCGCTTCGGCGCGCGCCAGCGCCCGCCGCCGGCCTTCCTGTTCGATCGGGTCGGTGCTGTCACGCAGGCCGGCTGTATCGGCGAGCACGACCGGGTAGCCGCCGAGATCGACCGCTACCTCGATGACATCGCGCGTCGTGCCGGCGAGGGGCGAGGTGATCGCCGCCTCGCGCCGCGCCAGGCGGTTCAACAGGCTCGATTTACCGGCATTCGGCGGCCCCAGGATCGCGACTGCGATGCCGTCGCGGCGGCCGTCGGCGAGATGGGCGGCGATCTCTTCGGCCAGCGCCCGGCTGTCGCCGGCGACGCGCGCCTCGATTTCGGGCGGCAGGTTTTCGTCGGGGAAGTCGATCGCCGCTTCCAGATGCGCGAGCAGGCGCACGAGGCGTCCGCTCCAGCCGCGGTAGAGTGCGCCGAGATGCCCGTCGAGCTGGCGCAATGCCTGGCGGCGCTGCGCCTCGGTTTCGGCGGCGGCGAGATCGGCGACCGCCTCGGCCTGGGTCAGGTCGAAGCGGCCGTTGAGATATGCCCGGCGGGTGAACTCGCCGGGTTCGGCGAGCCGCAAGCCGAGGCCGCGCAGCGCCGCCATGACCGCGGCCAGCACCGCGGGGCTGCCGTGCACATGCAATTCGCCGACATCCTCGCCGGTAACGCTGTGCGGCCCGGGCAGCCATAGCGCCAGCCCGTCATCGAGCGCGTCGCCGCTTGCCGGATCGCGCAATCGCACGTGCCGGGCATGCCGCGGCGGCGGCAATGCGCCGAGCAGCGCCGTCAATGCCGTGCCGGCCGCGGGGCCGGACAGCCGGACTATCGCGATCGCGGCGCGCCCCGCGGCCGTCGCCGGGGCATAGATCGTGTCGCCGTTTTGGGTATCAGCGACGGCGGCGGCCTCAGTGCTTCGGCGGCAGCTGGTCGGGCTGCAGCATCAGCCGCTCGACGCGGCCGCCGTTCTTGACGTGCGTCTCGAGGATCTCGTCGATATCGGCGGTCGTCTCGTAACGATACCACACGCCCTCGGGGTAGATGACCATGTTCGGGCCGAGTTCGCAGCGGTCGAGGCAGCCGGCGGCATTGCAGCGGATGCTCTCGATGCCCAGCTGCCGCGCCTTCTCACGGGTATAGGCGCGCACCTTGTCGACGCCGCCGAGGCCCGCGGCGCGGGCGCTGCAGGAACCGCGCGGATGCCCGTCCGGCCGCGTGTTCGTGCACATGAAGATATGATGCTGATAGAACAGGCGCGGGTCGCCCGGCGCGTCCGACATTCGCTCTCTCCTGTCGCATGAGCGGCGGTCCGCCCCTCGCAATCCGCCGCGCTGCCTCCAAAATGGGAGGGCGACCCTAACCCGTCGCGCCCCGCGCGGCAACCGGTCCGGGCGCAACCCGCCCTGAAGGATTAATCATGGACAGCAACCGCCTCGGCGACGAGTTGAGCCCCTACCTGTTGCAGCACAAGGACAATCCGGTGCATTGGCAGGCCTGGAGCGCGGCGACGCTGGCCGCCGCCAAGGCCGCGGACAAGCCGATCCTGCTGTCGATCGGCTACGCCGCCTGTCACTGGTGCCATGTGATGGCGCACGAAAGCTTCGAAAAGCCGGCCATCGCGGCGCTGATGAACCGATTGTTCGTCAACGTCAAGGTCGACCGCGAAGAGCGCCCCGACCTCGATGCAATCTATCAGAACGCGCTGGCGATGATGGGCGAGCAGGGCGGCTGGCCATTGACGATGTTCCTGACTCCTTCGGGCGAACCGTTCTGGGGCGGAACCTATTTTCCGCCCGAACCGCGCTGGGGCCGGCCGGGCTTCGCGCAGGTGCTGGAAGCGATTGCCGCCGCTTATCGCGACAAGGCCGACGACGTGGCAAAAAACGTCGCCGCGCTGCGCCAGGGATTGCAGCGGCTGAGCCGGCCGACGAAGGGCGGCGAGATTGCGCCCGAGCTGTTCGACCGCATCGCCGAGCGCCTGCTGCGCGAGGTCGATCCGCTCAACGGCGGCATCGGCTCGGCGCCGAAATTTCCGCAATGCGGCATCTTCGAATTGTTGTGGCGGGCGTGGAAGCGTTCCGGCCACGAGCCGTACCGGGAAGCCGTAACCCGCACGCTGACGACAATTTCACAAGGCGGCATCTATGACCATCTGGGCGGCGGCTATGCCCGCTATGCGACCGACACGCATTGGCTCGTGCCGCATTTCGAAAAGATGCTGTACGACAACGCCGAGCTGATCGGCCTGCTGAGCCTGGTGTGGCAGGAGACGCGCGATCCGCTTTATTCCCGGCGCGTCGCCGAGACGATCGGCTGGCTCGAACGCGAGATGACGCATCCCGAGGGCGGCTTCTACAGCAGCCTTGACGCCGACAGCGAACACGAGGAAGGCAAGTTCTACGTCTGGTCGGAGGCCGAGATCGATACCCTGCTGGGGCCGGGCGCCGAACTCTTCAAGCGCTATTACGACGTGACCGACGGCGGCAACTGGGAGGAACACAACATCCTGAACCGGCTGGCGCATCCGCAGCTTGCCGATGATGCGACCGAAGCCGAACTGGCGCATGGCCGCGAACTGCTGCTGCGAGCGCGCGGCAGCCGCGCGCGGCCCGGACTCGACGACAAGATTCTCGCCGATTGGAACGGGCTGATGATCGCCGCGCTGGCCGAAGCGGGGCTGGCCTTCGACCGTGCCGACTGGATCGCGCTGGCCGCCCGCGCCTTCGCCTTTGTCCGCGACCGGATGACCGGCCCGGACGGGCGGTTGCGCCACAGCTGGCGCGGCGGCGTTGCGCGCCACCCGGCGAGCGTCGACGACTACGCCAATCTCTGTCGCGCCGCGCTGGCGCTCTATGAGGCGACGGGCGAGGCCGCCTATCTCGATCAGGCCCGCGCCTGGGTCGCGGTGCTCGACCGGCATTACTGGGATGCGGCTGATGGCGGCTATTTCTTCGCGGCCGACGATACAAGCGATCTGATCGCGCGGGTCAAGAGCGCGGCGGACGCCGCGGTGCCGGCCGGCAACGGCACGTTGGTCGGGGTGCTGACGCGCCTCGCGCTGCTGGCCGGCGAGGATGCCTGCCGAAAGCGGGCGGAGGCTGTCATCGCAGCGTTTTCCGGCGAGCTCGGCCGCAATTTCTTCCCGCTCGCGACGCTGATCAACAATGCGGAGCTGACTGAAAGAGCGGTGCAGATCGTGCTCGTCGGCACGCCCCACGATACGGCGCTCGCCGAACTTTCGCGCGCGGTTTATCGCATATCCTTGCCCAATCGCGTCGTGCAGGTCACCAGGCCCGGTGAGAACCTGCCGGCGGCGCATCCGGCGCATGGCAAGGGCCTCGTCGCCGGCCGCGCCGCGGCTTATGTCTGCGAGGGTCCCGTCTGCTCGCCGCCGCTGACCGAGCCCGCGGCA
>Ga0335074_10011185_pt1 | contig 12544 bp, 7 predicted proteins | sample Lox_Sample_23_FD_206715 | JGI IMG/M metagenome (GOLD analysis project Ga0335074, IMG submission 206715) | Soil microbial communities from Loxahatchee National Wildlife Refuge, Florida, United States - Lox_Sample_2.3 | ecosystem: Environmental > Terrestrial > Soil > Wetlands | place: USA: Florida...
GCAGCAGGTACGCGGCCAGGCCGAGGGCGACCGCGGCGTAGGCACACAGCACCCCGAAGCCGGACCACGGCGCCAGCGGGAAGTAATCGGGTGGCGCGTAGTGGCCGACGACCTGCTGGTACTGCGGGACGCTCTGCTCGATGGCGAACCCGGCGGCCGGTGTCACCCGCAGAACCCACTCGGACGCGCTGGCCGGCAACACCCCGCTCACGCCGAGGATGTACGGAAGCACGATCGCCACGACCACGGCGCCGACGGCGGCGACGCTGCGGCGCAGCATCGTGCCGATGGACAGTGCCAGGACCGACGCCACCGCGAGCATCGCACCGGTCCCGACGATGACCCGGGCCTCGGTCAGCCAGCCGACCGGCAGCACGTACGTCCCGCTATCGTGCGCGATCTGGCTGCCGGCGATGACGGCCACCGCCACGGCGGCGGAGCCGAGCAGGAACGTCCACAGGCCGATCACTACTGCCTTGGCTGCCAGCAGCCGGCCGCGTCGCGGGCTGGCGGCCAGACTGGTCCGGATGAGGCCGCGCCGGTACTCCACGGTGATGAACATCGCCGCGATGACGCCGATGATGAGCAGAGCGATGAAGACTCCGAGCAGATGATCGGCGAGGGTGCCGGTGACGTAGCCGGTGTTTACCCCGGCGGCGACGACCGGGCCGATGTCGCCTGAGCCGGTCACCGTGTAGCGGCCGCCTGCGTGGCGGAACCCGATACCGGCTGGCGGCGGCGGTCCGTTGGTGCTGCCTACTAGCTGGCCGGCCCACCGGCCGCCCGGCGCGCCTCCGCGCAGGTCAACGTGGTCGAACACACCGGTCGCCACGCTGGCCGACGTCCCGCCGCCCGACTCGGCGTAGGACGGGAGGTTCGGCGTGAAGTCCAGCGGCGATGTTGCGAACATGCCCGCGTGCACGGCGCCGGTCAGCCTCGTCAGGCGCACCGTGCCTACCTCGGTCCAGTGCTTGCCGTCGGCCGAGTCGTATCCGGTGATCGCGTCGCCCGACCGGGTCAGGCGCAGCCAGCGCGGGGAGGCCGCCGACACCGACCCGGGCAGGCCGGCGATGTCACTGGTGTAGTCATACTGCATGCGCACGCCATTGCTGCCGGTGACCATCATCGCGGCGTAGGCCGATCCGGGCCGGGTGCTGCCGGTGATGATGATCCCGGCCTTGGCCCACGGCACGACGCTGTGCCTCACAGCCTTCTGCGGTCCGTTCCCCGAAACGAAACCACCTTCGTTGTTTGCGATCTCGCCGGTCAGTGCCGTCACCCGGACGGTGATGCTGCCGTCGCCGGACAGCGGCTGGGCCGCAAGGTAATAGGTGTCGTTGACCGCCTCGCCCCCTGGGCCGGTCGGAACGCGCGAGTAGCACGCGCCGCCGCAGTGATCCTGGCCTCGGGGCACGAGCAGCGCGACCACATCGATCAGCACGGCCGCGATGACGATGGCGATCACCCAGCCGCGCAGAGTGCGGAGCTTCGTCCACTCGGCGTGCAGCAACTGCGCGAAGCCGTCCCGCCCGGCCTGCTGGGGTGAGCGGTACGGCGCGATGGTTGCGGTCATCGGACTCCCTCCTTTGTGGGCTGAGCGCGGAACTCGACCGCGTCCCTCGTCAATTCCATGTAGGCCTCCTCAAGCGTGGCCCGGTGCGCCGAGATCTCCGAGAACCCGATCCCGGCCTCGGTCAGCCGCGCGACTACCTGCTCGGACGCCAGGCCCGACACCGCCAGCGTGTCCCGGGCGGTGGCGGCGACGGTGGCCCCCGCGTGAGCCAGCACCGTCATCGCCTCCGACCGCGCTGCGGTCCGCAGCGTCACCCAATCGCCCGAAGCGGCCGCGATCAGCTCGGCCACGCTGGTATCGGCGATCACCTTGCCGCGGCCGACGACCACCAGTTGATCGGCGGAGTCTTCCAGTTCGCTCATCAGGTGACTGGACACCAGGACGGCGCGGCCCTCGGCTGCCAGGGACCGCAAGTACCCGCGCATCCAGACAATGCCTTCCGGGTCCATGCCGTTGAATGGCTCGTCGAACATCAGCACGGGCGGATCGCCCAGCATGGCCGCCGCAATGCCCAGCCGCTGCCGCATACCGAGGGAGAATCCGCCGGCCTTGCGCCGTGCGGCCGAGGTCAGGCCGACCAGCTCAATCACCTCATCGACCCGGCTGCTGCCGAGGCCCTGCGAGTAGGCCAGCCACAGCAGGTGGTTGCGGGCAGTGCGCCCAGGCTGAAGCGCCGCTGCGTCCAGCATCGCGCCGATGTGGCTGAGCGGGTGCCGCAGCTTCGGGTAGGGCTGCCCGCCAATGAGCGCGCTGCCCTGGTCGGGCGCATCCAGACCGAGGATGACCCGCATGGTGGTGGACTTCCCGGCACCGTTCGGTCCCACAAACCCAGTGACCTGTCCTGGCTGGACGACGAAGGACATGCCATCCAGGGCGAGTGCGGAGCCGAAGCGCTTGCGCAGGCCGGTAACTTCGACAGTTGCTTCCATGCCAGCAACGCTAGGGTTTCCGCTGGTAGCTCGCGTCCCGCCAGGGAGCCGTCTTCGGCGTCGCTGGCAGGAGGGACGGAGGTGGGCGTTCATCACTCGCGCGGGGGATATCAGGATGCGCGTCCAGGGGGACGCCCCGACATGGCGGATGCGGCGACAATGGCTAGCGTGGGCCTACTAGCACGCCTGGGCGACAGCCTGGCCGCCACGCCATTGGGCGCGGCCGCCGAACGCCGGGCGGACATGATGCCGCGGGCGGCCGCCGATCGCCGTGCGCCAATGGTGGTCGCAGGTGTTCTCGCTGTGCTCGCCGTCGGCCAGGCCATCGCGGCCGCGGTGAGCCAGAACCCGGGCAGTTCGAGCAGCCCGCTGGCGGACGTGGCTGCGTCCGGCTGGCTGCTCGCCTCGTTTGTTGTCCTGCTTCCGAGCCTGGCCGCCACGTTGCCGCTCGGAATTTTCTGGGAACGACCTGCGATCGCCGCGACCGCGATCTGCGCGGCCAACGTGGTATCACTCGGTGTATTCCGGCTGCTCACGATCGGTGGCCTGCTCGCCCAGGTCATCGTGTTGTATCGCGTCGGCAACCGCGGGCCACAACTGCTGGCCGCGGGGCTCACCCTCCCGTTCCTCGTTCTCGCCCTGGTCTTTCCGGGAGGTCACATCACCGGGCCGGCTTCGGGAGGGACCGTGCTGGCCATCCTTGCGGCGAGCCTTGGTCCCCTGGCCGCATTCGCCGGGGCAGCGCTGCAGACCCGCACCATGGCGGCTGCGCAGGCCACCACTTCAGAGGCCTTCGCCGACACCCTGCTTGAGAACACCGCCCGCAGCGAACGGGCGCGCATCTCCCGCGAACTGCATGATGTGGTCGCGCACCACGTCTCCATGATCGCGGTGCAGGCCGAGACGGCCAGGCTCGCCACCCCGGGAATGCCGGCGGCGGGAGCGCGGCAGCTGTCCGCGATCGGCGTCACCGCCAGGGCCGCGCTGACCGAGATGCGACGGCTGCTCGGGGTGCTGCGCGAGGACAGCGGCGCCGAGATCGCTGACCGCCAGCCCCAGCCGGGCCTCGCCCAGCTGAACGAGCTCCTCGACGAGGTCAGGGACGTGTCGGGAATCGGAGCCAGGCTCATCGTCAGCGGCTGGCTGACGACCCTGGATCCTGGCGTCGAGCTTGCTGCCTACCGCATCGTGCAGGAGGCGCTGACCAATGCCCGGCGGCATGCGGCTGGCGCGGCGGTCGACGTGGAACTGAACTTCGCCGGCGACGCGCTGCACGTCCGGATCCGCGACAACGGTCCCGGCCCGTGCGCCGAGGCGAGCCAGCCCTCCCTCGGGCACGGCCTGCTCGGCATGCGGGAACGAGCGGCAGCCGTGGGCGGCGAATTCCGCGCGGGCGCGGCTCCCGGCGGCGGCTTCCTGGTCCACGCCACGCTGCCGGCGAAGGCCGAGGCTGCGCCGTGACAGTGCCCGCTCCGTCCGTCAAGATCGTGGTGGCAGACGACCATGAGGTAGTGCGGGCTGGCTTCGCCGCGCTACTGGATACTCAGCCGGACTTCACCGTGGTCGGTACCGCATCGGACGGCGCGGAGGCGGTGAAGGTCAGCCGCGAGCTGCGACCGGACGTCGTCCTCATGGATGTCAGGATGCCCGGCACCGACGGCATCGAGGCGACAAGGCAGCTGACTGCCGGCGCAGACGGGCCCCACGTCATCATTCTCACGACCTTCGACCTGGACGAGTACGTCTACGACGCGCTCTGCGCCGGCGCCAGCGGGTTCCTGCTCAAGGACGTGACGGGCGAGCGGCTCTTCGACGCCGTGCGGGTGGTCGCGGCCGGCGAGGCCCTCCTGGCACCGGCCGTCACCCGGCGGCTGATCAGCGAGTTCGCCCGGCTCCGGCCGACCGCGCCCGCTTCCCCGGCGGCCGTCTCCGAGCTGACTCCGCGCGAGACCGAGGTGCTCCGGCTGCTAGCCGAGGGGCTGTCGAACCCAGAGATCGCGGACCGGCTCGTGATCACCGATGAGACGGTCAAGACGCACGTCAGCCGGGTGCTGCACAAGCTGGCGCTGCGCGATCGCGCGCAGGCGGTGGTGCTCGCCTATGAATCGGGGCTGGTCCGTCCCGGCTCCTCCCCTCGCTAACTACCCTCTGCGGCCCGCCGTGGATGGCTGCGCGACCGTCTGGACCGAGCGTGCCGGAAAAGGTGCCGAGCCTTGTCATCCGGAAGTATCACCCGAAGGGTTCTAGCGGTGTGAGACCAAAGCCGACCGGCGACGAGTGCGGATTCGAGGCATTCTTCCGGGCCGTCTTCCCCAAGGCCGTAGCCGTGGCGCGCAAAGTGACCGGGGAACAGGCGGCCGCCGAGGACGCCGCCATCGAGGCGCTCGCGAAGGCGCACTTGCGCTGGCAGCGCATCGGCCCGGCACCCTGGCGCGAGGGCTGGGTAATACGGGTGGCGGTGAACGAGGCGATCCGCCGCCTCCCGCGCGCCACGCCCTGCGTTGGGAGTGACGTGGCATCGGACAACGCATGGACCGGGGACCCGGCCGAAGAGATCGCGCAGCGCCAAGCCCTGATCGCCGCCCTGCAACGGCTCCCGCGGCGCCAGCGCGAGGTGGTCGTGGTGCGCTACCTGGTCGGCCTGTCGGAGATCCAGGTGGCGGAGATGCTCGGCATCAGCCACGGAACCGTCAAGACGCACCTGCACCGGATCACGTCATGCACGATCTCCCCGGCCGCTGGCGCAAGGCGCGGAAGGCCTGAGACCTCGGTTCCGCTGAGGCCGGCCTGGGCCGCTGCAATTGGGATGGTCGCATCCAGTCCGTTCAGGTAGGCGGGGTCACCCACTGGCCGGAGCGGGTCCGCGGGTGCTGCCCGCACTGCTCGCAGAGTCGCGGCAAAGTCACTTGCGGCGAAACCAGGCCCGTATGCCAGGGCACATGCCCCGAGGGCGGACTTGACCGCCACGATCTCGGCGTCGCCAGGAGGGTAGGAGAGCTCGCCGTTGATCGTGTCGTAGGAGATGGCGGTGACTGATCCTGGAGGTAGGTCCTTGAACTCCGGGGCGTTAATGTGCGGGTTGCAATCCCGCCACGTGTTATACGCCTTCTCAGCCTGGGCTGGCGTTCCCTTGATGCTCAGAGCCGTCCCGTCTTCGGACTCCCGCATGATGGGTGGCGAGCAGACGCTGCCGTCCTGGAGGTTGAGCTCCGCACGGCGGCCGGAGGGGAATGAGCCCGGAACCGGGGATGCACCTGAGCCTTTGACCCTTTTCAAGCGCTCGCGGCGAGCCCTGCCACCTGATCGTCCACGAGGACGTGCTGATCTTCCGCAATCCGCTATCTCCCGGCAGTTCGCTGGCCCGATGCGCGCCGCCCACCAACACGCGCGATGAAGCGCCCTCACCCGCCGCCATCGCGGACATCGCCGCATGACTGGCGCGCCCCGGGCTGTAAGGCGGGACCGGGCGCCCGGGCGCCCGGTCCGGACGGTGGAGAAGGGCGGTCATATCCGGCGTGGGCCGCGGTCGGCTGGCGTAAGGTCAGCCGGAACGGGATGCCCGGCGTTGCAGCCGCAACGGCATCGTCGAGGTTGACCCCGTCGTAGGCACCTATCCAGACGCCGGCGTGCTCCTCCAACTCGGCCAGCATGCCCATCGCGAATGCGACGGCGGGGCGGATCTGCTCGGGCCACCCGTCCGGATTGTGCCGGCCCCAGGCGGCGACCGGGATCAGCTGGCCGCTGATGACCCCCCACACGCTGACATCGACAGTGTCCGGGTCCAGGTCACTTCCGCGAGGGCCGGGCGCGAGGCGGACCAGGACATCGCCGCCGTGCGCCTCCCGGTCGTCAGCGGGCAGCACCCAGGCGACGAACTGCGAGCCGGGCAGGCTGTCCGCCTCGGTGATCACCAGCCATTCGCCACTCTTGGCCGGGCGCTGGCCGGCCAGGGCCACCACGGCCTTCCACCGGCTCCGCCACGGGTATGCCTCACTGCTAGCCGATGCAGGCCTGGCCGACCACGAGATCCAGCGGCGGCTCGGTCACGCGCCACGCGATCGACACCGCCCTCACGGCCGCGAAGCCCGACCCTGAGCATGCAGCATCGGCCTGTTGATTTTGCTGACGGAAAAGTTGACCAGACTCAAGCCGGCCAGCGGGAAAACATTCACGTCTTCGCAGGTCACGAGGAATGTACGGGTGCGCCGCCAGGGACTTGAACCCCGAACCCGCGGATTAAGAGCCCGCCGCTCTGCTATCAGATCGGTGCTCTCGATGCCGGTTAGTGCCGGTCTGTGCGGACTTCATCCCGGATCGCTGCCGGCTAGTGGCGGTTGCTGACGGGCGGTCCGGGGCAGACGAGCAAACAGCGAGCAAACAAGCAAGATCAATCTCGGACGCCCGGCAGCCGAGCATCTTCCGGCCATGTGGACTCGAGTCTCGGGCTCGCCGCAGAGTGGCTGCGGTCGAAAGCACGCGAGGACACGGGACCGTACTCTTCTGCACGCCGAGGTGAGTACGTCTGGCGACTGCTGAGCGGCGTCCACCCGGAGGTCCTGGCTTCAGGCATTATGAGCTGTGCCGAAATGCTCCTTGGGGGATTACGGGTCGTAATGAGCGACATCCTGCGGGCGAACTCCGCCGGACGCCGCGTCGTGGTAACCGGCTTGGCCGGGGCGGGGAAGAGTACGTTCTCGGCAGCGCTGTCAGCGAGGACCGGCCTCCCTGTGATTGTTCTCGACTTCCACTTCTTGCTGCTGCACGCACGCCGGGCTTCGCGGCTGAGCGGCGCCGACGCCTTCACGGCGCGACCTGGACGGCCTCATGGTGGCCTCAGTCCGGCCCCACACAAGATCACCGCTGATCACACGATCATGCGTCAGCGCAGGTCAGGACGGGTGCGCCGCCAGGGACTTGAACCCCGAACCCTCGGATTAAGAGCCATCGCTCTGCTATCGGATCAGTGCTCTCGCTGCCGGTCTGTGCCTTTCCGTGCGGACTTCATCTCGGATTCCTGCCGCGTTGCGCCGGGCGCTGACGGGTCGTACCGAGGCAGCCGAGCAAACAACGAGCAAACAAGCATGGTCGTTCTGGCTGCCAACGTTGGCAGCACGTGCCAGGAAATGCCTGGCCGGGGAGCAGCCGGCGTGGCTAGCCGCGGCGAGGCCTTGGTTCAGGCGGGAGCGGACTGAACCCGGTCGGCGTTGCCTGGAACGGCCAGCCTGGCTGCGCCGTGCAGGCTCGCCGACCCAAGTGGCGACCCGCCATGCAACGATGCTCCCTGAGCGACTTGGGGCTGACCTGGCGAGCGCGGTCATCCCTACGGGGTGATCCGCTCACCGCGCTGCGGGGTTACCTTGCTGATCATGACAGTTGCCGGAGACCAGGCTGGCGGACTCCTTGTTCCGGCGGGCGCGCCGCGTTCGTTTCACCTGCTGGCGAAGCCGACTGGTGCGGTCTGCAACCTGGACTGCACCTACTGCTTCTTCCTGTCCAAAGAGATGCTGTACCCGGGCAGCCGGTTCCGGATGGCGGACGACCTGCTGGAGCTATACCTGTCGCAGCTGATCGAGGCGCACGCGGCCTCGCCTGAGGTCGTGGTGGCGTGGCAGGGCGGCGAGCCGACCATGATGGGGCTGGAGTTCTTCCGCCGCTCCGTTGAGCTGGCAGACAGCTTGCGGCGGCCGGGGCAGCAGATTGTTCACGTCATGCAGACAAACGGCACCTTGCTGGATGACGAGTGGGGGGACTTCCTGGCCCGGCGCGGCTTCCTGGTCGGCCTGTCGGTGGACGGGCCGCGGGGCATCCATGACGCCTACCGGGTGGACAAAGGCGGCAAGGGCAGTTTCGACCGGGTCATGAGGGGACTTGAGATCCTGCGCCAGCACGGCGTCGAGTGGAACGCGCTGACCACGGTCCACGCCGCCAGCCAGGACCGGGGCCGTGAGATCTACCGGTTCCTGCGAGACGACTGCGGTGCCAAATTCATGCAGTTCATCCCGATCGTCGAGCGGGCGACGCCGGAGCTCCTTCCGGCGGCCAACGCGGGGTGGGGCAACCGTGCCAGGGATCGTCCGCTGTACCAGCAACGCGGCAGCCTGGTAACGGACCGGTCGGTATCGCCGGCCGGTTTCGGCCGCTTCCTTATCGGCGTCTTCGAGGAGTGGGTGCGCCGCGACGTGGGCCAGGTGTATGTGCAGATGTTCGACGTCGCGCTGGCGAACTGGCACGGCGAACCACCGTCCCTGTGCGTGCATTCGGAGACCTGCGGGCTGGCGCTGGCCCTGGAGCACACCGGCGACCTGTACTCGTGCGACCACTACGTCGAGCCGGACTACAAGCTCGGCAACATCCGCGATAAGAAGATGCTCGACCTCATCGTGCTGCCGCAGCAAAAGCAGTTCGGCCTGGCTAAACGGGACACGCTGCCCAGGTTCTGCCGTGAGTGCGAAGTCCGGTTCGCCTGCCACGGCGGCTGCCCGAAGGATCGCTTCACCACGACCCCGGACGGGGAATCCGGGCTGCATTACCTGTGCCGCAGTTACAAGGCCTTCTTCGGCCATATCCGGACGCCCATGAACGAGATGTGCACCCTGCTGGCCGAAGGCAGGCCACCGTCAGCAGTGATGCAGCGATACGCGACGGAAGACGCCCGCCGGGGCCGCAATGACCCGTGCACCTGCGGCTCAGGCCGCAAATGGAAGCGCTGCCACGGGCCGGCATCCTAGCGATGCCGGGCAGGCAGACACGCACAGCGTGACCATCGCGAGCGATCCGCCAGGAAGGCATCGGCATGGCCGATCAAGGCGCGGACCGACCCACGGAGCCCGCTGTCATCGCAGGTCTGCGGTGTCGAACACGGTTGCGAAGTCGTTTCGCATGCTGACGACGGTCCAGCCGTGTTCGCTGGCGCTGGTGAGAGCTTTCTCTGCGCCGGTGTCGTAGGAGAACTCGCGGCTGGCATCGTCGTGGTGGATCAGGATGCTGAAGCGCGCTGTCGTGAGCATCGGCACGTCGCCGTCGGCGTTGCCGCCGGCGAGGAGTGGCTTGCGGCCGGTCCGCATCCAGATGTGCTCGGGCTTGCCGGCGTCGTCGTCGATTGGCTGCTCGACGTTCTTGGTTCGGTACAGCTCACCGTCGCGGTACTGAATTGTCGTTGCCGAGCCGATGATGTGCTCGCGGGGAATGCCGTACATCTGCTCGGAGACTGGGCGGATGAAGTCGCGTCCGCCGCCGGAGCAGATGAAGACGAGGAACTCGCGCGCACGGAGCAGGTCGAGCAGCTCGCGCATGGGCTGGTAGCCGACCTGGGTGTAGGGCACGCCGAGGGTCGGGTGGGTGGCCGTCGCGAAGAACTCCCGGACGGCGTGCTCGAACGCCCCGACCGTGATGCCCTCGTAGGCCTCGGTGACGCCCTTGACCAGGTCTGGCACGTGGGCCAGCAGGCTCGACAGCCACGTCTGGTCGTTTTCCGCCAGCGCCTTGTAAGGCTGCTCGTTCGCCTTGGCCGGGTCGGCCGCGATCATTTCCTGCCAGCGGCGGAAGACGAACTCCGCCTCCACGTACTGAGGCTTCTCGCACCACAGCGTGCCGTCGTTATCGAAGGTCGCGATCCGGTCCGCAGGCGGAACGTAGGACGGGCCGGGCCCGGTGACGGCCTCGGCGAACTCGAGGATCGCGGTCCTAGCGGCGCCGTCGTTCCAGCTGGGAAGCAGGTCACTGCCGGTCACCGTATGGCCTCAGTTCCTCCGCGGGCGGGGCACCCGCGCCCCGCCCGCCTCTTCGCTGCGAGCTGCTAGTCGCGCGCGAACGCGGCTTCGGCTTCCTTAGCGAGGTCGACCCACGGGTCGCCGGCGACGTCGATGACGACCTTGCGGATCGTTCCGCCGGTGAACGCCCAGGGCGCCTCGCCCGGGTAGTCGTCGGTGACCGGCTCGGCCCGGTCCAGGCCGACGTTGAGGCCCTCTCCGGCGAGGGAGAACTTGCCGGGCTGGGTCTTGATCTTCGCCTCGCCGGCCTTCTCCTGGTTGATGTAGAGGCTAAGCAGGCCTTCGGTGGGCTTGGCGTTGCCCGACTTCTCGAAGGAGGCCGACAGGACGCACTCGCCGGCCGGGACGGGCTTGCTCGACTCGACCATCTGCTCGAGCTCGCCGACGTAGTTGTAGACGTACTTGAGCTTGCCGTCCTTGATGTAGAGGGCGTGGCCGCCGAACCGAGCCCCGTGCGCGAACAGCACCCCGGCTGCATTCTTCGTATCGATCGTGACCTCGGCCGCGATCGCGTAGGAGCGGTTGCGGATGTTCACCGCGGCCGACTCGGGCACCTCTTCGCAGCCGGGGTAGTAGGTGTAGCGGTCACGCGGCCTGGAGATCTGCGGTCGCTCGGCGGCGAGGATTTCCACCGCGTCGCGGGACTCGAGCGGGAGCGCGTTGTACTTGCCTGCCTCCGACCACCACAGGGCGACGAGCTCGGCCAGCCTGCGCGGATGCTGACCGGCGAGGTCCTGGCACTCGCTGGGGTCGGTGTCGGTGTTGAACAGCTCCCACCGCTGACTTGCGAAGTCACCCCACGCGTCAGGCGCCGCCGGGGTCACCGAGGCGGCTTTCCAGCCGTCGTGGTAGATGCCGCGGGTGCCGAGCATTGAGTAGAACTGGGTCTGCCTGCCCGCTGCCATCTCGTTGTGCAGGCTCGCCGCGAAGCTCTGGCCCTCCAGCGGATACTGCGTGAACCCCTTCACCGTACCGGGCATCTCGACGCCGAGGCAGTCGTAGATCGTCGGGACGATGTCGACTGCGTGCGTGTACTGACGCCGGATCCCGGCTTGCTTGACCTGCTTCGGCCAGGAGACGATCATCGGGTCGGCGGTGCCGCCCTGGTAGTTAGAGTAGCGCTTCCACAGCTTGAACGGGGTGTTGAACGCCCACGCCCAGCCGGTGGGGTAGTGGTTGTAGGTCAGCGGGCTGCCGAGCACGTCGAGGTACTTCATGTTGGCCTCGATCGTGTCCGGGATGCCGTTGAACCACTTGTTCTCGTTGACCGAGCCGTTCGGGCCGCCCTCGCCGGAGGCGCCGTTGTCGGACACGAGCACGACCAGCGTGTTGTCCAGCTGCCCGGACTCCTCCAGGTAGTCGAGCATCCGCCCGAGCTGATCGTCGGCGTGGCTGACGAATCCGGCGTAGACCTCCGCCATCCGGGCGAACAGCTTCTTCTCCTCGGCGGAGAGGGAGTCCCAGGGGCGGACCGTGTCGGCTTCCGGCCACGCCTGCCCCTCGGGTCCCTTCAGGTCACTGTAGGGATTGATCGGCGAGAGCTCCGCGCCCTCGGGAAGGATCCCGAGCTTCTTCTGATTCTCGAAGACCAGCTCGCGGTAGGCCTCGTAGCCCATGTCGAACTTGCCCTTGTACTTGTCCGCCCACTCCTTCGGCACGTGGTGCGGCGCGTGCCCGGCGCCGAAGGCGTAGTACAGCAGGAAAGGCTTGTCCGGGGCGACCGCCTTGGCGTCGCGGATGAACGAGATGGCCTTGTCGGTGATGTCGGCCGACAGGTGGTAGCCCTGCTCGGGCGTCTTGGGCTGGTCGACCGGGTGGTTGTCGTAGACCAGGTCCGGGTACCACTGGTTGGTCTCCGCGCCCAGGAACCCGTAGAAGCGCTCGAAGCCGCGGCCGGTCGGCCACTGCTGCCGGATCGAGGCCAGGTTCTCCTCGTCCTCGGCGCACAGATGCCACTTGCCGACCATGAAGGTGTTCCAGCCGCGCTCGCCCAGCACCTCCGCCACTGTCGCGCACTCCATCGGGATGTGCCCGTTCGCGTTCGGGAAGCCCGACGACGCCTCACTGATGCACGCCATCCCGTTCGTCGTGTGATTGCGGCCCGTCATCAGGCACGACCGCGTCGGCGAGCACAGCGCGGTGGTGTGGAAGTTGGTGTACTTCAGGCCGTTGTCGGCGATCCGCTTGATGTTCGGCGTCTCGATCATCCCGCCGAACGGCTCGAGCGCCGAGAACCCGACATCGTCCAGGACGACGTACAGCACGCTCGGCGC
>Ga0335074_10011186_pt1 | contig 12544 bp, 7 predicted proteins | sample Lox_Sample_23_FD_206715 | JGI IMG/M metagenome (GOLD analysis project Ga0335074, IMG submission 206715) | Soil microbial communities from Loxahatchee National Wildlife Refuge, Florida, United States - Lox_Sample_2.3 | ecosystem: Environmental > Terrestrial > Soil > Wetlands | place: USA: Florida...
GTTCGGCGCAAGCTTCCTGGTGATGGGGGCGACCGGCGCGATCCTGTTGGCAACCACGCAGTTCCTGCCGGAACTGGTGCAGCAGGACTTCGGCTACACGGCCACCTGGGCAGGGCTGGTACTGTCGCCGGGCGGCATCGTGACAATGTTCATGATGTTCGTGGTGGGGCGGATGTCCACCAAGGTACAACCGAAATACCTGATCGTCGCCGGTGCGCTGCTCACCGCGCTGTCGATGTATCAGTTGACCGCGACGTACAGCGATCTTGGCTTCTGGTTCTTTGCGAAGTCGCGCATGGTGCTCGGGGTCGGCCTGCCGCTGATCTTCGTGCCGATCATGGCCGCGTCATATGATGGCGTTCCGCAGGCAAGGACCGACCAGGCCTCGGCGCTGATGAACGCAGCGCGCAACACCGGCGGCTCGATCGGCATCTCGATCGTGTCCAACGTGCTGGCGCATCGTGAGCAATTCCATCAGAGCCGGCTGACAGAGCAAGTGATCCCATCGAGCGTGACGTATCAGGACACGTTGCAGCAGGCGACGCACTATTTCGTGGCGCAGGGCAGCTCGCTGCTCCAGGCGCAGGGCCAGGCGATTGCCTGGATCGGACAACAGATCCAGGCGCAGGCGTCGTTCCTCGGCTTCATGGATGCGTTCTGGGTGCTGATGCTGATTTCGCTTGCCGCGGTGCCACTGGCGCTGGCACTACGCACTATAAAGCTCGGCGGACCCGCCGCTGCGATGCATTAAGGGTTTGTGGCGAAACAAGTGCTCCAATTGACGCAGCGATCGTGCGTACCGTGTCATGGCCGGCGCAGGCCGGCCATCCACGACCTCCGTGCTGCGGCTGCAAAGACGTGGGAGCCGGTGTACCCTCAAGCGACTCGTTTATTCCGCCTCGAGCCCTAAGGCCGAGGTTTTGCCGCCACTGGAGCCCCGTCACCCCGAAGCCCGGCTCTACCGCCAATCGAATGCTGCCGTAACGATTTCGTAAGCTCCGTGACGCGAGTATGTTGCAAGTATTATGCATGTTCATCTGCGGTCCCGCGGGTTCGCATCACCAGTACGTTTTTTGACCTTATTCATCGCCACCCGCCTCTGCCGAGGAGATTTTCAGCGTGTCCATTACGTCCCGTCTCGCCGGCGCCGTGGCCGCCACTTCGCCGCGCCCGGGCCGCCGGCTTCGCCTGCGTTATGTCTTCGTGACCGGCCTGCTTGTCGCCAGCCTCCTGGCGCTCGGGACGAGCTGGCTGATCCTCGACCTGCGCGCCCGCGCAATCGCCAATGCCCGTACCTCTCTGGCGTCGTTCTCGTTCGTGGTGGCCGACCAGGCCGACCACGCGCTGCAGGCGCTCGAACAAGTGCAGATCGGGCTGATCGGCGAAATGCGCGCCGCCGGCGTGACGACGGAGCAGCAGTACATCAGCCGCATGGCCACTTACGACGTATATCGCGCGGCGCACGACCGCGTCTCGGCGCTGCCGCAGGCGAACGCGGTCACCATGATCGACAACAAGGGCAACCTGATCAACTTCTCCCGTTTCTGGCCGATTCCTAAGGTGAACATTGCGGATCGCGATTATTTCAAGGCGTTGAGTACAGATGCCTCGCTAACCCGGTTCATCAGCATGCCGGTGCGCAATCGCGGTGACGGTGCATGGACCGTCTATATCGCCAGGCCGTTCCGCGCGCCCGACGGCTCGTTCCTCGGCCTGGTGCTGGGCGCAGTGGAACTGCCGTATTTCGAGACCCTGTACCAGCGGATCGCGCCCGGGCCGGACGCCGTCATCTCCTTGTTCCGCACCGACGGCGTGCGCCTGGTCCGCATGCCACCATACGACCAGGCAATCGGCCAGGTTGCCGACCGCTCGGCCGTCATGCACACATTGCGCCTCGGGCTGCAGCAAGACTCAATTCGCAATATCGGACCGATCGACGGCAAGGACCGTCTCGTGTCGGTCCGCGTGCTGCCGCATTTCCCGGTGGCCGTGCTGGTCAGCCGTACCATGCAGGCACTGCTGGCCAGGTGGCAGGAGCTTGCCTGTTATCTCGGCGGCGGCGCGCTGTTGATTGAAGCCGGCCTTCTCTTCGTCGGCTTTCTGCTCGTTCGGCAGGTCAGCAACGAACGTGTGTTGCGCCGATTCGAAATTGCCAAGAACGAGGCCGAGGCCGCCCGCGGAGCGGCGGAAGCCGAGCTGACACTCGCGCACCTTCGCGAGGGCGGCGAACGCGCGTTGCGCGAGCAATATGCCCGCTTCGCCCAGGCGCTCGACACGATGAAACAGGGCCTGGCCATGTTCGATGCCAACGACCGGCTGATCGTGGCAAACCGGAAATGCGCCGGAATGTTCGGCGGCGGCCCGCTGCATCCCGGCATTCCACTCGCTGCAATGCTGCGCGGCGCACGCCAGCCGGGCGGGCTCAGCTTCACCGATACGATGTTTGTTCGCCGCCTTCTGCGCAAGCTCTGCCGCGACTGGGTCTCCGCCTCGCGCACCTGGGATACCGCCGACGCCCGCTGCATCGCCGTCAATTTCGAACCGACCCCTGATGGCGGCTGGTTGCTCACCTTCGAGGATGTTACGGAACGCCGCGCCGCGGAAGCGCGCATCGCCTACCTGGCCCATTACGACCCGCTGACCGACCTGCCGAACCGAACGCTGTTCCAGCAGGGTCTGGAAGACGCCATCGCCGAAACGCGCAACGGCAATCGTTACGCTGTGCTGTATCTCGACCTGGACAAGTTCAAGGGGGTGAACGACACCCTCGGCCATTCCATCGGCGATGGCCTACTGCGCCTGGTGGCGATGCGCATCCAGCGCTGCCTGCGCGATACCGACATGGTGGCGCGATTGGGTGGCGATGAATTCGCCATCGTACAAAGCGCGCTGCGATCCCCGCTTGACGCGGCCGGCCTGGCAACGCGGCTGGGCGAAGAATTCGAGCTGCCGTTCGAAATCGACGGCCATTTGGTGACCACCGGCGTCAGCATCGGTATCGCCCTGGCGCCGGACGACAGCACCGATGCCGAGCAATTGCTGAAGCAGGCCGATCTCGCACTGTATCAGGCGAAGTCCGACGGCCGCGGCCGCTACCGGTTCTTCGAGCCGGAGATGGACCGGATCGTCTGGGAGCGGCGCCGGCTGGAACTCGAGTTGCGCGAAGCACTGTCCGCCGGCCAGTTGGAGGTGCAATATCAGCCGCTGATCCAGGTTGACGACCGGCGCGTCGCCGGATTCGAAGCGTTGCTGCGCTGGCACCATCCCGAGCGTGGCCTGGTGGCACCGGCAAGCTTCATTCCCCTGGCCGAGGAACTTGGGCTGATCGTCCCGATCGGCGCCTGGGTGATCGAGCAAGCCTGCCAGGAAGCCATGAAATGGCCGGCCCATCTCAAGGTCGCGGTCAACCTTTCGCCGATCCAGGTGTTGAGCCCGGCACTGCTGAATATCGTCGCGACCGCGCTGCAAACGTCCGGCCTGGCGCCCGCGCGGCTGGAGCTGGAAATCACTGAGACGGTGATGCTGCAAGATACCGAGGATACCCTGCGTATCCTGCACCGGCTGCGCAGTCTCGGTGTCGCCATCGCGATGGACGATTTCGGCACCCGCTATTCGTCACTCAGCTACCTGCGGCGCTTCCCGTTCGACAAGGTGAAAATCGACCGCAGCTTCGTCGAAGGCCTGGGCGGGGACCCGGACTGCATCAACATCGTGCGTGCGATGGTGGGACTGTGCCGTGGCCTCAACATCGTCACCTTGGCCGAGGGCGTAGAAACCGAACAGCAGATGGCCCTGCTCCAGCACGAACACTGCTGCGAAGTCCAGGGATATCTGTTCGGTCGCGCAACGCCGTCCGATGGCATTCCTGCATTGCTCGCAGCGCTGGAGAGCTAGTGCCTGCTGGCAATCGAGCGCGAATCGCGGCGTTCCTATGTCATTGCGAGGAGCGAAGCGACGCAGCAACCCCGGTCGTGCAGGCGCAGGGGCGGTCGGAGGCTTCTTCGAACGAGGTTGCTTCGTCGCTTCGCTCCTCGCAATGACATACCTCGTCATGGCGGGCGGGGACCCGTGCGCGCTAACGTAAGCCGGGTGCCGCTCTTCTCTCGTCACGGCCGCGCTTGACTCTCGTCATGGCTGGGCTTGACTCTTGTCATGGCTGGGCTTGACCCGGCCATCTACCCGAGCAGATCGGGTGCGTGCCTTGCCGAAGGTCGATATTCTCAATAAACCTGAAGCAACGGCAACGGCGGCGCTCCTGGATGCTTGGTCAGCCCATATATGCATCGGGTGAATGCGAGATCGATCTGACAAGACGCGAACTTCGAGTGCGCGGCGCTCCGGCGCCGGTCGGCGGCCGCGCCTTTGAGATCATGGAGCTCCTGGTACGATCCGCCGGTGAACTGGTCACCAAAAACGAACTGATGGAACGTGTCTGGCCAGGCGCTGTTGTTCTTGACAACACCATTCAGGTTCACATCGCAGCGGTACGTCGTGCCCTTGGTTCTTACAAGGTGTTGCTGAAAACCGAGTCCGGGCGCGGCTATCGCCTGCTCGGAACATGGACCACCCGAGGCTCCGGCCCCGAGCGTGTTTCGGCAAGCAGCCCGCCCCTTCAGCGGCCGGATGAAGCTCGCGCCGACAACCTCCCCGTGATTGTCACCGCTCTCATTGGCCGCGAAGCGACAGTACGATCCGTGCGCGACCTGATCTCGGCTTACCGCGTCGTCACGCTCACAGGGCCCGCCGGCATTGGCAAGACAACGCTCGCGATCGAAGCGGCACGCAGCATTCTCGGCGAATTCAAACGCGGAGGCTGGCTCGCCGAGCTCGCGCCGCTCTCCGACCCAGGCCTCGTACCTTCCACGGTGGCTGGCATTCTCGGCCTCAGGCTCATCGGGGCCAGGACCTCCTCCGAGGCCGTCGCGCGCGCGATCGCCGATGCCAATCTTCTGCTGATCCTCGACAACTGCGAACATGTCATCGATGCGGCAGCCGAACTGGCTGAAACCATTGTGCGGTTCTGCCCGTACGCCTCGGTGCTGGCGACAAGCCGCGAGGTGCTGCGGATCCATGGCGAGCAAGTCTATCGCGTTCCGCCGCTCGATGTTCCGGATGTCGGACAGCAGGATCCGGAGCACGTCTTGCGCCATGGCGCGGTCAAGCTCCTCGTCTTCCGGACCGGAGCCCTCGATGCGGCTTCTTCGCCGGCGCCCGACGACATACCTGCGATCGCGGCGATTTGCCGGCAGCTCGACGGTATCCCGCTGGCGTTAGAATTTGCCGCGGCGCGCGCCGCGGCATTGGGTTTTCGCCAGGTGGAAGCGGGCCTCAACGATCGCTTCCGTCTGCTGACCACCGGCCGGCGCACCGCGCTGCCACGGCATCGGACTCTGCGCGCCGCCCTCGACTGGAGCTATGAACTGCTGCTGCCGGAAGAGCAGCGGCTACTGCGCCATCTGGCGATCTTTCCGGGCGGATTTACCGTCGAGGCCGCCCAAGCGGCCGTAGCCCATGATGGTGCTCGCGACATTATCCTCGACGGAATATCGAGCCTGGTTACGAAATCGCTCCTCACGGTGGACGAAGCAGCTTCGTTGCCCCGATGGCGGCTGCTGGAGACAACCCGCGTGTACGGGCTCGCGAAGCTCCACGAATGTGGCGAAGCCGCGGATACCGCCAGGCGGCAAGCGCAATTCTGTCTGACCATGTTCGCACCGTTCTCATCCCAGGGCGGGGTTCAAGCAGCGATCGGCTCCCTCGGCACCTATCGCCGCGAAATCGACAATCTCCGTGCGGCGCTGAACTGGACGTTCTCCCCCGAGGGCGACGCTGTACTGGGACTGGAACTCGCCGCGATCGCGGCCGATTTCTGGGTCGCGGTGTCGCAGATCGCCGAAGCCAGTGAGTGGGCCAGCAAGGCGCTGGCACTGATGGGCGATGAGACCGGATCGCGCCATGAGATGGTCCTGCAATGCAGTCTTGGCATGGCGCTGATTTATACCAGAGGAATGATTGCGCCCGCGCGCGAAGCGCTGATGCGCGCCTTGACGCGCGCGCAGGAATTGGCGGATTTCGACTATCAGCAACGGGCATTTCACGGGCTCTGGCTTTTCTCGGCCCGCTCCATGGCCGTTCATGAAGCGCTCGCCTATGCCCGTCAATATGAAGAGCTCTCCCGCGACCGCGACCCGCAGTCCAAAGCGACCGCCGATTGGCTGGTCGGCCATACGCTGCTGTATTTGGGCGAGCATCGTGAAGCGGCCGTGCGTCTCCGGCGGGCAATCGACCAGTATCCCGTCGAAAGCCGGGATCGCGATATGATCCGGTTCGTGAACGACCTGCGCGCCTCGGCATGCGGTCATCTCTCGGCAAGCCTGTTGTCACTCGGCCTGTTAGATGCCGCGTCCCAGGTCGCCACAAATGCTGTCGAGGAGGCGCGCGCAACGAACCAGCCGATCGCGCTGTGCATTGCGCTGACATGGGAGGCCGGCCTCGTCTTTCTCAGCCTCGGCGATTTGGCAACCGCCGAGCGCTATGGCGAAGAACTTATCGATCACGCCTACAAGCATGCACTGGGGCCGTTCCACGCCGCCGGTCTTTGCGTGCGCGGCAGCCTCGTTGCGAAGCGCGGCGATCCCCAGCGCGGGCTCGATCCGCTGCATCGCGGTCTCGCCGAAATGCAACAGGCGAGCTACCTGCTGTTCTACCCTTTCTTTCGGGCCGAGCTCGCCTCGGCCTTGGCCGCGATGGGCCGCGTCGATGACGGCCTGGCGGAAATCGACGAAGCCATTCGTTTCGCCAAAACGACCGATTACCGCTGGTTCGTGCCGGAACTCCTGCGGACCCGAGGCGAAGTGCTTCTCCAACAGGGGCTCCATAACCAATCTCTCGCAGAAAAATGCTTTCGGCGCGCCACCGAACTCGCTCGTGAACATGGCGCGCTCTTTTGGGAGCTGCGTGCCGCCCTCAGCACCGCGCGCCTGCGGGTCCGGCAGAAAAACCACGCCGGCGCGACCCACGTTCTCCAGCCGGTGTATGACCGTTTCACGGAAGGATTTGAGGCGGCCGACTTACAGGCGGCAAAGGCCCTGCTCAACGCGCTGCAGTGAGCCCCACTTATCTCCGTGAAACGTCCAGCGATTCGCTGTGCTGGTGGTCCCTGCCGGACACCCCGCGTCATGGCCGGTGCTATGCGCAGTGTCGCCCTGCTTCCTGACTCCCAAGTACGATAGAAGGGGCCCGCCGGACTCCACGAGAACAAGCGCGACTGTCATGCGGTTGTCATCAAAGGATCCGCTCGGACGCTTTGGCAAGGGGTGGCATGGCGATGGAATTCGACCGGCGTTTCACGTTTCTGCTCTGTGCACCCGGCTTCGGCGCCGCCGACCTTGAAGGCCTGCGCCTCCAGCGGATCATTGCAGCCATTGAGGATGACGGCTTCCAGGTCATCAAGGCGAGGCGCGTCGAGGACGCCGAACTCGCCGTCCAGACCGATGCCGCGATCGGCTGCATGGTGGTGGACTGGGGCAAGCGCGGGCTGGAGGGAAAGACCGCGGCCCTGATCAATCTGATGCGCCGCCGCGGCCTCGAGATGCCGATCGTCATCCTGGTCCGCCGCAAGCGCCTCGAGGATATCCCGGTGGAGGTGCTCGATTATATCGACGGCTACATTTTTCTGTCCGAGGAGACGCCGGAGTTCATTGCCCGCAACCTGATCAGCCGCCTCAAGCAATATGCCGGAACATTGAAGACGCCATTCTTCGGCGCGCTTGTTGACTACGCCGAGGAAGGCAACCAACTCTGGACCTGCCCCGGCCATAACGGCGGCATCTTTTATAACCGCAGCCCCATCGGGCGGATTTTCGTAGAGCACCTCGGCGAAGCGGTGTTCCGCGACGACCTCGACAATTCGGTGCTCGAACTCGGCGACCTTCTCACGCATGAAGGACCTGCCCTCAAGGCCCAGAAAGAGGCTGCGGCGATCTTCGGCGCGGAGAAGACATATTTCGTGCTGAACGGAACCTCGTCATCCAACAAGGTCGTGCTTGGCGCCCTGGTGGCAGAAGGCGACCTTGTATTGTTCGACCGCAACAATCACAAGGCCGCCCACCATGGCGCCCTGCTGATCAGCGGCGGCATTCCCATCTACCTGGAGACCGACCGCAACTGCTACGGACTGATCGGACCGATCTACCACGAGGCGCTGGACGAGACGGCGATCCGCGAGAAGATCCGGCTGAACCCCCATGTGACCGATCCGGACGCGTGGCGAAAGCCGCGGCCCTTCCGGGTCGCGGTCATAGAGCAATGCACCTATGACGGAACGATCCATAGTGCGGAGATGATCCTCGCCCGGATCGGCCATCTCTGCGACTACGTGCTCTTCGACGAGGCCTGGGCCGGTTTCATGAAGTTCCACCCGCTCTACGCCGGCCGCTTCGCCATGGGTCTGAAAGACCTTGGGGAGAATTCGCCAGGCATCATCGCGACACAATCGACGCACAAGCAGCTCGCCAGCTTTTCCCAGGCCTCGCAGATCCATGTTCGCGACCGGCACATCAAGGGCCAGCGCCGCAGGGTAGAGCATCGCCGCTTCAATGAGAGCTTCCTGCAGCACGCCTCCACCTCGCCGTTCTATCCCCTGTTTGCGTCGCTCGACGTCGGCGCGCAGATGATGAAGGGCCGCTCGGGCATGATCCTCTGGGACGATACGGTCCGGCTTGGCATCGAGGTGCGCAAGAAGCTGCGCGCGATCCGTCACGAATACGAGCAGAAGGAAGCCGACCCGGCGCGGCGATGGTTCTTCGAACCGTTCGTTGCCGATGTCGTCAGCGTCGCCGGGGCCGAACCCGGCGATCCGGTGCGCAAAGTGCCCTGGGAAAGCCTGACCACGGACGAACTCGCCGGCGACGCCCGTTACTGGGCTTTCGAGCCAGGCGCGGCATGGCACGGCTTCAGCCATGTGACCGAAGGCTTCGCCATGACCGATCCCAACAAGCTGATCGTCCTGACGCCGGGCTTCGACCGGCGAACCGGCGCTTATGCCGAGCATGGCATTCCGGCACCCGTCGTCGCGCAATATCTCCGCGAGAACCGTGTCGTCGCGGAGAAGAACGATCTTAACTCGCTGCTGTTTCTGCTGACGCCCGGCGTCGAATCCAGCAAAGCCGGCACCTTGCTCAGCGCATTCGCTGCATTCAAGCGCTTGCACGATGACAACGCGCCGCTGGAGGACGTCATGCCAAGGTTCGTCGCTCGCTGGCCCGCGCGGTACCGCGGCACGCGTCTGCGCGACCTGTGCGCCCAGATGCACGCCTTCTATCGCGACGCCAACGTCAGCACGCTCCAGCAGCAGCAGTTCGAGCCCTCGCACCTGCCCGAGATGGTCGTGCCCCCGCATGAGGCCGCGCGCAGCCTGGTGCGCAACAAGGTTGACTATCTGCCAATCAGCGACATCGCGGACCGCGTCGCGACCACACTATTCGTTGTTTACCCACCCGGCATCGCGACGATCGTCCCAGGCGAGCGTCTCAGCGCACGCGCCAGGCCCATGCTGGACTATCTCAAGATGTTCGAGCGAAGCGCCAACCTGTTTCCCGGCTTCGAAGCCGAAGTACAAGGCCTCTACCGCGAGATCGAGCCGGACGGGTCGATCCGCTTCTACACCTATGTGATGCAGGAAAAACCGTACCGGGATTGCTCTCGTGGATAACGCAGTCGCCTCACCCCGCCCCCCAATCCTGCTGCGCCCATCGAGCGACGATGACGTGCCGGCCATGCTGGAGATCTACCGTCACCATATCACGCAAGGTATCGGTAGCCTTGGCGCCTTCGAGCCGACGCCGTTCGATGCCGATGACCTGAAGGCGCGGCGCAAGAACATGCGCAAGCACAAGCTGCCCCATCTCGTTGCGACGATCGACGGTGCCGTCGCCGGCTACGCCTACGCCGTATTGTTCCGCAAGCGCCCGGCCTACAGATTCACGGCCAAGCATTCGATTTACGTCCACCCGGACCGCCAGCACAGGGGCGTCGGACGCGCGCTGCTGCCAGCCTTGATCCAGGCATGCGCCGCCGCGGGCTTCCGCCAGATGATCGGGTATATCGACAGCGCCAATCTCGCCTCGCTGCGGCTGCACGAGGCCTGCGGCTTTCGCCAGGTCGGTTATCTGCCCGCCGTGGCCTTTCGCTTCGGCGAATGGACCGATACCGTCCTGGTGCAACGGGCGATCGGCCCGGAGATGTAAGGGCGTGAGACGAAATAAGTGCGTCATTCGCGCGGCGGCAGTGCTCTTTGCAGCGTCTATCAAGGAAAGCCGTGGATGGCCGGCCTGCGCCGGCCATGACACGGCGAGCAGACGTGGATGGTGCACCTTCGCGCACCATGACACAGGAAGGCTGGTGCGTCGCTCGGCTGATTCGTTTATTCCGCCTCAGAGCCTAAGCGGTGGGCACGCCCGCCAGGTGATCAGGCAATACCAAGCAGGCGGATCAAGCCGAAGCTGATCCATCCCAGGACGAGCAAAGACAGCCCCACGGCGGCGGTGACGCGGCCGCCAGCACGTGCCACAGAGCGAAGATCAGTACCAAGACCGAGGCCGGCCATTGAGATTATCGTCAGGAGACTGGTTGCAACGGATAGTGGGCCCAGCATTGCGTGTGGCATCGCGTCGGCCGAGCGGAGCGCGGCGAAGACCAGGAAGCCAACAATGTACCAGGGGACCATCTTGTGTAATGGCAATTGGCGCGACGCCGGCCGCCCTTCGGCTGTGTCGTGTGGCGTGGCCTCGTCCGGTTTGTCGCGCCGCTGCCGCATCAGCAACGACAGCACCAATACGACAGGTCCGAGCGTCAGCACGCGCACCAACTTGATCAATGTGCCAATTTGCACAGCCACCGAACCGAGCGGAGCTGTCGCCGCCAGCACTTGCGGCACCGCATAAACGGTCAGGCCGGCCAGCACGCCGTATTGTTGTCCGCTCAACTGCACAAACGCCGGCAGCAAGGGCAGCGCCAGGACGACGATAACACCGAGCACTGCGGTGAATGCAATGGACGCTGAAATATCCTCCCCGGTCGCCCCGATCACCGGGGCAACCGCCGCTATGGCGGAGTTGCCGCAGATTGAGTTGCCGCACGCAACCAGCGTCGCCATGCGGTACGGCAGGCCGAGCAACCGACCAATTCCATAGCTCGCAGCAATCGCAACCAGCACAACCATCGCAACGCCGCAGAGCAGAGCGGGGCGGATCGTCATGATCGTCTGCGCGCTGACAGAGCAGCCGAGGACCATGACCGCGACCTCCAGAAGGGTCTTGGCGCTGAATTTGATTCCGCCGAGCCAGCGTGCGCCGGGCGACCATAGCGTGCGCACCACGGAACCAAAAAGGATGGCGAGCACGAGCGCCTCAAGCCAGGCGCGGCCGAGTGTTGGCACCTCCAAGCGCTCTACAAAGGTCGCGGCAGCCGACACCCCGATACAGAGTAAGACACCCGGAAGCAGCTCTCGAACGCGACGCGACAACCGGTCCGGGGAGTCAGGTCGTTCGGCTCTATCCATCGCCGCGCCCCGGCGTGGCGGTATATCCGGAACGGCGCAGAGAGATGGACCTGCGACCCAGCCTCTGAATCGCGCGGATACCCATCACCGCCAGGCTGTACAAAACTGCCCCGCCGACTCCCATCGGATATCTCCCCTAACAGTCTCGGGTGTGACCTCGCGGGCTGCGGACGGTAAGCGCGACCGAAAGAACGCACGCACCGCCCGCACCTCGATGTTCGATTAGACCGGTTCCGTGCCTAAATCGGAACCGGCCTATTGCCGGGCAACGTTGCTGCCAGACACCAGTGAGACAGCGATCTGCAAGCCCTGATCGATGCAGGCGGCTTGCTGGTGACCGAGCCGCAGTGGTGACCCTAATAGCGGTTAAACTGGCAAAATCCCCCTTCATGATTCGCCCAATGCACGAAATGCCGATCCGGTGGACACCCCTCATGGGGGCGATGTGCCGGCTCATAACCATACCACGGGAGACAAATGCCGTTTCCGTCGCGGAAGTAGCCGTTGTTGCACCCTTCTTCGACTTTCACGATCGGTGCCTGGCTCTCTCGAACGCCAGGTGCATCGTTCATTGCGGCAGTCGCCGCTTCTGTCGAAACCCCGCCCAGCAGCGCAAACATCGCCAACGCAGGAGCCAGAAACCTTGTCACGTATTTCTCCATCCATTCTCGACGAGAGCCTATCTCGCGTCGTGCTCTCTATTGTGAGAGCGGAGGCTGGGTGGATGGTGTGACTCGAGTCACTTCGTTCGGGAAGCTCGCTATAACTAGATCGTGATCGCCCGTGCGGGCGAATACTTTGCTTGCGATTCCAACCGTACGATCTTTTGCCGTTTCCCGGCTAACCCACTATTGGTGGAGTTTGAGTCACGGCCTCCATGTCATTGCGAGGAGCGCAGCGACGAAGCAATCTCCCGCGGGCCCGGCCTCGACGGCTCATCAGGCAGGATGATTGCTTCGTCGCTTCGCTCCGCGCAATGACATG
>Ga0335074_10011188_pt1 | contig 12543 bp, 9 predicted proteins | sample Lox_Sample_23_FD_206715 | JGI IMG/M metagenome (GOLD analysis project Ga0335074, IMG submission 206715) | Soil microbial communities from Loxahatchee National Wildlife Refuge, Florida, United States - Lox_Sample_2.3 | ecosystem: Environmental > Terrestrial > Soil > Wetlands | place: USA: Florida...
AATATCTACTTCGACGTTCCTGTTGCGATGGCGCTGACCGCCACTAACAATGTGACGACCCTTACCGGGATCGCCAATTTGACCAGTGCCCAACAACTGACCACCATCGGCAATCAGGGAGGCGGCAGCGTCAGCTACATCCTGATTCAGCCTGATTCCGCGAAATGCACCATGACCGTCCCTGGCGGAGTCCTCACTGTTCCCGCTAGCGGCTGCCCCGCCGGCACCTACAGCGTCACCGCTGTCGGGGAAGACATGGGTCCGACCAACGGCGCGAGCGGCGCTGTGGCGATTCTGAACCTCAGCGTGCACCTGAACTGAGATTCGGTTCGTCTGACAACTGAAGCAACCTCGGCGGCGGGAGAGCAAACTCCCGCCGCCGTTTTTTTGTCCTGATGACTCACGATTTACAGGCGGGGACAGAGCGGTCGGCGCTAATATACTTGATCCAACCAGTTGCTTCGGTCCGTTGGTGGCGCACGCACTCCTGCGTGCCGCGTCGAGACTCTTCTCGACGCATGGCTGATCGAGCGGAACCAGCGTCGGCAAGAGTGCCGACGCGGCACGCAGAAGTGCGTGCGCCACGCACCCATACTGACCGGGGGTTGCTCAAGGTTGCGTCAGCGATATCAATGCCGAGCGGTCTGTCCCCTTTTTCAGCAAACCGAATCGGGTAACGTAAGCCGTGCGGCGAATTTTTGACGGGACCCTTTAACAATGATGCTGGCGGATATGAGTCAACAGCGCGGCGCGCGCCAGTTCGCTGGTATAGCGCGCTTCCTCGGTCGCCAGAAACGAGCGTTCGTAGTCGAATCGCGCCAGCCTGGCTAATCCTTGCTGAAGCTCACGAATGGAGCTCGCGTAGGCGTTCGTCGCCGCTTCGTAGCGCCGGATCAGCTTATTTTTTTCGTCACAGAACTTCATACAGGAAAAAAAGGGCCCGGTGAGGCAAGCCCCACCGGGCCGCACGAGGGAAGAAGAAAAATCGGGATTACTTGCGGCCGCCGTGGCTCCCTCCGCCACGCGATCCGCCTCCTCCGCGCGATCCGCCGCTGCGCGGCGCCGCAGGCCGCGAATAGCCGCCCGGCCCGCCGCGACTCTGCGATCCCGGATTTTGCACAATCGACGGGTTAATCCGCACCTCGGGACGCGCGCCGCCGGCTGGAAACCGCCCCCATCCGCCCGCCGCGGAACGGCCCCGCGCAGCGCCATTGTATGATCCGCCCGGATTGATCCTTTGCCATCCGCCCGAACTTCCGCGAGCGGCGCCCGACTCCGCGCTTCGAACGCCGCCCGCGTTGACGGTGCTGCCAGACCGGCTGGCTCCGCGAGAGAACGAAGGACTCGAGAAAAATCGCGTATTTTCGGCGACCCGCGGCGCGCCCTGCAAATTCGCCGCGCGGCTGGTGAACTGCCGGCTCTGGTTCGACACCGGCATCGGCAGACGCCCGTTCACCGCGCCCGCGCGAGCCAGTTCGCCTGCGCCCGGCCGCATCATATTCGCGGCCGAAACACTGCCCCGCCCGAATTCGCCCGCGCGCATGCTGGTGATGCCGTTTGCCACCCGAGCGTTACGATAAATGTTTGAAACATTCACATTAAAAATGGCCCCGCGGAATCCCGCCGCGCCATACCACGGACGGAATCGCTCATAAGGAGCGAGCGGCACCCATCCCACGTTGGCAAATCCAAATCCAAATCCGAATCCGACGCCGATTCCCGGCGCGCCCCAGCCGAAAAATCCAACCAGCGCGGGACTCCAGAACGCCGCACCATACGCGGCACCCGGCCACCACGCCCATCCGAAGGAGCCGTAATACCAGCGTCCGAAATGATACGGCGCCCACCCCCACGGCTCGCACCCGAGCCACGTCCAGCCGTAGTAGGCGGTCCAGACCCAGCGCCCGCAGGCATACGGCGCCCATCCCGGCGCGACGGTGGGCACCCAAACCTGACCGTAACCGCCATCGTTCACCCAATGGCCGTACCCGTCCATATCCTCGGTGCCGTAAATATCGTGATTGACGCGTCCCGGCGACGCCGCCCGCTCCAGCGTCTGATCGCGCTGCGCGCTCAAGCGGTCGAAATCGTCCTCGGCCGGCGGCGCGGCCATCTGAAACTCCGGATCGTTCGCCGATCCGCGCACCATCATGCTGCTGTTGTTGTGGATCGCCTCCGACCCGCGCGGCCCGAACACTTCGCCGTCAGCGCCGTTGCGCAGCGTAATTTGGGTGATCCCGTCCGGCTTCACGTCGAGGCGATAAACGCCGACATGCACCGGCCGCAGCGAAATGCTAGGCGTGCTGATTTCGACCTGCGCATCCGAATCGCGCAGCACGCGATAGATGATCGTCCCGGCCGCGACCTCCACCTGATATCGCCCGCGCTGCAATTGGCCGAGCCGAACCTCGCTCCCCGGCGCGAGGCGAAAAAAATTGGCATAATCGAGCTGCACTTCCGCGCGCCCGTTATCGCCGGTCACCACGCGATCGCCGGCCGTCAGCGGCGCATTCACCGCCGCCGCGATCAAATCCGCCGAATCGCCGCGGCGCACCGAAACATTCCCAAACATGAAACTGATCCGCGCCACAGCGTGCTGCGCCGCCTGCGGATCGGCATCGGCAGGCGGGGGACCTGCCGGCTGCTGCGGACCGTATTGCGGCTGCTGCGGATAAGGCGGCTGCTCCGACCACGGCCCTTGCTGTTGCGGTTGTGGCTGGGCAAAGGCGATGGTTGTAAAGATCGCGATTGCGGCCAGGACTCGAATCATACTCGCACGGCTTATGGCAATTGCGAGTCCAAACGCGATGTTGCTGATTATAAGAAATTTAACCTGATTTAAGAAAGCAGTCCGACTGGCTGAAAACCACCACCATGGTCGAAATCAGCCCCGCAATAGAGCGGCGTCACCACGGTTAGCGGGGTTCTGAAAAAGGGGACAGGTATCCAGTTGTTCCGATATCCAGCGCGTGCCTTCGTCGCCCAACGGCATGCGGTTCGGGCGCATGCGAAAATGATCCGATCGTCTCTTCAGACGGCGATCTGTGGCAAACTAGGGTTGGAACCGATGAATAGGTAACGGTATCCAATGGTTATGAAGTACTGGGGTTACCTCGCGGCGAAGATCATTGTGTGGATGGCGATTCTCGGCGGAATCGACCGCATGATTATGGCGGCGTTTCCTCAGCCGCTGAATCTGTCGCGTCCGAGCGAGGTTACACGCTACCTCAACTACGAATTCGTCATGCTGCTGTTCGGACTCTTCGCGGTCGGCCTGGCGTGGCTGATCGTCTGGGACCAGCGCTATCGCTGCCGGACTTGTCTGCGCCGTTTGCGGATGCCGGTGCAAATGGGATCGTGGAACCATATTTTATTGGGCGCGCCCCGCACCGATTACATCTGCCCCTACGGCCACGGCACACTGCAAGTCTCGGATCTGCAAATCCATGGGCACGACGAGCCGGACTGGCAGCCGCACGAAGATATGTGGAAAGAGCTCGAAGCGCTGAACGAAACGAAAAAGTGAGAAAATTGCTCTTGATGAGTGAGAGCGTCTGTTGCGCCGCAGGAAGCGGTCCAACGGCGAAATCCGAAATGAGCACCCGTGCCCGCTAGGCCGAAAACTCCGCGCAAATCGCTGTTCATCCGCTTTCTGGTCAGCCCGTGGGGCCGCGCCTTTCTGATCGCGTTCTTCGTGACCGTCGCCAGCGGACTCGGCGTCTTCACTTATTTCTACGAAAAATACGCGGGCATCACCGAAGAGAAGCTGAAGGCCGGGCCGTTCTCCAACACTTCCCTGCTCTACGCCGCGCCCGAACCGGTGGAAGTCGGCGAAGAAGATAAAATTTCCGACATCGCCGATTATCTGCGCCGCGCCGGATACAACGAATCGAGCAACAATCGCCTGGGCTGGTTCAATATCCGGCCCGACGCCATCGAAATCAATCCCGGACCCGAGGCCTACGATTCGGAAGGCGCGGTGATCAAGTTCAGCGGCGGGCACATCGCCCAGATCATTTCGCTGCGCGACCAGACCGAGCGCAACGAATATCAGCTCGAGCCGGAATTGATCACCAATCTCTTCGACAAGAAGCGCGAGAAACGCAAAATCGTACACTTTAACGAAATTCCACAGGTGATGGTGAACGCGGTGCTGGCGGCGGAGGACAAACATTTCTTCCAGCACTCCGGCTTCGATCCGATGGGAATTCTGCGCGCCACGCTGGTCGATTTGAAAGAACGGCGCGAATCGCAGGGCGCTTCGACGCTGACCAATCAGCTCGCGCGAACGCTGTTTTTGGGACAGGAACGCGGCTGGAAACGGAAATTGCAGGAAATCATGATCACGCTGCACCTGGAGCAGGATTTAACCAAGCAGCAGATCTTCGAATACTACGCCGATTCGATCGACGTCGGCCATGAAGGCAGCTTCGGCATCCGCGGATTCGCGCAGGCCGCCGACGTTTATCTGGGAAAGGATTTGAGCCAGGTGACCATTCCGGACGCGGCGCTGCTGGCCGGCCTGGTGCAGGCGCCGATGAGCCGCAATCCGTTCCGCCATCCCGAGCGCGCCAAAGCTCGCCGCAACGTGGTGCTCCGGGCGATGCTCGAAGACGGGTTCATTACGCAAAAGCAATACGACGATTCGATCGCCGCGCCGCTCGATGTCACCCACGAAGAAGCCGAATCGAGCGACGCGCCGTATTTCGTTGACCTGGTCGACGACAGCTTGCAGAACCAGTTTGAAGGCCGCGATTTTCTGAGCAATTCCTATCGCGTTTACACCACGCTGGACATGAATCTTCAGCGCGACGCGGTGGAAGCGGTGCGCGAAGGCATCAAGGAAACCGACGCGATCTGGAAGCGGCGAAATAAAAAATACGGCACCGCCGAATTTCCGCCGGCGCAGGTCGCCCTGATCTGCCTCGATGCCGAAACCGGCGATTTGAAGGCGCTGGTGGGCGGGCGAGCTTACGGCGTCAGCCAGCTCGATCACGCCATGGCCAAACGCCAGCCGGGGTCGTCGTTCAAGCCGTTCGTGTATGCCACCGCGTTTGCCACCGCGCTCGATCCGAGCGGCCAGGGTCCGGTGATCACGCCGGCCACGATCATTGACGATGAACCGACCACGTTCTGGTACGACGATAAACCCTACGAGCCGGCCAATTTCAAAGACGAATATTTCGGCGAAATTCCGGCGTGGTTCGCGCTGGCGCATTCGCTGAACGTGTCGGCCGTCAAGGTGGCCGAGATGGTTGGCTACGATAAGGTCGCGGCAACGGCGCGCGCGGCCGGTTTGAACGTCGACATCAAGCCGACGCCGTCGATCGCGCTCGGCGCCTATGAGGTGACGCCGCTCGAAATCGCCCAGGCCTACACCGTTTTCGCCAATAACGGCGAGCTGATCAAGAGCGGCTTCATTAAAAATATCCGCGATCAGCGCGGCGATTCGATTTATCAGGCGCAGCCGGATAAGAAACAGGCGCTCGATCCGCGGGTGGCTTATCTGGTCGAAAATACGCTGGAAGAAGTTCTGCGCAGCGGCACCGGAGCGGGCGTTCGCGCGCGCGGCTTCACGCTGCCTGCCGCGGGAAAAACGGGCACCGACCGCGATGGCTGGTTCGCCGGATTCACCTCCAAACTGATCTGCGTGGTGTGGGTCGGCTTCGACGATAATCGCGATCTGAAGATGGAGGGCGCCCACAGCGCTCTGCCCATCTGGACCGACTTCATGATTCGCGCGCACAAGCATCCCGAGTATCGCGACGTGCACAGCTTCGATCCCCCCGATGGAATCGTGACCGCGGAGATTGACGCGGACACCGGCCAGCTCGCCACGCCGGCCTGCCCGCACGTGCGTACGCAGGCGTTCATCGCGGGAACGCAGCCGGTGGAAATGTGCAAACTGCACGGCGGCGGACGGACGCAGATTTCCGGATGGGAGCCCTCGGCCGCACCCGCCGCGCCGGCCGGTCAACCGCAGCCGACGGTAATTCCGGATAATCGCGATAAAGCTCCGGCGCTGGCCGCCGCGCCTCCGCCGAAGACGCCGCGGAGCATCCCGATTGAGCCGGCTCCGCCGGAAACGCAGCCGCAGCCGAAAAAGAAAAAGGGATTTTTCGGGCATCTGAAAGATTTGTTCAAGCAGCAGTAGCTGCTAAGACTTGCTTTTTGCGGCGGCGATCGCCTTGGCCAGGAGCGAAGCGACAAAGTTCTGAAACCCGAGCTCAGATGCGGGCTCGGAATAACGTCCCTTGGGGCCGTCCTGTGCATTGGACATAAGAAGACAGGCCGCGTCGTATAGCCGCTCCCGCACCAGCTTGGTCAGCAAAATCTCATAACGCTTCGCATAGGATGCGCCGCGGAACTCCGGAAACACTTTGAAATGTGGTTGGCTTGCCCGCACCGCGCTCAATGAGCCAGGCGCCTCTTCGAGCAGCATCAGATATCCGAGCCAGGGGCGCGCCGACGGTTTGAACGCGCCCTCGCGGTATGCGGCCCAGACGTCAACTGCGCTCCCAATGGCTTCCTCGGTTCGGTTGTTATAGTTGTTGCCGAACGATCCAACCTGGGATTTAAATTCGATGCCGGCAAGCAGCTTGCCCTCGGAAACCACCAGAAGGTCCCATTTCTTCTCCGGCCGGTACCACCCCGGCAGTTCAACGCACTTTTCGCAATAGACACTCGCTTTGGGAAGACCATTTTGGCAGAGCAGTTCCCGCACTAATTCGACAAAGCCGCTCATTTGCGCGCCGCCGGTAACCGCCGACCGTGCGCCCGCATCTTTATTCCCCGAAATGACGCCTTGTTTTTGAGCTTGTGTCTCGCGACTATTCCAGAAATGTCTGACCGCCGCACGGACGTGCGTCTCGATCCTGGAATTAAAACTCATCCAACGTTGACCGTCGCCCGGTTGAATAACAGCGAGGTTTCATTCGCGATCCTTTTGCAGGCTTGGTCGAAATAGTGCGAATCGATTTCAAATCCGATACTGTTGCGTCCCACCGCGGCCGACGCGATCGAGGTTGTGCCTGTTCCAAGGAACGGGTCAAGCACCGTATCGCCGACAAAACTGAACATCCGGATCAGCCGCTCCGCCAGTTCGAGCGGGTAGGGCGCAGGATGGCTGCGCGTGGAGGCCCCGGTGAGTCCGGTCCAGATCTGTTGAAACCACTGTTTGTGATTTTCGCTGGAAATAAGGCTCAGGATGCGGGTTGGAAGATCGGGGGCACGGTAGCCGCCGGGCTTGCGCTGCATGAGAATGAACTCGATATCGTTTTTAATGACCGAGTTTGGCTCGTACGGCTTTCCAAGAAAACCGGACCCGTTCTCCACTTCGTAAACGGCGTTTGCAATCTTGTGCCAGATAATCGGCGCAAGATTGTCAAAGCCTATCTTGCGGCAGCGTTCCTGAATCGAAGCATGAAGGGGGACGACGGTGTGCCGGCCATTGTTCTTCCGCCGCGACAGACATACGTCGCCCACAACGCAGATCAACCGCCCTCCGGGAACGAGCGCGCGCAGGCAATGGTTCCAGACCTTATCGAGCTCATGCAGGAAAACGTCGTAATCCTCGATGTGCCCCATTTGCCTGTCTGACCTTCGATACTCTTTCAGCGTCCAATAGGGCGGCGACGTCAGAACCAGGTGAACGCTATCCGGCGCCAGACCAGACATTTCACGAGCATCGCCGCAATAAAGGTTGTGCGTGGTCGGAACGGCGCGGACGGCCTCTTCTATCAGCCGGACCAGATTCGCGTCTTTTGCAATTCGCGGCAGGTCCGTCTGCGGATTCGTCAGCGGGTAAATCTCGCGCGGTACCAGTGCCTCGAGTTTCGTCGAAGACTCAGGCTCACCGTCCGGCTCGATCGGCGGGCGCTTGGATTTCAGGGCGAAACTCGTTGGTCGTTGAATGCGGGGAGTCCCTCCGTATCAAAACGCACTTCCACTCGCTGAGTCAAGCCTGCCTTGCGCTATCTGATTTCGGGACTGTTGGCGTTGGCCGGCTCCGCCGTAATGCTCTGCCGGATCACCAGCGTCTGGTCAGAGAAAAACGATCGGCTGGCGGTGCTGTTGAACGCCTCCGGCACGGCAGTCACCGAATATCCCGTGGGCGACCCGGCGACGGTGAAAATATAGCCGCTGTTTTTTCCGTCGGCGAGATTTTTGGGGATAATGTCGGCCGCCGCCGGTCCCGGCGCTCCGCTGGCGGGCGGACCAAGCTCGGCCAGCGTGTCGGCGTATTTGCCGAATTCCGAGTAATACTGCGTCTCGGCCTGATGAATGGTGCCGATCTGGCGGATGGCCGCCTGTTCGCGCGCCAGCATCAGCTGCCGGTTCATTTTCGGCACCGCGATGGCCGCGATAATCAAAATGATCGAGATGACGATCAGCAGCTCAATCAGGGAAAAGCCGCGACGGCGCCAGTTCAGCTTCATACTTGTATGTTAGACGTTTTCTGCCGCGCTGGCGTGCAAAACGGTGATTATCGAACCTTCCCTTATAAATCCGTTTTGAAACTCCGCCAGCCGCCCCGGCACGCGGGTTTAAATCCGCTTAGAACGGCAGATCCGGCTGGACCTGTTGCAGCGTCGCCGAGCGCGACAAATAAGGATACGGATTCACCGGGCTTCCGCCCACCCGCACCTCGAAATGCAGGTGCGGAGCCGTCACGCGTCCGGTGTTGCCGGAAAGCGCGATCACCTGCCCCCGCCGCACCTCTTCGCCCGGCACCACCTCGAAGCGCGAAAGATGCGCGTAGCGCGTCTGCAGGCCGTTGCCGTGATCCACCACCACCATGTTCCCGTAGCGTCCCGAATATTCCGCCGAGATCACCACGCCGTCCGCGGCCACATGTACCGGCGTGCGCATCGCCGCCGAAAGATCGACGCCGGTGTGGAAGTGCGTGCCTTCACTGGTGAACGGATCCTCGCGGTCGCCGAAGCGGCTCAGCACGATTCCGTTCACCGGCCACAAACTCGGAATGGTGTTCTTCTGCCAGGAGCGCGGATACATGTGCTCCAGCCGCGAGAAGCTGGCGGATTTGAGGAAATTGTAGGTTTCCATCGACTCCTTGTAGGTCGGCGCGAGCGTTCCTTCGCTCGAAAAATCATCGTCGCCTTCCAGGCGCTGCTTAATGCCCAGCGCGACGGTGACTTCGCTCGCCATCATTTGCAGGGAGGCCAGTTCTTCCTGTTTCTGATCGTCTTCCCGCTGCAATTCCTGATAGCGCGAGCGCAGCGTGGCAACCTGATTCCGCAACGAATTGTAATTGGCGACTTTCCACGTCATCCGGAGATAGCTGGAGACCATTCCAAAAAGCGAAACCGAACCGAAAAGGGCCAGTGCTAAAACAATATAAATAGTTTGATGAGGAATGTGAATCCGGCGTAGCCGTCCGTGCAGAGAGTGCGCCAGAACGACGACGAAGTAGTGCTGCTTCATGAATCTCCCGGTTTTCTCAAGCGAGACGTATTTCGGCAGGCGCTTCAATGGTGCTGAAGGGGTACCTGCCGGTGAACTACACGGCAGAGTGAACTACTAACGTTAACAATTTGTCATAATAACCCATTTAAGACGGCGCGTCAAGACTAAAGCATGCTGACGGCCGGCCGCAGGATTCCAGACGGCGCCTTTAAGCCGATTCCCTACCCGGACCTTAAGGGGTTCGCTGCGTGGTATTTCGCGGCTACGACGGCTACCATGGGGCGATGTCATGGTCTGACGATATTCGATGCCTGTATTGCGACGGGCGTCTACCTCTGTATCGCAAGATCACCAACGGGCAGTTCTGTTCCACCGCGCACCGCAAGGCGTACTGGAAGGAACAGGAACGCCTCGCCGTGGAACGGCTGCATCAGACCCATGACACGCTACAGGCTTACCGCGCGTCCGCGAACCAGGACGTGGACAGCATTATCGGCGTGGTTCCGATCACGGAGCCGGAACCAATCCCGGCGCCATTACCGGCGCTGGAGCAACGGCCCTGGTGGATTTCGCTGGTGAACACCGGCACGATCCCCATGGGGACATTCTTCCCCAGCCCGTTGTCCACCCAGCCGCAGTGGCCGCAGGACGGTCTGGCGGGCGCGGAACCGGCGCCGCTCGATTATTCGAAAATTGTTCGCCGTCCCTTCTATGCCTGCCGGCTGTTCGACTGCGGATTCGACCTGGCGACGCCCGCGGCGCTGGCGTTGACCGCGGCGCAGGCCAATGTCCAGGCGATCTCGCTGGCGCTGGTCCCGATCCGCGCGGTGGTGCATCCCATCGTCCGGCTCGACGTCGAATTGCAGCCAGTTTATGAGGCGGTCGAAATCGTCGAGGAACAGATTCCGGCGTTTGCGGGACTGCTCGCGCTGGCGCGTGCCGTTTCGCGCGACGCCTGGCACGCTCTGGCCGTGGCCGAGCCTTTGGAAATCGTGCTGCGCCCGCGGCTGCCGCTCGATCAAGGGGAATCCCGCTATGCCTGGGCGCCGGCCCAACTCCTCTCCGCCGGATTGCGTCCGCTGGCGATTCAGCAGATCGCGATGGCGCTGGCGTGCCCGGGCGAAGCGCCGCGCGCCTTCGATCTGCGGATCGGAACCGAAGCGCCGTTCTTACATCTGCTGCTGACGCCCGCGATTCCGCCGCGGCTGCGCCTTGCGCCGGGCCGCCACTTCGCCCTGACCGCGCGCAACAGCATCGCCGCGCCGCTAACGCCGGAGGCGCAGACGCTCGGTTCCCGGTCCGCCGTATTGCCGCCGACGCCCGCGGTTCCGCCGCGGCTGCGCCTTGCGCCGGGCTGCCGCTACGCCGTGACCACGCCGAACAGCGTGGCTACGCCGATCCCGCCGGCGTTACAGATGTTCGCGTCCGAATTGCCGGCCATCATATTGCCGCCGCGGACGGTCAAAGTTCTGCGCGGTGCGCCGTCGGCGCGGCCGGCTCCGGTGGAGGAACCGAATCCCGCCGGTCTGCTGGCGCTGCCGATGCTCGCGCAGGCCGCCGCCTGTGCCATCGAAATGCACGCGGCGCCGCAGGCGTTGTTGGCGCCGCAGATGCCGCGTCCGAACGTGATTCGCCCGCGCGCCCGCCTGGAAGCGCAGCGAATCGCCTTCGATCCGGACGGCGCGCCGCTTCCTCTACCCGAGGCCGAGCCGCCGCGTCCGCGCGGTTTCGCTCCGCTGGTCGATTTCTGGCATCGCGCGCCGCGCGACCTGAAAATGTTGGGATTCGGCATTCCTCTGCTGCTGGCGCTGGCGCTGCATCCGCGGCTGCCGAAAGTGCGCGTCGCCGCGCCGACCGGAGCCGCGACCATTCAGCGGAATTTCGAAAAGGCCTGGAACACGGAGCTGGTCAACGTGAAGCAGAGCGTCACCGAACGCGCCGCGATAGCCCTCGACGAGGATTTTCGCGCCGGCCTGGACGATTGGGTGAGCCGCGGCGATGCGCCCACCGCGTGGTCCTTCGACGCCACCGGCTTTGTGCTGCCGGGTCCGCTGGCGCTGTACCGGCCCAGCATGAGCCTCGGCGATTACGAAATGCAGTTCCTGGGCATGATCGACAAGAAAGCCCTGAGCTGGGTGGTTCGCGCCTCCGATTTCAACAATTTTTACGTGATCAAGCTGGTGGTGCTGAAGGCCGGTCCGCTGCCGCAAATCGGCGTGACCCGGTACGCGGTGGTGAACGGCAAAGCCGATTCGCGGGTGGACACCGTGGTGCCGATCGATGCTCGCGAGGATACGCTTTACCGCGTCCGGCTGGACGTCCACGGCGATGAATTCGTGCTGAACGTGCAGGACCAGCTGGTCGATGCCTGGAGCGAGCCGCGCCTGCGCCACGGCGGCATCGGATTCTTCACCTCGCGCGGCGAACAAAGCCGCCTGCGCTGGGTGCAGGTTACACATCAATACGATATGCTGGGCCGCGTCTGCGCGTACCTGGCGCCATATAACGTCGCGCAAGCGACAAGCGGGAGCTGGGAACAATAATGAGCGTACGCAAAAACGGAACAGACACCACGGTTCGGAGCAACGGGAAACCGGTTTCATCGGCGCTGGCGCGCTCGGTTTCACTGCACCTGGAGGGCAAACGCAAGGAAGCCCTGCGGGAGCTGAACACGGCCATCGAGGGTGGTGAAGAATCGGCTGAGATCTTCGCCGCCAAAGGCCATATTCAATTCGAGTTAGAGCAATACGACGATGCTATCAAGAGCTATGAGAAGCTGCTCGCGATGGCGCCGCGGCATCCCACCGCGTACTTCAACATGGGCATCTGCTTCGAAAAGCTGGGGCGCTGGCCGGAGGCGAGCGACGCGTTCCAGAAGGCGCTCGAGTCAGACCCGTCGCGCGAGGAAGCGCAGTTGGGGCTGGGGATCTGCCTGCTCCACCAGGAAAAGCCGGAGCCGGCCATTGCGGCCTTTGATAAAGTTCTGGCGCGGCGCGGCGAGCAGGAAACGGCGTTGTTCGGCAAAGCGGTTTCGCTGCAACTGCTGTGGAAATTCGACGAGGCCACGCAGGTTTATCTCAAGATTCTGCAAAAGAATCCGCAGTCGGAAGAATGCCT
>Ga0335074_10011189_pt1 | contig 12543 bp, 11 predicted proteins | sample Lox_Sample_23_FD_206715 | JGI IMG/M metagenome (GOLD analysis project Ga0335074, IMG submission 206715) | Soil microbial communities from Loxahatchee National Wildlife Refuge, Florida, United States - Lox_Sample_2.3 | ecosystem: Environmental > Terrestrial > Soil > Wetlands | place: USA...
TCCGCTATCCGGCCGATCGTTCAATGCTCCAATACCTCGTCATGGCCGAGTCAGTCCGAAAGGGGTGCGGTGCTGTTGACTTACGCCAGAGGCGACGCCGGCCCGATCAACGAACGAGGGGTCGCCGCCATTTTCAAGCCTCTTTGTGATAAAACAGGAACAACTTGAGGATCAAGTCTGGCTGCGAGTTGTTAATCCGCCAACAAGTTGCTATCGATGAAACGTGTTAATCCGAATGCGCTGGTGGTTCTGATCGCGGCGGCGGCGTTGTTTCAGCCGAGGGCGATCGGACAGACTGCGGCCGCAACGTCAACCGCGCCGGATCAATACCACGCGATTCTCGCCACCTACTGCTTCGCCTGCCACAACTCACATGCGAAGGTCGGCGGCCTGGCGCTGGACAAACTCGATCTTCGCGCGGCGCCGGATGACGCGCGCATCTGGGAAATGGCTCTGCGCAAATTGCGCGGGCATTTGATGCCGCCGCCCGGCAATCCTCAGCCGCCTCAGAAAGACGTGGATGCGTTCACTGCCTGGATGGAGCACACGCTCGATGCCCATCCCGAAGGTCCGACGGCCGGCTATGTGCCGATGCAACGCCTGAATCGCACCGAGTACGCAGCATCCGTGAAAGCTTTGGTCGGGGTGGATGTCAATCCGAAAGACGTACTGCCGCAGGACATCCAGATCGACGGCTTCGACAACATTGCGGACGCCTTGAGCGTCTCGCCTGCTTTTCTGGATCAATACATCAGCGCGGCCCGCCATGTGGCCAGGCTGGCAGTCGGCGATCCGGCCGGCCATGTTTCGAACGTGAAGTACTTGATCTCGGCAATCCAGAACAGCGACGAGCCTTTGCCTCCAGGCACGCGCGGCGGCGTCCGCTTCAAGCACGATTTCCCGGCCGATGGCGAATATCGCATCAACATCAACGACCTGTCGGTGGGCCTATACACGAGCGCCATGGAGAACCAGAGCACGCTGGTCATCATGATTGACGGCCAGATCGTCTTCCGGAAATCCATCGGCGGCCCAGCCGACTTGGCAATCGCAGACCGCGAGGGTGCTGCGGGGCGCGCCGAAATCATGGCGCGCTTCTCGAAAATTCCAGTGCAGGTAAAGGCCGGTGTGCACGATATCATTGTGGCGTTCATCGACCGCGCCGATGTGGAATCCGACGAGAATGTGGCCGCCGGCTATCGCGGCATCGGGGCGCTCGGTTTCGGCACAGCCAATCTTCGCATGGCGCGCCTTAGCGACGGGATCGAAATCGTCGGACCGTTCAACTCGACCGGCATCTCGCAAACGGCCAGCCGTGCCCTTATTTTTGTCTGCGATCCCCATAAAATTACTGAGGCTGCCTGCGCGACGAAAATTACGGCGAATCTCGCGCGCCGCGCCTACCGCAGGCCTGTCACCGCCGGCGACATCGCGCGTCTTCTGCCGTTTTACAAAGCGGGCCGGGAGGATGGCGGCAGCTTCGATCAGGGGATCGAGCAAGTGGTAGCAGCCGTCCTCGCCAGCCCGGATTTCCTCTATCGTGCGATTGAGCCGCCGAATGCAACATCTCCCAACTCGCAGTTTGCGCTCACGGACCTGGAGCTGGCTTCGCGCCTTTCGTTCTTCCTGTGGAACACCGGCCCGGACGATGAACTGCTGTCCGTTGCCGCCGCGGGCCGCCTAACGAAGCCCGGAGTCTTGGATAAACAAGTCAAGCGCATGCTTGCCGACCCGAAGGCATCCAGCCTGGTCACCAGCTTCGCAATGAAGTGGCTGAACCTGACCACGCTCGATTCCGTTCAGCCCGATCCAAAATTATTCCCGGAGTTCAATGAACAACTGCGGCACGATTTCGCCAAGGAAGCCGAAGATTTCGTGAGCAGCATTCTGCTCGAAGACCGCAGCGTCATCGACCTGCTTACATCCGATCACACCTTTCTGAATGACCGTCTGGCGCGCCTCTACGGCGTCCCTGGCGTAATTGGTCCGCAATTCCGCGAGGTCACGTTGACCGATAAGGATCGCGCGGGCTTGCTCGGCAAGGCGGCGGTGCTGCTGCGGACCTCATACGGGGACCGTACGTCTCCGGTGCTGCGCGGAGCGTGGGTGCTCGATAAACTGATCGGCACGCCCCCCACGCCGCCCCCGCCCAACACGGCCACCGATCTTTCGCAAAAGGCGGGCGAACTGCCGAAGACCGTCCGCGCGCGGCTGGAACAGCATCGTAATAAAGCGAGCTGCAAGCAGTGCCACGGTGTGATCGATCCGACCGGGCTCGCTCTGGAGAATTTCGATGCGATCGGCGAGTGGCGCACGGTGGATCGCCAGGCGAATGCGCCCATCGACGCCCAAACGGTATTGCCAAACGGCGCCGCCATCGATGGTCCTGTGGAACTTGCGGCGCAACTCGTCAACCGGCCGGCAACTTTCGCCGAGGCGTTCACTGAAAAGCTCATGATGTACGCTGTCAACCGGGAACTCGAATATTTAGACATGCCGCAGGTTCGCGCGGTGGTTCGCGCCGCTGCGAAGGACAACTACAAATTCTCGTCCATTGTTTTGGGAATCGTCGATACGGATGCGTTCCGTAAGCAGGGTCCCGCGCCCTCCGCGAAAGAAAGCGCCGGGAAACTAGCTTCAGCTAAATGACCGGAGCCTTGAGGAGATCCGCATGTTCATCACGAAGAAACACATTGCCCGGAGGACGGTATTGAAGGCCGCCGGCGTGAAGCTGGCGTTGCCGTTTCTCGATGCCATGGTCCCCGCCGCCACGGCACTCGCCCAAACGGCCGCGGTTCCCAAGCTGCGCGCGGGTTTCTTCTACATCCCCCACGGCGCCATCATGTACAACACGTCGTACGGTCCCGCCATGGACAAGTGGACGCCCAGCGGTTCCGGCGCGGATTTCAAGCTGAGCCCGATCCTCGCTTCGCTCGAGCCGTACAAGAAATACATATCCTCTTTCGGCAATCTGGAAAACGCGGCGACCGCGGGATCGGTGCATACCTTCAATCCCGCGACCTGGCTCAGCGCCACTCGTCCGGATACCGGCGGTCCCAAGGCGCACATGGCCACTACTCTCGATCAGGTGATCGCCAAGCTTATCAGTCAGGACACGCCGCTGCCGTCGCTCGAAGTAGCCTCGGAGACGACGAATCAATCGGCGGCGGGCGGTGGCGGATTTTACACCACGCTGTCGTTCCGCGATGCAGATTCGCCGCTGCCGATGGAGTACAATCCGCGCAAAGTTTTCCTGGAGCTTTTCGGCGAAGGCGACACGCCGCAAGACCGCGCCGCCATCAGCCATCAGACCAGCAGCCTGCTCGACATGGTCATGGACCGCACGAAACAGCTCCAGGGGCAAGTCGGCGCCAGCGACCGAGCCGTTCTGGACGGCTACCTCGACAGTGTTCGAGAGATCGAGCGCCGCACCCAAAAGGCTAGCTCCAAGAGCCTTTCCGGTGTCAAGATTCCCGATGCGCCGGTGGGCGAGCTGGATAAGTTCCCGGACCAGGTGAAGCTGATGTTCGACCTTCTCGCTATCGCATATCAGGCCGACCTCACCCGCGTCGCCTCCTACATCATGGTCGCCGAAGGCACCAATCGCACCTATAACCATATCGGCGTTCCGGATTCGTTCCACCCCGTATCCCACCACGCCAACGACATCGAACGGCTCAAGAAGCTGGTTAAGATCCAGACCTGGCACGTGGAACAGTTCGCGGCGTTCGTGAAGAAGATGGCCGAAACGCCGGACGGCCAGGGAAGTCTCTTGGACCATTCCATGTTCATGTACGGGTCGAACATGAGCAACAGCGACCTGCACAACAACTATCCAGAGCCGAACATTGTGGTGGGCGCCGGCGCAGGGAAAATGAAGATCCTGGGCCAGCATCTGGTGCTGCCCGAACGCACGCCGATTGCGAATCTTCACCTGACGTTGTTGCAGAAGGTGGGTATGGAACGCGACCATTTCGGCGACAGCACGGGCACGATTGCGGGTGTCTAGAATGAATCGCAGAGATTTTTTAGGATCCGTAGCAGCTGGAGCGCTTGGCCTCTGGACCGCGCGCCGGGTATTCGCGCAGCGGAGCCTCTCGGAAAAAATCACGGTGCTCGATGCGGGCGGAGCCAACGTCGTGGCCTTTCACTCAGACGACGGCCTGGTGCTGCTGGATAGCGGTGTTCCGAAGAGCGGCCCTGCAGTCTCCAGTGTCCGGATACTCTTCAACACGCATTATCACATTGATCAAACCGGAAATAACGAGATGTTCACGGCGGCCGGCGCAAAGATAATCGCGCACGAACGCACGCGCCAGTGGATGTCCACCGACTATTGGGTTCCCGCCGAAGATCGCTACGAGAAAGCCCGTCCCAAATCCGCCTGGCCCACCGAAGTCTTCGAGACCGCGCGTTCTTGGAACATAGGCGATGAGCAGATCGACTGCGGCTACCTGCCCTTGGCCCACACCAGCGGCGACATCTACGTTCACTTCCGCAACGCGAACGTTCTCGCGGTAGGCGACGTCGCATCGCCGGTGCGCGATCCCGCGCTCGATTGGTTCACCGGCGCCTGGATCGGAGGCCGCGTGGACGCGATGGATCAAATCCTCAAGCTCGCAAAAGAGGAAACGAAGATTGTACCCGCGTATGGTCCGGTGATGACCCGAGCCGGGTTCAAAGCCGAGCGCGACATGATGGAGGAGGTTCGCAAGCGCCTTTTCGATCACGTTCGGGAGGGCGAAGGTCCCCGCGACATGCTGGAAGCGGGGCTGCTGAACGGCCTGCCTCGCACATGGAAAGATCCGTCCAAGTTTCTATATGATGCAGCCAAGGGTCTGTGGGCGCATCATGACAAGCTGGGGCCCAATGTCGTCTAAGCTCATCGCTCTCCTTTGCGCGGCCGCCACCGCTGTGCCTGTCATGGCGCAAGTGGCTGTCATCCCCCTGGCTACGCTCATCGAACAAGGCAAGCGCAAGGCGGCGCTCGCCCAAATTCGCGCCGGAGCCGATGTGAATGCGGCCCAACCTGACGGAACTCGTCCGATACTCTGGGCGGTCTATAAGGTCGATTATGAACTCCTGGACGCGCTCATCGCCAAGAAAGCGAACGTCGACGTCACAAACGAGTTCGGATCCACGCCGCTGGGCGAAGCCGCCAAATTGGGCGACGCGCGGATGGTGAAAGCGCTGCTCGATGCCGGTGCGCTGCCGGATAAGCCCAATCAGGATTCCGAGACACCGTTGATGCTGGCGATCAAGACGGGGCAACTGGCTGTGGTCGAAATGCTGGTCAACGCCGGAGCGAACGTCAACGCGAGTGAAACGTTTCACAAACAGACGGCGCTCATGTGGGCGGCCGCCGCTCCCAAAAATGCCGGCGCGATCGTGAAGCTGCTGCTTGCCAAGGGCGCCGACTACAAGCCTCGAGCGCTCGCTAGCGATTGGCCGAGCCAGATTACCTCCGAGCCCCGCGCGCAATACCGGCCGGACGGCGGCCTGACCGCTTTGCTCTACGCTGCGCGCGACGGTTGTTATGACTGCGTGGATGCGCTGATCACCGCCGGAGCTGATGTGAATTATCCGACGCCGGACGGCGTCACCCCGCTGATGCTCGCACTCGATAACGATCACAACGAGGTCGCGAAGCTGCTGCTCGATCGCGGCGCCAATGCCAACCTCTGGGACTGGTGGGGCCGCACTCCGCTGTACATCGCGATTGACCGCCGGGAAGCCGTGATCGCTCCCCTGCACACCGGAATCGCCACCATCGGCAACCGGGCCGCTCCGCCTCCCACTCACGCACCCGGGCATCCGCCCGTTTCCAACATGGACATGATCCAGGCACTAGTGGCCGCGGGCATCGATCTCAATGCGCAGCTCAACATGCATCGCCCCAGCCGCGGCGGCAATAGCGGGCGTTTCGTCGAGGAGTTCTATAACACCGGATGCACGCCGTTGATGCGCGCCACCATCTCCGGCGATGTGGACGTGGTGCGGCTGCTGCTCGACAAAGGCGCCGACCCGAACATCAGCGCGATGGGCCTCTCGCCGTTCCTCATTGCGGCGGGCGTGGGAACCGGTGGGCGCGGAACGGGGCTGGCGTCGTCAACCAGCGCTGGCGGTCCCGTGAACATGACGATCATGGACCTGCTAGTCGCCCATGGCGCCGACGTAAACGCTCAGGTCAACGCGACCAAAACGTACTCTTTTCGGATTTCCCGAGCGCCCTCCGCCACCGAAGGGATGACGGCGCTCCACGTCGCGGTCCAGAAGGGCCGGGCAGATGAGGTGCGCTATTTGTTGGCGAAGGGGGCGAAAACCGATCTGATGGATGCCAGCGGTCACAAGCCGATTGATCTGGTCGGCACTCGCGGCGCGCCGTCCGCTGCAACGACCAGCAATGTTGCCGTCTTGAGCGCTTCTCCAGCCCGTGCGGAGAAAGACGGTGCAGCAAGTGGTTCTGAAATTCGGAGCCTTCTGGAAAATGCGGCCTCTGGCTCTCGGCGGTAATGGCCCTCGCGCCGGTCTCAGGGCGGCGGGAACGATTCGAAACCCCAGTTCTTGACGCCAGCCAATTCGCCGTTATGTCCGATTGCTAGCAATGGGCGGAAGATCACGCAGCCGCCGTTCAGTACGTGATCGATCATCCCACTGACGCCCGGCTTGGCGCTCAGCTCCGGGCGTTCGATTTCCGCACGGTTATCGACAATGCCGTGGTCGATCGTCTGGTCAAAGAAGGATTCTTCGAACAATTATTCGGACCCAGCGTCAAAGCCGAGCAGCAGACAAAAGCCAAGCTGGCTTTCCGATAGAATACGATGTGTTCTGTTGAGGAAGGTCTGCGAAAATGCTTGACAGTTCTAAGAACCAGCTTCTCACGCAAGTCGGCTCTGGCGCCCCGATGGGGGAGCTGTTGCGCCGCTACTGGATGCCAATCGCCGCGGTGACGGAGTTCGAAGACAGGACCATCAAACCGGTCCGCCTGTTCGGTGAGGATCTAACTCTCTACAAGGATTTGAGCGGAACGTTCGGGCTCGTGGACCGCCGGTGCCCACATCGCCGTGCGGACACATCCTATGGTTTTGTCGAACGCTGCGGTTTGCGCTGCAACTATCACGGCTGGCTGTTCGATCAGGACGGCCGATGCATCGAACAACCCTACGAGGACGTTGCGGCGCCTGAGGCCCGCTTCAAAGACCGCGTTCGGATCAAGGCTTATCCGGTTGAGACGAAAGCAGGCCTGATTTGGGCTTACTTAGGACCAGAGCCGGCTCCACTCGTTCCGAACTGGGAGCCCTTCACCTGGAAGAACGGTTTTGTCCAGATCGTCTTCGCGGACGTCCCATGCAATTGGCTTCAATGCCAGGAGAATTCGATCGATCCGCTGCACTTCGAGTGGATGCACATGAATTGGAGCGTACGGTTAGACGATCGGCTCGGGCCGTACTCGCCGCGGCATCTCAAGCTGGAGTTTGAGGAGTTCGATTACGGTTTCGTCTACCGGCGAATCCGCGAAGGCATGAGTGAGTCAGATCCGATGTGGACCGTGGGCCGTGTCTGCCTGTGGCCGAACGCGCTGTTCACCGGCGACCACTTCGAGTGGCGTGTTCCGGTGGATGACGAGCATACGCTGAGTGTGACGTGGGCGTTCAGCCGCGTTCCAAAAGAGAGCGAACACTATATACAGGAACGGATCCCGGCGTGGCATGGCCCCGTTTCTGATCCGGCGACAGGCCTCTGGATCTCGAGCCACATCATGAATCAGGATTTTGTCGCTTGGGTCGGCCAGGGAACCATCGCGGATCGAACCCAAGAGCATTTGGGGACCAGCGACCGCGGCGTCCTGATGTTGCGGAAGCGTTTTCTCAGCGATCTGGATGCCATATCCAAGGGCGAGGATCCCAAAGCCGTTATCCGGGATCCGCAGGTCAACCAGTGCATCGCGCTGCCGGTGGCTGAGCGGGATCTCCTCACCGAAGGACTCACTCGCGAGGAGCTCGCAAAACATCCGATTCATGGGCGGGAATTAACGGACGGGTAACCATTTCAGCAGGGACAACCGCAAGAGGTTCGCGATGCGTACTTGGCTGCCATGGGCATCGCCGGCCGGTCACGGAAGTAGGTACATTCGACAATGCATCTCAAATATCGCGCCGACCACGTCGGCAGTCTCCTGCGGCCGTCCGAGTTGTTGGAGGCTCGCAAGAACCCGTCAACCAGTCCTGAACAACTCAAGGAAATCGAAGACCGCCACATCCAGCGCGTGCTCCAGCGCCAGAAGGATCTCGGGTTCCGGATCTTCACCGACGGCGAGTTACGCCGCGCGGGATTCATGAGCGACTTCAACGATTCCATTGAAGGTCTTGACGACGCCGAAGCCATAACGCGCGACTGGAAGATCGAACACAGCGGAGCCATCGCCGTCGCGAACCTGAAAAACCGGCTGCCCGGAGTGGTGGTCGCCAAAATCCGTCAGAAGAAGCGGCTCACCGGCCATGAAGTAGCCTTCTTGAAGCGGCACAGTCCGGGCGATATCAAAATCACTCTGCCTACTCCCAACCAGTTCCCGGCCATCGCGTACAAGAAAGGGCTCAGCGACCAGGCCTACGGCAGCTACTCCGAATTCCTATGGGACATCGTGCCCATCTTCCGGGCCGAGTTGCGGGCGCTGGCGAACGACGGCGTCCCGTACATCCAAATTGATGCGCCGCGCTACAGCTATTTCATCGATCCCAAGTGGCGGCGCTACGTGCAAGAGCAGATGGGCGTCGATCCGGAGCAGGCGCTGGACGAAGCGATCCGCGTGGATAATGCGTGCATCGAAGGCGCTCGCGGTGCTGGCGCTGGACCCCTCGTCGCCATTCATTTGTGCCGCGGCAACAACCGCAGCCAATGGTATGCCGAGGGCGGTTACGATCCGATCGCTGAGAAGCTCTTTAACCGGCTCGACGTGGATGCTTTTCTGCTGGAATACGAGTCCGAACGCGCGGGCACCTTCGAGCCGCTGCGATTCGTCCCGCGGGGAAAGACGGTCGTGCTGGGGCTGGTGAGCACGAAACTTCCCGAGATGGAAACCGCGGATCAGTTGCTGCGCCGCATCGAGGAGGCGAGCAAGTATGTGTCTGTGGATCAGCTCGCCATCAGCCCGCAGTGCGGATTCGCCAGCGTGGCCGAGGGCAACCTGCTCACCGAAGACCAGCAGTGGCGCAAGTTGGAACTAGTAGTCCAGACCGCGCGCAAGGTGTGGGCCGAGGCCTAATCGCAGGCTGAGGTGCGCGTGACCTTGCGGCGTATGCCGGTCCAACCCGACTTTGGTATTCATGCCAACTCGTAAACAGAAGCAATTTTGCCGCTTTTCGGCCCCCGGGGGATTGCCGATCGGACAGCAGGACTCTGTACCCGCGTTGTGCGCAAGCTCTCGGGGCAGCCTACTCGTCAGATGCTGCCTTGAATGGATTTAGCTTTGAGCCGGTCCTGCGAAGGCTCGTAACCGCTGAGCCGGCCACTGATTGGCCCGACTTCATGGCGCCAGCAACTATGGCCTTGACGACGCTAGCCGCTGACACGCTTACGACCGATCCGAGCATCGACGCGGCGGCGATACTCGCGTTTCGGCGAACCTCCCGCCTATCGACGCTCGTTATCGATCTACAGTAGTTTCGACATACAATCCCCACTCGCAGCGTTAGATATGCGTTGGCCGTGCCCTCTACAACACTGTCGATCACGATGTCCGTCATTTTATCCGCCGCCTGGCCGACCAAGGGAACGAGACTAGCCAGATGGAGGCCGGAAAGATGCAGGGCGGCCTGGTGGATCACGGGCGCGATCTGGGCACCGATGTCGATCTCCTCGATTGCGTTCGCCGCAAATATGGCCGCGCCTACATTCGAATAGAGCCTCCCAAAATCTCGCGGGTTCGGACGCTGGTTATAGATATGGGCGATTTGCCAGATCAAGCGGGTCTGCGCCGCCAGCACCATGAGAGCATCGAGTTTTCCATTCTGCGAAACAGCCGTGCTGACGAAGATCATCGAGGCAGCCTCCTTCATGATTTCGTCAGCTTTGGCGTCCAGAATTTTCATTGCGGATTCGACGCTGGCGCGATCATCCAGCGTGGCGATGCCCGCTAGGTGGGGATTGCCAGCTAGCCTTCCACCGAGCTGACGCAGATAAGTCTGATACTCACGGGACGCCTCATCCAAGGGAGGACTCATGGCCTTCGGTAGGCGGATGAAGAGCAATATGGGCACCAGAATCACCACTGCATAGACGGCCAGAAGAAAAGCTAGCACGATCCGCGCAAGGGCGGGGTTGACTGTGCCCGCCAGCGACACGACTTGAGCGGTCTGATTGATGATGAAGATCGTGGAACAGACGAGCGCCAGTAGGCTGCCAAATATGACTAGTTTTCTTAGCATTCTAGGCGCCTCCTTCTCGGATTTAGCAGCTTTAGGTTGCGGTCTAGCTTAGCTCATCTTGACGTGGCAATGGCCCGGAGCATCAACCTCGCAATTCGCCTTGACAAAGCCCTACCGGCGGACCTGCCGATGGTAACTACTGTCGACGCGACTCTGGGCGCTAGAGACCACACAGACAAAATGCCGATTTACGTTTTATGTAGGATCAGCCTTCTGGCTTGGATTGTCCCTGCGCCTGAGCCACTCCCCAACAGCGACGATACGGGCCCGGATGGAACGGAAAACCTTGGGCATTACCCAAACGAAGCCTCCGAGGAACGCCAGGACAAGCCCAAGAACGAGTAGTGGATGACTGATCGATAGCCAGACGCCAAACGGCGCAAAAGTATCTTCCGCGAGACTGGCGCCGATATTCGTGAAAGGCTCAGGACTGTGATTCACAACCAGCCGCGCCGCCGCCTTCGAACTATGGCTCGCGAACGCGACACCTCCGCAAAGAATGATTAGTGTCAATTTGAGAACAGGATTCATGTCGCCGAGAACGGCGGCCGCGAGTACCGCCGCACCTACCGGTCGGATGAATGTGTGAAAAGAATCCCATATACTATCCACCCATGGGATCTTATCGGCGAAAAACTCGGCAAGGTACGCCAATCCAGCCGCGATGAGTACTGCCGGGTGTGCCAGGACCCGAAGAGGCTCTCCAATCGTCCCAAGGTGAAGCAAGTCGAAGCGAATTGCCAGCCCCAATGCTAGGACCGTGGCATACAGCCGGACACCGGCGACGAAAGACAGTCCCATTGTTGATCCAATGAGTTCAATAGTCTCCATACCTGCTCCAAGCCGTGACCTCGCAAGTATACACTCACTGGTTCGGAGTTGGGATTGGGTTTGGGACCTGACTGCTCGTCCGCCTGGGGATCACCGGGTTTGGCAGGATTAGCACCACTGCGGGCAGTTGTAGAAACCGTGCGCAAGGTGTGGCCGGACACCCGACCAATGGCTGGCGGAGCGCTACGAGAGAGAAGCCGAAGTAGCTTTAGCTAAAGCTAGCGCTAACCCAGATATTTCAATGGGCATCGACTTTGATCGGCAACTAATCCTTAAGGCCAGTCCTGCGCTCCGTGAAATACCCGCGAGATTTCAACCGCGTCTTCCCTCACTTGATACACGGCGATATAGGGTAGCGGCGGAAAGGCAAGCTCGCGGCGTCCGCTCATGCGACGGCTGGCGCGGCCCATGTTGGGAAAATTCCTTAGCTGGCCGCAACCGTCATAAATGATCTTAGCGACGCGTCGGGCGGCTTCCGGGTTGTCGCGTTCTATCCACGCGCATATGCGTTCAAGGTCTTCGGCTGCGAGCAAAGACCAACGAATTTCCATCAGGGCTGTAGAAAGCGCCTGAGTCGGTCGCCCACCTGTTCATGCGTCAGAGATTCGCCCCGCTGTAATGCGGCCTCGCCCCGCTTCACCGCTTCGAGAAAGCGGTCTTCTTCCTCAAAGTAACGCGCCACGACCTCCTGCACGGTCTCCTCAAGATTACGGCCCTCTCGGGTCGCTCGCTGTGTCAGCCGTTCTTTCAGGTCGGGATTGAAATGAACTTCCATGCCCCCAACATACGCGAAAACCGCGCTCCGGGCAATGCTTGGGTCTGATCCGAAGTTTACGCTTTGGGAAACGACGCTGATCTCGCAGATTCGGAAGCACTGGTTTGCCCCTGTCCTGCCGGCGAACGGATTCCAAGGTGTTCCGCTGCCGGTTTGCCAAGCCCCGGCCCCCAACGCGAGTCACCTCGCCTCCCTCCACTCATTTCCCTCCCTTATCAATCACCTCCGCAAAACCCGCCGCCCACCGCCACGCCCGCATGCTATCCGGGTTGCGAGGTCCCCCCATGTCAGCTACAGCCGAAGCCATAGCAACGCCCGCAACCACGGATCCCGTCCAACGCTGGCTCGAACGCCGCACGGCCATCAACCGCGCCAACTCCCAACACTCCACCGGTCCTCGCACCGAAGCCGGCAAACACCGCTCATCGCTCAACGCCCTGCGCCACGGCCTAACCGCCGCGTCCGCCGTCCTCCCCTCCGAGGACCCGGCCGCTTATGAAGACCATCGCTGCC
>Ga0335074_10011190_pt1 | contig 12542 bp, 13 predicted proteins | sample Lox_Sample_23_FD_206715 | JGI IMG/M metagenome (GOLD analysis project Ga0335074, IMG submission 206715) | Soil microbial communities from Loxahatchee National Wildlife Refuge, Florida, United States - Lox_Sample_2.3 | ecosystem: Environmental > Terrestrial > Soil > Wetlands | place: USA...
TGTGGCGCTGCCGATCGGCGCCGCCGACGCGATTGCCCTCTGGACGCTACACACGCACTGTTTCCAGGCCTTTTCTCATACGCCAAGGCTCCATATAACTTCGCCTCAAAAGCAATGTGGAAAGACCACCTTGCTGAATATCCTGGGTTGTTTGGTTCCCAAATCGCTTCGCATTGAGAATGTCAGCCTTGAGGCGTTTTTTTGCGTGGTTGATAAATGTAATCCTGTTATTTTAATAGACCAGGACGACCCTATTTTCTTCAATAACGATGATATGTGTAGCGTTTTGGTCGCTGGATATGAGCGCGGCAGGCGTATGATCCGCGATAGTGGCGATGAAAACGAACTGCGGGCCTTTGACGTTTTTGCCCCGGTGGTTATATCAAGCATCAGCGCCATTCCTGGTGCATTACAGGATCGGTCTATTCCTGTTCGACTTTTCCGCGCCAAACCCGGCGAGCTGCGCCAGCGGTTCGATTCACTGCAAACGGAGCGTGAAGAAAATCTGCGGCGAAAACTCTCACGTTTCGCGGCGGATAATTTTCAGCGGATTAAAGATTGCGCCCCGACCTTGCCGCCCGGCGCTTATAACCGTTTAGCTGACAACTGGCGGCCGCTTTTTGCTATTGCCGAAATTGCCGGCGGGGACTGGCCGGACCGCGCCCGAGCCGCATACACGGCGTTGGTAAATCAACGTGATCAGGATGCACAAGATATCGGCGTTATGTTGTTGGCGGATATTCGCCGGATTTTCACCGAGCAGCACGTCGAACGGATTCTATCCGCTAGGTTGGTGCATACCCTGAATGCCATGACCGATCGCCCATGGTCCGAAGTTCATAGGGGCAAACCAATAAATCAGATATGGCTGGCCCGCAAACTCGGGGCTTTCGATATTTATCCGGGCACTCTGCGGGTAAAAGAAAATATCGCTAAAGGGTATTTTCTGACTGCCTTCAGTGAGGCTTTCGAGAGGTATTTGCCTCCGTTAAAATCAAACCGTTACAACGTTACAACCCCTGAAAATTTAGATGTTTCCTCCACTCTTAAAGGCGCAACAAGCACTAATCATGTTACGGATCAAAAAGTGCAAAATACTCTATAAAATAAGCCTTTGTAACGTTGTAACGGCTCGGAGGCCCAAAATTGGAGCAAAAAAAACATGCCTGGGAAAATAATGAATCCTGATTCCAAGGTCGTTGGCGAGCTTGCCGCGGCACAAAGTTCTGAGACGGGAGTGGGCGGCGGCTTGGAAGGTTAAAAGGATATAGATAATATCTTCACGCGGGATACCGTAGAGGATGAAATGGCTCATGGACACAACCATACGTAAGCGTTGAGCTTTCGACTATTCGCCTCCTTCAGAAGATCAATGAATTCATCGTACCAATCCTTGATTATGCCATCGAGAGGATTGGGAGCCGGTAATTTACCACCGTAAAACCACGCGTGTTTGATTGCACTAATGCGGTCGGCAGGAGCCTGTGCAATAGCTGTAACTATTTGGCTTGGGATTAAATAAATTGTATGAACGTTATTGTCATTCGTATTTTTGACTACCCAATTTTTTGAAAATGGCTTCGCCTTTGCTGGATCAAGAATTTTCCAGAGTTCTTCGATGGAATCCGGGAACAAGCCCTTTCCCTCCAGGGTTGGTAAATGGCCGGCTGGTCCGTGTGCGAAGATCTCGTCATTAATTTGGCTGGACTCGCCAATGAATATGTCAGACAAGACACCCATTAAATCAATTATATCTCAAAAAACATAGCTATGGGATTATTCACAGTAAAAGAACTTAATTTTTCCCTCGTTCTTTTTGCCACTTGAGCATCTTCTCCAGCGGCCAGGTGTTGAGCACATTTTGCGCCCTCGCCCAGCCGCGCCGGGCGGTAATCACGCCGTAAATAAGATTGTCCATATCCGCAGCACCATGCGCATCAGTATTGATACACAACGGCACGCCTGCTTCAACCGCCATGCGCACATGCACATCGCGCAAATCCAGGCGCAAGTCGTGGGCGTTAATTTCCAGTGCCACACCTCCGCGTGCCGCGGCGAAAATGACGCGCTGCATGTCCGGCTCCAGACCCCGGCGCACGGCGACCAACCGTCCAGTCGGGTGCCCTATCACATCCACCAATGGATTTGAAGCCACACGAATCAGGCGGGCGGTTGCTGCTTCACTTTCCTGCGTTAATGCTGCATGTGGCGAGGCAACGACCCAGTCGAGCTTTTCCAGAACTTCATCCGGATAATCCAGTGAACCATCGGCCAGAATGTCCACTTCGCTGCCGGCTAAAACCGTAATTCCCTTCGTTTTAGCCGCGAGTGCGTGAATTGCCTTGATGTGTTCCATGAGCCGATCGACTTTCAAACCATTGGCCTGGACCTGGGATTTACTGTGATCGGTAATGGCAATGTATTTGCGACCGCGGCGTTTGGCCTCGGCAACCATATCTTCCAGGCTCAACGTGCCGTCGCTGGCCGTGGTGTGCATATGTAAATCGGCCTGAATGTCGGAAATTTGCAGTTCCGGCCACGAAGTAGGAATGTGTTTACCCAGAAATTCGAGTTTGGGATTATCAACCACGAATTTAGGATTCTTGCGAACCTGATACATGGCCGAGGCAAGTTCTACTTCGCCACGGTCTTCGCGCATCTCGGGCGGCAGCCACGCCAGTTCAAGGGCGTCATAAATATCTACTTCGGTCAAACCCGCGATACTTTTCTCTCCCTTATATAGTCCCCACTCATTTAGTTTCATACCTTTTTTAATGGCCATTTCACGGACCCGCACATTGTGTTCCTTGCTGCCGGTAAAATATTGCAGCGCGGCCCCCCAGCTTTCCGGCGGGACAACGCGGAAATCGACCTGCAACAGCGATTTGGTCCGGATGCTGACTTTGGTTTCGCCTGCGGCGATCACTTCTGCTGTGTCCGTGTGTGATTTAATAAATTCCGTAATCGCCGGCATTTTTGAATTCGGGGCGGAAAGCAAAATATCCACGTCACCGATGGTTTCCAAACCACGGCGCAGGCTGCCGCAATATTGCACATTTTTCACCCCGGCCAGTTCACGCAGTGCATCGCATAATTGCCTGGCCACCGGCAAAGCCACGCCGATGCCGATGCGTTTTCCCTGGCCCTGAATAAATTCCAGATTCTGGCGTATGCGGGCAAGTTTCTTTTCACCCAGTCCTTTAATTGAAGGAATTTTCCCCTTCTCCAATGCGGCCTTCAGTTCGTCCAGACTGGTTATGCCTGCCTCTTTCCACAATAAATACGCTGTTTTTGCACCAATGGAACCAACAGCGAGCAAATCCAGCACACCCGTCGGAACCTGTTTGGCAAGGCTTTCAAATTCGGTGATATGGCCGGTGCGCAGATACTCGCGAATTTTTTCGGCAGAATGTTTGCCAATGCCGGATATTTCCTCAAGCTTTCCCGACTCAGATAGGGTACTTACATCCTGACCCAGTTCCTCCAGAGCGCGCGCCACCTTCCGCGTCGCCAGCACACGAAAGGAATTTTCATCCAAAAGCGCCATAACATCGGCGGCTTTACTGAAGAGTTGGGCAAGTTCCTGGTTTTTGCTCATAAGGGTCTCTAAAACATTCTAGCGCTAATGTTTATTGAGCTTGATTTTTGCCGATTTTAGACGTTCTCTATGTGCGGTTATGTTACATAACCTGCTTCAGGCATCTTGTTTTGCCCCAACGGGGCATAATCATTTAGCCCGGCGTTGTCCCGCCGCGCGGGACTACGCCGGGAACATGACCAAGCATGCTAAGCAACCCTGAATGGGTTGCATCAAATCGAATTATCAGGGATGCTCGCTTCCTGCCGCAACCCCTACAGGGTTGATCACTTACGAATCCTTATCCCGGCGTAGTCCCGATCAATCGGGACAACGCCGGGCTGAAAGATGCTGCCCTTTCAGGGCAGTCCGTACGCCGCGCTGTATAGATTCGCATCATCATAACCTCGGGTTAAATCGAACTTGATTCAGCCAGCGCTCGAGCCAAAGTCAGATCATCCTGCGTAGTAATTTTAATATTGACCGATGAACCCGTTGTACCGACAACCCGCCCGCCGGTCCATTCGATAACCTGTGCATCGTCGGTAACGCCGGCAATGCGTTTATCCCGGATCAATTGTTCAAAGGCATCGCGCAGAAGTTGCGTACGAAAGCATTGTGGTGTCTGAGCCTGAAACAACCCTGCTCGATCAACGGTTTGTGCTACGACGCGGTCGGAAGAAAGTTTTTTTAACGTCGCCGGCTCTGGTACCAACGGCAAAGACGCACCATGCTCAACGGCGGCGGTAAAGGCAGCGTCAATAAGCGACTCGGGCGTTAATGGCCGGGCGGCATCATGAATAGCCACATAATCGCCCTGAACGTAGGGTGAAATCAGAGCGTTGTATACGCTTTCCCAGCGTTCGCTGCCGCCTTGAACAAAATTCAATTCCTTTCGGTTCAAAACCGGATCCAGATGGCGACGATAAGAATCATGGCGATCCGTTGGCGTAGCGATAACGATTCGGAGAACATCGGCCCGTTGCGAAAAAAGTTTTACCGCCCTTTGCAAAACAGTAAGCCCGTTAATCTCGCTCAGCAGCTTGTCTGTGCCGCCAAACCGACTGCTTGTGCCGGCCGCCGGAAGAATGACAGTAAATTCATTTTGAACCATTGACGAAAGTATGCCGGAAAAGTTTGAACCAGACAATGTGGGAGCACTTTTAGAATTATTCTTCGTTGCTGGCGCCGCTGGAATCGACTGGTGCGGCGTCTTCCTCTGAATGCTCTTTGGACCCAAAGCGGGCGGAAAGTGCGGAAAAAACCTGTGACCATGGCACCGCTTCAACAATCAGTCCCAATACCGCCGGCAGGATAGAACCGTCTTTTTCCGGCTCTGAATTGGCGGCTGCCGGCTCGTGTACCACCTCGTCGCTTACCTCGGGCGCCGCCGGCTCGCTTTCCCGGGTGTGGCGAGCATTTAAGATCGTCCCAATCATTTGCATCACTTTCTGAATAATGATCGAGATAATCGACGAACGAGGAGACTCTCCGCCGGGTGAACTCGGCTCGCTTTTTAGCCGTCCGAAAAATGCGCCAAGACCAGTGCCGATCAAAAGCGGCAAACCAATATATTGAGTGACCAGCCTGGCCAAGGAAAATTCCTTGCGAACGTGCGCGGAAAACTCTGAAGTCTGTTCTTCAAGACGATCCAGACAGACTTTCCGGCGGTGTTCCAGTTGGGCAATTTCTTCTTCAAGGCTCACAAATTTTCCCCCGTTTGATCATCCGAAGCGTGGGATTCCCGAAGCGCATTTTGGCGATTATTGAGCAGCGCTCGGATCAGAATCAAAGCCAGCAGGAAATGGAAGCCGGCGAAAACCACATCCACCCAGACGCCAGGAAGCAGCTTTAATAGAGCACGGTAAACCGCGATATAAGCGAAGATCACCCCTACCAGAAAGGCTATAGCGGCTAATCCCGCCAGAAACAAAATCAATAAGATATTGCGTACCCGAGCCAGTAGACGCAGCACAATGATCTGAACCTGTAAATCCATAAGGTCCAGAAAAGTTTGGAAAATCCGCCGGCCAAACTTCATCGTCGGCGTTGGGCCGGCGGAACCGTTTGTTTCCGTGGCGGAATCATCAAAAGAAGAGTCTTCGGCCATCAAAGTCTCCGCAGTTAAAAAGGACAGCTCTGCGCGGACCACATTTATTCGGCGGCCAGCACACATCCGGGTGCACGAGCGCCCTGACTAGTTTAACAAAGCGGAGCGGTCACTGGCCATATCTGGCCGGCCAAATCAGCGACGGCTGCTGCGAACCATGAAGCCAAGGACCAGCCCAGCGGCGGCGGCTATGGCGAGCGACTTGTACGGATTTTTCCGCACATAGCTGATGAGGGTCACATTAGCCGTCTCTGCCTTGGTTTTGATTGTCTGACCTTTTTCCTGCACCCACTTGGCGCCGGTTTTCTTCAGGTCAGTTGCCACGCTCAGGGCGCTTTTTCTGGCTTCCGATGCCAGATCGACTACGGCCTCTTTGGCTGCGGAGTATTTGCCGCGAAGATCGGCGGCATGTCCGTCCGAGGTAAGGTGTTTAGCGGTTTGCATGATAGTTCTCCTTATACAAACATCAACGATTCACGCGGGCAACTCTCCCGCCACAATTCATTCTAATAATACGCCTGCAATTCCCGTCGGTCCTAAATATTTTCCATAAAATTCATAGAACCGAAAGAAATGAGTGTATGGCGGCTTATATCCAGACACTGCCCCCGGTTCACGGATAGTTAAATTTGCGAAGCAGCAAATTAACCCGGCTTCACGCTCACCGAGGGCCGGTACAGCGACGTATTGAAAGCTTTTTTGAAATCCGTCCAATTCGAGTCTTCGGTCGGCGCGGCGACGGCATCGAGCGCCATTTGCGTTTTGGCGTCCAGATTATCGATCATGTTCACCAAAATGGCCTCCGGCGTTTTGGGCACAACCGCAGCGCCAAATTCCGGCTGACCGTGATGGGAAAGAATGATATGTTCAAGAACCATCAATAGATCGGCCCGGATGGGCTTGCCATCCTTAGCCGCCAACTCCTGCGCTCGCTGGTGAATCCAAAGCACGCCGATGGTTACATGCCCCACCAGTTTGCCGAAGTCGGTGTAATCGAAACCGAACTGGTACGAAAGTTCGGCGGTTTTGCCGATGTCATGGAAAAACAATGCGGCCAGAACCAGATCGCGATCAATGTCCGGATAATGCGGGCATATAAGTTGGGCAAGTTCCAGCAGGCTCAGTGTATGTTCCAATAAACCGCCAAGCCAGGCGTGGTGCATTCCCTGAGCCGCCGGCGAGACGCTGAAGCGGTTCATAAAATCCGCGTCATTGAGGAATGAACCAACCATACGCGAGAGATCCGGATCGCGGATGCTCTGGAGTATTTCCTTCAAACGTGCCTGCATGACGGTGACGTTTTTGGTGGTTTTTCTTAATAGTTCAGTAAGATCGAGTTTGGACCGATCCGAAATTTCGACGAGATTTTCAGCAACAAGCTGCTGATGTCCTTGATAAGTCTCGACTCTCCCGCGGATCTGCACATATCCGGAGGAGGGCAATTTTTCATACATTTCGCGCGATACATTCCACATGCGGCAATGAATCTGGCCGGTGGCGTCGGAGCAATCCGCTTTCAGATAAAGTTTATTTGAGGAGGTCGTGCCAAGCTGTTTGCCGGACAAAATAAAGACCTGATCGATGACGTCGCCTTCGCGCATCTGGTTGACTGGAATTCTGGCCATAACTAAAAGCCTCCAAGCATTCCTGAAATTTTGCTAAACGAATCAATGACCTTTGGGGGCCAGAATCATGATCATGCGTTTGCCTTCGAGCTTGGGATCGCGTTCAATTTTGGCGGAGCCTTCCAGTTCCGTGCGAAATTTTTCCAGTATGCCGCGGCCCAGGTCGATATGGGCAAGCTCGCGCCCGCGAAACATGAGATTGAATTGCACCTTATGCCCGTCAGCGAGAAGTTTGCGGGCCTTATTCAGAAAGGTGTTCTGGTCGTGCACGTCAATCTTGACGCTGCGGATGCGCAGCTCTTTAAGCTGTTGCGCGTGGGCCCCGGCATGCGACTTCTGTTCTTTCTTTTTCTGTTTGTACTTCCACTTTCCATAATCCATGATGCGGCACACCGGCGGGCGTTCCATTGGCGAAACTTCCACCAGATCCAAACCCACTTCCCGCGCGATGCGCAAAGCTTCAATGGTTGGAATTACCCCCACCTGCTCATTGTTTTCGTTAATCAGACGTACTTGAGAAATTCGAATTTGCTCGTTGCAACGCAACCCATGCTGGCTAATGACCTGTGCTCCTGAAAAACTCTCGCCATCGACGTTCCACGAGTCAACGGACTTTATGCTACTTATTTACTCCAAGATTCGCCAAGAGTCAAAGTTATTTCGGATTATCGATATCGGATAAACATTCGTTTCTGTTGTCTATCCCCTATAAATTGTTAGCTATGCCCCATCCTCTGTCTTCGCCTATAATGGATGGATGAGAATGTCCGGACCTGCTAAAATACACAGGTCGTTTTCCTGGATTTGATACGGAGACATAACCATGGGCAGATTCGGTTCCTGGGGACCGGCGAGGGGTATGTATGATCCTGCAGCGTCCGGCATACAGGTAGACGTTCAGGAACAGCAAAAATTTATCACTAAAGTATACAGTTGGATGACCATTGGTCTGGCGATAACAGGCTTTGTGGGGTTGCTTCTGCAATATCAGCCCCAATTGGTGATTAATATTGCCCAGAGCGGGGCCATCTGGATTATTTTTCTTGTCCAACTTGGGTTGGTGGTTCTGTTATCTTTTGCCATTCGAAAGATAAGCGCCTCAATTGCCACACTTCTATTTCTTCTTTACAGCGCCTCTGTTGGCTTTACTATCGCCTTGGTGTTTCTGGCTTATACCACGGCGTCAATAGCTGGAACGTTTTTTATTACCGCCGGTACTTTCGGCGCTATGGCTTTTTACGGCTATGTCACCAAGAGAGATTTAAGCTCTATCGGAAACATCCTGTTTATGGGCCTGATCGGGGTACTGATTGCCATGATTGTAAATGTATTCTTGCACAGCCCCGGACTTTATTATGCCATTTCACTGATTGGTGTGTTGGTTTTTGTTGGGCTGACTGCCTATGACAACCAAAGAATCAAATACATGTACCTGGTTGGCGCCGACGGTTCTGAAGCCAATCAAAAAGCGGCCATCATGGGCGCTTTGCAGCTTTATCTGGACTTTATCAACCTCTTCCTGTTCTTACTGCGGTTGTTCGGCCAGCAAAGGCGATAAGAACCACGAAAATCATGAAACTTACGAAAAGCCCCGGCAATAAAAACCGGGGCTTTTTTAATTATCACTTCATTCGCATGATGCATTGTTAATTTTTTTTATTTTTTTGTCTACTTCCTGGCTACAAACGCAGAAAACTGAAAACTACTGCGGAGCTATCCTCTTTTTCCTTTGACTTTTTACTTCGCTTATGATACCTAACATATACCTAACAAGTGTCTGCAAGTTCTTGGAGTTCAAATAGATGGAACCTCTGCATTTATCCGTACTTTTCGTTGATATGAACGCCTTTTTTGCCTCTGTCGAACAACAGTATCGTCCCGAACTTCGCGGTAAACCCATCGCCGTGGCCCCCGTCGTCACCGACACATCTTGCTGCATCGCCGCCAGCTACCAGGCCAAACGCTTTGGAGTTAAAACCGGCACATCTATTCGGGACGCCCGCCGCCTCTGCCCCGATATTCAAATTGTCGAAGCAAGCCCCAAACTTTACATTCAGACGCATCAGCGCATTGTTGAAGCCGTGGAATCCTGTCTTCACGTCGATCAGATCGTTTCCATTGATGAAATGTCCTGCCGTCTTTTAGCCAACGAACGCCCGCCGGAGATCGCCGTCGCTATCGCCCGGCGCATCAAGGCGGCCATTCGCCAGCATGCCGGCGAATACCTGACCTGTTCGATCGGTATCGCCCCCAATCGCTTTCTGGCCAAAGTCGCATCCAACATACAAAAACCCGACGGCTTAACGATTATCCAGAGCGGCCAGCTACCGGAAATTCTTTTCCCGCTTAAGTTGCGTGATTTTCCGGGCATCGGACGCCACATGCAGTTGCGGCTCAATCGCTGCGGAATTTTTTGCGCCGAAGAACTTCTCCGGCAAACACCGGAACAACTCATGGATGTCTGGCAAGGCATTTCCGGTAAAATTTTCTGGCACCAGTTACGCGGATATAACTTTTATGACACCCCCACCACCCGCCGCACGATCGGTCATTCCCATGTTCTTCCCCCTCGGCTTCGCACCGACGCCGGCGCTCATGGCGTATTGGTCAAGCTGCTTCATAAAGCCGCGGCACGTATGCGTTCACTGGATTATTACGCCCGGCATCTGGCGGTTGTTGTTAAATATCTCGACCGACCTGGCTGGCATGCCAAAGCGGCGCTGGGCATTTGCCAGGACACATTGACCATGCTGGAAATGTTCAATCGCGTGTGGCCGAGGCATCCGCCCGGCAAACCATTGCTTGTGGGCGTCACGCTTTTTGATTTAATCGCCAGCGATTGCGCCACTCAATCGCTCTTTGCCGATGATCGCCGGCGGCTGCGGCTCTCGCTGGCGATGGACGCGATCAATGCCAAGTGCGGTGCATATGCCATATATCCGGCCGAAGTTTTCTGCGCATTGGACGCCGCGCCTACCCGCATAGCCTTCACCAGCATTCCGGATTTGGAATTGCCAGTATAGTCTTGGCGTCAAAATCGGGTTAAGATAAGTTAAGAATCAACGGGGCGTGGCGCAGCCTGGTTTAGCGCGCTTGACTGGGGGTCAAGAGGTCGCAGGTTCAAATCCTGTCGCCCCGATTTTTTCGCTTCGGGCGAAAAAATAGAGCAGGTGAATTTAGATCAGGGGATCAGGAGAACGAATAATATCCAATCTAAGTGAATGTTCTAAGCTCTGGAGTTTTTCTTCACCTGCGGTCGCCTGATCAACTGCTCATCTTTTCAATGAACCAAGTTTGTATTTGGGTTTATGGGTCTGGAACCTGCGACCGCGGGCGAGCGTAGCGAGAACGCGTGGTCGCAGCTTCACGCCAGAGGCGCCGCGCAGCGAAATCCTGTCGCCCCGATTTTGGCTGCAGGCCAAAATAGAGCAGAAGAAAGTTGAAAGTAGAGAGTAGACAACGGGTCCGCAGATGATGCCGATTAATACAGATTTTTCACCGCAACGAAGGCTGTTTTTTGTTCCTCAATGTTCTGAGCGCTTCAAACTACATAGACATAGACGGGTTTATTGCTCCTATTTTTGGGCCTCCCAAGCGCTACAACGTTACAAGGTCTTGTTTTATAGATTATTTCGCACTTTTTGATCCGTAACATGATCAGTGCTTGTTGCGCCTTTAAAAGTGGAGCAAACATCACTATTTTCAGGGGTTGTAACGCCGTAACGGTTTGATTTTCCTAAGAGCCTCTAATCGAAAGTGTAAGAGAACGATTTTGCCACAGAGACGACGGCTATGCCGAGTCTGGAGACGGGAGACGGGAGTGGGGAGTTTTTACCACAACGACACAAAGACACGACGATTTCTAACCACGAAAAACACGAAAGTATTAACAGCTCCCGCTTTAATTTTGTTAGTGACACTAAACACATATTGGGGTTTATTTCTCCTATTTTGGGTCGCCGAGGCGTGACAACGTGACAATAGCTTATTTTCCAGAGTTTTCGGCGATTTTGGTCCGTGACAAAATTTTGATTTGTCACGCTTATAAAAGTGAGAAAGACTCTATATTTACCGATGTTGTCACGCTGTCACGATTGCGTTTTCCCCATACTCCGGCAATACCTCTTGAACGCGTAACGAAACGATCCCGATGGCCATCAGGATTACGCGGACAGGCGCAGATTAGTTTTACCACAACGACACCCTTCGACGCGGCCCCTCGGTGTTACTCGGGACAGGCTCAGGGCAGGCAAAACGACACCACGACACAGCGGCGGGGATAGAGAATAGTACCGCGAGGCCACCCATTGATATTTACTTGTCAAAGAACCGGCTATATGAGCCTTTATACTGAATAGGGAAACTGACTGACCATTTAGGCAGTTTTTCACCACGACGACACCCTTCGACGCGGCTCAGGGCAGGCAAAACGACACCACGTCACAACGAAAGTTATAGGTGACAGGTTAGAGGGGTCAGTTCAAATCCCGTGGCCTCGATTCCTTAAGGCTGTCATGGCCGTTATGATTTGGGACATGGGCATATTCGGCTTATTCCGGCGTCAACAGCCCTACAATGACCCTCGGCTTCACGGGCGATGGCTGCTCACGCGATCAGACGATCCAACAATGGATATCGGCGAGGGCGTCGAAATGGAATTCACTTCGGACGGGAAACTAACATATACAATCAAGCAAAACGATCGTCTCCAGATCATGAACTTGGTGTATAAGGTTCGCGATTCGATGATCGTGTCAAATCAGCCATCCGCACCTACGGAGAACCGCACTCTCTATACCTTTGACGATCAGGGTCTATTGGTACTGGATTTCGATGGTTCACGATCGTGGTACAGGCGGCTACCCCCGAACATTGATACAGAATCACTGCTTGAAAAGCTAAAATGTCTTGTTGCAGAGCGCTGCTCTCAACTCACACCGGCAGTACGTGTGGATGGACCACACATTCGTCGTGATTCTAAGACAGACATGGCAGAAGTATCCTGTTGGTTCTGGCTGAATACAGAACCAGCGAAGGTGATAGAAATTCTATTCCGGAATAATGGGAAGGATTTATATCCACCTGAGACGGTAATTGCTGACTTCAATGTTCAACTAAATGAGGCGATAGAATCCCTTGTGGGTAATCAAAAGGAATACAAGATTCCCTCAACTGAACAAGAACTTCTACTCCGAGCCGCCATAATGATTTATGGCGGCTTAAATTTCTG
>Ga0335074_10011191_pt1 | contig 12541 bp, 9 predicted proteins | sample Lox_Sample_23_FD_206715 | JGI IMG/M metagenome (GOLD analysis project Ga0335074, IMG submission 206715) | Soil microbial communities from Loxahatchee National Wildlife Refuge, Florida, United States - Lox_Sample_2.3 | ecosystem: Environmental > Terrestrial > Soil > Wetlands | place: USA: Florida...
TGAGTCCATTGTTGCTAATCCGGACTATTGGTCATGTTTGGTATTTGATAAGTGCTATTGCTGCTCGCTTCGCGAGCGTTACCCGGCCTGATTGGCAATTCCGGCTACCAAATGATGGTGTAACCGAAGGACGATATATTTGGCACGGTCTGCCTGTTGAGGAGTGCTTCGCCGTCGCCGAGAGCCATCGCGGTCAGGCAGGAACGAGCTCGTCGGCGTCGGCGGGCTCGATCTCTGACACGGCATTGGCATCCGGCCGCCGCAGATGGATCGGCAGGAACGCCTCTTCCTGCGCGAGGGCGATGTCGCCCTGCCGCGTCAGCTCCAAACTGCCGAGCAGGGTGCTCGCCCAGGCGGAGCGTCGGCGCAGGCCCGGGCGAGCACGGCGATCGTCGTCGGCATCGCTCGCCGGCAGGAACCGCTTGAGCGATGCGCCAACCGGCTGGGACGCGGGCAGCGCAGGGATGCGCTCGCGCGCGTCCCGCGTGCTGTGGACGTCACGCCATGGCGGCTGGTAGACGATGCCGGTGTCGACGTCGCGCGCCCCATCGTCGAACCGCGCCGATGATGCTACACGCCGCACGGGATGTAATCGCCGGCGCGTCCAGTTGGAAGATCGCGCGGCCCGTACGGCCGCGCGCTAGTTGCTGAGATGTCCTCTCGATCGTCGGGGAGGGGTAGTGGTGGATCCCCGACCGCCAAGCAACGCAATTCGCCGGCAAAAGTCCTCCGCTACACCGCGCTGTGATGGCGCCCTGCCTGCGACGCAGAGGCGGACAAAGAAAAAGGCGCGCTGCGTTGGGGGACAGCGCGCCAGGAAAGTGGATGAACAGCCCCCATGGAGCCGCAGGCTGTAGGTCGGTTATCGCCGATCGGACGTATCCGGATCATGGCTGGAGGACTACGGAACGGAGAGGGCCCCCCCATGTTTGGGACGGTCTCTGCATCGCGGCCGGCCCGACTGCGTTCATCAGGCGTTGTTTCCCGGTGCACATGATTTACTAAATATTGATCCCACGGACGGGAGGCCGCAATGCGGGCTCGGTAGCCGTGGTCTATATTCAAACGTTGACGCCGCTTCGTGCGCGGCCATGACGAACAGAGCATTCTGCCACGCAGCCGAGGCCTCTCTTCGGCGGCGGACGAAAGGCACGTGCCGAAAACAAAGCCCACCTCCAGTGGGTAAATCGAACAGGGAGAGCGATCATGACCGGCACTGTCAGAGGCGGACAGTTTCCCGTTGTCACGCGGCGGGGCATTTTGAAGACCGGGGTTGCGGCCGGCGCGGCCGGCCTGTTATTACCTTTAACTGCACCGCGTGTCTGGGCGAAGACATATCCCAGCATGGGGACCTATCCGAATGGGGTACAGGGCAAGACCGTTTTTGCCGCGGCTATCGTTCCGCTGACCGGACCCTATGCGGCGATGGGGCATGACGAGCGGCGCGGCTTCCAGCTTGCCATGGAGCATCTGAACAACGGCAGCCAGGTCACCGAGGCGGTGCCGTCGCTGAAGAGGGGCGGCGGCGTTCTGGGCAAGAAGCTTGAATTCGGCGTCGCGGACAGTGAAACCCATTCCAACCCCGCAGTCCAGGCCGCCACTCGGTTTATTGACGAGAACAAGGCGGTGGTCACGACAGGTGCCGTGAGCAGTGCGGTCGCCGTCGCGCTTGAAGAGGTGGGCCAGCGCAAAAAAGTCATTTGCATGGCGGCCACCACCGCGTCCAACACGACGACCGGTGTGAGCTGCCAGCGCTTCGGCTTCCGGCTGATGGCCGACAACTATATGTTCGCCAAAGCGCTGGCTCCAGTACTTGGCAAGTACGTCGGCCGCAACCTCAAAGCGGCTTATCTGGTGCCCGATTATGTGTTCGGCACCAGCCTCTACAGCTCATTGACCAAGGCCTTCAAGGCGGAAGGTTGGACGGTCGCCACCGAACAACTGGCTCCGCTCGGCACCACCGACTTTACCAGCTACCTGCTCAACATCGCCAATAGCGGTGCGGATGTGATGTTCAACGAGACCGCCGGCGCTGATAGTGTAACGTCCACGAAGCAGTCCATTCAACTCGGCGTCATGAAGAAGATGAAATATGTCATCCCCCTGTTCAGCGGCTTCGCCGGCAAGGAACTGGGGCCGGAGTTGCTTGGGGGTCTCTACGGCAGCCAGCCGTGGTATTGGGGCATGCAGGACACATATCCGCTGGCGAAGTATTTCGTCGTGGATTTCGAGAAGAAGTTCGGGTACAACCCGCGCTTCCCCGCCGCTGAATGCTACAACAGCATGATCATGTGGGCCGACGCTGTCGAACGTGCTGGCACATTCTACCCGCCCGAGATCATCAAGGCGCTCGAATCCGAGTACAAAGTGGACACGATCGCCGGCAAGGTGTGGTTCCGGGCGGCCGACCACCAGGGCGTGAGCCCCGTGCCCATCCTGCAAGGCAAGACGAAGTCGGAAATGAAAGGGCCGGAAGACTTCTTCAAGGTCGTCGACGTTGTGCCCGGCGAGCAATTGATGGAGCCGCTTGGCGAGAACGGTTGCCACATGCCCTCGTTGACGACGGCGTGATCGGCCGGTGCCGCTTGCGTCCGCAACGGGCCGGCCGGATGCCCCGTTTGATGCCGCCGATGGCGCTTCGCCATGTTTATGTCCAGCGCTTGTTGGCGCTGAAGAGCAATGAGTCGGCGATCATTTTTCGGTAAACGGACGTTGGTCGAATTTGCTTAACACGCAGTGTAGTTACGGCCGCAACTACCGTTCCCCGTTCGTCGATGCGAATGAATTACGAAACTTTGATTTCGTGGACGGTAAGCCGCAATGCGAGCGCGCAAACCCGCGTCTATAACTCGACGGTCACGCCATTCTAAACGGGGTGGTGACGATCAGAGTGGTTTGTTTCTCCTGCAACCGGCGCGCCGTGTGAGCACCGGAGGTGGAGTGCGTGCCGAAAATGAAGCCCGCTGCGAGCGGGCACACCAAACGGGAGGCGATGATGAACAGGACCATCAAGGGCCGGGAGTCTCGCATTGCCACACGGCGCGGCATTCTGCAAACCAGCATCGCTGCCGGCGTCGCCGGTCTATTAACGCCGTTAGCTGCCCCGCATGTCTGGGCCAAGACCTATCCCAGCATGGGGACCTATCCGGCGGGGGTAAAAGGCAAGACTGCATTTGCCGCCGGGATGTTTCCGCTGACCGGGCCCTATGCGTCGTTGGGGGGTGACGAGAGGAACGGCTTCTTGCTTGCCATCGAGCATCTGAACAACGGCAGCAAAGTTACCGAGGCAGTCCCGTCGCTGAGCAAGGGCGGCGGCGTGCTGGGCAAGAAACTCATATTCGGAGTCTCCGACAGCCAAACCCTTGCCAACCCCGCGGTTCAGGCCGCCACGCGGTTCATCGACGACAACAATGCAATCGTCATGACCGGCGCAATCAGCAGCGCGATCGCCGTCGCGCTGGAGGCGTTGGCGCAGCGCAAGAAAGTGATCTATATGGGGGACATCACCGCCTCCGACGCGACGACCGGCAAAGACTGTCAGCGCTTCGGCTTCCGCCTGATGCCCGACAACTACATGTTTGCCCAGGCGCTCGCTCCGGTCCTCACCAAGCAGCTTGGCCACAACCTCAAGGCGGCTTACCTGGTGCCCGATTACACGTTCGGCACGAGCCTCCACACCGAATTGACACAGGCCTTTGCCAAGTACGGCTGGACGTCCGCCACCGAACAGCTTGCTCCGCTCGGCACCACCGACTTCACCAGCTACCTGCTGAATATCGCCAACAGCGGAGCGGACGTGATGTTCAACGAAACCGTGGGTGCCGACGAAGTCACCTCGACCAAGCAAGCCGTCCAATTCGGCATCACGAAGAAGATGAAATTCGTCATTCCGCTGCTTAGTCCCTTCATATATAAGCCCATGGGCCCTGAAGTGCTTGGGGGCATGTACGGCACAATGCTGTGGTATTGGGGCATGCAGGAGAAAAATCCACTGGTAAAATATTTCGTCGCGGATTTCCATAACAAATTCCATTATATGCCGCGCCCTACTGCTGCTGAATGCTACACCTGCATGATCATGTGGGCGGATGCGGTCGAACGTGCCGGTACGTTCTATCCCCCCGAAGTTATCAAGATGCTGGAATCCGGCTACAAGGTGGATACGATCATCGGCAAGGAGTGGTTCCGAGCAGAGGACCATCAGGGCGTAAGCCCGGTGGTCGTCGTGCAAGGCAAGACCAAATCGGAAATCCATGGACCGGCCGACAATTGGAAAATTACCGACATCGTGCCGGGCGAGGAGCTGATGCAGCCGCTGAAGGACACCGGCTGCCGCCTGCCCTCGACGACCGCAGCCTGACGACGGTGCTGCTTCATCCACAACAAGCTGGCCGGACGCCCTGCTGATGCCGCCGACGGCCGTAATCCTTTCGCAGGCGTTCAGCGGATTTGCGTTCGGCACGCTGTTGGCGTTGATGAGCAGTGGGTTGACGATCATTTTCGGTACGCTGGGTTTCGTCAACTTCGCTCACGGCGCGATGTTCATGCTGGGGGCGTACGCGGCTTTCCTCGTGTTAACTTACACGCATTCGTATATCGCCGCGCTGGCCGCCGGCGCCCTGATCTTGCTGGTCGCCGCGTTCGTGCTCGAACGTGGGCTACTGCGCTTCTTTTACGTGAGGCCGCCCGAGGACCAACTGCTGGTGACATTCGGCCTCTCGGTCATGCTGATCGAGGGCATACGGTACTTCTTCGGCAGCGACAGCCAACGCGTCTCGCCGCCAAGCTGGGGCGACGGGATCGTCAACTTTTGGGGGATATTCTACTATCCGCTGTACCGCGTCGAAGTCATCGGCATCGCCGCGGCGTTCCTGCTTGCGCTCTATTTACTGCTCTACCATACCTCCGTGGGGCTGATGGTGCGGGCAGGGATCGAGGACCGGCTGATGGTCGGCTTGCTCGGCATCGACGTGCGCCGGATGTTTCTGCTGGTGTTCGCGGTCGGCGCGATGGCGGCGGGCGTCGCCGGCGTGATTTTCGCACCGCTCTCCGCGGTGATTCCCGACATGGGCACGCCATTCCTGATCCAGGCCTTTGTCGTGGTTGTGATCGGCGGCCTCGGATCCTTCGGCGGTGCCATCGTCGGCGGCATCCTCGTCGGTGAGTTGCTGAGTCTGACGACGGCCTTCAATCCGGACTATTCACAGGTGTCGATCTATCTCGCGATGACGCTGGTCCTGATATTGCGGCCGCGCGGCTTGTTCGGGGCGGTGGGACGGATATGAGCGCGAGCGTCGTCGCGCGGCGCGGCAGCCGCTGGCTTCCCGAGATCATCGTAGTCCTCTTGCTGGTAGGCTTGCCGTTCGGCTTCGTTGCGGCATTCGACACGGTCGATCTGCTGAGCCGCATCCTGGTTTGGGGCCTGTTCGGCATCGGCTTCGACCTGCTGTTCGGGTACAGCGGGTTGTTGTCGTTCGGCCAGGCCGCATTCTTCGGCACCGGCGGCTTCATGACCGCCTATCTGCTCACCAGCCACACGCTGACCAATGTCTGGTTGGCAATGCTCGCCGGGGTCGTGGCAGCGATGCTGCTTGGCGTGCTCGTCGGGTATCTCGCTTTGCGACGCGTTGGTCTCTACTTCGCGATGATCACGCTCGCCTTTGCGCAATTGTCGTACTTTGTGGAAGATTCCCCGCTGGCGCATTGGACCGGCGGCGAGAACGGCCTTCCCGGTGTGCCTCCCCCGACCATTGAAATTGGGCCGCTGACTTTCTCATTCGGCAGCGGGTGGAGGACCTACGCGCTGATCGCCACGCTGTTCTTTCTCGGCTATGTGCTGGCACGCTTTATCGTGCGCTCACCTGTCGGTGCGGTGTTGGCCGGGATTCGCCAGAACGCGGACCGCACAGCCGCGCTGGGCCATTCGGTTCCCGGCTACAAGCTCGCGGTGTTCGTGCTGGCCGCCGCCTATGCCGGCCTTGCTGGCGTATTGCTGGGCATTTTTCAAAGCTACATGCCACCCGGCGCGTTCTCCGTCGATACCTCGGGCCAGCTCGTGTTTCAGACCGTGATCGGCGGTGTCGGGACATTGCTCGGTCCTACGGTCGGCGCCGCGGTGTGGCTCTTTTTGCGCGACGAACTGCAGCAGATTCCGGGGGTCGGATCGCTGTGGATGTTCATCCTGGGCGCGATATTCGTCTTGCTGGTGACGTTGTTGCGCAAAGGCCTCTACGGCACGGTCGCTGTCTGGTGGCAGTCACACGCGGTGGCGCGGGTGGCGGCGACCCGGTCGGAACCGCGCCCGCGGGCCGCCGTCCGGCCGCATCCGGGCGCAGCGCAGCCAACACCGCCCTCGGCGGCTGGCGCCGCGGCAACGCCTGTATTGGAGGCGCGGTCGGTCAGCAAGAATTTCGGTGGTGTGCACGCGGTGTCCAAAGTGTCGCTGACGGTGCCGACGGGTGAAATCTACGCTGTGATCGGTCCCAATGGCGCCGGCAAGACCACATTCCTGCGCCTGCTTTCCGGCGAAATGGTGCCGACCGGCGGCCGCGTGCTGCTGCGTGGGCATGATATCACCGGCCAAAGCGTCACTGCGGTCAATCGGGAGGGGATCGCCAAAAGTTATCAGATCAATCAGTTGTTCAACGACCTCACCAGCCGCCAGAACCTGCGCATCGCGGCGCTCGGGCGCCACCGCGGCACGCTGCGCTTCGACGTGTTCCGCGCCGCCGACAGCATTCCGGAGGTAGAAGAATCGATTGCCGGCGTGATCGATGAACTCGGGCTCGCGGCAATTGCAGACCTGCCGGTGGCGACGTTGCCCTATGGCGAAAAGCGCCGCATCGAGCTGGGGCTTGCCCTGGCGACGCTGCCGTCGGTGCTGTTGCTCGACGAACCGCTTGCCGGCCTATCGCCAGGCGAGCGGCAGGATGTCATCCGGCTGATTCGGCGTCTCGCCAAGGGCCGCACAATCGTACTGGTGGAGCATGATATGGATGCGGTGTTCGCGCTGGCGGCACGCATCATGGTGATGCACCTGGGCCGCCCGCTCGCCGAGGGCACGCCGGCGGAGATCCGCCGCGACGCGGAGGTGCGGCGCGCTTATCTCGGAGGCCTCAAAGCGCATGTCCATGCTTGAGGTGCAAGCGATCAACAGTTTCTACGGCGATTCGCACGTGTTGTTCGATATTAGCCTGCGCGTGGAGGAGCACGAGGTGGTGGCGTTGCTTGGACGCAACGGCGCCGGCAAGACCACGACGCTGAAGACCATCGCCGGAGTACTTGCCCCGCGCTCGGGGGAGATCCGCTTTGCCGGCACGCCGATCCATGGGCTAGCGAGCCATGTGATCGCGCGCCGCGGCCTGCAGCTTGTGCCGGAGGAGCGGCGCATCTTCATCACGCTGACGGTCGAGGAAAATCTCCGGCTGGCGGCGCTGAATGCGCCGGAACGGCGGCCGATCGAGGAAATATTCGATATCTTCCCGCGCCTGCGCGAGCGGCGGCGTGCCACGGGCGGCACCCTTTCCGGCGGCGAGCAGCAAATGCTGGCGATCGCGCGCGCACTGATCCGCTCGCCGCGGCTGATGCTGTTGGACGAACCGTTTGAAGGTCTGGCGCCAGTGATCGTGGAGGAGCTGGTGGAGCTGTGCGGGCGGCTGGCGGAAGCCGGCGCCACGATCCTCATTGTGGAGCAGGACGTGCGCACGGCGCTCATGCTGGCGCGGCGGGTGTATGTTCTGAACAACGGGCATGTCGTGTTCGAGGGAACGCGCGACGCGTTGGTGGCCAACCCGGCGATAACCATACGCTATCTTGGTCTCGACATCGAGGCGGGGGATGTCATGGAACTATAAGATCGGCTGGGTGGCACATGGGCAGATCCGCGACAACCTCGCCTTGAGCGAATGTCCAATCTCGATACGAGTTGGTCTGCAAGCGGATCAGCAGCAAGCACCCATATCGGCGGTAAGGTGACCTCGGTAGCCACTGCCGGAAGCCACCCAATCATTGAAATGGACAATTCGTGTAAGCCCCTATTAAACCTATACAATTTGCGAATTCCACCCCGGCAGTGTCCGCGACATATGGGATTTCTTCGACTAAACTACCGGCGCTGGCCTGACCGTCGCGTTTGGCTTTGCGCCTGTGCTTGCTCCGATGTCTTGGGGGCACGCTCGGCCGCGTCCTGCCAGTAGTCAGCTCGTGTTGCCGATCCGCCCGCTGCTGCTGGAACGTGCATTCCGCAATTTTCACATTTTCGGCAGCAGGTTCCCATGTCCAACGGAAATTTCTCGAATTGGCGGCAATCCGAACCCGCTCATGTTCCAAGAAATCATGTTTCATCTTTGGTGGCGGCACGACGAGCGAATTGCCTCCTCCTCATGTCATCATCGCAAGCCAATTCTGTGACCGAGTTGTGAGGCAATCAGCGCGACATGCTGTCGTCTCGCCTGCCCGACGGGTGTGCCATCGGGATCTTTTGCTCCACTATGGTCGCCGCCTGCTGCGTGTCGTTGGCCGCCAACGCCGGCGCGATCACCGAACGTGTGTCGGCGCCGCTGGTGTTACTGGCGTTGTGAGACAGTGGCTCCACGCTTGGCAGGCTGGACGGTCCGGTCACCACTTTACCGGCACCCGCCCGCACTACAGGCTGCGCGCCCGTAGGGGTGGTGGCAAACGAGAGCACGGCAATCAGCGGCAGCAAGGCGGAACGCATGGCGTCAGCTCCTTTGGTAGCTACGGGAACAATGAGTCTAATCAGTCCCGCGAGGCACTGGGAACGCTGGTCGTGGCGGCCGATCCCCGAAACTTGAGGCGACGGCCGAGTGCTTGCTACGCACTTGACTGAATCTGGCAAATCCGTCGCGAACCTGCGGCGAGGGAGCCCCGCGCCTCCCTCATGCCGGTAACCGCAATAGCGCATGGAACACCGGGACAATTGCCAGCTATATGTCTGTACATCATAAGGTTGTAGTACGATCATGCTGATTGCGGTACCGCCCCGGTTGCTCCTGTTGCCACACATCAATCCGGGAGCGGTCGCTCGATGAACGACGTTGTCACCCGAGCCCGGCCCGCCGCCGAGAACAGCTCCACTGCCACACCCCGCGAAACCGATGCACCCAACGGTATACCTGTCCGCGGCCGCTCCCCGCGTGTTCTACGCTATAGCCTGTTCGCACTCGGCGCGGCGGTGCTGACTATTGGCGGGTTCTGGTACTACTTCAGTGGCGGCCGCTACGTAACGACCGATGATGCCTACGTGCAGGCCAACGTGCTGACGGTATCCACGGACGTTTCCGGGATTGTCGATCAGATCCCGGTCTATGAAGGCGAGCATGTTGCCAAAGGGCAGATTCTGTTCCGGCTCGATCCCGACAAGTTCCAGATCGCGCTCGACATCACGCGCGCGAATCTCGATCAGACGGTTCTGACATTGCAATCGCTGAAGGCAGACTACCTGCGCGCCGAGCGCCAGGTCACGGCACAACAGGCGATCGTGCAGAACGACCAGGACAATTACGCTCGCTACGCCGTCCTGGTGAAGCGCGGCGCCGTCACGCAGCAGGCATTCGACGATGCCCGCTACAAGCTGGCCGCCGACCAGGCGACGCTAGGCGGCAACCAGGCAAATGTAAAATCCGTACTGGCGCGGCTCGGTGGCAAGGCCGATACGCCCATCGACCAGATGCCGGCCCACCAACAAGCGCAAGCGCAACTGGCAGAAGCCGAGCGCGAATACCGTCATTCCATCGTGCGTGCGCCGTTCGCCGGCGTGGTGACGCAGGTGAACAAGTTGCAACCCGGCCAGTATCTTGCCGCCGGCACCGCGGCATTCGGCCTGGTGCAGACCAGGGGCATGTGGGTCGCCGCAGAGCCGAAGGAGACTGCGCTGACCTATGCCCGCCCCGGCCAAGCGGCAACCGTGACGGTGGACACCTATCCCGGCGAGACCTGGGACGGAACGGTGCAAAGCATTGCCCGCGCGAGCGACCAGGAATTTTCCGTGCTGCCGGCACAGAATTCCTCCGGCAACTGGGTGAAGGTGGTGCAGCGGGTGCCCGTGCGCATCGACATCAAGCCGGATCCGCACCAGCCGCCGCTGTCTGCCGGCATGAGCGCTGAGGTGTCCATCGACACCCATCACCAGCGCACCCTCGCTGACCTGTTCTGACACAGAACCATGTCCGGACATAGTGGCGGCCACGAACAGGCGGTTCCGAACCGAACCATTATCACCGTCTGTGCGATGGTGGCGACGCTGATGCAGGCGCTGGATTCCACCATCGCCAACGTGGCGTTGCCCTATATGCAGGGCAGTCTGTCTGCAAGCTATGACGAGATCACATGGGTCCTGACGTCATATATCGTCGCTGCCGCGATCATGACCGCACCGGTGGGCTGGCTCGCGGCACGCTTCGGCTCGCGGGCGATCTACCTGGTGTCGGTGATCGGGTTCACCATCGCATCGATGATGTGCGGCGTCGCCACGTCGCTGTACGAGATGGTTTTGTTCCGCCTGATCCAGGGCCTGTTCGGGGCCGCGCTGGTGCCGCTGTCGCAAGGCACCGTGCTGAATATTTACACGGCGGAGGAACGCGGCTGGGCGATGTCGGTCTGGGGCATGGGCGTGATGCTGGGGCCGATTCTGGGGCCGACGCTGGGCGGCTACCTGACCGAACTCTACAACTGGCGCTACGTGTTTTTTGTAAATCTGCCGTTCGGCATCCTGTGCACGTTGGGACTGTGGTTTGCATTGCCGCGGCAACGCCCGAAGCGCGGCCTGCCATTCGACTGGTTCGGCTTCTGTTCGCTGGCCATCGGCATTGCCGGCTTGCAGCTCATGCTGGACCGCGGTGAGACCAAGGACTGGTTCGGTTCTACCGAGATCATCATCGAGGCAGTCATGGCGGCCGTGGGCTTCTATTCCTTCACCGTTCACATGATCACCGGCGAACGCACCTTCGTCAGTGCGAACATCTTCAAGGACCGCAACCTTGTCATGGGGTTCCTGGTGATGTTCCTGGTGGGCATGATCTTGCTCGCCTCGACGGCGCTGCTGGCACCATGGCTGCAGCTTCTGGGCAATTACCCCGTGGATGTCGCCGGCCTGCTGCTGGCACCACGCGGCATCGGCACGATGATCGCGATGATGATCTCCGGCCGGCTGAGCAACAAGGTGGATTCGCGCTGGATCATGGCATTCGGCGTGGTGCTGCTGAGCTGGAGCATGATCCGGCTGTCCGACTGGACGCCGGCGGTAAACGAATGGACTTTAATCTATAACACGATGATCCAGGGCGCGGGCGTCGGCTTCATCTTCGTGCCATTGAACGTGGTGGCGTTCGCGACGCTAGCACCGGATTTGCGGTACGAGGGAACATCGTTCCTTACATTGGTCCGCAGCATTGGGATGTCGATGGGAATTTCAATCTTCCAGGCATTGATCACGCAAAACACGCAAGTGGAGCATTCGGTGCTGTCGGTGTTCGCGTCGCCGCTGAACAGGGCGCTGGAGGCGGCACCAGGGATCATGCATTCGCTGTCGCCGGTGACGCGGCATGGCGCGGCATTGCTGAACCAGATGATTACGTATCAGGCGCAGGTAGTTGCCTACAACAATGATTATTGGTTGATGGGGCTTCTTTCGGTACCGATCATGGCAATTCTGCTCTTTATGCGGAAGCCGAAGCAGAGTCGCGGCGGCGGGCATTCGGTGATGGACTGACAACCGGGTGTCACGGCGTGCAATCGAAGGGAATCAGCGTCGCTCCGCCGGACCGGTGTCAAAGTGCGCTACCGCGGCTTGGCGAAGAACACCGAGCGGCTTTCGGTGACGTACGGACTTACCAATCTGTTCATGGCGCGACGACGGTTATTGTGTGCCTGACAGGCGTCGTGTGTCCGCGGCGCTGTTGCGCCGTTGAAATGCGGAGAAATCCAGCGCAGAATGATCGATGGATGCGACGCGTCCTGCGGCATGAGGCTGCGCTCATCCGATGAGTCGGGGCGTCGGCCAAGCAAACCGCAGTAGGGACTTGTTCAGAGGTTCCTTATATCGCTTCAATGCAGCGGACATACGTGACTATGCAGGTAAATTCGGACGCCCGAGAACTGACGTCATGTCTTACATGGGGACAATCGTAATACACAAAAGAAACGGAATGCCAAAGGTCCTGGTTGAACTAATCACAATGCCGATCCAAAAGCCTTTGAGCGCAAAATGCATCAGTTACAACGTCAACAAGGATGATTGCGCGGTAGCGGGCTTTGTCCGCACGAACCGCCGGCAATTTCCCGGAGGACGACCCGCCCCTGTCCCGCCGCGTGTTCTGGGGATATCGATGGGCGTATGGCGGGAATTGGCCCGCTAATTGTCGTGGTTGGCAGTCCTCCACCGGTGTCGCCGATTTGCTGACCTGGCTTACTAATCAGTCAGTAATATAGGCTACACTCGGCGCTTTAAAAAAAGACCTCACCAGTCTCGGGTTGGCCTGGACGCCCAGTAGGTCTGCCTCGATCCGGTCTTGCAGGTTGTCGC
>Ga0335074_10011192_pt1 | contig 12541 bp, 10 predicted proteins | sample Lox_Sample_23_FD_206715 | JGI IMG/M metagenome (GOLD analysis project Ga0335074, IMG submission 206715) | Soil microbial communities from Loxahatchee National Wildlife Refuge, Florida, United States - Lox_Sample_2.3 | ecosystem: Environmental > Terrestrial > Soil > Wetlands | place: USA...
TTCTTCAGCGAACTTCCATACGCGCTCGGTGACGGGCTCGACGCCGTTCTGGGCGTTGACGAGGACCACAGCTGATTCGACCGGGAAGAGCGCGGCGCGGGCTTCGTGGGTAAACATGTGGAAGCCGGGCGTGTCGACGAGATTGATTTTGACGCCCTGCCACTCGGCAAAGGCGACGGCATTCTGCATGGTGATGCCGCGGGCGACTTCTTCTTCGTCGTAGGCTGTTGCAGCCGAGCCGTCTTCAACACGGCCCTGGGTGGGAGTCATTTTAGCGGCATGCAGCAGAGCGGCAATAAGGGTGGTTTTGCCACTGTGCGCATGCCCCGCTACAGCCACGTTGCGGATCTCACTTCCCTGGTACGTTTTCATGTGCTTCTCCTTGATCGGGCGCGGTTGGCGCCGGCCCCTGGTGGTGGATGACAGGCCGCAAACAGCGCCATTTTCTCGAAAGACGGATGCTATCACAGCCAGAGTGTGAACGTCCTGTGACGGGAATTACAGGAAGTACACAGGGCAGCAAAGGAATGAGGGAGCAAGAAGACAGGGAACAGGGAATACAAGGAACAAAGGAACGAGAAAGCTGAGACTGGGAATGGGGCCTGGTGAGCGGCGGTGGTGGGAGCCGAGTTGGGGGTTGACAAAGATTTATTCTGAGTATTAATTAATGCATTAGTTAATTATGAATCGTGCGGCGCCATCGAAAACGAAATCGACAAGGCCGGCAGGACGCCCCGTAACAAAACCCGGGCGCGATGCGCGCGAGTTTCTGATCACTGCGGCTACTGAACTGTTTGCCGAGCACGGTGTAGCGGCCACCACGTTTGCCATGATCGCCAAGCGCGCCGGGCTCACTCCAGCCATGCTGCACTACTACTTCAAGGATCGCGATGCGCTGCTGGATGCCGTGGTCGACGAGCGCCTGCTGATTCTGATGGCCTCAGTGTGGGACCCGGTGCGGCCGGGAACGGCGGCGGGGGAGATGCTGGCCGGCGTAGTGGAACGCCTGATGGCCGGCATCGAGCGCAATCCCTGGGTGCCATCAACGTGGACGCGCGAGATTTTGAACGACGAAGGATTGCTGAGGGCCCGCGTGGTGCGGCGTTTGCCATTCGAGAAAGTGCGGCTGGTGGGCGAGGCCATGGTCCGCGGCCAGAAGAGCCGATCGATCAACGCGGAGATCGATCCCGTACTGATCGTGTTTTCAACCGTCGGGCTGGTGATGCTGCACATGGCTACGCGCAAATTCTTTGCGGAGACCTTTCGCCGCCATATACCGGACAAGGTCACGATCCGTCGCCATATTACCGGGCTGCTGTTGCACGGGGTGGAGCGGCAGAAGCGATCTGCGGCGCATGCCAAAGTGCGCACGAAGAAGCGACAGATGAAGGATGGAGGCGCTCAATGACACGTGATCGGATTTATCTCGCCGGCGTGATTCCAGCCATGGCCGCTGCGCTGGTGCTGCTGGCAGGATGCTCGCACCAGCAGGCTGCCGAGTACCAGGGATACGTCGAAGGAAGATTTGTATATGTCGCCTCGCCGGAAAGCGGCAGGCTCGATCGCCTCGCTGTCGAGCGCGGCGACACGGTGGTTGCGGGCCGCGCGTTGTTCGGGCTCGACGATGAACCCGAGGCATCGGAGGCGCGCCAGGCGCGGCAGGCGCTGCGATCGTCGCAATCGAAGCTGGCCGATCTCGAGACCGGCAAGCGGCCGCCAGAAATTGAAGTTACACGCGCGCAACTGATGCAGGCGCAGGTGGAGGAGACGCAGGCCGACAAGATTCTGGCGAGCGACCAGGCGCAATACCGCGCCGGCGGAGTCGCGCAGACGGACCTGATCAACGCGCAGGCAGCGGCGGATTCAAGCGCCGCAAAAGTGCGGGAACTGGAAGCCCAGCTTGCAGTGGACGCGCTGCCGGCGCGCGAACAGCAGATCAAGGCCCAGGAAAATCAGGTTGCGGCGGACCGCGCCACGCTGGCGGAGGCGGAGTGGAGGCTGGAACAAAAGGAGATTGCATCGCCACGGCAGGGACTGGTCTTCGACACGTTGTATCGGCGCGGCGAGTGGGTGGCGGCAGGAAATCCGGTGGTCGAGCTTCTGCCGCCGGAGAATATCGAAGTGCGCTTCTTCGTGCCGGAGACGGTGGTCGGCAAGCTAAAGACGGGCGAAAGTATTGGCGTCGAGTGCGACGGATGTTCGGCCACGATTCCCGCAACCATCACATTCATTTCGCCGCAGAGCGAGTATACGCCGCCGGTGATTTACAGCAACGAGAATAGGTCGAAGCTGGCGTTCATGATCATCGCGAAGCCGCCGGTAGAAAAGGCGGCGATGCTGCATCCGGGTCAGCCCGTGGCGGTGACGCTGCAATGACGCCTGCCGCAAATCCCGGTTCCAGCCCGGAATACGCTATCGACGTGGAGAAGCTGAACAAACACTTCGACGGCAAGCACGTGGTGAAAGACGTCACGCTGCGCGTGCGGCGCGGCGAGATCTTTGGCTTTCTGGGGCCGAACGGGAGCGGTAAAACCACTACGATCCGCATGATGTGCGGATTGCTCAAGCCCGATTCCGGAAGCGGAACCTGCCTCGGTCATGACATTGTTCGCGATAGTGCGGAGATCAAGCGCGAAGCAGGGTACATGACGCAGCGGTTTTCGTTCTGGGAGGACCTGACCATTGCGGAAAACCTGGATTTTGTAGCGCGCATGTACGAGATTCCCAACCGACGCTGCGCGGTGCGGGAGGCTCTGGACGGCCTGGGGCTCGCGGGCCGCGCCCAGCAGCTCGCCGGCACGCTCTCCGGCGGATGGAAGCAGCGGATGGCGCTGGCCGCCTGCATGCTGCACCAGCCACAATTGTTGCTGCTCGACGAGCCGACGGCGGGCGTCGATCCGCGGGCGCGGCGCGACTTCTGGGACGAGATCCAGCGCCTGGCCGCGAGCGGGATCGCAGTCCTGGTAAGTACGCACTATATGGATGAGGCAGTGCGCTGCCACAAACTGGCCTACATTTCGTTTGGAAAGCTGCTGGCACAGGGGTCGGCGGCAGAAGTGATTGCCAGCCAGCGGCTGAGCACGTGGGCGATTCACGGCGACCGCGTGGCCGAGCTCCAGGAGGAGTTGCGGCGGCTGCCGGGTGTGGAGCAGACGGTCACCTTCGGCGATGTGCTGCACGTAAGCGGGACCAACGCGGAACTCCTGGAGCGCACTGTGGAGCAAGTGGCGGCATCGGAGGGCCGGCGCGCGGAAAAGATCGAGACGGATCTCGAAGATGTATTCATCTATTTGATGGGCCGCGCGGAAGAGAGCGGCGGAGGCCACAAATGAGGCGACCTGCTGCGTTCTCTGCCGCGCGCTGGTGGAGCATCGTGCTCAAGGAGTTTCTTCAGTTGCGCCGCGACCGCGTCACCTTCGCGATGATTGTGGGCATCCCGATCCTGCAGATGGCGCTGTTCGGCTATGCCATCAATACCAATCCCAAGCATCTCGATACCGCCATCATCGACGCCGATTCGAGCGATATGACCCGCAGTTTTATCGCGGCAATGGAGAACTCGTCGTACTTCAATATCGTCGCGGATCTGCCCAGCGAAGCTGCCGGGCGCGCAGCTCTGGCGCGTGGGCAGGTGCTGTTCGTCGTGAATATTCCGGCGGGATTTACACGGCAGCTTCTGCGCGGCAAACGTCCCTCGCTGCTGGTGGAGGCCGACGCCAGTGATCCAACGGCGACGGGATATGCGCTGGCCGCGCTGAACGGGATTGTGCAATCGGTGGTCGAGAAGCAGATGACGGGACCGCTGGCTTCTCTTGCGGGTAAGCCGGCGCCGTTCAGCGTGAGCGTGCATCCGCTCTACAACCCGGAGAGCATAACGCAATATAACGTGGTGCCGGCGCTGATGGGGGTGGTGCTCACGTTGACCATGGTGGTGATGACGGGCCTCGCGATCACGCGCGAGCGCGAGCGCGGGACAATGGAAAACTTGCTGGCCATGCCCGCCACGCCGGTGGAGGTGATGACCGGCAAGTTGATTCCCTACATCTTCATTGGATTGATTCAGTCGACCATTATTCTGGCGGCGGCGCGATGGGTGTTTCAGGTTCCGTTCTTCGGCAATTTGGGCATCGTGTATCTTTCCGCGCTGCTGTTTATTGCCGCGAACCTGACGGTGGGAATCACGATTTCATCGCTGGCGCAGAACCAGTTGCAGGGAATGCAAATGGCGGTGTTTTATTTTCTTCCCAACATTCTGCTCTCGGGATTCATGTTCCCGTTCAAGGGCATGCCGGGATGGGCGCAGGCGATCGGAAACCTGCTGCCGCTTACCTATTTCAATCGCCTTATCCGTGGAATCCTGCTGAAGGGCAACGGATGGGCGGATTCGTGGCCCAGCGTGTGGCCGATGATGGTGTTCACCTTGGTACTGATGACCGTAGCTGTGGCGACTTATCGCAGAACGCTGGATTGAGGGTTAAAGCCATGCGGAATTGGAAACATGCAAATCGGGCGAGCGCAATAGCGGGCACGCTGGCCCTGCTGTTGGCGCAGGGATGCACGGTTGGCCCACACTATCATGCGCCTGCGCCGCCAGCCATTACCACGTACACTCCGCAGCCGCAGCCAAGCCAGACCGTCAGCAGCCAGGGCACGGCGGGCGCGGCGCAGGCATTGAGTGCGGCCGGCGATGTGCCCGCGCAGTGGTGGACACTGTTCCATTCACCCGAACTCAACGACATGGTGCAGAAGGCGCTGGCCAGCAGCCCGACGCTTGAAGAAGCCACGGCGAGACGCAAGGAGGCGCAGGAGGAACTGAATGCCCGCAGGGGTGCGACGAAGTACCCCACGGTGAGCGGCAGCGCCAGTGTCGAGCAGGAGCAGCCCAACTTGTCCGCATACGGAATTCCGTTTCCGAACCCGTCGCCGTTCACGCTGCTCACCGGATCGGTCTCGGTGTCATATGCTCTGGATATTTTCGGCGCCAACCGGCACCTGATCGAAGGCCTGCAGGCGGAGCGGGATTACCAGGCGTGGCAGCTTGAGGGGGCGCGGCTGATGCTGGCAGGGAATGTGGTTGCCGCGGCGGTCGAGCAAGCCGAGCTCCGCGAGCAAATCGAACTTACCGGGCAAATGATTGCGATCGAGGAGAAGGAACTGAAGATTGTGGAGCAGCGCTACGAGGCAGGAGGTGTTGCAGACTACGATGTTCGCAGCCAGCGCACGCTGGTGGCGCAAGCGCGGGCTGGGCTGCCTGCCTTGCAGGAGCGCCTTGACGCGGTCAACGACCAGCTTGCGGTGCTGATGGGCACATCTTCGGCGGAAGCGAAGGTTCCGGCGCTCTCGCTCGCGAGCCTGCACCTGCCGGAAGAATTGCCCGTCAGTTTGCCTTCGGCCCTGGTACGGCAGCGGCCCGACATTCGCGCCGCAGAGGCGCTGCTGCGCCAGGCCAGCGCCAATGTGGGCGTGGCGACGGCGAATCTATATCCACAGATCGAGCTCTCTGGGAGCGGGGGCGCTATTGGAACCAGTTTTGTGAGCGGCGGCGATCTGTGGAATGTGGGCGCCTGGCTGACGCAGCCAATTTACAACGGCGGCGAATTGCGCGCGGAAAAACGCAAAGCTGAGGCGGCGTACCAGGAGGCTGAAGGCGTCTACCGGCAAACCGTGCTGCAGGCATTCCAGCAAGTGGCGGACACTCTCTATGCCATTGAGCACGACGCGCAGGCAGTGCAGGCGCGGACCGACGCGGTCGCCAGCGCAGAGGCAAGCTACAAGATTGCATCTGCGCGCCTTGGCGCGGGCGGCATCAGCCAGCTGGCAACTCTCGATGCCGAGCGTCAGCAGCTCGAGACGGCTCTGGATCGCTCGGCCGCAGCAGCGGCACGCTACTCTGACTCGGCGATGCTTTTCGAGGCGCTGGGCGGTGGGTGGTGGAATAATGCCGCTCAAACCTCGCCCACGCCAAAGCCAGCCGGCGGAACGCAGTGAGGTATTGACCTGAAAGAAAAGGTCTGCAGGATTTTAATCCTGCCGATCGAAGGATCGACTGCGCGCGAGAAGAAACATGGTAGACTTTGGGTGTTTTCGGGGGTTGGCATGAGGAATCTGTTGTGGCTCGGCGGTTTGGTTGCGCTTTTAGCGGTGCTGCCGGCGGCAAATGCGGCGGACTTGAGCGGGACTTGGAAGGGCGCGTTCGATTTTGAAGGGACGCAGGTGCCGCTGACGATCCACTTGACGGTTGCGGGCGCCGCTGTGACAGGGACGGTGGAAGGATTGCCGACGACACCTGCGGAGATTCATGACGGCAATGTGGACGGCAACACGGTGACGTTCTGGGTGAACACGAACTACCAGGGGCAGGTGTACAAGCTGCTCTACACGGGAAAGATTTCGCCCGCAGGAGATGAGATCGCGTTCCAGCTTGAGACCGAGGACAAAAGCTGGAGCTCGCAGTTGACGGCGGAGAAGGCGACAGACGCGACGCCCGCGGCTGCGCCGGCAGCGGACGTGACGGGGACATGGAAGGGCGCTTTCGATGTCAACGGCAGCAGCATGACGCTGACGTTCCACTTCACAGTTGCCGGCGGCGCTGTGACAGGGACGGTGGAGGGACTGCCGACGACACCGGCCGAGATCCATGACGGCAACGTGCATGGCGACACGGTGACGTTCTGGCTGAACACCGATTACCAAGGGCAGACGTACAAGCTGCTGTACAACGGAAAGCTTTCCGCGGGGCAGATTGTGTTTACGTTTGGGGTCGATGATGGAAGCTGGAGCTCGCAGCTGACAGCGGTGAAGGACATGGAATCGGGAACAGGGAATTGGGAATAGGGACTGAAGGATCAGCGGGACGCGCGGCGGAGGACGTGTTGGCGGAGGCGCCACGCGTAGATGCCTAGATTAAAGACGCAGACGGCTACGCCGATGACGGTGACGATCCACGCTGGAATATTGGGATAGACGACGGCGTCGAAGGTGCGCAACAGAAAGCTGCCGTGGTAAACAGCGAGACCGGCGCGGGCTTCGAAGTACTGCTCGGCGAGCGTGAGCGGGCAGGGCCATGGGCCGGCCTCAACCGCGATTCCCCAGAGCAGGGCTAGTATATGGAGCACGGTCCAGATGGGGCGGCCACGCGTCCAGAGCGCGCCAAAGATCACAAGCATAATCCAGGCCAGATGAACGAGAAGAATGAGGATGGCGATTGCGGTCATGATATACGCAGCCCTCCTATCATCGTATTGTGGAGTGGGGCTGCTGGCGCGGCGAGATAAGGCGATCAAATGGGAACGCGGAAATATACCGGAGTTTTAGTGGTGGTTTTTACCTTGTTGGCTGCATGCGGGGCGCGGTCTCAGACAGCGGGCGGTGGGGCATCGCAGTCACCGGCGGACGCGCCGGGTGCGGTGCCTGCAATGCCCGCGGCATACGAGAACGCTCCGCTGGGCAAGATCGAGCGCTTTGCGGGTGACGGCGAGGGCGCCTTCAAAACGCACCGCTATCGCGACCTGTTTGACGAGCAGGGACACACTCCGGCGGAGACCCGAGCCAAAATTGAAAAGGCGTTTCAGCAACTGTTTCACGGCGACGGGCAGGAAGAGCGGATCTACTTCGAGACGGGAGCCAATGAGAATGGGCCGCTGGCCTATGTGACCGACTGGAATAACAACGACGCGCGCAGCGAAGGCATGAGCTACGGCATGATGATCGCCGTGGAGCTGAATAAGAAGCGCGAGTTTGACGCCATCTGGAACTGGGCGCACACATATATGTTGATCACCGACCCGAAGAACCCCTCTGTTGGCTACTTTGCATGGTCGATGAACACAGATGGCACGCCGCGCTCCGCGGATGCTGCGCCGGATGGCGAAGAATACTTCACGATGGCGCTTTATTTTGCTGCACACCGTTGGGGCAACGGCAAGGGCATCTACAACTACCAGGCGGAAGCGGACAGAATTCTGCGCGGTATGAGGCATCATTCGGTGTTGCGCGGGACGAGCCCGTTCCGGATTCATCCCGGTGATCCGCCGTTCATCCCGCCAGACCATCCCTGGCCGAGCCCGAACAGTCGCAGGATGGCGGAAGAAGCGAAGGCGAGCGGCAGGCCACTGCCCGCGATGCGATTCAATCGAGAGCCGCGCGAGGTGACGATCGGGCCGATGGTCGACGAGAGCCATTTCATGATCAAGTTCGTGCCCAATCTGCCCGACGGCGTGACAGACGCTTCCTATCACCTGCCGGCGTTTTATGAGCTGTGGGCGCGCTGGGGCCCGGTGGAAGATCGCGCGTTCTGGGCGACCGCGGCGGATGTCAGCCGGGATTTTTTCAATCGCGTGACCGGGCCGGAGACGGGCTTGACGCCGGAGCGGAGCAATCTCGACGGGACGCCGGTAACGGGCTTCGGGGGAAGGCCGGAGTTCTTCAGCGCTGACTCGTGGCGCTGCGTGAGCAATTGGAGCGTGGACTACTCTTGGTGGCACAAGGACGCACGCGAGACCGTGTTGAGCGGCCGGCTGCAGAAATTTTTGAATGGCCTGGGTATCGATACGTTTGCGAACCGGTACACGCTGGATGGCAAGCCGCTCACAACGATCCACTCGCCGGGAATGGCGGCGACGGCGGCGGTGGGAAGCCTGGCAGCGGAGGATGGGCCTGTGGCAAAGGCGTTTGTGGATGCGCTCTGGAAGATGCCCGTGCCCTCAGGCGAGCTGAGGTACTACGACGGGTTGCTTTATTTGATGAGCATGATGCATTGCAGCGGGAACTTCAGGATCATAGAGGCAGAGAACAAGGGAACAAGGGAAAAAGGGAACGAGAAAACCGGGAATAGGGAATAGAAAAGCAGGGAACGAGGGAACATGGGAACGAGAAGACAGGGAATGGGGTTAAATAAACATTCTCAAATCAGCTGTCGGTAAAGTAGACTCATTTTGTCCGATTCAACGCGGCTTCCCACCCGAGCAGATCCGCGGCCCAGAGGACGTTGCCGGGCTCTTCTACTCGGACAGCCAATGAAATGCGACCATTTTTAGGAGGTCAAGATGAGTCTGTCTTCACGGACAACCGTTGCCGCCCCTGCTTCGGCCGCTGCGCATGTTGCGGCCATTGCGCCCTCGCCTGAACACATCTTGCAAATTGGCATGGGATTCTGGGCCTCGAAGACGCTGCTGAGCGCGGTGGAGATGGAAGTCTTTACCGAGCTGGCGAAGAGCCCTCAGGATCTGGAGTCGCTAACGGGCAGGTTGGGGCTACATCCCAGGTCGGCGCGAGACTTTTTCGACGCGCTGGTGGCGCTGGGGTTTCTGGAGCGGCAGGATGGAATCTATTCGAATAGTCCATCGACGGATCTTTTTCTGGACAAGAACAAGCCGTCTTATATCGGCGGCATTATGGAGATGGCGAACCGGCGGCTGTATTCGCACTGGAGCCGACTGACGGCGGCGCTGAGGACGGGCCAGCCGCAGGCCGAAGCGGGACCGAAGGGCGACGAGACGTTTTCCGCACTGTATGCCGATCCGGAAAGGTTGAAGAGTTTCCTTGGGGCGATGACGGGGATCAGCCGCGGCGCGAACAAGGCGATTGCCGCGAAGTTTCCGTGGGAGCAGTACAAGACGGTCGTGGATGCAGGGCCGGCGCAGGGCGACCTGCTGGTGCAAGTGACGGGCAAGAATCCGCATCTGCTCGGCATCGGGTTCGATCTTGCGGAGGTGGGCCCGATTTTTGAAGAATACGTCCGGGCTCACGCGCTGGAGTCGCGGGTGCAGTTCCAGGCGGGCAGTTTCTTTACCGATCCGCTGCCCAGTGCGGACGTAATTATGATGGGGCACATTCTTCACGATTGGAATCTGGAAGAGAAACGGATGCTGATTGCGAAGGCATATGATGCGCTGCCCGCAGGCGGCGTGCTGCTCGCGTACGATGCGTTGATTGACGACGATCGGAGTAAGAATGCGTTTGGATTGCTGATGAGCTTGAATATGCTGATCGAAACGCCGGGCGGATTTGATTACACGGGCGCCGACTGCGTGGGCTGGATGAATGATGCCGGATTCAGGGAGACGCGCGTGGAGCATCTGGTCGGGCCGGACTCGATGGTGGTGGGAATCAAGTGAGTTCTGGAAACGGCGGCGCGAGCGCGGAGGACGCTGCGATCGGCGCCGCGGCGCAGCGCAAAGCGGCCTGGCGGCTGCTGCCCATCATCGGCATCGGCTACTGCCTGGCCTATATAGACCGAATCAACATCAGCTTTGCGTCTCTGCGCATGAACAGCGAGCTGCACTTCAGCGCTACCGCCTACGGGCTGGGTGCAGGACTGTTTTTCATCGGCTATGCGGCGTGCGAGGTGCCCTCGAACCTGATGCTGCTGCGCTTCGGCGCGCGGCGCTGGCTGGCGCGCATCATGATGACGTGGGGAGTGCTGGCTACAGCCATGATGATGGTGCGCACGCCGTGGGAGTTCTACACGGTTCGCCTGCTGCTTGGCATCGCAGAGGCGGGTTTTTATCCCGGAATCCTCTACTACCTGACGCTCTGGTTTGCGGCGCGAGCGAGAGCGCGCGCGGTCAGCCGCTTTTACATTGCGCTTCCTCTCAGTTCCACGGTGATGGGTTCGCTGGCGGGATGGCTGATGGGGCTGGACGGGAGGTTGGGACTGACGGGCTGGCAGTGGCTGTTCCTCGCCGAGGGCATTCCGCCGATACTGCTCGGCCTGGTGATTCTGCGCGTGCTGCCTGACGGGCCAGAGCAGGCGGCGTGGCTCACGCAGGATGAGAAAACGTGGGTTGCTCGGCAGCTCGAAGCCGACGGCGCGCAGGCGCACCTGGGGCATGAGGTGGGAGTGCTGCGCGCGCTGCTTTCGCCCAAGGTTTGGATGATCGGCCTCTTCTTTTTTAGCGCGCTCACCTGCAATTATGCGTACGCGTTTTCTGCGCCGGCCATTTATCAGGCTGTGACGGGATGGAGCGTTGGCAACGTTGGCTACCTTACAGCGGGCATCGGCATTGCGGGAGCGGCAGCTATGCTGTTCGGCGGCGCCAGCTCAGACCGGACCGGCGATCGCGCGCTGCATTGCATTGTGCCGTGCTGCGTGATGGCCGTGGGCTTCCTCGTGGCCAGCTACGCGCATCCGGCATGGCTGGTGGTGACGGCGCTGGCTTGTACTTTCATGGCCTTCTGCGCACTGCTGCCGCCGGGGAACGCGCTTCCCATGCAGTTTTTGGCGGGGCGCTCAGCGGCCGCGGGCATTGCGGCGATGAACACCATCACCATGTTCAGCGGGTTTATCGGCAACTACTGGATGGGAGTGATGAAGGACAGAACGGGCAGCTACTGGCTGGGTTTGCGCGGGCTCGTCATTCCCAGCCTGATGGCCGCGGCGCTGATGTTGGTGCTGACGCGCAGCCTGGCGCGGCGCAAGGTGAAGGTGAGCGTCGAGTTGGCGCGGGAGACGGCGTAGTGCGCCGCGATCCCGGGTCTCAAAATCGAGACCGGGGGCACCCGCACGGCGCTGGCTGGGCTCAAACTCCTGCGGCGGCGGGCAGGATTTCGTCGACGTCGACCCACTGCGTGGGGTAGTTGCCGGTGTAGCAGGCGGTGCAGTAGCCGATTTTTTTCTCGTCGCGGACCGAGGCGAGAAGGCCGTCAAGAGACAAGTACGCGAGCGAGTCGGCTTCGATGTATTGACGTATCTCCTCGACGGAGTGATTGGCGGCGATGAGTTCGCTCTTCGAAGGCGTATCGACGCCGTAGAAGCACGGCGAGATGGTGGGCGGGCAGCTGATGCGGAGATGCACTTCTTTTGCCCCGGCGCCGCGCACCATGCGCACGATTTTGCGGCTGGTGGTGCCGCGAATGATGGAGTCGTCAATGAGGACGACGCGCTTGCCTTCAAGAAGATTGTGGACGGGGTTGAGCTTGAGGCGCACGCCGAAGTCTCTAACGCGCTGTTCAGGTTCGATAAATGTGCGGCCCACGTAGTGGTTGCGGATGAGGCCGAAGCGAAACGGGATTCCGGCTTCCTCGGCATATCCGAGCGCGGCGGTGACTCCGGAGTCGGGCACGGGGACGACGACGTCTGCAGGCACGCCGGACTCCCGCGCAAGCTGGCGGCCCATCTGGTCGCGCGACTCCTGCACCCACCGGCCGAAGATGCGCGAGTCGGGGCGCGCGAAGTAGACATGCTCGAAGATGCAGCTCGATTGCGGCACGCCGGTCGCGTATTGGCAGCTGGTGACGCCATCTTCAGAGACCATGACCAGCTCGCCGGGAAGAATGTCGCGGAAAAACTCGGCGCGCAGCAGATCGAAGGCGCAGGATTCGCTGGCAAATACGATGGTGTCCGGGCCCTCGGGATTTCTTATGCGGGCCATGGAGAGCGGACGGAAGCCGCGCGGATCGCGGGCGGCAAAGATGTGGTCACGCGTCATCATGACGATGGAAAAGGCGCCTTCGACCTGAGCGAGTGAATCGGCGATGGCGTCGATGAGCGTGCCGGCGCCGGAGTGCGCGATGAGCTGAACGATGATTTCGGAATCCGAGG
>Ga0335074_10011193_pt1 | contig 12539 bp, 10 predicted proteins | sample Lox_Sample_23_FD_206715 | JGI IMG/M metagenome (GOLD analysis project Ga0335074, IMG submission 206715) | Soil microbial communities from Loxahatchee National Wildlife Refuge, Florida, United States - Lox_Sample_2.3 | ecosystem: Environmental > Terrestrial > Soil > Wetlands | place: USA...
GTCCAACGAGATCGCAACGCGGGCGGAACGAACTGGCCGACGCCGACGTCCCGAACCCCGGCGCTCCGCCCGGCGACCGGCCCCGGACCCAGCGAAATGAGGGAACCGGATCCGTTGGCGGCGAGCGCCGAGAGGATCCACGCGGTGGAGTAGCCCGGGCGCACGCCGGTCTCGATCACGGTGCGAGGACGCGCGGCGCGGACGAGGAGGTACAAAAGGGCCCCCTGGGGGAGTTCGTGGGCGAACGCGAGGCCCGCCCCGCGCTCGAGGAGGGTATCGGGGAGGTCGCTCGCCCGGAGGTCCCGTCGGAACCTCGCGAGGTCCGCGGGCCCCGCGCCGGAGAGGCGGGCGATCTGGTCGAGGCTCGCCTGCCGCAGCAGCAGCATCCGTTGGCGGATCCCCTTGCGCGCCGCCGGCGTCAGCAGCGAGGGGGGCCGGCTCGTGCGGGCGAGGAAGACGGGAACCGCTTCGCCGTCGGCGGGGGACAGCTCGGTCGATGGCGCTGGCGCACCAGAAAGGGGGGAAGAATACGTCACGACCTAGGATAAGGCGACACAGAGTAAGAACCTGATGGATTGCGTCCCGCGCAGGGACCCGGCGAGTGCGGTGCGCGCCGTCAGGTGGCGTCGGGGCGCGCGAACGATTTTATAACCGGCCGCCCTCGAAGGAATCGGTAATCTCCATGGTCGTCCAGGAAATCGGGGGCCCCGGCTTCGACAAGTTCGCGCAGGAAAACTCCGCGGTCGTCGTCGACGTCTGGGCACCGTGGTGCGGGCCGTGCCGGATGGTGTCGCCGATCGTCGACCGCCTGAGCGAGAAGTACAAGGGCAAGGTCGCGTTCGGAAAGATGAACTCGGACGACAACGGCGAGAAGGCCGGCGCCCTCGGCATCATGAGCATCCCGACCCTCCTGTTCTACAAGCAGGGGAAGCTGGTCGACCGCATCGTGGGCGCGTACCCCGAAGAGGTCATCGACGAGCACGTCCGCCGACTGCTCTGACTCTCCCGCCCGGGGCACGGGCGCCGCACCGGTTCGGTAGCGGCGCGACCTGAGAGCCGGCGCCACGTCCCGATCGCCTCGAGGGGGGCCGCGCAGTGAGCGCCGTCTCGGGCGACCAGGAACTCGCTCGCTACTCCTTCCAGCGAAAGCTCGACGAGATCGCGGCGGTGCGCGGGCGGGCGACCGAGCTCGTCAGCCTGTACGTATCGCCCGGCAAGCAGGTCTCCGACGTGATGTCGTACCTGCGGAACGAGTACGCGCAGAGTTCGAACATCAAGAGCCGGACGACCCGGAAGAACGTGATGTGGGCGATCGAATCGCTCATGGGTCGCGTGCGGCAGTACAAGGAGCCGCCCGCGAACGGCGTCGCGTTCTTCGTCGGCTCGAAGGCGATCGGTGCCGACAAGTCCGAATCGGTGACGTTCATCGTCGAACCGCCCGAGCCGCTCAACACGTACCTCTACCGGTGCGACTCGACGTTCTACCTGGAACCGCTGCTCGCGATGGTCCACGAGCCGGACGTCTGGGGGCTCATCGTCCTCGACCGGGCCGAGGTGACGATCGGGCTCCTCCGGGGGAAGCGGGTTGAGGCGCTGAAGAACCGGCAGTCGCTGGTGCCGAGCAAGCACGGCCGGGGCGGTCAGTCGGCGCACCGGTTCGAGCGGATGATCGAGCACGCCGCCCACGAGTTCTTCGTCAAGATCGCGGAGATGGCCGGCGAGCTGTTCCTCCCTCGCAAAGAGACGATGAAGGGGATCCTGCTCGGGGGACCGGGCGCGACGAAGGAGTACTTCTACAAGGAGGGGTACCTTCACCACGAGCTGCAGCAGAAGGTCGTGCAGCCCCTCTTCGACACGGGGTACACGGACGAGTTCGGGCTGAAGGAACTCGTCGAAAAGGCGACCCAGACCCTGCACGGGCTCGCGATCACCGAAGAGAAGCGGCTGGTCCAGCGGTTGCTCGCCGAGATCCGGAAGGCGGAGGCCGGACTCGCCGCCTACGGCGAGGCCGACGTGCAGCGGGCGCTCGAGCTCGGTTCGGTCGAGACGCTGCTCGTCTCCGAGGGCCTCCGACGGCGGCGGGTCACGTTCCGGTGCTCCGCGTGCCAGCAGGAGTTCACTCGCACCTTGCCCGACGAGGAGGTCGACAAGGTGCTGGACGGCCCATGCCCGAACTGTACCCAGCGCACGCTCACCGAGGTGAGCGCCGAGGATTACGTCGAGGGGCTGTTCCGCCGCGCCGCCGAGTCGAGCGCCAACGTTCGGCTCGTCTCCACGGAGAGCGAAGAAGGCGAGATGCTGGTGAAGGGATTCCAGGGGATCGCGGCCCTGTTGCGATATCCCTTACCTCCCCGCGCACCTCGGGGCCCGCCGGTGTCCTAGGACGGACCGCGCGCGAACGCTTACCAGAGATTCGAGAGGGGGTCGTCGTCCGCCGATGGGGGCGCCGGGCGCGGGGCCCCCGAGCGCGTCGGGGCGTTGGTCGGTGCGTTGGGCGCGGTGCCGGGAGGGTACAACTTCGCGTTCGGATACGTCGGCGGGGGGATTCGTCGCCGCTCGGCAACGAGGACCACCGCGAGCACCGTCACGACGACGACCGCTCCGACCACCACGACGGCGCCGAGGAGGCTCCGCGGCGAGGACGCGGAGGCCGGGCACGAGGCGCCCGAGACGAGGCAGTTGTTGTTGCCCTGGGCTTGGGCGACCGAGATCGGAACGCCCTGCACCGACGAGTTGGAAACCGGGTTCGCTCCCGACGAGACGGCCGCCCCTTCGGAGCCCGTGCCCGTGAGGGAGGTCACGGACGGGTCCAGCGCGCTGGAGGCGTACAGCCACTCCGAACCGCCGATCCCCAGGTGGCCCCGGTCGTGCGAGTCGACGTAGAGGGAGGTCATCTGGACCGCGGTCGCTCCGCTCTCGTTCGAGCTGACCGGCCCGGCGCCGGTGGAGCCGAACAGGTCGATCTGGTCGGGGACCAGGATGAATCCCTCTCGGACCGCGAACGGCCCGGTGACCGCGAGCGAGATGTTGGAGAACGAAGTGCCGTCGAGGACGACCGGGCTCCCCTGGGTGCTGCCGGCCACGGCAACGACCCCGGTACCGGTCACGACGCCGGAGGAATTGACCGGTCCGACGGTCTCCTTCAGGTGCGGACCGGCGTACCGATAGTAGAAGTTGACCGCGTACGCGCCGGACGCGGTGAACGCCGCGCTGGATGTCCAGCTCATCGGCGAGGTCAGGTTGTTCGGCAGCAACCCCAGAGGTGTGGTGAAGTTGACCTGCGCGTTCGCGGAGACGTTGGCGCTCAGGAGGGCGGAACGCACGGCGCCCTGGGCGGTGTCGAGGAGGCTACCGGTGACCGTGGTGTGCGAGTTGAGAAGTGCGATGGCGGAAACGTTCTGACCGTTCGACAGCACCGTTCCGTCGGTGGTGAAGTTCGCCCAGGAGTTCACCGACTCCCACGCGTGGTGGTAGATCGTCCCGGTTTCGACCGGGGAATGGCAATTCGGAGCGCAGTACTCCACCGACAAGATCGCGCCCATCGTTCGATTCGCGAACAGCTCGAACTGGGACGAGGTGAGATTCGTCTGGGTCAGGACGACGGAGTAGCCGTAGACGGCGTTCCCCTGGAAGGCGCTGTCCGCGGTCTTGCCGGAGAAGGAAACGTTCTTCACGGCCCCGTAGGCCCAAACCGTATACGCGGGGCCGCTCGTGAGATTCGGCGCCGACGCGGCGGCAATCCCGGCCGGACCGATGAGCAGGAGAACGACCGCTCCCACGACCGCCGCCCCGACCCAGGCGCCCGGGAGCCGAACCTTCATCTGACCGAACCGCCCACCCCGATTCGATCGGTATCATGCTGGATACGGCAGATAAACGAGAGCGTCGGCCACCTCCTCGCAGGTTGGACGGCGTGCTAGGCCGTAGCAGCAAGGAGGGGCGTCCCCCGTGCGTGCGCTGACGGACTCCGAAGCCCGGGTGATCGCGGTGCTGCTCGCCGCTCGACCGGACCGCGAGCGGGAGCGGTTGCATCAGGTCGGGATCCCGAGGTCGACCTACCACGCCGTTCGCCGACGTGCCTACGAAGAGGGGTGGCTGCGAGACCGGTACATCCCCAATCCGGTGCCGCTCGGCCGTCCGTTCGTGACGTTCCTGATCGTACGCCCTTACGCCGACCGGTTCCCGGACTTTTCCCGGACGGTGACGGCGGCGGAGGGCAACGTCGTGCTGTGGAACGGGGCGCAGATCGCGGTGGCGGTGTTCTTTCACCGAACGGCCAAGGACGGAGCGAAACTGGCCGAACGGATCGAGAAGGAGAAGCTCGCGGGCGCACCGATCGTCACCGTGGTTCCCGCCGACGCGCCGACCGTGCCGGTCTACTTCGACTTTGAGGGTCTGTGGGGTCATTTGGCGGGTCTGGACGGCACCCTCGCCTACCCGCATGGTCTCGGCGGACCGAGCGAGGAGCCCGCGGAGGACGACGGCGCCGCGCGACCCCCCTTGACTGCCCACCAGACGTGGGCGATGAACGAGTTGCTGCGTCGGCCGTTCACAGCCGCCGAGCAAGGGCGGGGCGGACACCTCGTGGGCCCGTTCGGACTTCCGTTCTCCCAGCGTCGCATGCTCGCGAAGGGATGGATCACGCACCGAACCCTTCTCGAACCGGCGCGACTTCCGCCGTACCAAGGTAGAACCGCGGACCAGGTCGTGCTCATTTCGGGGAGCCCGAAAGCGAGTGCTCGCCCCGAACAACTGTTCGCGACGTTGACGCGGGACTGCCGGGTCTACCCGTTCCTGTTCGTGGTCGGGTCGGACCGATGGATCCTCGGGGCGCTCGGAGGCGCCGGTCCGAGCGGAGCGGCCGCGGGCGACCGCCGTCCGGTCCTTCCGACCCTGCGCGAGTCCCTGGAGGGGATCGAGATCCTTCAGGAGCCGGCGTCGGGATTCACCTCCCCCGTTGACCACCGGTACGAGTCGCTGCTGCCACCGCGGGACGGGGCCGCCACAGCGAAGTCCTAAATCTCCGGCCGTGGGTGGTTCGCGGGGGGCGCGTAGCCTAGCCTGGATAGGGCACCGGGTTCCTAACCCGGCGGTCGAGGGTTCAAATCCCTCCGCGCCCGCATCGCCGCGCGGTGAGGGGGAGCTCCCGCGGCACGCGCGCCGCAGCAGCTCATATTCGTCATTGCAGTCTCGTCGCCGATGAGCTCGAACAAGACGGTCGTCGAAACGTACCTGACGAGCCTGGGCAACTTGGACTGGGCGACGGTGGCCGCGTGTCTGGCGGACGACGTAGAGCGGCGGGAGTGGGCTGACGGGTTCCCGCGATCCGGAGTTCCCACCCGGGGGAAGGCCGCTGTGCTGAAGGAGCTCGAGGCCCCTCGCAAGTTCCAGATCGAGGTCGTCCGGATGGTCGAGGAGAACGACGTGGTCATGACCGAAGAGCGGGTGCGCGTACCGCTGGAAAAGGGCGGCACATTCGTCGGGCGGGCGTGCGGCATTTTCGAACTCGAGAACGGCAAGTTGAAGCGAATGTCGTCGTGGGTCGCCGAGGACAAGATCCCCCCGTAGCGAGCGTACCGGCCGCAAGAAGCGCGGGCGCACGATGGCGGGCGGTCTCGACATCGTTCGAGCCTACCGTCCGGGACCCCCGCTGCGTTGTCGAGGCGCGCGTGCCCTACGCCGCGCACGCTCCCGACCGCTATATTCACCCGAGCGGCGGGAAGTCTCGCACTACCGAAGTGGAGCGGGTGCGGAGAGGACTCGCATCCTACGCGGCCGCCCGGCACGAGTGGTTGGAGAAGCTGTCGAGACTTCCCCCGGCGGGACTCACGGAGAATCGCGGCGCGTCGTTCCCGCCGCTGCTCGACTTTCTCGGCCCCTCGCTGGGCAGATCCGATCCGTGGACCCTTCGGGTGTCGCCCCTGGCCGGCGAGCCGTTCCCACCGTGCGACCCGCCCGAACCGCGGACCCGGGACGACCTTTGAAAGTCCGCACAGTGGTTCGAAGAGCGGGTGGAGCGGTTTTTCGCTCGGCTCGTGGGCACGGATATCGACCGGACCTTCCTCGTCCCCAAGCTGCCGCCGAGGCGGGACGCGGATTTCACGGCGGTCGATCGGAGCACGCTCCTCCAGGGGTCGAGCACGAACGGCAGCACCGGGGCAAGCGGAACGCCCTCCTGGGGCAGATCGAAGTTAAGCCGCCGATCCTGGACGGGACACTTTGCGAGGGACAACAGGCCCACGTGCCGACCGAGCCTCGGTAGCCGGAGTTGAACGCGCCCCCGTCGCCCCGACGTACGAGCCCGCCAGCGGGGGCTCGACGGGGCCCCCGTGCGTTACTGTATCGCATTCGACCGCGAAGCCTATAGCCACCGCACCCGTCTGTAAGCTGCGAGCGAGCTCGCAGGGGGTCCGGCATGTCGGTCGATCGATACCAGCGCGTCCCGATCGAGGAGGAGAATCGGGAAGAGCGCATCGAGAAGTTCGCGCTGATCGACCAGCCCTACACCCTCAAGGAGGCGGTTCTCGAAGGGCAGCGCTGCTTGCAGTGCGCGATGCCGTACTGCATTCAGGGGTGTCCGATCACCCAGGACTGCCGGGGCTACAACATTCTCGTCGGGGAGGGCCAGTTCGATGAGGCTGCCAAACTGACGCTGCGCGACAACCCGCTCGCCACGGTGCTCTGCAAGACCTGTTACCACTTTTGCGAGGACGACTGCATCATGGCCGGCCGCGGGGTGCCGATCGCGATCCGGCATCTGAAGCGGGCGGCCCTGGATTTCGGGAAGTCCGACCTTCTCTACGTGCCGTCGAAGCGCCGCGAGGAGAAGATCGCCGTCGTCGGCGCCGGTCCCGCCGGCCTGATGGCGGCCTGGGACCTCTCGGTCCGAGGACACCCGGTCACGGTGTTCGAAACCGAGCCGCTCCTCGGCGGACAGATCAACACGATCCCGCGCTACCACCTCGACCCGGACGACCTGCGAACCGACCTCGCGCGATGGAAGAATCTCGATGTCAAGTTCGTCACCGACAAACGAGCCGGGGTGGATTACACACCGAAGAGCTTGCTCGCCGAGGGGTACGAAGCGGTGCTCGTCTGCATCGGTGCCTCGAAGGCGCGGGAGCTCGGCGTGCCGGGAGAGCACCTCCCGGGCGTCTACCACGCGCTCCCGTTCCTGCTCGCGATGAACACCCATCCGGAAGGGTTCCACGGTCGCACCGACCGCCGTGTCGTGGTGATCGGAGCGGGGGACGTCGCGCTGGACGCAGCCCGCTCCGCGCGCCGCCTGACCGGGGGCGGTGAGGTACAACTCGTCTATCGACGCGGCCCCGAGGACATGAAGGCGACCGAGGAAGAGAAGTCCGGGGGCGAGATCGAGGGCGTCGAGTATGTCTTCTACCGCGCTCCGAAGGCGATCGTGGGGACGGAGCACGTCGAGGGCCTGGTCGTTGAACGAACGGAGCACGGTCCTCCGGATGCCAAAGGTCGACGTACCCTCGTCACGGTCCCCAACTCCGAGGAGACGATCCCCTGCGACATGATCATCGTCGCCGTGGGCGAGGTGGCCGACATTTCCGGATTCGACCCCGATTATGGTTTCAAGTTCGCTTCGATGGGCTGGCCCGAGGGGAAGCGCGAGGATTGGATGACGGACGTCGAGGGCGTGTTCGCCACCGGCGGCCGGTCCGTGGTGCACGCGATGGCGGCGGGCGAACGGGCAGCGTCCGCCATCGACGCGTATCTCGCCAAGAAGCACCTGCGAGCTCCCGAACCACGGCCCGACCCGTTCGGCGGATCCCAGCCGCCGGAGAAACCTTCCGGCTACGGGGTCGCGACGTGGACGCCGTAAGCGTCCGCGCCAGGACGCCGGGTTGGTACCGCCGAGACTCCGTGCCGTTGGCTCATGCCGTTGCGGTCATCCGCTCCGCGGACGGCACGTCGTGCGTCGGGGACGATTCGTAGGCCCGCCGAACGGCTTCTTCCGCGAGCATATCCAACGCGTCGACCGTCGGGATCGAGTAGGCGTACGTCGGGAGCACGAGCGACAGCTCAGTGCACCCCACGATCGCCGCGTCGACGCCGTCGTCCGCGCGCATTCGCCGCACGATCCGGATCAGCGCCTGCCGGTCGCCGTGGGTGCGGAGGCCGCCCATGATGTGCTCGATCGTGCGCGTTAGCTCGCGTTGCTCTCGGGCGCGCGGACCCACCGGGCGGATACCTCGTGCTTCCAGCGGCCGGTCGTACAGGGCGTGTTGCTCGGAGCTGTCGGAGGCGAGCACCGCTACCGAGCGTACGCCGCGACGCTCGAGCTCGTCGACAGTGAGTTCGACGATGCTGGGGATCGGCACGGACACGGCCCGGCGCAAGCGGTCAATGTAGTGGTGGGCGGTGTTACAGGGGATCACGAGGAAGTCGCTGCCCGCCGATACGAGCCGACGGGCCCCCCGCACGAACTCTCGCTCGAGCACGCGGGTGTCCTTGATCCCGCTCTCGCTCGAGCCCTGCAGGGACATCGAGTACACGAGGATCGGCGGATACTCCCCGTCCTGGACCGCCCCGTGCCACCGCTGACAGAGGGCGAGCATGCGCTGGAAGTACTCCGCGGTCGCGACCGGTCCCATCCCCCCCAGCACCCCGATGGTCTTCACGGCCGCGCACTTCCGTCTAGGTTACGAGGTACGAGAACAGGCGATAAACCACCCGTGAACTTTGCTTGACCGAATGAGAAAGGGGGGGCCATCCGCGCGAACGAACGGCGCGCCGCACGGTCAATTCCACTTCACCGTCCGTTCATGTGGCCCGTACCGGGTGGAGGGGCGATAACCATGTCCGCGCCGTCGAGCCCGAAGCTGAAGCGAGAGATCGGACTGATGGGATTGACCTCGATCACCGTGGGCGGGATCATCGGGTCCGGGATTTTCGCCCTCGCGGCGACGATGGGATATGTCGCCGGCCCGGCGGCGGTCATCGCTCTCGCGCTGCTCGGCGTGGTCGTGATCCTCCTGGCGCTCCCGTATGCGGAGCTCTCGGCCGCCTTCCCGATCACGGGCGGGCCCTATTCGCTTCCTCGACGGGCGCTCGGCAATTTCGCGGGTTTCCTGCTCGGATGGGGGTACTTCCTGTACGCGTTCATCGGCACGGCAGCGATCATCGATGTTTTCGTGGAATATCTGGGGACCTACTGGGGCGCGCTGACGACCACGAACGCCGCGGGGCAGATCGTCATTACGTGGACCGGTGTCGGGGTCGGTCTGGTCTTCCTGGTGGGGTACACGATCCTCAATGTGGTGGGGATCAAGTGGGGCAGCATCTTCGCGATCGTCACGACCTTTGCGAAGGTCATTCCCCTCGTCTTGTTCGGCCTGATCGGGCTGCTCCTGATCCGGGTCGACAATTTCACCGCCTTCGGGTTCGCTCCGTTTGGCTGGGCCGGCGTGGCGTTCGCCATGTCCCTTGGTTTCTTCGCGTTCACGGGATTTGAGGCAGCCTCGATCCCCGCGGAGGAGGTCAAGAATCCGAAGCGCGCGCTTCCGTTCGCGACGATCCTGAGCGTGGCGATCGTGACGGCGATCTACGCCCTGGTGGCGGTCGCCTTCATCGGCGGGGTGCGATGGTTCGCCCTTGGACTCACCCCGGGGAACTGGGGCGGCACCGGCAGTCTCCTCCTGAACAACGTGGCTCAGGCCTGGGGCCTGGGGATCCTCGCGACCGTCGTGGTGCTGGGCGCGATCCTCTCCACGCTCGGGGCCGGCGGCGACTGGGTGCTCCTGCAGGGCCGGATCCCGTACGCGATGTCCAAGGACAATCTGTTCTTCAAGTCCATGGCGAAGGTGAGCCCGAGATTCGGCACACCGGCGATCGCGCTCGTCTTCGCGAGCGTGCTGACGGGAGTCATCCTCGTCACGCTGACGAGCTTTCCCGAGGCCGCCCTCCTGGCCTCGATCACGGTCCTGATCCCGTACGCGGCGGCTGCGCTCGCGTTGCTCGTGCTGCGCCGGAGCGACCCGGCGGCCGAGCGGCCGTTCCGCCTGCCCGCGGCGTGGCTCCTGACCCCGATCGCGTTCGTTGCCGCGACGATCCTGGTCTACTGGGCGTCGTGGCCCTGGACGATGATCGGTGTGTTGCTGACTCTCGTCGGGATCCCGTTGTACTTCCTGTTCACGTCGGCGGCTTTCCGCACGGCCCGCTGGATCGCGGAGCTCGCCGTCGTCGTGGGCGCGCTGGCCGGCGTCGGCGCGTGGTTCGTCTACGCGCCCCCCTCGAGCTACACGTTCGCGAACGCGGGCGTCTATCTGAACGGCCTGCCCGCGCTCCCGGTGATCGGAACCGCGCTGCTCTTCGCGGGGATCCCCGCGTACTTCGTCACCCTGCTCCTGCGGAAGTCGACGTACCACGAGTCGAAGGCCGTGCTCTGGATCGCGGCCTACGTCGGCGGGATCGGGATCATCTCGTACCTCGGTGACCAGTTCTTCATCTTTGACAACTTCCTGCAGACCGGGCCGCCGAACAACTACCCGATCACCGTGCAGCCGATGGGGTTGCTGAACATGCCGTATGACCTCGTGGTCCTCGCCGTGTTCGGACTCCTCATGTTCCTGTGGGGATACTACTCGGCGCTGCGGCTGGGAGCCCCCGTGACCGAACCGAAGGCGATCGAAGGGTCGAGCGCGCCCGCCGCTCCGCCGACCGCCGCCGCCGAGCGACCCACGGGCCCCGCATGAGCGCGCGGACCCGACGCGCGGCGGGCCCGGCTCGGACGTCCGGTGCACGCCCGGGCGGACGTGCGCCGACCGACCTCGGCGGTCGCACGCGCGCCCGCGCTGAGTGGGACCCGCTACGCGAGGTGCTGATCCATCGGCCCGGGGTGGAGATGTTCTTCGGGCTCATGGAACCGTACTCGTTCCTGTACGAGCGGGCGTTCCGCATCGACGAGGCGACGTACGAGCACGGGACCCTCGAGCACGCGCTCGTCGAGGAGGGGATCACGGTACGGCACCTGATCCATCTCGCGATCGAGGTCGGCGCCCGGCACCCCGAGCTCCTCGAGCAGGTCCGTCATCAGGTCCTTCGCCTGGTCCGGTACTCCGGTCCGAAGGAGATGGTCGAGCGGGCGCGGAGAGCGCTCCGCCAGAACCTCGACCGGTTCGATGGGGAGACGCTGTTCAACATCCTGTTGCTCCGGCCGTCGGTCCACCTGGAACGCCATCCGGGCACGCGCGTCATCCTCCCGCAGGTTCGGCTGGACACCCCGCTCGCGAACCTGTACTTCATGCGGGACCAGCAGGCGCTCACGGCGAACGGATTCGTCCTCGGTCGGATGGCCAAGCCCCAACGTCGCAACGAGCCGCTGCTGACGGGGGCGCTGCTCCGCACCTGGGGGGCGGACATCGTCACCGAGATCCGCGCTCCCGGGACGTTCGAAGGCGGGGATTTCATTCCCATGGGCTCGTTCGCCCTCCTGGGGACCGGGGACCGGACGAACGCCAGCGCGGTGCGCCAGATCCTGGCCGCTCCGATCGGGTTCGATGAGGTCGCGGTCGTGCACCAGCCGAGCCACCCCGCGGTGCCGGGGGATGCCCCCGACCCGATGATCGACATGCACCTCGATACGTACCTCAACGTACCGGGCAAGGGACTGGCCGTCGGGTGCGGGGCGCTCCTGAGGCGCGCGCAGACCGAAGTGTACGTCCGTCGCGGGGCCCGCGGGATGGTCCGCTCGCCCGGCCACCGCTCCCTGTACGATTACCTGACCTCGAAGAAAGTGACGGTCGTCGAGATCTCCACCCTCGAGCAGATGAGCTACGCGTCCAACTTCCTGTGCGTTCGGGACCGCAGGATCATCGCGGTCGAGGTCGACCAAGAGGTCGATCGCGTGATCGCGACCCTCAGCGCGGCGGCCCGGGCGGACCCCCACCGGTACCGTGCCCTGCTCGCGCTCGTGAAGAAGGAGCGGACCGACCTTCTCGCGAAGAACGAGATGTTCCCCCGGAAGGTCGCCCTGCGCGAGGCCGGCGTGGAGGTCGTGCCGGTGTCGCTCCAGGAGATCACCGGAGGATACGGCGGCGCTCACTGCATGACCTGCGCGATGGTCCGGTCGTCGTGACCGCGCCCGTCTCTCGCCGTGGCCGACGGCGATCCGGCCGACTGCTGGTCGCACTGGGGGGCAACGCCATCCAGCGGGCGCACGACCATGGCACCTGGCGCGAGGCGGTCCGCCAGATGCGGCGCACCGCGTCGGCGCTGGTTCCGATCATCACCGCCCGTACCGAGCTCATCCTCACGCACGGGAACGGTCCCCAGGTCGGCTCCCTGCTCCGGGAGGCCGAACTCGGCGCCGCTGAGGTCCCCGTGCCCCCGCTTCACGTCGTCGGGGCCGAGACGGAGGGCCAGCTCGGTTACCTCATCGCCCAGCAGCTCTCGGCGGAACTGGTGCGCCGACGGATCGGCCGGTGGGTGGTTCCGCTCGTCAGCCGCACCGAGGTCTCCGCTCGGGACCCGGCGTTCCGTCGACCCACGAAACCCGTCGGGCGCTTTTACTC
>Ga0335074_10011194_pt1 | contig 12538 bp, 9 predicted proteins | sample Lox_Sample_23_FD_206715 | JGI IMG/M metagenome (GOLD analysis project Ga0335074, IMG submission 206715) | Soil microbial communities from Loxahatchee National Wildlife Refuge, Florida, United States - Lox_Sample_2.3 | ecosystem: Environmental > Terrestrial > Soil > Wetlands | place: USA: Florida...
GGGTTTGGGTCATTCGTCCTCGGTGAGCAGGGCGACCACGTCGTCGAGGACGGTTGCGGCCCGCTGTTTGACTTGCTCGGGGGTGAGGACGGCCACCGGGTGCGGGGTGGTCGCGTACCGGTAGCCGGGCGCGCCGCGCAGGCCGGCCATCGCGTCGGCGGTCACCTTGAACGCGTCGCTGCAGATCGCCGCGGCGGGCAGCCCGGCCGCCTCGAACACGATGCCGTCGGCGACGGCCGAGGCGCTGCACGACCCGCAGTCGCCGATGCCGGTGACGATGACGTCACAGCTCGCGGCCATCTCCTTGACCAGGTCCTCGGGGGCAGGCGCGGCGAAGTTCACCTTGGTGCGCGCGATCGTGCCCCTGGCGCCGTACTGGTCCACCAGCAGCCGGCCGATCTCGTCGAGGAAGGGGGCGGCGTTCTGCTTGGTGTTGACCAGCAGGCCGACGGTGGCGCCTTTGAGGTCGTGGCGGCGGTGCGCGCGGGGGGCCTTCGGCTTGGCCGCCGTGGTGGTGGTGCCGGTGGGGTCGAGGATCGGGTGGGGCATTGCTGGGGGTTCCTTCTAGTGCTCGTGGATCAAGACTCCGCGGAGGTTCTTGCCCTCCATTAGATCCTGGTAGCCCTCGTTGATCTGGTCCAGGGCGTAGCGCCTGTCGATCAGCTCGGTCAGCTTGATGTCGCCCGCGTGCCACAGGCCCAGGATCATCGGGATGTCGTACAGCGGGTTCGCGCCGCCGAACAGCGAGCCCTGCATGCGCCGGTGGTAGCCGATGAGGATGCCGCCTGGCAGCACCATGTCGTAGTAGCCGACGCCGGTGATGACGATCGTCCCGGCCTTGCCCGTCATGTCGACGGCCGCCTTGACCACCTCGTTGTCCATCTCGCCGACCGTGCAGATCACCTTGTCGGCGAGCTGGCCCCTGGTCAGCTCGATGATGACCTCCTTGGCCTTCACCGGGTCGGAGAACGTGTGCGTGGCGCCGAACTCGGTGGCGCGGTCCAGCTTGTACTGGACCGGGTCGATCGCGATCACGTTCTTGCCGCCCGCGTACCTGGCGCCCTGCACTGCGTTCATGCCCACGCCGCCGGTGCCGAAGACCACCACGGTCTCGCCGGGCCGCACGTCGCCCGCGTAGATGGCCGAGCAGAACCCGGTGGTCACGCCGCAGCTCACCAGCGCCGCGATCTCCATCGGGACCCAGTCCTCGACCTTCACGCAGGACCACTCGGACAGCACCGCGTACTGGGAGAACGAGCCGACGACGCACATGCCGCCGAGGTCCTCGCCGTTCTGGTGGAACCTGAACGTCTCGTCGGGCAGGCAGCCGACCCCGGCGTACAGGCCGCGGTCGCACAGGTTCTGCTTGCCGGTGGAGCAGTACCGGCAGATCCCGCAGACGGGGATGTAGGAGCAGGACACCCGGTCGCCTTCTTTGACCCGGGTGACATTCGGGCCGAGTTTCTCGACCACGCCCGCGCCCTCGTGGCCGCCGACGAGCGGGAGGCGGGCGGTGCCTGTGTTGCGGATGTGCTCATCGGAGTGGCACAGGCCGGCCGCCTCCATGCGGATCAGCACCTCGCCGGCCTTGGGCTCGTCCAGGTCCACTTCGGTGAGCTCCCACGGCGTGCCGCCCTTGCGGAGCACTGCTGCCCGGGTCTTCATGATGCGTCCTCCTGGCTAGCTCTTTAGTTTTCATATCACGCGCTTCTCGTCGCTCAAAGTGTCATATATCGTGTCCCCTGAGCTTCGCTGGAGCGCTTATGACCAGCACCAGATCCGCCGGGTCCGCCGCTGTGGCCGGCCCCAGGGGCTTCGGAGATTGCGATGGATGTTTCGCTGGACGGGAAGGTGGCACTGGTCACGGGGGCAGGGCCGAACATCGGCAGCGGGATCGCGCTGGCGCTGTCCAGGTACGGCGCGAAGGTGGCGTGCAACGACCTCGTGTTTGATGCGGCCAAGGCGGCCGTGCGGCGGATCGAGCGCAACGGCGGGACGGGACTTGCGATGTCCGGCGACGTCAGCGTCGAGGACGACGTGCTCGACAACATCGGCCAGGTGCTCGACGCCTGGGGCCGCATCGACATCGTGATCAACAACGCGGCCTGGCTGCACACCAACCACATCCTGGAAGAGAACCTGGCCGACTTCAGCCGCGCGATCACGATCGCGGTCAACGGAAACGTCCTGTACACCAAGCATGTGGCGCTTTCGATGATCGAGCGCGGCATCAAGGGGTCGATCGTCTCGATCCTGTCCTCGAACGCGTGGCAGGGCGCGTCCGGATTCATCGCCTACGCCACGCACAAGGGCGGGCTGGCCAACTTCGTCCGGGCCGCCGCCATGGACCTGGCGCCGTACGGCATCAGGGTCAACAGCTTCACCCCGACCGCGCCGCGGCCGGACAACCCGGAGTTGCTCGCGGCCTGGCGCGCGGAGGGCCGCACCGAATTGCGGCCGCGGGTTCCCCGGCCTGACCGGCCCTCGTGGTGGCGGGACACCGGGACGTATGACGTGCGCGGGCAGATCCCGATGGGTGAGCCGTCCACTCCCACCGACATCGGGCACTGCATCGCCTGGCTGTGCTCCGACTACGCCCGGCTGATCACCGGGTGCGATTTCGTCATCGACGGCGGCGCACGCGCCAAGTACTGGGCGTACATGCCGGACGCGGCGGCCGCGGCGGGCCCGGTGCCGCTGATCCCGCTGGATATTACGGATCCGGATTATCCGGAGGCGGATTATCCGGAGGCGGACAATGGCTGACACGGTTCGCGCGGCGGTACAGACCGGGCCGCGGCAGATCGAGATCAGGGAGTTTCCGCGGCCGGTCATCGGCCCGGACGACGGCGGGCTGCTGCGGATCGAGGCGTGCGGGATCTGCGGCAGTGACGTGGAGCAGTACAAGGGCCACCTAAGCCAGCAGTGGCTGCCGATGGTGCCCGGGCACGAGCCGCTCGGCATCCTTGAGGAGGTGTCGCAGTCCGCGGCTGCGCGCTGGGGCGTCCGGCCCGGTGACCGGGTGGCGGTGGAGATCCTCATCCCGTGCCGGTCCTGCGACCTGTGCCTGGCCGGGCGTTACATGTCCTGCCGGAACCGGATCGGCAGTCACGGGGGCTCCCAGCCTGCTTCGCGCGGGCTCGGGCTGTGGGGCGGCTTTTCCGAGTACATCCACCTCCACCCCAACTCGATCCTGCACAAGGTGCGCGGCGATATCCCGGCCGAGGTGGCGGTGATGTTCAACCCGCTGGGCGCGGGCGTGCGCTGGGCCGTGCACCTGGGCGAAGTCGGCCTCGGCTCCACCGTGCTTATCCTCGGCGCCGGGCAGCGCGGGCTCTCGGCTGTGCTGGCCTCGCGTGCCGCGGGCGCGGGGACGATCATCGTGACCGGGCTGTCGCGCGATGCCGGGAAGCTGGCGCTGGCCCGGGAGTTCGGCGCCGACGTGACGATCGACGTGGAGACGGAGGACACGGTCTCGCGCGTCCGCGAGGTGACTGGCGGCGTGGGCGCTGACGTGGTCCTCGAGCTGACGCCGATGGCCGATCAGCCGATACGGGACGCGCTTGAGGCCGTCCGGTGGGGCGGGCGGGTGGTGCTGGCCGGGCTGAAGGGCCGGCGGCCGGTCGAGCTGTCCACCGACATGATCATCAACAAGGCGCTCACCGTGGTGGGGGCGTTCAGCGTGGACTCCCGCGGCTACACCGAGGCGATCCGGCTGATCGAAAGCGGCCAGTTCCCGCTGGAGCGGATGCACACCCACACGTTCGGGCTTTCCGACGTGAGCCTCGCCATCGAGACGCTGGCCGGCGAGGTGCCCGGCGAGGACGCGGTCCACGTCGCCATCGTGCCAGGGGCGTGATGTGGTCATGCTGATTGACTCGCACGCGCACGTGATCCCGGGGTCGTTTCCGGTGGCGCCTTCCGGCTGCGACCCAGATTCGTGGCCGTCGATGTCGGCGGACGCTGAAGACGGATCACGGGTACTGGCGTCGGGGCCGATGCGCTTCACCGCCCGTTCGGTCTGGTTCGACGCGGAGCGGCGGCTGGCCGCCAGCGCGGCCAGCGGGGTAGACGCCGAGGTCGTCTCGCCGTTCCCGCCGCTGCTGAACTACCGGCTGCCGGCGGCCTCCGGGCGGGACCTGGCTCAGTCGGTCAACGAGTACATCGCTTCGTTGTGTGCGGCGGCGCCAGGCCGGATCTACGGCCTCGGCACGGTGCCGCTGCAAGATCCCGATCTGGCCACTGCTTCGCTGGAGTTGGCGGTCGGGGAGCTCGGGCTGGCCGGGGTGGAGATCGCCTCCAACGTTGGCGGCTTGTCCTTGGCCGATTCCCGGTTCGGCGGCTTCTTCGCCGAGGCCGAGCGCCTGGGCGCGGCGATCTTCGTGCACGCGATGCCGGTCCCGTCCGACCGGCTGCCCGGTCCGGCGACGGCCACGTTCGGCGTCGGCGTGGAGGGTTCGCTGGCGGCCGGCGCCATCGTCACCGGCGGCGTCGCGGAGAAGTACCCCGGGCTCCGGCTGGCGTTCAGTCACGCGGCGGGCGGATTCCCGCTCATGCTGACGCGGGCCCAGTGGTTCTGGGGCCGGACCTGGAACGAGGAACCGCCCGCGCCCGACGGCCCGGGCCCCGAGGCAGCGCCGTGGGCCGCCGCCGCCGGGCCGGCCGAGCTGGCCAGGCGGTTCTGGTACGACTCGCTGGTCTTCGACCGGCGCGCCATCCGGTACCTCATCGACATGCTCGGCGCGGACCGGCTTCTGGTGGGCTCGGACTTCCCGGCCATGCCACGGGAGGAGCCTGCCGGGCGGACGCTACGGTCGATGGGGCTGGCCGAGGCCGCGCTTGACGACATCACGTGGCACAACTGCTTCCGCTTCCTTGGTGTGAGCGAGCCGGAGGCGAGCGGGAGACACAGCCTGAGCGAGCCCGGGTAGCAGGGTACCGATGCGCCGACGTTATTCTCGTCGGGTGAGCACCCTGGCCGACCTGGCGGAATTCACCGATTCCAGCTGGATATCGCCCGGGTCCGCCGCGCAGCGGCCGCCGCGGCTGCTGCTCACCCTGCTCGGGGACTACTGGTGGCAGCGCACCGAGCCGCTGCCGACGGCGGCGATCGTCGCGCTGCTCACCGACTTCGGAGTCAGCGACTCGGCCGCCCGGGCCGCGCTGAGCAGGCTGACCCGCAACGGGCTGCTCGTCACGTCCAAGAGCGGCCGCCGCACGTTCTCCCGGCTGAGCTCGCGCGCGGCGGCGGTCCTTGATGACGGCGCGCGGCGCATCTTCTCGTTCGGCGCCGCCAGCCAGCCGTGGGACGGGATGTGGTCGCTGGTCGCGTTCTCCATCCCCGAGGACAACCGGGCGGCGCGGGACGCGCTGCGCAAGCAGCTGCGCTGGCTGGGCTTCGCGCCGCTGTACGACGGCCTGTGGCTGTCCCCGCGGGACCACGCCGCGGAGGTGATCGGATATCTGAAGGAACTCGACATCACCACCGCGACCGCGTTCCGGGCCGCATCGGTGCCCGCGTCGGTCCCGGCGGAATCCGACATCCCGGCCAGGGCCTGGGATCTGGCCGGCCTGTGCAAACGTTACGTGGGGTTCATCGCGTTCGCCCGCCGGCTGCGGGAGGAGACCACGGCCGGGCAGGTACCGCCGATGGACGCGCTCATCGCCAGGACCCGGGTGATGGACGAGTGGCGCGCCTTCCCCGGTCTGGATCCCGACCTGCCCGCGGAGCTGCTGCCGTCCGCGTGGCCGCGGGCCGAGGCCCGCGAGCTGTTCATCGGGTGTTACGACCTGCTCGGCCCGCTGGCCGCCCGGCGGGTCCGGCAGATCATCTGCCGGTACAGCCCGGAGCTGGCCGGGCTGGCCGCCTACCACAGCTCGGAACTCAAGCTGAGCGCCGCACCCTGATCTTGTTGGCGGCGAACGGCTGGCGCGTCGCGCGGCGCGATCTCGTCGCTTTCTCAGGGCTTTCGGCCGACGCCGCCGAAGGCGCTCATCCCGGCGGGCGACCCGGCTGCTTCACCTTCGGGCCGCCAGAGCGGGAGCGAGACCAGGCCGGGCTCCACGAGCACCAGGCCATCGAAGAAGCTCGCGATCTCCTCCCGCGCGCGCTGGACGTACGGAACCGCGCCGGTTTCGCGGTAGCCCTGCGTAGCCCGATCTTTGTCGGGTTCGTGGATGCCGTCGGCGACGTCCAGGTAACTGCCGGATGGCAGGGCGTCCATCAGGCTGCGCACGATCGAGCGGGCCTGGCCGGTGTCGGGGATATGCCCCAGGATGCCGTGCAGGATCAGCGCGATGGGCCGGCCGAAGTCCAGTGTCTTCGCGGCCTCGGCGATGATCTTGTCGGGTTCGCGCAGGTCGGCATCGATGTAGTCGGTAGTGCCTTCCGGGCTGCTGGCCAGCAGGGCCCGGGCATGAGCGAGCACGAGCGGGTCTTTGTCGACGTACACGATCCGGGCCTCGGGCGCGACACGCTGGGCGACCTGATGCGTGTTCTGGGCCGTCGGCAGCCCGGTGCCGACGTCGAGGAACTGCCGGATCCCCTGCTCCCCGGCCAGGTAGGTGATGCTGCGGACCAGGAAGGCCCGGGAGGTACGCGCGACGTCTACGATGCCGGGGAACACCTTGATGTACTCGTCGCCGGCCGCGCGGTCGACGGCGAAGTTGTCCTTGCCGCCCAGCCAGTAGTTCCAGATCCGGGCCGAGTGCGGCACGGTCGTGTCGATCGCGGTCTTGGCCGCGTCATCAGGCTCTTCTTCCAGGCCGCCTGGGACTGCCGCACTGTCGTCGGTCATCAGGATCCTTGAGGGGGGTTTGCCTGGTGCACGTGCAGGACGGTGCCACTATATCGGTTGGCTTCAGCGTCATCCGTCCGGTGCGGTATCACTATCCCTGGGCGTTAGGTCTGCTTGGTGATCTCGGCGAGGAAAGCGGCACTGCGGGCCGGGGTCAGGGCGTCGGTACTCAGGTCGTCGACCTGCTGGCTGCCCGGCCGAGCGGCGAGTCGCCTCCGGGTGCGCGGACCCGCAGGCGCGGGTCGGACGCGTCCGTGAGACCATCCAGTCGATCGGCAGGATCATCATCGCGTCGCCGCAACGTCGCCGCCACGTCGCCGCCACGTCGCCGCCACGTCGCCGCCACGTCGCCGCAATAGGGAGCGAGCATGCCACAGGCCACACTGAACCGGCGCAGCTTCGAACTCGCCGACCTGACCGTGCCCGCGCTGGAGATCACGGGGAGCGCAGACGGTCCGCGGCTGACCGTGATCGCGGGCGTGCACGGATGCGAATACGCCTCGATGGCGGGACTGCGGATCTGGGCCCGCGACCTGGCTGACCGGGAGCTTCGAGGCCGTGTCCTGGCCGTGCCCGTGCTGAACCTGCCCGCGTTCCGGGGCCGGACGCCGTTCGTGGTTCCCGACGACGGCAAGAACCTCAACCGCTGCTTCCCCGGGGACCCGTCGGGAAGCCGGGCCGACCGTATCGCCGCCGACGCGTTCACGAAGATCATCAAGGGCTCTGACGCCCTGATCGACATGCACGCCGGGGACATGGTCGAGGCGCTCCAGCCATTCGCGCTGTACGATGCGGGCCCGGCCGAGGCCCGCGCCCGGGACATGGCCACCGCCTACGGCCTGGGGTACGTCATCCGGCAGGAACCCGGGCCTGACCGCGCCGTGGCGGGCACCAGCAGCGCCGCCGCGGCCGAGACCGGGATCCCGGCGATCATCGCCGAGGCCGGCGGGTGCGGCCTGGTGGAGCAGCCGGCCGTCGAAGCGCACGTCCGCGGCCTGGACCGGGTGCTGGCCCTTCTCGGCATGGCCGACGGTCGTGACGAGCCTCAGCCGGAGGCGCCGACCTACCTGCAGCGGTTCCTGTGGCTGAACTGCCGGGACGAGGGATGGTGGGAGCCGGCGGCGCGGGTTGGCGAGGCGGTCACCGCCGGGCAGGTGCTTGGCACCGTCAGCAGCATCGACGGCACGGAGACGCTCGAGACCATCGTCGCGCCGGCCGACGGCGTGCTCATGTTCGTGACCAGTTCGCCCGCCGTGGCGGCGGACGGGCTGCTGCTCGGCCTCGGCGCAAAGTAGCCGCGATCAGCAGCCGCGCGCAGAGCGCCGCGCTTTGCGCTGCTGCTCCTAACTGGCCTGACGCGTGCTAGCCCGAGCCGACGATCAGCGTGCCGACGTTGGAGACGTCGCCGTCGGCGGTCACCACGGTGATCGTGGCCGTGGTACCGGGCACGACACGCCACTCGCCGCCCGTCCCCGAGGGGGTCGGCACGGTGAAGATGATCGCGTCGTCGCTCCAGTGATCGACCTTGAACGTGGCGGGATTTCCAATCGTTCCCCAGACGGTCCCGTCGTCACTGAAGATGACATAGCCGATGCTCCGGGCGGCCCCGAAGTTGACTCCCCTCACCGTGACCGCCTGACCGGCCGACGCAGTGCCCGGCGATACGGACCTGAGAGCCGGATCCGCCGACGAGAAGCTGATATTCAACGTGCCGCCGTCCGAGATCCCGCCGTCGGCGGTCGTCACGGTGATCGCGGCCGCGGTGCCGGGCACGACACGAAACTCGCCGCCGGTCCCCGAGGGGACCGGCACAGTGAAGGTGATCGCGTTATCGCTCCAGTTGTCGACCTTGAACGTGTCGAGATCTCCGGGTGCTCCCCAGCCGAAGCCGCCATCGCTGAAGGTGATATACCCCAGCCCCTGGGTTGCCCCGAAGTCGGCTCCGCGCACTGTGACGACCTGGCCGGGCGACGCAGTGCCCGGTGACACCGACCTGACAACCGGACCCGCGGACGAAAATCTGACAGTCGGATTCGCGGATGAGAAGCTCGCCGCGAGCGAAAGGGGATTACACACCCCCATTCCGGGAGCCGATAGGGTCATGATGCCGCTCCACGAGATGGCTGCCCATGCCCGGTTGACCAGGGCTGCTCCGCTCACGGCAATCTGGATGCTTAGCTGGTCCGTATACATGTACCGGTTGCCGCCGACCTGGCAGTTGGCGTAGCGCACAGACGCCGATCCGGTGTATGTGGTGTCCGTGTCGGTCAGGTGGACGGTAAAGGGCCTGATGCCGATGCTGCCATAGAGCGTTGCCGGGCACGGCCCGACGGCGCAGCCGGGGACGAACCTCCAGGCGCCGCCTAGGGTCGAGCCCTTCCCGAACCCCGCGCTAAAGCCTGATTCGGACGTGACGGTGTAGTTTCCCTGCCAGCCTCCGGTCAGGGTGGCCGCCGAGAGCGGCGGGGTGAGCGTGTGGACCGTCAGGACGGCTGACGGCCCGGACCGGAGGCCACCAGTCTGCGCGAATATCCGGTATGTGTATACCGAACCCGGAGCCAGCCCGGCGACCCGGTAATCCGTGACGCTAGCCGGGACGGATCGGACGATCGTTCCGTCCTGGGAGATCAGGTAATGGTCCGGGGCCGGCCCGCCGACTGGCCGGGTCCACCGCAACGCCACCGAACTGGCCGTGGCGCCCGCAGCGGCCAGGCCCGTCGGCGGCTTCGGCGCGGAAGGGGCGGGCCCAGGAAGCACCCAGACGAGCAGGCCGACTATCAGCGCGACCACTGCCACGATCGCGCTGCCGAGCAGGACCCGTGTCCGCCGCCGGGCCGCGGTGCCCGGGATCACCGCGGACGGGAGCGGCGACTGCGGTGTGTCCGCCAGGGCGGGCGGCTGGGGGATCACGGTGACGGTGCGCGCGGGCTCGCCGGGTTCCTCGTGACGATCGGGCTGCCGCACGGCGGCTGCGCTGTCGTCCAGCGCTGGCTGCGTGATGCCCTCCCGGCAGGTGGCGACCTCGGCCAGGAGCTGCTCCGCCGTAGGCCGGCCGGCAGGGTCTTTGGCCAGGCAGCGTCCGATCAGCGCGCGGAGCGGGCTGGGGACCTGATCGAGATCCGGCTCGTGGTTCACGATCCGGTACAACAGGGCAGCGAGAGGCTCGCCGCCGAACGGCGCGCGCCCGGCTGCCGCGAAGGCCAGTACCGAGCCGAGGCTGAAAATGTCGCTGGCCGGGCCTATGTCGCGGCCCGCAGCTTGCTCGGGTGACATGAATACGGGCGAGCCGATGACCTGTCCGATGCGGGTCAGCGCGGTATCCTCCGCGGAACGGGCGATCCCGAAGTCGATGACCCGTGGCCCGTCGTCGGCGAGTATCACATTCGTGGGCTTCAGGTCCCGGTGCACGACTCCGGCGGCGTGAATAGCGGCGAGGCCCTCGGCTAGCCCGGCCGCCAGGTCCAGCACCGCGTGCGGTTTCAGCGGGCCGCCGCTGGCGACCGCCTCTTCCAGCGAAGGCCCCCGGACAAAGGCCGTCGCGAGCCACGGCACCGCGCCATCCACGGACCAGTCGACTACTTCGGCGGTGTACAAGCCGCTGACCTGATGCGCCGACGCCGCCTCGCGCGCGAACCTGACCCGGAAATCCGCGTTATCCGCTAGTTCAGGGTTGATGACCTTGACCGCGACCAGCCTTCCGCCTCGAGAGCGGCCCAGGTACACCCGCCCCATCCCGCCGCTGCCCAGCCGGTTCAGCAGGCGGTACGGGCCGATATGCTCAGGATCCCCCGGTTGCAGTTCTGTCAGCGGCACTGCGGACGCTCCAAAAGAGTCGGCCCCCCAGTCCGCCACGACGCCATCGCCGAGCCGACAGCACTTTCATACCATCTCGTCCTCCATCCGGGCCACAGACACCAGGCAGTCACCCGATCACCGGACGCTGGACAGCGGGCAGAAGATAGTCACGCAAGTGTCACAGTAACGTCCCATGTGGGATTTCCCGTCTGGCGCTTCGGGCCACACGGCTCGCACCATGGTGTTTGTGATCAATTCGCAAACAGGTACGCCGCGGTCCGGATCCCCGCGGGCCCGGCGGGCCCGGCGGGCCCGCGTCCGGATTCTGGCGGCTGGTGTGGCGGCGCTGGCGCTGGCTGTGGCCGGCTGCAGCAGTAGCAGCAGTTCCTCGCCCGCGGGGAACACCCCGGTCAATGGCGGGACCGCCATCATGGCGGAGGCGCCGCAGTACCCGCCGACGTACATCTTCCCGTACATGGACAGCGCCAACGTCAGCAACGTCAACCTGTTCGACTTCACGTACCTCATGTACCGGCCGCTGTACTGGTTCGGCACGGGCTCCCAGCCGACGGTGAACACCTCGCTGAGCCTGGCGAACCTTCCGGTCGTCAACGGCAGGAACGTGACGATCACGCTGAAGCACTACATGTGGTCCAACGGCACCCAGGTGACCGCGCAGGACGTGATGTTCTGGCTGAACATGGAGACGGCCGAGCCTGACAACTTCTTCGGCTACACCGGGTTCCCGGCGAACGTCTCGAACATCAAGGTGGTAAGCCCGACCGAGCTGACGATGACGATGGACAAGGCCTACAACTCGAACTGGTTCCTTTACAACGAGCTGAGCCAGATCACGCCCATGCCCGCGGCCTGGGACCGTACCGCTTCCGGGCCGAGCAGCTGTGACACCACGGTCGCGGACTGCAAGGCGGTGTGGACCTACCTGACCGGTCAGGCCAGCCACCTGTCCGACTACACGAGCTCGCCGCTGTGGAGCATCGTGGACGGGCCGTGGCGGCTGAGCCAGTTCAACGCCGACGGCTACGTCGTCTTCGTGCCGAACAAGTCCTACTCCGGGCCGGTGAAGCCGAGGCTGTCGGCGTTCGAGGAGCTGCCGTTCACCACCGATGCCGCCGAGTACAACGTGCTGCGCTCATCAAGCTCCGGCAGCAAGATCGATGTCGGCTACCTGCCCAACCAGGACGCGCCGCCGGTCCAGTCCGGCCAGGCCGTGGGCGCCAACCCGCTGTCCGGTTACACGCTGGCGCCGGTCTACCCGTGGGGCATCGACTACTACGCGATGAACTTCCAGTCCACCGTCTCCGACCACGCCGCCATCTTCAAGCAGCTGTACTTCCGTGAGGCGATGGCCTACCTGATGAACCAGGAAGCGATCATCAAGGGCCCGCTGCGCGGGTACGGCACGCTCACCGTGGGTCCGGTCGCCGCGACGCCGCCGACCTCATGGCTGTCGTCTGCGGGCAGGCAGGGTGACCCGTTCCCCTACAACCCGGGCAAGGCCAAGAGCCTGCTGACCAGTCACGGCTGGACGGTGGTCGCGACCGGGGTCACCACCTGCACGGACCCGACCGCATGCGGCCCGGGTATCACCAAGGGAACCGCTCTGAACTTCAACTTCGTCTACGAGAGCGGCGTCACCTGGGTCCAGCAGGAGATGGTCCAGCTGCAATCCAACGCCGCGCAGGTCGGGATCAAGCTGAACCTGGATGCCAAGCCGTTCGCCCAGGTGATCTCCCAGGCCGGGGGCAACTGCGTGGTCACCAAGTCGCCGTGCAACTGGGACCTTGCGAACTGGGGGTTCGGCTGGTCGTTCTCGCCCGACTACCTGCCGACCGGCGAGGAGCTGTTCATGTGCGGCGCGGTGTCGAACTCCGGCGGCTACTGCAACAGCACCGACGACGCGCTGATAGGCAAGACGCTCACCA
>Ga0335074_10011196_pt1 | contig 12538 bp, 9 predicted proteins | sample Lox_Sample_23_FD_206715 | JGI IMG/M metagenome (GOLD analysis project Ga0335074, IMG submission 206715) | Soil microbial communities from Loxahatchee National Wildlife Refuge, Florida, United States - Lox_Sample_2.3 | ecosystem: Environmental > Terrestrial > Soil > Wetlands | place: USA: Florida...
GGGGGTCCTCGGCACGGAAGGGCTGCTCGACAAGCGGATCTACATCGATTTCCGGCACGATCTGATCACGATCAAGCGATCGCATGGCCAACGAGCGGAATATGGATTCGTGACCGTTCCGGTCAAGGTTCTGCCGGGTCACCTGCTCTCGACGACGGCCTACGTCGGGTCGATCAAGGCGACCGCGATCATCGATACCGGTGCGCAAACGAGCATCGCGAACCTCGCGCTTCGCGAGGCGTTGGTCGGCCGCAGGAAGCACTACCCTTTCACGAGCGATCAGTTGACCGATACGACTGACACGGTCGGGCCAGGGGAGGGCGCGAACGTCCCGCCGATCCGCCTCGGGAGCATCATCATCCGCAGCGCGCACATCACCATCGGCGAAGACGTCGGCATCTTCGATGTGTGGAAGCTCGGCGACAAGCCGGCTCTGCTCATCGGCATGGACGCCATCGGCACCGTCGACGTGCTCGTGATCGACTACCGCCGCGGCGAGCTGCAGATTCTCGTGCGCGACAGGGACCCTGAGCGCTTCGACGGGCTCAAAGACCCGGACCCGTGATGTTGATGAGGGTGCAGAGAGGCACGATCACACCGCAGATCGTGATGACGAAGAACTTCTGCCAGAAGGCGATCTGGCGGTCCTCCTCGGAGTCGAATTCGCTCGCGGCCTCGGGATTGCGGATGTAGCGCCGGAAGTGCCTGCCGAAGGCGAAATGCGCGAGCAGGACGACTCCGAAGGTCACGAGCATCGCACCGCCGAGAGTTGAGCGCGCAGTCGTTCCCGCCCAGTAGGTGGGGGGCAAGCTCGAGAAATACCAGGCGGTCGCCGAGAACACCGCGATGCCCGGCATGAGCACGAACACGGCGATCGCCTCGGCGAGGGCGCGCGTGTGCGCGCGGGCCGGCCGCGCGCCGCCGCCTTCGCGCTGCGCCTGCGCGAGCCGCCGCAGAAAATACCGGGTCACCAGGCCCTTGCGGGCAATCTTCCGTTTGCGTTTCGTTCTCAAAATGCGTGCGCCGCGCAGCCGACTGCGCGAGAGCCCCCGTGATCGCGAGTTCCTCGAACGTTCCCCGAGGAAGATAACGAAAACGGCCCGGCAGAAAAAGTGACTCAGCTCTCGCTCTCGAGGATGCGCATTGCCTCGAGCGTGCGCCGCGTCTCCTCGATTCCGCGCACCTGCACCGCGCGCAGTCCGCACGACTGGGCCGCCTCGATGTTCACGAGATTGTCGTCGAGAAACAGGATGCGCTGCGGCTCGCAGGCGAGTGCCTCGATCGCATGCTCGAAGGCGTCGCGATCGGGCTTGATCTTGCCCATGAGGTGCGAGGCAAAGCATTGCTCGAAACTCGCGCCGAGCCCGAGCTCGTCGATCACGCGCGGCCAATGCAGTGCATTCGTGTTCGAGAGCACCGCGCGGCGGAACCGGGGTGGAATACGCGCGATGAGCTCGCTTGCGCCGGGGTAGAGGCGCGTGGGCCACGTCACGAAGGAATCGAGAAAGGCGCTCACCGGCATCTCGAGCCGCAGCTCGGCGAGGATGCCCGCGGCAAATTCCTCCGCGCCGATACGGCCGCTCTCGAAAGCGCGGGCCGACGGGGAGTCGAACCACATCCGCCAGACCTCGTCCGGCGTGAGGCGATGCTCGAGCCACTCGAGCAGGATCGCGATGCCGTGCACCTCGAGGAGGACGCCGCCCACATCGAACAGGACGACTTCGATCTCATCCGCGCCGGCGCGCGCGCCGCGAGCAGCGGCGTGAACGTCTGCTTGAGGTTTGAGCATGAGTCATCTTACTGTAGTGCTGCACCGCCGCTAAATCACGGAATACGCATGTCCCTGATCCAAGTCGTCGTCCTCGCGATCGTTCAGGGCCTCGCCGAGCTGCTGCCCGTCTCGAGCTCGGCGCACGTGGTCATCGCGGAGAAGCTCATGGGGCTCGACCCTTCGGCGCCCGCACTCACGTTGCTGCTCGTCCTGCTGCACACCGGGACGATGTTCGCCGTGATCGCGTATTTCTGGCGGCAATGGCGCCGCACGTACTTCGCCTCGCGCGCGGCCTTCGAGCACTTCGCCGTTCACACCGTCATCGCCACTGCGCTCACCGGGGCGATCGGCTATGGCCTCGGCAAACTCGTCGTCCGCGTGGTCTATCCCGGCTCCGAGCACGCCGATATCGAGCAGCTCTTCAGTCACCTCGAACTGATCGCGCCCGCGCTCTTCGCGGTCGGCATCCTCATCCTCACCTCCGACCTCACCGAGCGCCGCGCCGCGCGCCGCACGCCCGAGAAATTTCGTCCGCGCGGGCAGATGAGCGTCGCGCAGTCGACCGCCATCGGCGTCGCGCAGGGCATCGCCCTGCCGTTTCGCGGCTTTTCGCGCTCGGGCGCGACCATCTCGACCGGCATGCTCGCGCGCGTCGACAAAGTCACCGCGGAGTCCTTCAGCTTCGCTCTCGCCGTGGTGCTCACTCCCGCGGTGGTCGCCCGCGAGGCGCTGCGGCTCTACAGGCAACGTGCATCGCTCCCGCCAGGAACGCTTCATTCCGATGTCGAGCTCAGCTTGCTCGGCGGCCTGCTCGCGTTCATCGCGGGTTTGATTGCGCTCAGATGGCTGAGCGCATGGCTCGAGCGAGGTCGCTGGAGCTATTTCGGTGTGTACTGCCTGATCGCCGCCGCGATCGTCGCCGCATTGCATCTCAAAGGGTTCTGAGGCTCACCCGGTCACCGCAGCCGTGGCGGGGGACGCCGCGGCCTGCGCGCGCTGTCGGCGGCGCCGTACCGCCTCCGCGAGCCGATCGAGGACCCGTACGGAGCTCGCCCAGTCGAGGCACCCGTCCGTGATGCTCTGGCCATAGACGAGGGCTCGGCCGGGCACGAGCTCCTGCCGGCCGCCGACGAGATTGCTCTCGATCATCACGCCGCCGATGCGCCGCTCGCCGGCCTCGATCTGAGCGGCGATGGAGTCGACGACGGCGGGCTGATGCTCGGGTCGCTTGCCGCTGTTGCCGTGGCTCGCATCGATCATCAGTCGGGTCGCGACCTCCGCCGCGGCCATTTCCCGGCAAGTCGCCTCGACGCTCGCCGCGTCGTAGTTGGGCGTGCGGCCGCCGCGCAGAATGACGTGGCAGTCCGCGTTGCCGGAGGTCGCAGCGATCGCGCTGCGGCCCTGCTTGGTCACCGCGAGGAAATGGTGCGGGTGCGCGGCGGCGCGGACGGCATCCACGGCGATCCGCACGTTTCCGTCCGTCCCGTTCTTGAAGCCGATCGGACAGGAAAGCCCCGACGCGAGCTCACGGTGGACCTGGCTCTCCGTCGTTCGCGCGCCGATCGCCCCCCACGAGACGAGATCGGCGATGTACTGGGGCGTGATGATGTCGAGGAGCTCGCAACCGGCCGGCACCCCGAGCTCGTTCACTTCACACAGCAGCCCGCGCGCCAGTCTCAATCCGTGATTGATGCGGAATTGCCCGTCGAGATCGGGGTCGTTGATCAGCCCCTTCCAGCCGACGGTCGTGCGCGGCTTCTCGAAATACACGCGCATGACGACCTCCAACGCATCCTCGAGCCGCCCGCGCTCTCGCGCGAGGCGCTCGGCGTACTCGCGCGCCGCGCGCACGTCGTGGATCGAGCAGGGGCCGATCACCACGGCAAGACGTTCGTCGCGGCCATGCAAGATCTTCTGCAACGCGGCCCGAGCGCCGCTCACGGTCTGTGCGGCCCGGTCGCTGCAGGGGCGCTCGCGGATGACCTCCTCGGGAGTCGCGAGCTCCGTCATCCCGCGGATGCGTAGGTCGTCGGTCTGCGTGTGCATGAAGTCGGCTCCGGTTGGCCCGCGGCCCCGGGGCCAAAAAAAACCGCCAGGGGCCTGGCGGTTCTTTCGGGTGTGCTCTGGTTCGTCTACTTCAGGGTATCGAGCGCAGCCCGCCAACCGCCTGTATGCGCGGCCAATAAAAGTAAAAGTAGGAGCGGCTGGCTGGCGTCCCGATCATGTGCGCACTCATACCACGGTGGGTCTGTCGCGGCAAGAAGGAGGGCGGACGAGCGCGAGATCAGCTTTGGCGCGGCACTTGCTAGTGAGAAGCGACGGTCATGCGTCTGAAGCGATAATAAACGTTAATTATGGCTGCTAAGATACTGAAAAAGGCCGAAAAGATATTTATAGAGCACCGTAGGACGAGCATGCGCTGCGATGCCTGGGCTGCAAAGGCGATGCGTTATCGGCAAGCCGGCGATGTAGAACGTGCCCAGCGTGCCGAAGAGCGGACGTTCTCCTGCCTCACGCGCATGAAGCGTCTCGCCGATGCCCTGCACGTGCTCGGCGCGGTCGGGCCCTCCGTCACGCTTCACTGACCTGACGGGCCTCGTGCGCCGCCCCTCGACCCCCGCCTAGCCGGCGGTCCGCGGGGTCACATCCGTAGCACGATCTTTCCGATGAAGCGGTCCGACTTCAGATCCTCGAGCGCCTCGGCGAAGCGCTCGAAGGGCACGACGCGATCGACGATCGGGTGCAGATTGTGGGCGACGATGAACGCATCCATGCGGAGGTAATCGGCGCGCGATCCGACGAAGATGCCCTGCGCCCGCGCCGCCTTCTCCATGAGGTCCCCCGCGGGGATCAGGCCATCGTATCCCGTGACTCCGCCGACGATCGACAGGGTGCCGCCGTAGGCGAGGCTGCGGACCGACTGCGCGAGCGTGCTCTTGCCGCCGATATCGACCACCAGGTCCGCCCCGTGCCCGTGCGTCATCTCGAGCACGCGAGAGGCCCAGTCAGGCTCTCTGCGATAGTTGATCACCTCATGCGGTGCAATGCTTTCGCTGCGCTTTAACTTCTCATCGGAGCTGCTCGTCTGGATGATGCGAGCGCCAGCAGCGACCGCAAATTGCAGGGCAAACGTGGACACACCGCCCGTCCCCTGCACGAGAACGATGCTTCCAGGATGAATGACGCGCTGACCGAGCGTCGCCTTCCACGCCGTGACGCCCGCGGTCGGCAGTGTCGCCGCCTCCTCGTAGCTGAGCTCGGGCAGCATGGGCACGACGGCGGTATCGTCGACTGCAATGTAGTCGGCGAGCACTCCGTCGATCGAGGCTCCGTACACGTCCGCGAGCTTCTCGCGCGAGGGCGCCCCGTCCAGGAAACGCCGGAAGAAGGCGTTGGTCACCCGCATGCCCGGGCGCACCTGGCTGACACGCGAGCCGACGGCGACGACATCGCCCGCGGCATCGGAGGCGACCTGGAGCCCCGAGAGGTCGCGCCGCGGATCGCCCGCGGCCGCGAGCTCGATATCGCCACGATTGAGCGAGACGGCGCGCACGTGAATCAGCACCTGGTGATCGCGCAGGCGAGGCAGCGGGCCGTTCGTGAGCTTCCAGCGGTAGCCGGCGGAGGTCTTCTCGAGCACCACGCGACGATTGACGAGCGCATGAGTCCCGCCGCTCGCCGGAGCGGAGGCTGCCCTCGATGCGGCAGCGGAGTTCGCCGCCGCGGCTGAGCGGCCCATCGCGCCGGCCGGAGGAGCGCCCGCGGCGAGCGCGGCGAAACCCAGGGCGAGCGCCGCACAGCGGGCCGCGGAGTTACGCACGGGAGGCAACGGCGCCGCCGGCTGGAGCGACCACGATGGGCGGGACGCGCGACGGGAGGCGACGATCCGTCGAAGCGTTGCGTCGGCTCACGTAACTGGATAGAATTACAGTGAGCATCGAAGCTCCTACCGCCAAGAGGGCGGGACATGAAGCGCGTGGAGCGACCGTAAGAGGGGCGGTCTCTAAGGTGGCACTGTAGCGCCGTCGTCGGCGCAGTCGCAACGGTACGCCGGCGCTTCGCTAAAATCTTCGCGCGACGCGCACTTCAGCCGCGTGCCGGAAACGGGAGACTCGATTTGAAACGGCGTGCCTTTGCGATGCTCACGACCGCGCTCTTCGCGGCGGCATTCCTGTCGGCTGCGGCGCGGGCCGATGTGAGCGACTCGCCCGCATTGGTCGACCCGGCGCTCTATCAGGCGCTCAGCTGGCGCCTCATCGGTCCGTTTCGCGGCGGACGAGTGCTCGCCGTCTCGGGCATCCCCGGGGATGCGGTGCATTTCTACTTCGGTGCGGTCGACGGCGGAGTGTGGGAAACGGGCGACGCGGGGCGCACTTGGCAGCCGATCTTCGATGCAGAGCCTGTCGGCTCGATCGGTGCGCTTGCGGTCGCACCCTCCGATCCGCGCACGCTCTACGTGGGCAGCGGCGAGGCGGACATGCGCTCCGATATCGCCCATGGCGACGGGGTTTACAAGACCACCGACGGCGGGCGGCATTGGACTCACGTCGGCCTCGATGACACCCGGCAAATCGGCCGCATTCTGATCGACCCACGCGATGCGCGCACCGTCTACGTCGCGGCGCTCGGGCATGCCTACGGCCCGAATGCCGAGCGCGGGGTCTTCCGCTCGCGAGACGGCGGGCGCAGCTGGTCCCGCGTGCTGTATCGCGACCCCGATACGGGGGCGATCGATCTCGCGTTCCGTCCGGGCGCACCCGATACGATCTACGCGGCGCTCTGGCAGACGAGAAGACCCCCCTGGAGCGTGTATCCGCCCTCGAACGGTCCGGGCAGCGGCCTGTATGTGTCACACGACGGGGGCGATCACTGGCGGCAGGTGACGGGCGGCGGATTTCCGCAGCATCCGGGGCGGATCGGCATCGCGGTCGCACCGAGTGCGCCGAATCGCCTCTACGCGCTGGTGGATGGCTCGAGCGCGGAAGGCGGCCTCTATCGCTCCGAGGACGGCGGTGCGCATTGGCTACACGTCTCCGCAGACCGCCGCATCTGGCAGCGCGGCTGGTACTTCTGCCGCCTGACCATCGATCCAAACAATCCCGATCGCGTCTATGTGATGGACACCATCGTCCTGCGCTCGGACGATGGCGGCAGGCACTTCATCGCGCTCAAAGGCGATCCGACGGGCGATGATTTCCACGAGATGTGGATCGATCCGACCGATTCCGATCGGCAGATCCTCGGAGTCGATCAGGGCACGCTCATCACGCTCGATGGCGGCCGGACTTGGAGCAGCTGGTTCAACCAGCCGACCGCGCAGATCTATCACGTCAGCACCGATAACCGCTTTCCGTACTGGGTCTACGGCGCGCAGCAGGACTCGGGCGCCGTGGCGCTGCCGAGCCGCACGGACGGCGGCGACGGCATCACCATGCAGCAGTTTCGCGAGGTGACCGCAGGCGGCGAGAGCGACATGATTGCGCCCGACCCGGATGACCCGGACATCGTCTACGGGGGCCGTGTCGACCGGCTTGATCTCAAGACGCAGCAGACCCGCAGCGTAGACCCGACGCTCGCCTATCCCGAGCTGCACTACCGCGCGGCCTGGACGCTGCCCCTCGCCTTCTCGCGCCGCGGCCCGCCCGTGCTGTATTTCGCCAATCAAATGCTGTTTCGCACGGCCGACGGCGGCGGCCACTGGACGCGCGCGAGCCCCGATCTCACGCGCCCGGATGCCGGCATACCGCCGAATCTCGATGCGCCGACCGCAGCCGATGACGATCACGCCAGCGGCCGGCGCGGCGTGATCTACACGATTGCCACCTCGCCGCTCGATGCGCGCGCGCTCTGGGTGGGAACCGATGATGGCCTCGTCTGGAGGACCGGCGATGGCGGACCGCATTGGCGGAATGTCACCCCCTCCGCACTCACCCCCTGGTCGAAAGTCGGAGGCATCGAGCTCTCGCACTTCGATGCGGACACCACGTATCTCGCGATCGACCGACATCGCCTCGACGATGATGCTCCCTACATCTATCGGACCGTGGACGGCGGCAATACCTGGTCGCGGATCGATGCCGGCATCGCACGCGACAGCTTCGTGAACGTCGTGCGCGAGGACCCCGTGCGCCGCGGCCTGCTCTACGCGGGAACGGAGCAGGGCATGTACGTGTCGTTCGACGCCGGCACGCACTGGCAATCGCTGCAGCAGAACCTGCCGATGACCTCCGTGCGCGACATCGACGTGCACGGTGATGACCTCGTGATCGCCACGCATGGGCGCGGATTCTGGATCATGGACGACATCACGGCGTTGCGGCAGATGTCCGTCATCACGGCGGAGCAGGGGGCGGCCGGCGAGCACGACGGTTCGAGCGGCCTCGTGCTGTTCCGGCCCGCCACAGCGATCCGCATGCGAGCCGGCGACACCTTCAATGGCACGCCTTTCCCCAAAGACGAGCCGACGGCCGAGAACCCTCCCGCCGGCGCGATCATCGACTACGCGCTGCCGGCGCATGCCGAAGGACCCGTGACGCTCGCGATCTTCGACGGGCAGCACCGGTTGGTCAGACGCTTCAGCAGCACCGATCAGCACGCGCCGCCCGATCCCGCGAAGCTCGAGTTCGCTCCGGAGTGGGTGCCGGTGCCGGCGCGACTCGGCCTCTCGCGCGGAATGCACCGCTTCGTGTGGGATTTGCATTACCCGCTTCCGCCGGCGCTCGCCGAGCCGGCAAGTGGCGAAGCGCAGGCCGGCATCTGGGCTCCCCCAGGCCGCTATACGATCGAGCTCACGGCCGAAGGGCGAAGTGCCGCACAGCCACTCGAGGTCGTGTCGGACCCGCGAATCAAGCTGTCTGCCGATGCGTTTCGACGCGAGTTCGAGCTCGCACAACGCGTCGAAGGGGCGCGCGTGCGTGTGGCGAGCGCGAGCGCCGAAGCCGCGAAGCTGTTGAAGAGCATCGACTCGCGACGCCCCGAGGCGGGCAGGGCGGCGGCCGAGCTCGAGGAGTTCGCGCGGCGCGTCTCGCGAGTCTCGGGCCTCCCGGTGCACCCGCTGCTCTCACCCAATGCGGCGAGTCCCCCGCCGCTGCGCACGGACAGCCTGCAGGCTCTGCTCGGCGATCTGCGCGCACTCGAGGGCGCCGTGGACGGCGCCGATGCCGACCCGAGCGTGGATGCGCGCAGCGCCTACGCGCAGCTTTCGCAGGCGCTCGATGCGACGCTCGGCGAATGGCAGCATTTGAAAGAGGTGGAGCTCGCGCGGCTCAACACGCGACTCGCCGCACTCGGACAGAAGTCTCTCGAGCCCTGACCCTGCGCCGGACGCTCCCGCGCGGCGAGCGGCTGCCGGCCTCCGCGGCACGCGTCCTGCTTGCCCACGGCACGTCCATCACCCACGGAGGATCGTGTCATGGCAGAGCTCGACGGCATGAAAGTCGCAATCCTGGTCGCGGAAGGTTTCGAACAGCGGGAGCTTCTCGATCCCAGAAAGGCGCTCAAGGAGGCCGGCGCCGACACGTTCGTCGTTTCGCCGGCGAAAGGCGAAGTGCAGGGCTGGCAGCATTTTGACAAAGGCGAGAAGGTGAAGGTCGACGTGCCGCTCGAGCAGGCGGACGCAAGCGCGTTCGATGCCCTCCTGCTGCCCGGCGGTGTCGCCAATCCCGATCAGCTGCGCACCCAGCCGCGGGCGGTGCAGTTCGTGCACGAATTTTTCGAGGCCGGCAAGCCAGTCGCGGTGATCTGTCACGGTCCTTGGACCCTGATCGAAGCAGACGTCGTGCGCAATCGCACGATCACGTCATGGCCATCGCTCAAGACCGACCTGCGCAATGCGGGCGCGAACTGGGTCGATGAGGAGGTCGTCGTCGACAAGGGTCTCGTCTCGAGCCGCAAGCCGCAGGACATTCCCGCCTTCAATCGCAAGATGATCGAAGCGTTCGCCGAAGGGCACCAGACGCGTCGCATGCGCGCGACGCAGACCGCGCAGGAGGCGCACCGCGGCGCGAACCCCGCCCACTGAGCGGCGGAATCGCACGGCAGCGCCGCCGCACACGCGGCGCTGCCGCGGTCTCGTCTCGACAGCTCCCCTGGCGCAGAATACGCGGGGCTCGACTCACCGCGCCGGAGGATTCGTGAAGGATTCATGCTTGCGTGATCGCGGGCTGCCGCGGGCGGCTGCGTGCGTGTGGCTCGCGGCCGCGGCGACCGTGCTCGCCGGGTGCGGACGCCAAGTGTTCTCCGCACGGACCGTCGCCGATACCGCAACGCCTCCTCCCGAGGCCTCGCAGCAGGCCGGTTGGGACGCCTACGCAAATCAGTTCATCGAGGATTACTTCAGGGCGCAGCCGATGTTCGCAGTCGAGGCGGGTCGCCACGAGTTCGATGGGGACATGCCGGACCTCTCGGCCGCGGGCATCGCCAGGGAGGTCGCACGGCTCAGGAAGTGCCGCTCGCAAGTCGAGGCATTCGATCCGGCAACGCTCGGTTCCGAGCAGCGCTTCGAGCGCGAGTACCTGCTCAACGTGATCGACACCGATCTCTTCTGGCTGGATCGGGCGAACTCTCCCTTCAGGAACCCCGCCTGGTACATCGATCTGCTCGATCCAAACGTGTATCTCTCCCGCAGATACGCGCCGCTCGCGACACGCCTGCAGGGCTACATCGGGTATGCCCGCGCTATTCCGCAAATTGCGGCGAACATCCGCGCCAATCTTCGCGGCCCGATGCCGCGCACGTTTATCGAGCGGGGCATCTCCGGCTTCGGAGGCTATGCCGAGTTCTTCCGCCACGACGTCCCGCAGGCGTTCGCGTCCGTCGAGGACCCGGCCGCTCAGGAGCAGCTCGCGGAAGCCGACGAGGCGGCCGCTCAGGCGATGGATCGTCTGAAGACCTGGCTTGAGTCCCGGCGCCGGCACGCGACCGGCAAGTTCGCTCTGGGTCAGCCGCTTTTCGAGGAGATGCTGCGCGACACGGACGGCGTCGACGTGCCGGTCGCAAAGCTCGCCGCGATCGGCCGCGAGGATCTCGACCGCAATACGCGCGCGCTCGCCGACGCCTGCGCGAAATTCGCGCCGGGGGAGAGCCTCGAGCGCTGCGTCGCGCGCATGCGCGCGGACAAGCCGAAGGGCGACACCGTTCAGGCGGCTTCCGAGCAGCTCACGATGTTGAAGTCTTACATCGTGCAGCACCGGATCGTCGACATTCCGAGCGACAACGAGGTGAACGTCGTGCTCGCGCCGCCTTACAACCGCGCGAACTTCGCGTTCATCGAGGTCCCCGGTCCTTACGATAAGGACCTCGCCTCCGAGTACAACATTGCACCCCCCGATCCGTTGTGGAGTGCGCAGAAGCGCGAGGACTACATCCCAGGCAAAGCGGCTCTGCTGTTCACGAGCGTGCACGAGGTCTGGCCGGGGCATTTCCTGCAGTTCTCGTACTCGAACCGCAATCCCTCGCAGATTGCCGCGCTCTGGGTGACGTACGCGTTTGCGGAGGGCTGGGCACACTATTGCGAGGAGATGATGTGGGACGAGGGGCTCGGGGCGGGCGATCCCGAGGAGCATGTCGGGCAATTGACCGAAGCGCTGCTGCGGGATGTGAGATTCCTCTCGAGCATCGGGCTGCACACGCAGGGGATGACCGTGGAGCAGTCGGAGCGGATGTTTCTCGAGCGCGCGTTCGCCGATCCGGGCGATGCGGAGCAGCAGGCGGCTCGCGGCACGTACGATCCCGCGTACCTCAACTACACGCTCGGGAAGCTCATGATCCGCAAGTTGCGCGACGACTGGGTGGCGCGGCAGCCGGGCGCAGCGAGCGCTGCGGATCCGCGCAAGTTCTGGCGAGCCTTCCACGACAAGTTCCTCACCTACGGGGGACCGCCCGTTCCGCTCGTACGCACGCAGATGTTGGGAAGCGACGCGGGGTCACTTTTTTGAGGGTACAGGCGGCCGTGGATGACCTCGAGCAGACGGCCCGGAGCGTCGATGCGCAGATCATGTACGTCGCGCGCGGCTCGTTCATCAATCGCCGCTTCGTCGCGCCCGGCGTCGAGCACAACACCGGCCGCTACGAGGCCCATACGGTCAAGATTCGCGATGCGCGTCCGATCGCGGATCACTTCAAGCGGGACACGCACGGTTTCGAGCTGGTCCGGCACGTGAGCGCCGTGCGCGACTTCTTCGACCGCGACGAGGTCAATGACCTTTATCCCGCCGAAGTCGGTGAGGCCGTCAAGACGCTCACGGGCGCCACGCGCGTCGCGACGCTCGGCTGGATGGTGCGCACCTCGGGCGATCTCACCCGTTTCAAACGCGACGCGGCGGGCTATACCCACAGTGGCGGGGTGCAGCCCCCGGCCGGTGAGGCGCGCGTCGACATGACGCCCGATCGCGCGGAACGTTTGGCGCGACACACCTACGAGCGCACATTCCCCGGCGGTACGGGCTACGCACGCTTCATCGCCTCGAGCTTCTGGCGTGCGTTCTCCGATCCGCCGCAGGACACCCCGCTAGCGGTGTGCGATGCGCGCACCGTGCACGCGGAGGAGGGCACGACGAACACGATGTTCGTCGTGGACAAAATCCCCGACGAGACGACGATGCTCGGGCCGATGGCGAACGAGGATCAAGTGCCGGGCGCGGCGATCTTCCATTTCAATCCGGCCCACCGCTGGTGGTACTTCTCGCGCATGACGCGCGAGGAGGCGATTTTCCTCAAGTTTCATGACTCGGACCGCGCGCGTGCCTGCCGCACGCCACACACCGCGTT
>Ga0335074_10011197_pt1 | contig 12537 bp, 10 predicted proteins | sample Lox_Sample_23_FD_206715 | JGI IMG/M metagenome (GOLD analysis project Ga0335074, IMG submission 206715) | Soil microbial communities from Loxahatchee National Wildlife Refuge, Florida, United States - Lox_Sample_2.3 | ecosystem: Environmental > Terrestrial > Soil > Wetlands | place: USA...
GAGAGCAGGACATCGCTCAGCTCCCCCGAGATCTCCACGAGCCGGCGCAACTCCCCGACCCGCACCCGAAGCAGCGTGGTCCCCTCCATGGCCACCCCCGGCAGGAAGGCCCGCTGCCCCATCAGCATGCCCAGCTCGCCGACGAAGTCGCCTTCCTCGACGACAAAGACCACCCGGTCGTCCCGGCGGTCCAGGAGAAGTACGCCGCCGGAGAGGACGAGGTACAGGTCGTAGCTGTCACCGCTATCCCACAGCAGCTCGCCGGGCTCGGGATGCAGCACCTCACCGGCCGACCGCAGCAGGTCGAGAGCCTGCTGGCTGAACACCGGCCAGGCCAAGGCATCGACATCGTCCCGCCGCCGGGACGAGTAGTAGGTCTGCTCGTCGGGCACGGGGATGCCGCTCATGCGTCTCCTTCGCCTGGCAATCGGGTCGATTCAACACTCTCATCAGCGAGGGAAAGTCAAAACCGATGATTCCGAACGGACCCGTCGTGACTGTGATCGCGAACCCTTTGACGCGTCAGGGCTTACGCCCGACACCGCCCCACACCGCCGACCGGTACCGGCTCTCCAGCTCCGAGGCCCGCCAGTCCTCGACCCGGACGACCCCAGGCTCTAGCAGCTCCAGCCCGTCGAAGAAGCGCAGCACCTGAGCGTGATCGCGAAGGGTGAAATGCTGCCGGCTGACCTGGTTGAGGCGCGCGGTGGCGCCGGCGATCTGCTCCGGGTCGATGTCCGAGGCGACGTGGGACATGATCAGGTAGCTCCCCGGCGGCACGGCGTCCATCAGCTTCGCCACGATCTGGTACGGGTTGTCGTCGTCCGGAATCGCGTGCAGGATCGCGATCAGCATGACTGCCACGGGCCGCGAGAAATCCAGTATCCGCGACGCCCGCTCCAGGATCGTGTCGGTATCGCGCAGGTCGGCGTCGACGTAGTCGACGAAGCCCTGGTCGTTGCTGGCTAGCAGGGCATGCGCGTGGAGCAGCACGACCGGGTCGTAGTCCACGTAGACCACGCGTGAGTCCGGCACCGCTGCCTGGGCGACCTCATGGGTGTTGTTCGCGGTCGGGATGCCGGTGCCGATGTCGAGGAACTGCCGGATGCCCACGTCGGCGGCCAGATGGTGCACCGCCCGGGCGAGGAACTGCCGGTTCGCCCGCGCGCCCGTGACCACGCCCGGGTACGCGGCGGCCGCTTCCTCGGCCGCCTTCCGGTCGGCGGCGAAGTTGTCTTTGCCGCCGAGCCAGTAATCGTAGATCCGGGCCTGGTGCGCCACGCTGGTGTCGAATGCGCGCCGGTTGTCTAGAGGGGCCGGAACGTCGTCAGGTCCGCCCGCGCGGGGGGCGTCCTCGCTCATCACTGGCGTACCTTTCCCGTTGGCTGGGACCGTAGGGACAAACGTAGCAAACGCGCGGCGCTCCTCAGCAGGCTCCAAGATCATCGGGCCGCGAATGGGTGAGGGACTGGCGTGGTCAGCGCAGCTGGCTGAGCTTGTCCGCGGTGGCCTGGTCGGCTGGCAGCAGCACGGTGAGGTGCTGCTGGTCGTCGCTGGCGGCTGCGAGCTTGATGTAGTCGAGGCTGAGCGGTCCCGCGGCTGGGTGCTGGTACCCCTTGCGGTAGTTGCGGAATCGCGCGGTCCCGTGTTCCTGCCACAGTTCGGCGAACTTGGGGCTGGCTGCTTCGAGGGTGGCGACGAGCTCGGGACCGCGGGGATCGTCGGGATACTGGGCCAGGTGCGCGCGGAGCTGGCCGACGAGCTGGCGGGCCTCGTCAAGCCAGTTGACGATCAGGGAGCGGGCCGGGTCGATGGCGAAAAACAGCCACAGCACGTTGCGCTCGGCAGGCGGGCGGGCGTCGAGGCCGCCGTGCAAGACGGAGTAGGCCTGGTTGTAGGTGAGCAGGTCCCACCAGGGATTGACGACGAAGGCGGGATTGGGGTCAAGCGCCTCGACAAGGCGTCGCAGCGTGTCATCGACCACCGGCGGGCCGGAGGCCTGAGCGGGCAGGGCGAGGCCCGCCACGGTGAACAGGTGCTCGCGCTCGGCCGGGGCCATCCGCAGCACGCGCGCCAGGCTCTCGATCACCTGACGGCTGACGCTGATGTGGCGGCCCTGCTCCAGCCAGGTGTACCAGGTGACGCTGATCCCTGACAGCTGCGCCAGTTCCTCCCGGCGCAGGCCCGGCGTCCGCCGCCGGGATCCTGGCCGCAGGCCGACGCTGACCGGGTCGGTGGCCTCGCGCCGCGACCGCAGGAATGACGCGAGCTCTTCACGCTGGACCATGTCCGCCATCAGACCACCTCGGCCGACGCTTTACCTGGTGACGTTGGTACCAGTATAAATGCTTGCCTGTACCAGGCTGAAGGGCGGCAGCAGGCTGGTAGCCATGAATAGTCAACGCTCGAAATGGCTGGTGTTCGCCTGCGTGGCGATCGCTCAGTTCATGGTCATCCTGGACGTCACGGTCATCAACGTCGCCCTGCCCGTCATCAAGGTGCAACTGCACTTCGGCAACGCCGCGATCGGCTGGGTCGTCACGGCGTACGTGCTGACGTTCGGCGGGTTCTTGCTGTTCGGCGGGCGCGCGGCCGACCTGTTCGGGCGGCGCCGGATGCTGCTGGCCGGCATGGTCGCGTTCACCGCCTGCTCGTTCCTCGTCGGGATCAGCCCGGATCCGGCGCTGCTGGTTGCGCTGCGCGGCGCGCAGGGCCTGTCCGCCGCCCTGATGTCGCCGGCCGCGCTGTCGATCGTCCTGGCAACCTTCGGCGAAGGACCCGAACGCAACCAGGCCCTCGGTTACTGGTCGGTGGTCGCCACGGCCGGCGCGGCGGTCGGCCTGCTGCTCGGCGGCGTGCTGACGTCTTATGCGGGCTGGCGGTGGAACTTCTTCATCAACGTGCCGGTTGGCGTGGTGATGAGCGTCGCGATCGCCCGGGTGGTGCCGGCGTACGCGCCCAGGGAAGCCCGGACCAGGCTCGACGTGCCGGGTGCGGTGCTCGTCACGGCCGGCCTGATGGCGGCGGTGTTCTACCTCAGCCAGTCCCCGGAGTGGGGCTGGCTGGATGCCCGGACCCTGCCGGCGCTGGCCGGGTCGCTCCTCCTGCTCGCGTTGTTCGTCGTGAACGAGCAGCGGGCCCGGAACCCGCTCGTGCCGCTGACCATATTCAGGAACCGGAACGTCTCCGGGGCCAACGCGGCGATGGCCGCGGTCTACGCGGGCAACCTGGGCATGTTCTTCTTGATCACGCTGTACCTGCAACTCGTCGAGCACTACAGCGCGATCGGCACCGGGATCGCTATCCTCCCGGTCCCGGTGGTCATGAGCCCGGTGGCCGCCCAGATGCGCCGGCTGATCGCCCGCCACGGGTACCAGCGGTACCTCATCCTGGGCCCGGCCCTGGTGGCCGCCGGCATGGCCTGGGCCTGCTTCCTGCCCGTGCACGGAAACTATCCCCTGCACCTGCTGCCAGCCCTGCTGGTGATGCCGATCGGCTACGGCATGACCTACCCGTCGGCGTACGCGGCCGCCACCTCCGGCGTGCCGGCCCGTCAGGCGGGTCTCGCCTCCGGACTGATCAACACAGCGCAGCAGATGGGCGGCGCGGTCGGCCTGGCCGTCATCTCCGCCGTCGCGGCCAGCTACACCGCCTCGCTGACCCGCGACTCCGGACCGCAAGCGCTGACCTCGGGTTACAACCTGGCCATGGCCGTAGCGGCCGGACTCACCGTGCTGGCCTCGGTCATCGCGGCCGCCGTCATCCAGGTCAGGCGCCCCCGCCACCCGGCTGGACTCCTGGCTGCACGTAGCCGACGATCAGCGTCGGTTCCTTCGTGACGAGGGAGCACTCCCCGTACTCGTCGCCCGCGGAGGGCAGCGAGATGAACAGGGCCGCTCGCTGCCCTGGCGGGTAGATCCGAAGCCCGCGCACCGGCACCGGCTTGCACTGCGCCTGGGGAATGGCCGCGGCGTCCACGATGTCGAGCGGGGCGGAAGCCAGTGCGCCCGGCGCCAGGGTCACCGCCTGTTGCCCGCCGCCGCTAGCATCCGGCTCTCGCACGGCCGCGGCGCCGACCTGATGGCCGTCTGCGCCGGCCACCCAGGAGACGCCGGGGTACCCGTACAGCGTGCACGCTGACGACCCGGTATTGCGCAACTGGAGGCCAGTGTGGTCTTGGGACATGCCGGCCCCCGCTCCACCGCCCAGGCTGGCCTGGAGGTTAGCCGACAGGCACGGCGAGGCAGAGCCCGACCCGGCGGCCGGCGCCGAGGCATCCCGCGGCGCTGCGCTCGCACTGGCCGAGGCCGCGGGGGAGACAGTCGACGACGCTGACGACGCCGCACAGCCGGCCGTCAGCACAGCCGCCGCGAGCAGCGGAATGGCCAGCAGCTGATTCTTCACGAGGCTCCCAACACGCACCAGATGACGCGCCAACGTCCTAATGACGCCGCAGGCCCGTCGAGGGTTGGGCCTGCGGCGTCATTTCCACGTCCTCAGGCGCCACGCGCCGTAAGGAGTGTTTCTGTGCTGGGTGCTTAGGACGCGGTGTGGATCTCGGCGATGTAGCCGCCGGGGAACTGCAGCATGGCCGACGCCGGCTGCCCGGCCGCCGCCGACCAGAGCACCTTCGCGCCGGCGGCCTGCGCCTTCTGCAGCGTGGTGGCCACCGAGGTGACGCCGTACCCGGTGTTCTCCCGGCCGAACGGGTAGGGCAGGTGGCCGTCGGTGACGAACACGTCCGTGTCGCCGAACTTCGAGCTCAGTTCCACCTCGCGGAAGGCGGTTCCCGGCAGGCCGATCTGCGCCCCGTCGGCGTGGGCGATATCGCTGACTACGCGGCCGTCGCTGAAGCGGTTCCACGAGGCGACGAAGGCGCGCCAGGTGTCCTCGGTGAGGTACACGCGCTGCTGGGGAACCGTCGTCGGCGCCGGGTAGTTCAGCGCGCTGGTGAGGTGGTACAACTGCTCGTCCACGCCGCCGGGGAACTGAACGACGGCGTCCTCGCCGATCGGGTCGTTGAACGGCGTAACGAGGGTCGTCGCCCCCGCCTGCAACGCCGCCGCGTAACCGGCGGGCAGGCTGGTGACCATGTAGCCGACGCGCTCGGTGCCGAACGGGTACGGGATTGGTGTCTTGAAGTCGAACACCGACAGCGAGCCGACGGGCGAGTGCTCAAGGATCGAGATCGTGGAGCTGCTGGTCGGGGTCACGTCGGTCGTCACCGGAGTCGTGTGGGCCCCGCCGAACGTGGCCTCCCAGCTCTTGATGAACTCGAGAGCGGTGCCGGGCTGCACGTAGACGTGGGTGAAGTCGTACTGCGTACCGACGGCAAGCGACTGAGCCGCGGCGGGTTTGCCTGCCGCGGGGGCCGGAGATCCGGCGAGTGCCGGACCCGCGGTGGCACCGGCCACGCCGGCTGCGACCAGCGCCGCTGCGGCGGCGGTGAGGATGCGAGTGCGTTTTTTCATGACGACTTCCTGTGTGTAGGTGGCGAACGGATGCTGAACGCGCTGACCAGCGGGTGAACGCTCAGACGTGGTTCGCGATCCAGGCCAGGGTTGCGGGCAGTGCGTGATCGGTGTAGCCGAGAGCGTGTTTGGTACCCGGCACGATCTGGAGCGTGGCGTCCACCTGGACGTCGGCGAACGCGCGCAGCAGGCTGATGGGGTCGTCCACGTGCACCATCTCGTTCGCCGAGTTGGCGAGGTAGACGGGGCCCGAGTCCTTCGTCACCCGCAGGCGCGTGGTCGCCGCTTTCAGCTGCGAGCGGTCGTGGTTCACGTAGGTGAGGATGAAGGCGATCATGAACGGGTCGTCGGGGCCGCCCTGGTCGATGGCCAGGTTCGAGGCGCTCGGATCGTCGGGCTGTAGCGGCCCTTCGGCGACCTTGCCGTCCGTCTCTGCGATGAAGCCCTCGAGATCGAAGATCCCCGACCAGGACGCGCCCGGCCGGCCCGTCGCCATGGCAGCCTCGACGGAGAGGTTGCCCCCGGCGGAACCGCCGAAGAACACCACCCGGTCACGGTCGAACTCGTAGCTGGAGTCCAGCGCCCACTGGTAGGCGGCGAGCACGTCCTCCCTGGGAATCGGGAACGGGAACTCGGGCGCCAGCCGGTAGTTAGGGCTGAAGACGATGTATCCGCGCGTGGCGAACTCCGCGGCGATCGAGTCTTCCTTTTCCTTGTTGCCGCGGTACCAGCCACCGCCGTGGATGTCGATGATGGCAGGACGCTCCGCGTCAGTCGTGACGTTCCGGGGAGCCCCGTCGGAGACGAATTCGGAAGGGTTGGCGGTGTGGACATCTAGCATTTGCCGAGGGTGGTCGCCGTAGGCGATATCGCGTTCCACTGAAGTCATAGCAGCAAACTAAGATGAAACCCTGAATTAACACCAATACAAAACTACGAACGCAGCAATCGAATAGTGAGATACGAGGCTATTGCAGCGGCGATCGACACAGGTGTGTGATCCGGCGCAGACAATTCGAGCTGGGTGCGGCGGCCTCGCGTACTCTGTGGGAGCGAGAATCCGATCACAGAAGTCGATTGCATCTTCAACGGAGACATCGATGGCGAGGATCGCTCTTTTTGGCGCCACCGGGATGATCGGCGGCCGCATCTTGAGCGAGGCGCTCGATCGTGGCCATGACGTCGTGGCCGTCGTTCATCGCGCGAAGCTGACCCGGCCTCATCCTGCGCTGCGCGTCGTGACCGGCGACGTCCTCGATCCGGCGTCGGTCATCTCCGCCGCCACAGGCCAGGACGTAGTGGTCAGCGCGGCCGGTGGTGGCCACGGCGACGTTGCCGGGCATCTCGCCACGGCCGAACCGGCCGCGAGATCGCTGGTTGCCGGGCTGCGCGCACTCGACAGCGGCCCGGCCGGCCCACGTCTGATCACGGTCGGCGGAGCCGGATCGCTGCGAACCGCTGGTGATAAGCGACTCTGGGACGCCGAGGGACTGTCCGAGCCGCTGCGTCAGATCATGCGCGCGGGCGGCGACGCGCTCGACTATCTTCGCGCCATTACCGATGTTCGCTGGACTATGATCAGCCCGCCCGCGCTGATCGGGCCCGGCTCCCGGACCGGAAAGTACCGCAGCGCGCTGGATGGCCTCATCGTCGGTGCGGACGGTAAGAGCCGAGTCTCCACCGAGGATTTCGCTGTCGCGGTCGTCGATGAGATCGAGCATGCACGGCACGTGAACGAGCGGTTCACCCTGGGCTATTGAACACTCCGGCAGGCGATCCGGATAACGGCTTCCTGGCGACGCCGCCCAGGTTGGTCAAGTTCTTAGGCGGGTCGAACTGGTTGTTGTCCGGGCGCCACTGCTGGATCGGCACCACGCCAGGATCGACCAGGTCCAGCCCGTCGAAGTAGCGCGCGATCTGATCCCGGCTGCGCACCCGGTACGGGTCGGCGCCGCTCTCGTTGTACTTGTGCAGCGCGTCATTCAGCCCGGGATCCACATCAGAGGAGTCATAGATCGCGAGGTAGCCGCCGGAGGGCAGGGCAGCCTTGAGTGTGCCCACGATCGACTGGACGGCACGGTCGTCGTCCACCTCGGGGTTGCCGATGTGGGCCAGGACGCCCATCAGCATGATCGCGACCGGACGGGTGAAATCGAGCTTTTCCCTGGCGACCCGGAGCACGGCTTCCGGGTGGTTGAGGTCAGCGTCGATGTAGTCGGTGCCGCCCGCCGCGCTGCTGGTCAGCAGTGCCCGGGCATGCGCTAGGACCAGCGGGTCATTGTCCGCGTAGACGATCTTCGAGTCCGGGGCCACCTGCTGGGCGATCTCATGCGTGTTGTCATGGCTCGGCAGCCCGGTGCCGATGTCCAGGAACTGGCGGATCCCCGCCTCGCCCGCTAGGTAGCGGACCACCCGGGCGATGAAATACCGCGACGCACGGGCCTCATCGAAAATGCCTGGATACAGCTGTGCGAACTGATCGCCGGCCTCCTTGTCGACCGGGTAGTAATCCTTGCCGCCCAGCCAGTAATTCCAGATCCGGGCCGATACCGGCACCGTGGTGTTGATCTTCGCCGAAGGGACATCAGGATCCATGGCCACGACCCTCCAAGACGCACACGCAGCGCAATCTGGCACTCACACGATAATGCATCCGCCCGTGACGCGCATCCGCCGAGAATGGCGGCAACGAGTAACCCGATGCCCGGCCACGAGTACCGCTGATTAGTATGATTTGTTCGGATTCCAAGGATGTTGCCGGGGCGACGGAGGGAAGCAGCGCCGATGAGCGGCGGTCTATGGCAAAGCGACGTGCCTGCTGAGGAGGGTGAGCCCTCCCGGTTTGACACCAGCGTGGCGCACATTGCCCGTGTGTATGACTACTGGCTGGGTGGCAAGGACAATTACGCGGCGGACCGGGAAGCGGGCGATGAGACGCTTCAGGGTTATCCGGACATGCTCTCCTCCGTCCGGGCCAACCGCGCGTTCCTCCGCCGGACCGTCCGGTACCTCGCGGCCGAGGTAGGCATCCGGCAGTTCCTTGACATCGGCACCGGGCTGCCCTCGGCGGACAACACGCATGAGGTCGCCCAGGCGGTCGCGCCTCAGACCCGGGTGGTTTACGTCGACAATGACCCGGTGGTCCTCGCGCATGCGCGGGCGCTGCTGACCAGCGACCCCCAAGGCGCCACCGGCTACCTCGACGCTGATGCCCGCGACGTCGCCACGATCCTCGCCGAGGCCGCGAAATTGCTGGACTTCAGCCAGCCAGTTGGCCTGATGCTGGTGGCGATATTGCAGTTCATCGAGGACAAGGACGACCCGTACCGGGTTGTCGCCCGGCTGCTAGAGGCGGTCCCCCCGGGTAGCTTCGTGGTGATCTCGCACCCGCCAAGCGACATGCATACCCTGGCGCCGGGACTGGCGCAGGCCCTGGCCAAGCTCAGCCAGTCGATGGCCCAGCGGGTCACCCCGCGCAGCCGTGAGCAGGTCACCAGGTTCTTCGACGGCGTAGACCTGATCGAGCCGGGCGTCGTCCCGATCCAGCAGTGGCGTCCGGACAGCGACGCGGAGGCAGCGGCACGGGCCGGCATGTGGGGCGGTGTCGGCAAGAAGCCGTGAGCTTAGTTCCGGAGTTGTGCGGCTGGCCCGACAGTGAAAGACGGCCAGGGTAGCGACCGGGGATTTCACGGGCGCGATCGGACTGCTGGGGCGCCACTGTAGCCGCATGTAATCTTGGTCGAGCAAGGAGCACCTGCGTAATGAAGCATGTGAGCAGTCGGCGGCAGCGCCTGCGCCCATCCTTGGTGGCTGAGCCCGGGGGCTAGGTGTCATGGCACCGGTGCGGCGCGCGGCGGGGAATCTGCCGGCGGAGCTGACGAGCTTCGTCGGCCGCCGTGGTGAGGTGGCCGAGGTCAAGCGGCTGCTGGCTGGCTCCCGGCTGGTGACGCTGACCGGGGTCGGCGGGGTCGGCAAGACCCGATTGGCGCTACGGGCCGCGGCCGAGTTGCGACGGGCGTTCCGCGACGGGGTGTGGCTGGTCCAGCTGGACCAGGTGCGCGACCAGGCGCTGGTGGCGCAGGCGGTGGCGGGAGCGCTGGGTCTGCAGGACCGGGCCGGTTATGCGCCGACTGCGATGCTGGCGGATTATCTGGGCGGGCGGCAGCTCCTGCTGGTGCTGGACAACTGCGAGCACCTCGTGGACGCGGCGGCCAAGCTGGCCGACCTGCTGCTGCGGACGGCGGCCGGGCTGCGGGTGCTGGCCACCAGCCGGGAATCGCTGAACATGACCGGGGAGACGGTGCTGGCGGTGCCGCCGCTGGCGACGCCGGAGCCGGGGCGCCGGCCGACGGTGGCGGAGCTGACGCGGTCCCCGGCGGCCGTCTTGTTCGTCGAGCGGGCGGCGCAGGTGGTGCCGGGGTTCGCGGTGACCGAGGCGAACGCGGCGGCGGTAGCCGGGATCTGCGGTCGGCTGGAGGGGCTGCCGCTGGCCATCGAGCTGGCCGCGGCGCGGCTGCCGGTACTGTCCCCTGCGCAGATCGACACAAGGCTGGGCGACCGGCTGGGCCTGCTCACCCGGGGCGGCCGCACCCGGCCGACCCGCCAGCAGACGCTGCGAGCTTCAGTCGAATGGAGTTATGGGCTGTGCAGCGCCGCCGAGCGGCTGTTGTGGGCCCGGCTGTCGGTGTTCGCCGGCGGGTTTGAGCTGGACGCGGCCGAGGGCATCTGCGCCGATCACCGGCTGGCCGCCGAAGAGGTGCTTGAGCTGCTGGCCGCGCTGGCCGGCAAGTCGATCCTGACCGTCGGCCACGGTCACGGCCACGGCGACGGCGCCCCCCGGTACCGGCTGCCGGAAACCCTGCGCGAGTACGGTCTGGAACGCCTGCAGGAGTCCGGCGAGTACACGGTGCTGCGCCGGCGGCACCGGGACTGGCATGAACGGCTGGCCCGGCAGGCCGACCTCGACTGGCTGAGTCCGCAGGTCGCGGACGTGACGGCCCGGCTGTTCCGGGAGCACGCCAACGTGAACGCGGCGCAGGACTTCTGCCAGACCGAGCCGGGCGAGGCCGAGGCCGGGCTGCGCATCGCAGAGCACGTCTGGATTTTTTACTACTTCATCGCTGGGCATTTCAGCGAAGGCCGGTACCGGCTGGGCCAAGTCCTGGCCCAGGCCCGGGAGCCCACCGTGTGGCGGGCCCGGGGGCTGCTGCTCGCCAGTTTCCTGGCTGCCGCCAGCGTCGACCGCGACGCCGTGCAACCGCTGCTGGAGCAGGGCACCGGCCTGGCCCGGCAGCTGAACGAGCCAGCCACCTCGGCGTTCGCCGCCTGGGCAGCGGGAGCTGCCCGCATGCTCGCCGGTGACCTGCCGCAAGCCATCGTCCATCTCGAGGACGGGCTGGCGGCCTTGCCCGCGGCCGCCGTCCGCAGCCGCCAGCGGGCCCAGCTGCTGCTCGACCTGGCGAACGCCGCGGGCCTGGCCGGTGACGAAGAGCGCGCCGTGGCCTGTCACCGGGAGCTTGGCGCGCTAACCGAGGCCGGCAGCGAGTACATCCGCCGTGCGTACTGCGCGTACTCACTGTGGGCGACAGGGGCGGCGGCCTGGAGGCGGGGTGACCTCGACCGGGCCACCGGGCTGCAACAACAGAGCCTGCGGCTGCACGGCAACGACCGGATGGGCTCCATCTGGTGTGTGGAAGCGCTGGCCTGGATCGCCGCGTCGCAGCAGCAGCACGAGCGCGCCGCGGTCCTGCTCGGCGCCGCTGCCGGCCTCTGCCAGTCCATGGGCACGACCCTGGACGGCCACCAGCCCATCGCGGGCCATCAGCGGGATTGCGAGCGGCAGGCCCGTCATGGCCTGGGCGACGAAGCGTTCGGGGCCGCCTACTGCCGTGGTCTGGAACTGTCCGCCGGGGATGTCGTTGCCTTCGCCCTGCAGCAGCCGCCGGAGAAGCGCCGAGAAAAGCCGCCGGCGCCGGCCGTGTCCGAGGATGTGCCGTTGACGCCCCGGGAACTGCAGGTGGCCCAGCTGATCGCCGGGGGCCGCAGCAACAAGGACATCGCCGCCGAGCTGGTGATCTCGCAGCGGACCGCCGAAAACCACGTGGAGCACATCCTCACCAAGCTCGGCTTCACCTCACGAGCCCAGGTTGCCGCCTGGGTCGCCGCGTCAGCCGGACGGTGAGGGCCGCTTAGCTAGCCGCTCCGCTGCGTCCAGGCGTCCGTCTTCAAGGCAGCACCTGGGCAATGAGCAGTGCTTTGAGTATTTCCCCTCTCGCTGACCGTGCGCGCCGGCACGCAGAGTACCGAACGAAGACCAAGCGTTGGGACCCGCAGCCGCGGATCCTGCGCTTCCAAAACCCGTACTCACAGGGAGAGACATCATGGACATCACAGGAAAGACCGCGCTGGTGACCGGGGCCAACCGTGGCCTGGGACGGCACCTGGCCACGGAACTTCGCGACCGGGGCGCCCGCGTCTACGCCGGGGCCCGCGACCCCCGGGCCGTGGACCTGGCGGGGGTGACCCCGATCGCCCTGGATATCACCGACCCGGCGTCGGTCGCCGCGGCGGCGCAGGCCGCGAGCGGCGTGGCGATCCTGGTCAACAACGCGGGCTCGTCGACCGGATCGTCGCTGCTGACCGGGGACCCGGCCGCCATCCGGCTGGAGATGGACACCCACTTCTTCGGCACTCTCGCGGTGACCCGGGCCTTCAGCCCGCAACTGGCCGCCAACGGCAGCAGCTCGGTGCTGAACGTCTTGTCGGTGCTGTCCTGGCTGAGCATCCCCCGCTCCGGCGCCTACTGCGCCGCCAAGTCGGCGGAGTGGTCGCTGACCAACGCCCTGCGCCTGGAACTGGCGGCGCAGGGCACCCGGGTGACCGCCCTGCACGTCGCCTACATGGACACCGACATGACCCGCCATCTCGACGTCCCCAAGCTGGACCCAGCCGCCATCGCCAAGCTGGCTATCGAGGGCATCGAGGCCGGCGACGCCGAGATCATCGCCGACGACACCAGCAGGAGCGTCCTCGCGGGGCTCTCCGCCGGAGTCGCCGGCCTTTACCC
>Ga0335074_10011198_pt1 | contig 12537 bp, 13 predicted proteins | sample Lox_Sample_23_FD_206715 | JGI IMG/M metagenome (GOLD analysis project Ga0335074, IMG submission 206715) | Soil microbial communities from Loxahatchee National Wildlife Refuge, Florida, United States - Lox_Sample_2.3 | ecosystem: Environmental > Terrestrial > Soil > Wetlands | place: USA...
TGGCATGAAGAAGAACCGTGTTGTGGCCACAAACACCGAGCAAAGCTTTTATCGCTCCAGAGAAAAACTCGCGGCAGCAGGAATCCATGCGAGCCCCGACACAGAGATTTGCTTGTCCTCGGTGGGTTTTGTAGAGTCGTGGGTCTTGGATGCCGAGGACTCTTACGAAGACTGCGGCGACCATATTGTTTGCTTGCGTGACCCAGCGCATTTTGAGCGAAATAGAGAACTGAATCGGAAGGTACGGATTATTCGAAGCGCACAGTCGCCTTCGCTATTTGCTCCCGAACAAGGCTACCGTTACGACGGCGAGTATTTCGTTGACGAAATGCGACTGTTGGCGACGGACAGCGGCACAACAAGGCAGCCAATCCTTCGGGCGTGTTCCTCTGATGATCCACCCGCAAGGGCGCCTTACGACAAGCTGCTCGACCTTGCTCATGGACACGGGTTCGAGACCCGTGTGAGGTATGACAGTGGGCGGCCAAGAATCACTGCACAATCGAACTCCCCCATCTCCGTGTCGTTCGAGTCGTCCAAGTCGAACACGCTCTTCGCTTATCTATATGTAAGGACCACTTCTTGGCAGATAGATGGCGAGAGGACCGATTGGCATGACGTGTTGACCGTTCTCCTCACGTTGTTTCTACGATGGGGAATGAAGGTGTCGTGTTCACTGTGGGATCAATCCAATGAATGGGGCTTGCCGGTTGAGCTCTATGGTCGGTACGTCACCTTTGATCAGCCGAGCAGTTCGACGTTCCACCTCACCGCTGAGGGATTTGCAGAGCTCGACCGCCTACTCAGTAAGGTTCGATTGTTTGAGTTTCTGATCCCAAGTTTCTTTTCCTGGACTCACGCTCAAGGCCTCGAGCAGGGCGATCAATGTCACGACCGCGGTGACTATAGCACCGACGATGAACAAGTCAAAACGTGGCAACGAAGTGTCGCAGCGGCAGTAGGGGAAAAAGCCAAGGATGAGACGACCGCGAATTTTCGCCGCCATCCGGATTGGAGATACTACCGGAATCTACGAAAGGGTATTTCACTTATAGAAGCCCCGAAATCTGCCGCCATGTTTAGCGCGCTCGCGCGAGCGATTAACACTGAGTCAACTGAGGCGATCACAACAAATCGAGGTGAATTCCTCGTTTCGGGCAATCTGAGGCATTTTGTGAGCGAGACTGCCAAGAGGAAAAGTCGCGAGTTGATGGCTAGGTTATATCCGGGGGCAGCAGTGTGCTATTTGCCAATCGAAAATATGCTGTTGGCACTGTCAGAGTCGTCAATCTTGACGCTAAGGCGGGACTGTGGTCTAAGTGCCTTCAATCGGGCGAAACTCGAGATCAGGCCGAGGCATGAGGCTGAAGCCAGACTCCTCTTTCCACCAGCAGCATTCGACTGGTCTGATCAAATCGACGACGATACCTTCGAATGCATGATTCTCGACCTCTTGAACGTCGAGCCAGGAGTGGTAAGGGTCCGACGCACTGGCGCGAGCAGGGACTCAGACCAGGGACGAGATTTGATCATTGATTGGCAGACACCGCCCACGGGGTTGCGACTCGATAGAGACGCCGGGGAGGCGGCATTCCTCGAAACAAGAGGGGTTGTGGGACAATGCAAGGCCAGCTGCAGGGCGATCGGCAAAGCCGACGTTGTCGATATTCGGGACACCGTTGCCCATCACCTTTGCTCGGGCTTCTTTCTAGCCACATCTCTGCGCGTCACCAACGACCTAGCCACCCACCTTGATACGATGCGGGCGAGATCGGGCATCTGGACAGAATGGTGGACGCGATCGGAAATTGAGCTCAGGCTTCGCGCACACCCGGATATAGCGGCTCGATATCCGACCATCATCAAAGCGCGCAGTCGCCCAGATTCCCAAGTATGAATGCTATGGCGTTGTGGGACACATGCGGCAATTCGAGCTACCGAAGTTTAATCGACTATGACCTACAAATACGATTCGAGTCACATGCTCCGGATTCCTGAACATCTTGCGAACATGGAATTTGGCGCCTTGGTTGAGTGGCGCGAACAGAGTGTTAGTCATTTCACGAATAGGGTTCGGGACCTCGACAAAAAAAACCGCAAGCAGTCCGACGCTTGCTGGAGTGTCGATCTGGGGAGAGGCATGACCCGCGGCGAAATAGCAGCCGAACAGCGGAGTGAACTACTTGGACTTGCCCAACTCAGCGATGAGTTTGGAATAGTAACGGCATGGGCGATCCTTGAGCGTTTCCTGTTTCAAGTATTCAAAGATGTCAAACGCCTCAAGCTGTCGCTTTCGCCAAAGAAAAGTGAGAAAAAGTCGCTCGATTTCAAAGGATATCGAGCCATGTTACAAGAGATCGGAGTTGACATCGCAACGTCTCCAATACAAGCAGCTGCTAAAGCTCCGAGCAATTCGAGTCGCACTCACACATTATGGCGGCTGGGTGACAGACGAGAACGAGAAAGAAATGCGTCCATACGGATTCAAACTGGGACAGCGCATTGAACTGCGGATCATTATTTCAGCGAAGCAGTTGAGCTGGTAAGCGGATCGTGCCGTCAGATCACGGACCTCTGTGTTCCCCTGTTCCAAGCCCACATTACGGCCAAACGTGTAAGAAGAAGAGGGGACCAGGTTGATTTGGGGACTTAGAATGTTTTCCACTCCTCATCTGTCTTATCCACGTCGTGTCCGCCTGCTACACCTACAACGAATATTGGCTGAACTGCGTTCATACCGTTCGCGCATTGACCAAGCGATTTCGGCGCTCGAGGGGCACTGATCCCTCCGCTCGCCGCCGTGGGCGCCCGCCAAGGCCGCTTCAATCACGAGCGGTCGAGGTCGCCATCACATGAGCGCATCAGCCCGCAAACGGATCTCAGAGCCATGAGGCAGCGATGGGAAAGCCGGAAGAGCAAATCTGCACCCGCCAAGGCCAAACGTCGCAGATGAGCGCCGCTGCTCGAAGGAAAATGTCTGCCCTGATGAAGGGATGAAGGCGCTGGGCGGCAAGGAAATAGCAGAGATAATGCCAGCTTTTGGGGGAGACGAGTTGGCTGAAATGGCGCCGGCATTCGGTGCGGGGGTCGCCAGGCGCCGCCATGACACACGGCACGAATCGGATCCGGGGGTTCTCAACGATCGCACTGAGTCAGCCAGTCAGCCCAGGATTTCGAAGCCCCGATTGGGTCGTCACCCAAAGGCGAATCAAGCATCCCCAGGGTTCTGTGCTTTACCCGGAATTCAGTTCCACGGGCGATAATCACGCCGCCAACTATCACCACCTTCACTTGACTGTCTCCCAAACGACACACGGAGGAAGAACCATGTTCACAGAACTGATGCCATTGCTGCGCAAACGCGGGCTGCTGCTGACCGTCTCCCTTGTTGAGGGCGATACGATCAGAGCTACCGTCGTTCCGCAGAAGGCGTCTGATACCGAAGACAACGCCCTCACCACCCCATTGGCAATCACTGGCACAGCCGAGGAACTCGATCGTGACCTTCCTCAGCAACTGGTGGAATTCACTGGGGCGCACCTGCAACTCCAAACCACCCTGGCCTCTGCCAAAGCTGAAATGGAAGCAGCAGCCAAAGCTGCTCGTGAAGAAGCGCGGAAGAAAACCTCGAAGCCGTCTAGCGTGAGCAGTCCAACAACTCAATCGACACCAGCGACGACGACCGCCCGACCGGAACCGGACCCGCCGTCATTGTTTGAATCACCGGCGTCAGCGGAGGCGACAGCGGCAGAAGAGTGTAGGTTGACAGAGTAGGTGAAACATTCTGTATTGATAACAAAGGACAAGCACGAGCTTCTTGCCAAAGATCATTAAAAAATTCTGCCAGAGTTCGTGAAATTATCCTACCGGCTTGCCATTGTTCTTGAAATATATGCCGCTCTGTAATTGATGGACGATGCCTGAATGGCTAGGCACCGTATCTCGAGCACAAGGGCTTGTGCGTAAACCCTGGTGCAAACCGAATCGAACCGTTTTGCAAAAAGTCTTCACCAAATGCGGCGCAGCCGCAACCAACGCAGGCCATCAGTCACCTTCCTCGCACTTTAGCCGATAACGCCACCATAATCCTGCACAGGGGACACTCCCGATAGACATCAAACCACGCAACGATCTTCTTTGGTCTCCGATTATCCAGTTCCGGAGGCTGATCGAGAGGTCTGGACGAAGCCCTGCCCAGTGGAAGAGAAATACCTTCGCAAACCAGGGTGTGCCACGGGCAAGGATGCGGTTCCCGATCGATAGCCTTCTCCACCCCGCCCAATGTTCGAGCGCGATGTCGCGACGACCATCCCGGCGCCAAAGGTTCAGCAGACTGTCGTATTGCGTACCGGAAGTCACAATCAGGTAGTTGAGAAAAGATTGCTCATGACAATTCAGCGCCATATGGCCCTTAAGGCGCAGCGCCGATTCGGCCTTTTGCTGGACGCCACTCCAGAGCGATGTTTTCTTGCTCGACGCGAAAAACCCCGTGTTTGCGGCAAAGGCCGTTTGATCCACGGATAACTCCTTTGAGCCCGCAATCGAATCCCTCCAGACATACTTCCTGCTCTCCAGCGTGTTGGAGTGCGCCGTCAGCACACCGAATTCGTCCAGCAGCCGAAATACAAAATCAAGCGGCCGGACCAGAACGCTGTCAGCGTCGATATACGCGAACTCATCGAACGGACCATTCCACGTGGCCAGCTTTCGGTACTGCCCTTCGACCCGGTTGTGAAACCGGCGACTTGTTTCGTCGCATATGGCCAGTGTCTCGGCGTCCTCAAACACTTCGAAACGATATTTCGGGCCCAGCCGCGTTATTTTCGTGCAGTTCCTGTCGAACGGTATGAGGCACAACGCCGTCGTCATGTTGTGCGTTCTGAAGCTGTTCAGGAAGGCGACCGCCAGTTCCATGACGGCATCGTTGGCTAGGAAATACACGCCCCGCATAACCGGCCTAGATCCGTTTCACGGTGCGAAAGCACGGTTCCCTTGTTTCCAGAACCAGATTGCTAACGGCAGCGAAATCGTTCACGGCGCAGCTTACGGACTCGGAATGGGTGTAATAATCACCGGCAATAATGCCCTCCGGCCGTATTTTGGGGAGCCACATCTCCAGGTCCCTCCACACTTCCTCGTAGCTCCGGTTACCCCCAACAAAAAGGAAATCGATCGAGCCATCCGCAAACAGATTGCACGCAGCCTCCCGGGCCAGATCAAGCAGACGGACATAGTCCAGAAGACCCCGATCCCCGAAATTCCGGCACATCGCATCGAAGGACAGGGCATCAGAATAGGAGTCAATCGATGTAAATTTGTCCTTCGTCCCCGACATGCGCAGCAATTCCGCGAGATAACAGGCGGCCTTTCCTTTCCTCGTCCCCAGTTCGACAAACGTCCCAGTGCGAAAACGACGGACCGCCTCCGCGTACAGGGCGGGGTATTCGAAGAACCCCGGTATCGAAAGATACTCGCACGGCTCATCGGGTGAAAGCTTGAACTCATCAAGCAGGCTCGCCGGGATATAGCCGAGAACGGACCGTACGATCGACGCATAATCGGAGACGTTGGGGAGTGTCGAGAGAGCGGCGCGGACTTCGTCCCGCCACAGCCCTGCATATGGGTGAAACATCGCGAAGTTCCCATTGACGGCTCCGAGCGAGTTAAAGCGGTTATCAAGGCGAACCAGGCGACAGTCGCTACTGCCGATGGCTGCAGCCAGCGGGACCTGGTCATCCTCAGGGTTGACGGAGGGGACGCCCAGGCCCCTTTCGTAGAAGAGCCGCCATTTTGCGCAGAGCCGGCTGGAATTCTGGAAGACCAGAAGCCCGTTATTCGGCTGAGGCCGCGACAGAAGCCTGCGCCACTGCTTTCCGAATATCGAGGAATAACAGCGCCCCTTTTCCGCGGCGGTCAGGTAACGTGGGATCGTGTTGTTGTTTCTCGGTGAGAAGTATAGATATGCATCGAGTGCTGAGTCATATTCCACGACGCCGTATATCACCGGTTCAGAAGTCCCCCTTGCTACGATTGGCGACAGGGCCTTGATGCCTTCCGTGAACGCGGTGTCCGAGTCAACGAGGAGGATCGCCGGAGCGGCCGCGCAGACCGCAAACCGGGTAAGCCGGTTGTCGATCACGTCTCCGAGCGGAGCAGAAACATACGCCGGATCCGGCGGGTACGGTGCGACTGTGATGCTGCGATCAAGGCTCGCAATTGTTGACGCAATTTGCAGGAATTGTGATTGCGGGCATTTCAAAATCGCGGGCAGTGGTAGATGTTCGGTAAAACTCAGGATGGAGACAAGCGTGGGAAGAAGATAGCACTCGTCGGTTATCCACACCGGCTGGAGCCTGCAGAAAGTCTCGCAGTGCGCCATCGCATCAGTCCTTCACGGTACGCCTCTTTGGTGAGCGTCCGATAAAGTCAAGCGCGGCGCTGCAGACCATTGCGGGCGTGAGATCCGACGTATCCAGCGCCAAGGCCCTGCTTCCTTCCAGCCTGCGCTCCTTGCCCTGATTGATACTGTTGACAAGAGCCTGCTCGATCAGCGTCGCGCCATCACGAGCGGACATTCTCGCCCGAACCGATTTCTCGTCGGCGTACAGGGAGATGATGACCGGTTCGAACCCCGACGGCAGCCGGGAACGGAACAAACGCATGTACCGGCGTTCGAAAGTATCAACGACAATGATCGGTCGCAGTTGGGCCGCCGCGTAAAATCGGACCAGCCTAGCGAGTGCCGAAAGACAGCACATATATTTCTGTTTGCACATCCAGTCGAACTCATTGAACATCTGCCGAACATGATCGGACTCAATCGTAACGCCAGCCGGAAAATGCGGGCGAAGCGCAGCAGCGAGGGTCGTCTTGCCGGTCCCCGAGCCTCCCCGGATTATTATCAACTCAGTCATCATTCAAATGACGTATCACCGAGCCGTCAAGAAACCGTAGCACGTTTGCTTCGAAATTGAAGTTCCCGATAGTTGAACGATTCCTTTCGGCCATCCGGACCCTGACTGTCGGCGGCAGGCAGAGGGCTTCCTCCAGACGCGACGCCCATTCAGCCGGATTGTGCGGGTCGTCCACCAGTATCGCCTCCCCTGGCAGGAGACTATCCGCTATGCCATCGACCCTGCTTGCAACAATTGAGAAGGCACTGCCCGGCGCGAATAGCTTTGCTTCCATCGGCGTGTGAGGATTCGGATCGGCGAGCGAAGGAATGCACACGACCTCGGTTGCCTTGCAACGAAGAAAAGCTTGCCAGATCGACGGGGCGAACGAATCAATTAATACGCACTCACGACGACCATCCATTGCCGACAGCAACTCGCTACGGTAATCCGGCTCGCCTGATTGATCCGGAGCCTGTATGACAAGAATGTGCCTCGGATACCGCATGCTGATTTTGGTCCAGCCTTCTATAAGGGGCAGAAAGCCTTTGACACGACTGCAGCGGCCCCAGGCAAAGATTATGTGAGCGTCGGCCAGATCGGGGTACATCGAAAAGAGGGCGTCGGGAGACGTTCTCAGTGCGTTAGCATAAGCATCCAGGAACAGCCCGTTATGCAGGGAATGACGGGGATCAGGCGTCACGCCATATTCCATAGCTAGATGATCAGCGAACCAGCGACCCGTGGCGCAGAGAGTCGCATCGGGATCGGCGGAAATTGATTCAAGGCACGTCCGTTCGTACTCGATCCTTTTCTGATCGGCGCACGCCGCAATGACGCGGCCGTGGTTGAGCCCTGTGCTGTGGGTGAAGAAGAACGTATGCAGCTTCGGGAAGCCCATCTGGTGCTTGGTCTGCTGGAAATACAGAAATGGCGAATCATGACACATGACGACCGATGGCTCATCGGGGGGAATGGTCGCCGCCAGCACGGAAGCCAGGGCAGCAGCGCCCATTTTCCAATGCTCCGGCTGACCGCATCCCCACATCGACTGGGTATCTTGTCGATCCATCCCGTTGCACAACCGGATCAGATGGCCGCCCGTTGTCGCCGTGAGCTCCGCGGATGAATCAAAGCAGGCGGGATCGAAAATCGGACCAGTGGAGTCAATCGCAATGGTTGCGAGATGCACCTTGCATTGGCGCGGCAGCAGCGACCTGTGTTTCGCGAGGATTAGAACAGTATTGTGGACGATTGTGCCGATGCCTGTGTAATAGGTGGTAATTCCATCATGAGCTGCGATAACCAGATGAACGCTGCTCATCCCATGACCTCGATTAGCCTCGCCGGGCGGGATACCAGTTCTCAATATTCGTACAAACCCTTTCCTTGCGCCAGACAAGCCATTCACTAGTCCGGCGTCGCGCCGACGCCGGCATGAAGTTGTCCGGGATTCGTTCCACAATCCCAGTAACGACCCCCTCCTTCAGGCTTTGTATGCGCGTCGTGACGAACTCGACTTCATTCCGGCACAAGGCATCAAACAGCAGGAAGGGTAAACGCAGTGGCTCAAAGTGGCCGAAATCGCCGCGTGACCACGTCCCGGCTGCATCCATCGAGTTGGAAAAATCCAGATAGAAGACGGGTTCCTCTTCCTGGAGGGCAAAGAGCATGTTGTCGGGATTTGAGCGGTTACGATTGCCCAGCCACGCGTCAAGCGCTATACCGCCGCAGCCGCTCCTCAGGGCAGCTTGCAGCGAGGCTCTGACCGGGGCCGGAATCGGGTCCGGCGGCTCGCGGAATCCCCAGCACGGCCCGTCCGGTGCCATTGAAATTGCGACAAACCTGTCGGCCCCGGTCCGTGCGTCAGGTCTTTCGTAGAGGACTACCGGAGGGACGTTGACACCAATCTCGCAGGCGAGATCAGCGGCAATTTTTTCGTACGCGGCGCAGTAAGCCGTTGCAGGCACCGTTGGCTTGAGAAATCCTTGAGTTTCATCCTCGTTCGCTTTGACCCAGACGCCTCGCGTAACGCCCCGTACGGGCCGCTCCGAATCTGCTTGCGGTACCCACGTCAGATCGCTCTGAACGAGGTCCCGCCAGTGTCTTCGGATACGGTCATTCATCGAAAAGGCTTTGGTGAGCGGGGCGAGACGGGCTGCGATCAGCCCGTGTTGTGGCGGTCACCGCAGACATCATCCAGAGTGCACACCACACTCACAGATGGTACTACACGTGCAGTTGTAGTCTGCAGGACGTACTGCCATCTGTCGTACAAGTTGCCTGCAACGGTTACTCCGCCCGCACTTGAGGCCGCACTGAGTCCGCTGGAACCCTGCAAACGTGAAAAATCGTCCACTGCTGGGCTCGCCCGCCTGCGAACCGCTAGCTCTTGTCGTTCGGCATCCATTTGTCCGGCCGTTGCCAACGGGCCACGGGTTCGGGTCTTTCTTGCTGTGTGCCCTGCGAGTCCAGTAATCATTGTCATCGGTCCCTGATGTGTGGAACCCGGCGTGGAGGCCCTTGACGTATAACGCCCGACGCTGACTTCCGCGCGGCGTTCCGGCCCGACGTAGGATTTTTCACTTACCGAGGCGAGCTTTTTCAGGAACTGTGGCAAGAATTTTCAGTAAACCCGTCAACCTACAAAGAGGGAGGTCAAGCGTCATGAAAATCAACCTTGTCGAACGCGAGTTCGTTTATCACGGAACCACCCTGGCCGATCCGAACCCCAAATTCTCGATCGAAGATGTCCGCTCGTTCTACGCTACTCAGTTTCCGGAGCTGACCAACGCAGCCATTACCGGACCTGAAACGGTTGGTGACCGGTTGCGGTACACCTTCGAGCGCGCCATCGGATCAAAGGGCTGATGAGATGCCAGACACCTGCAAACAGGCGCTGTTACAGGAAATCCGCGAATCGGAGGGTCGGCAGGCCAGCGCCAACCCTCTGACCGGACTGATCTACAGGTGCCTTCTATGCCCAGACTCGCAAGAAGCAAGCAGTACTCTCGCACGGGCTCTCTCACTGCAAGGAAACGGAGATCCCATCTTCCCAGGGCCAGGCATCTGGCCAATCCCGCCAGCCTGATCGGAATACCCAAGCTTGAGGTGGGCCACGCCGCAGACCGAATCACCTTCGGCTGCTCCGACCTCAACTCCTTGGCTCAGGCTTTGGTCGAAATTGACCTTGCCACTGAATCTGACTGGACCGCGGCCGGAAGAATTCCTGCCGCCTTGGTCGACTCCGTATTCCACCGTTTTCTCCGAAACTGCGGGCAGGAAGTCATCGCTGAACACTTTGAGTTGTACCTAACGCTGGGAGAATCCATTTTCGACGCCCGTTATTCCGATTCCGGTACCGATTCAAACGGCCAGCTATTTCTGGTGCTCAACACCGAATCATCGTTCCCGATAGGCTTTGGAAGCGTCATTGAAGAGCTGGAGGCGTGCCACCCAGGAATGGGAGTAGCTTTCTACGACACCCTGCGCCAGGCACTCTGTCGTTGGATCCGGGTGTATGACGATCGCGACGCCAGCTACCGCATTGAGCAAATGGTCGAGTGGGCAGAGGGAGAGGACGATCCTGATTCCTACGAAATCCCCAAACTCGACCAAGACCTGCCGCAGTGTCTCAGCAGCCGCGAATCGGCGGACTCCTCGCACTCCTTGGATTCTTTCCCGGCGCCGGCGGAACCCCGGCTGAAAGATCTTATCGAAACCACCCTCGAACTGGACCGTGCCTCCCACTCGATGGAACGGCCGCGAGTAGACGAAGAATGGCTCGAATACCAGCGCAGCTACTATTCGCTCGACATGCCCCTGCCTTCCGTCCTGCTGTACTTCCGGCCTGGAGACGCAGTAATGGCCTGTTTCGATGACGAATGCGAATACTGGGGGCAGGAAACGCCGGAACCCAACCTCATCATTCCGCTTCGACCAACTGACATAGGCAGCGTGCGCCAGGCCTTCGCCGCATTGGAGACCTTGCTGCGGGTTCTTGTCTTTACGGTCCGTATTAAGACCCTCATCGAGGACAGGGAGAAAGCCAAATGCGATTCAGCATCGACGTCGGAAGCGAACTCGAACTGAAGCTGCACCAGGCGGTACTGCTTTACCGAAACGATCACGGAAACCGGGTGATGGCAACGGTCCATGGCGTGGTGCAAAAAGAAGCCGATGGCACTCCGCTGCTTGGTGCCGGGCAACTGCTCAGTACGGCAGCCCTGCGGGAGCTTACAAGACAGCTTGGGACGAGCTGTCCGGCAGAATATCTGCCTGATCACATCGTCGCGCGAACTCCGGAGTTAATAGCGTGGTGGACGCCAGCCGCAATGCGGCCCATGTTCTTTCGTCAGGGCTCTGAACTCGCCAGCGTTTCTGGAAAGCTGTTTCCGCATCCGGCTCTCCTGTTCCTGGTACGCAACGGAGTTCTGTTGGTCCGGGCCCTTCCCGAAAACCGTCGGCCCGATCGGGAGACAAGACTGGCAGCCGCACCCTACTGGAACATCGACAACAGCGGCACCGTCTGTGCGGGAACCATGCGCACGCCCAAATCATTAGCTGTTGATTCCATCCATGCATGGCAACAGGCGTTCTTCCAGAGCGAATTCACACATCCGGGAGGTGCGGGCAGGCTGACTAGCCGCAAAGGCGGGACTGCGGCTCTCTGGAAGAGTCTTGCTGGCAAGAGGACCTTTCCCCGATCAACGCTGATCGCGACGGAGACGTTACACGAGTACCTGCGAAAACTGGAGGGTGCGCAGCCATGAAACACACTCCCAATCCCCAACTGCTGGAGCGCTCCATTCGTATCTTGGTGGTGGGTTGCGGCGGAAACGGCAGCGCCATCGTTTCCGGTCTACCGTACCTGCATCAGGCCCTCATCGCCTTTGGCCATCCCGGCGGCCTCTCTGTGACGCTGATTGATCCAGACACGGTCAGCGAAACCAATTGCGTCCGTCAGCCGTTCTGCCGAACCGACATTGGCTTCCCAAAAGCCATCGTGCTAGCACACCGGATGAATATGTTCTGGGGCCTGAACTGGCAGGGCATGCAGGTGACGATTCAGCAGCTCAAGAAAGGCTCAGAGGTCGATTTGCTCATTGGTTGCGTTGACACGCGCAAAGCACGCCGGGCCATCGATAAGTGGGTATTGAACTCCCGTGTTCTGTACTGGCTGGATCTCGGCAACAGCGCCTCCAGTGGACAATTCGTGCTCGGGCAGCCAAGCAATTCGGTGAACCGGAAAAGGAAGCAGCGCCTAGCGACTGTGGCCGAGTTATACCCGGAGATACTCAAGACGGACAAGAAGGACGAAGATCTGCCTTCGTGCAGCGCGGCCGAAGCGCTGACCCGCCAGGAACCATTTATCAACCAGAACCTGGCCTACCAAGCATTGGGAATGCTGACCCAACTGCTCCGCCACGGATCTTTGTCCTACCAGGGCGGATTCTGCAATCTGGAGACCGGGCAGCTTGCGCCGATCCCGATAACGCTCGCAGTTTTCACCAGACGATCACGTCATCCCGATTAGGGTCCGCGGCTTGGTTCCGAGAAATCCCCAGACCTGATGTCCGCTTTCTCAGTTTCCACAACACTCCACTACAGATTTGCCATTAGTCCACCTCCACGGAACATTTCC
>Ga0335074_10011199_pt1 | contig 12537 bp, 11 predicted proteins | sample Lox_Sample_23_FD_206715 | JGI IMG/M metagenome (GOLD analysis project Ga0335074, IMG submission 206715) | Soil microbial communities from Loxahatchee National Wildlife Refuge, Florida, United States - Lox_Sample_2.3 | ecosystem: Environmental > Terrestrial > Soil > Wetlands | place: USA...
GGCCGGGAGACCCTTCAGCATGCGGTTGCGGTCGGCGATGCAGTCGTGCTTTTGCGTGATCACGCCGGGCAGCAAGTTGTCGCTGGTGCTGGTGGGATTGTAGTAGCCATCGGGCCACACCGCGGGACGCGGATAATCGGGGAATAAGGGCCGTTGAAATTCGTAACGATAGTATTGCCCCAGCGGATCCGCAGTCGCGCTCACCGCATAACACATGGCGTAGGGGCCTTTGGGATCATCCGGCGGTCTGGAGAAGACGGGAACTACGATGAGCCAGCGCCGGGCTAACTGATCGTACCGCACCACGGAGTCGCCGCTATTGCTCACTCCACAGCGGACTCCGAAGCCCGCAAAAACAGTGCGATTGGGAACAGGGCCGTACAGCAGCTTACCTGTAGAGTTATATTTTTTACCTTTTTTGGTAAAGACGGCCATGTAACCATCGAGTATCTCGAAGATATGATTTGGGCCGACTGCCAGGCTGATATCGATGCCGCCGCGCGTGGCGCCGGAATACGCGCTGGTGTTTTTGTCGGCGGCCGGATAGATGCGGCTGGTAAACCCCGCGCCCAGACCATCAAAGCTGGTCAGCGGTGCAATGGCGGGGCGATTCCCCTGTGTAGTCTGTTCGACTGCCGCACCCGCGGGGCCAATCTCAGGCGCCACCGGTGGAGGTGGAACCGGCGGCGGGTTGAAACTCCGGTTTGGGCGGCGACGCGCGGGCAAGGGGACCGGTGTGGTTTGCCCCAAACCCGCGCCCGGACCTTTTGTGTCCCCTTGCCTTACGGGCTGGCTCTCAACGGCGGGATGAATGACAACCTTCTTATCGGGGATGAACTGGGCTATCGATCCGAGCGGCAGGCATGCCGCTACCATTACCGTTACCAAAGCTTTCATAAGCGATTCCACAGGAAAGAATTTCATCCGCCACGTGCGTAATCGTGGCGTATATTTGAGTGATAGGAGAGCATACCATGTCTATCACCGAGAAAGCGTTTCTGGTGGCCGCGATTCTGTTGATTCCATCCGCCATGGGAGCGCCGGGCCAATCGGCGGAGGGTTCGCACACCATTGCAGGGGGAGGGATCTCGGTTCCAGGCTGGAGCGGAACGGTCGATCCGAGCGCGGCCCAGGACGGACAAACAATAAAGGACGCCAAGTTTTCGCGGGAGGGGGATGCGCTACGCGTCACCACCGGTCCCGCGGCCACTTATTGGAATCCCGCTAACCTAGCGACGGGAAACTATACGGTGAAAGCCACGTTCCGGGAGCCGAGGTACATGAACTTGAATACGCACCCGCATCCTTATGGCATCGTCATCGCGGGCAACGGCATGGGCGCTGACAAGCAAAGCTATCTCTATTGCGCGGCCTATGGCAATGGCACTTTCATCGTGCGCGGGTTCGGTCCCGAACCGTTTCAGATGAATAAGCGGGAGGCAAACCCGGCGGTACATAAAGCGGCCGCGCCGGGCGATCCGGTGACTCAGGAAATTGCCATGTCCGTGAAAGGCGATCGGGTGGAATGCGCCATTAATGGAACGGTAGTGGCGAGTTACGATAAAGCTGCCTTGGTAACCGCGGGGAAACTAACGTCCACGAACGGCGTGTACGGCCTGCGCTTCGCGCATAATACCGACGTTGTTGTCACGGGCCTGACTCTCTCTAAGAACTGAGTATACGTGGCTTAACGCTGATTTCAGCCCGGCCGGTAACGGCGATGGCCGGCCGCGGACGGGATCAAAACGCACATAGGACCGGTGATTGCTGTTCATCTTGGCGATGGAACTGATACTCGTGGGAGCCGCCGTGCTCACCAGTTTCGCCGCCGCCCTGATCATCCAAATGGCTGTTCTGGCTGCGATTCTGCATTGGGTGATCATCGCCAGCCGTCCGCACCGTTAATCAGGCCCTTTGACCAGAGGAGATTGTCATGCTTTATTACGCCCTTGTATTTCTAGTAATTGCGTTAGTGGCCGCTTTATTGGGATTCGGCGGGGTTGCCGTGGCTTTTGCCGGTGTGGCCAAAATCATATTTGTCCTATTCCTGATTTTCTTCCTGGTGAGCTTGATCATGCATGTCGGCAGGCGGGTCTGACGGCGGACCCGCTACTTAGAAACGACCTGAGCATGATTCAGTGCCGCCATCAGGGCTACTCCGCCCACGATGTTGTTGAGCAGCGTGGGAGCCATGTAACTCGCCGCCACGTGCGTGAAACTGGCTCAGCCGCGGCCAGGTAGAGTGTCTCTACCGATCCGGCGATGATATGGGTGAACGCGCCACCCCCAGCAGCCAAGTCAGCGCCACAGTAATCACCACCCGAAACGCCTCGGCGGACGGTAATAACCACACCATAAATGCGATTAGCCAACACGCGAGGATGTGCGCGGAGAAGCCTGGCCAAAGCTAACTGACAACGATTCTCGTCCGATTCGGCGAATGCCATGCGTACCTGGGAGAGAAAACGGCCGTTTGGCCTCAAAACCCAGGCGATGATGAGCGCCCCCGCCGGATTCGAGGCCAGCACCAACACCCACAGGCGCAGAGCGCGCATCAGTATGGGCCGGTTGCGGTGCAAGATGACCGGCAGAATGGGTGTACGAGTGTTCTCGGTGAATAATTGCTGGCGTCCCACTGTGAGTGTGTCTAAGGCGACGCACGCTGCATGTATCAAATACGCAAGAGGACGCCCGATTGCTTGTGCCGAGCCGGAGGCCACGCGGTTGTGGCGTTAAGGCGTGTTTATCCGGTTCAGATGACTCTTTAGCGGCTCTTAGCCAGTTAAGAAAATCCCAGATTCACACTTACCTTAGACCTTTGGGCGGAATGCTTGCGCTGCAAAGGTTGCGCCAGGGGCTCTCTAAGTCAACTTTTTGCATAAGAGATAGGCTATGAAAATAGCGGTTATTCTGTTACTATTCGGGCTAAGTGCGGCCCGGTCTCAATCCGTTTTCGAAGGTCATGTGGAAGGCGGAGATCCCGAGACTCTGCGCGGCATGTCGGTGCAGCTTAGCGGTCCCGGTCCGGCGTCCACGGATTTTCGGGCGGACGTGGATTTATCAGGCAGCTTCCACTTGACCGGGCTTAAACCCGGAACTTACATCCTTCAACTAATGGACTGTTACGGCCATCAAGTGGTGTCTCAGACTGTTGAAGTGAGTTATACACCGGGTTCCGTTTCCGTGGTGATGCCGAACTCGTACCGGGAAACCTCCTCCGCGGGAACTGTCTCGGTTGCCACTCTGCAGCACAAGCCTAAAGCAGCGGCTTTTAAGGCTTGTATGCGCGCGCAGAAGCTATCCGATGCGAAAGACTTCACACACGCGGCTTTGGAACTGGAAAAAGCCGTATCGTTGGACCCGCTCTTTGCCGCCGCGCACGGCAACCTGGGCGCGGAGTATGCCCGTCTGTTGCGCTTTTCGGAAGCCGAAGCCCAACTAAGGAAAGCGATTGCCTTGGATCCCGCAACCGGCCTTTACCACTCCGATCTCGGCTGGGTACTCTTCGAGCAGGGTCACGTTCCGGAAGGCCAGGCCGAAGCCCAGCGCGGCGTGGATCTGGATGTGACGAATCCCAGATCGCATATGCTGCTGGGCTATCTGCTGGCGCTTCAGCCTCAGAAACGCGCCTCCGCCATTCCGCATTTGGTCTTTGCGGCACATCAGATCCCGGATGCACATCGCGTGTTGGCCGCTGTTTATCGGATAGAGGGGAAAGAGAATCTGGCGAACCAGGAAGTGCAGCTCTATCAAGCGGAGTTACGCGATAGCTCTGGGCTGGAGAAATCCGATCAGGCGGCAACGGCGCAACTGAAATAATGCAGGCGCGCTGGCCTGGTGTGAATAACCGCCCTGAATCTGCTACAGTCATCGTAATAGAGACGCGATGAAGCCTCCCATTCCGCTGAACGAGCACGCCCGGCTCGATCTGCTCCGGCAATATAAAATCCTCGGCACGCTGGCCGAGGAGGCTTTCGACGAGATCACCGCCCACGCCGCGGCGGTCTGCCATACTCCCGTCAGCCTGCTCTCGTTTGTCGACCGCGACCGGACCTGGTTCAAGTCCAACCATGGCTGGGATCAGCGCGAAATCCCGCGCGATGTTTCCTTCTGCGCGCACGCCATCTGCCAGGCCGGTTTATACATCACGCAAGATATGCTGGCGGACGAGCGCTTCTCTCAGAATCCGCTGGTAACTCAGAAGCCGCACTTTCGATTCTATGCGGGCGTGCCCCTGCTCTCTCCCGAAGGATTGGCGCTCGGCACGCTCTGCGTTATCGACAAACAACCACGCCAACTTACTCCGGAGCAGATCGAAAGTTTGCAGGAGTTAGCCAAGGGCGCCGTTTTGCTGCTGGAAGTCCGGCGCGCCGCGGGCGGTTCGTCCCCGCGCGCTTAAGGGTGATGTAATGTCCTTTGCGGGGATGCAAGTCTTATCTCTCGAGAGCCGGCGCTCCACCGAGATCGCGGAACTTATCCGCAAACAGGCTGGCATTCCCGTAGTGGCGCCGTCTATGCGGGAAGCGCCGTTGGGACGTAACCAAGCTGTATTTCAATTTGCCGAACGTCTTTTCGCGGGCGAATTCGATATGATGATCCTGCTCACCGGGGTGGGCACGCGCTTACTCGATCAAACGCTCGCCACGCACTATCCCGCCGGCCGTTTCGCCGAAGCATTGCGCCGCCTCACGGTGGTCGCCCGCGGACCGAAGCCCGCCGCCGTCTTGCGTGCACTCGAGGTGCCGGTCAGCATTACGGTACCCGAGCCGAATACCTGGCGCGAGTTGCTGGAAGCCATCCGGGATCGCCCCGAGCGGCGCATCGCCGTACAGGAATACGGACGCCCCAACCCCGAACTGCTCGACGGACTGCGCCAGCGTGGCGCCGAAGTGACCACCGTGCGCGTCTACCAATGGGATCTGCCCGAAGACACCGCACCTCTGCGCGCCGCCGTCCGCCGTCTTGCCGCGCGGGAATTGCAGGTGGCCATGTTTACCACGTCGATTCAAATCGAACATCTGTTGCGTGTGGCCGCCGAGGAGGGTCTGGAAGTGCAAACCATCGCGGCGTTGCGGGGGATGGTGGTTGCCTCCATCGGTCCGGCGACTACGGAGGCGCTGGCAGAAGCGGGTGTTCATCCCGATCTCGAACCCAGCCATCCGAAGATGGGATTCCTGGTGCAGGAGACCGCTCAGCGCGCGGCGGAGATTCTGCGGGAGAAGCGCCCATAGTGGGACAGGCCGCGACAGGCCATCGTTTTTGGTGGGCCGTCATTCACAAGTGCTGGCACAAAGCGATAGGAGCGCGAATGCTAACATAGTATTCGGCTCATGTCGTCGCCAGTAATTCCGCCGCCGCTTGAGGATCTCCGCAACCGGCCATTTTCTTTGTATCCCGCCATCCTGAATATCGAGCACAACAAATGGCATTACCGCAAAGCCACCTGGTGTGAAGTGTTGGTGGTCAACGCGCGCACCGGACAGGAGATTTGGATTCCGCGCCGCTTTATCGGCGAGATCTCGCGTATTGAGGATCCGGTGGTGATCGTGGGGTTGCTGCGGGAATTGGAGTACCGCGAAGGCGCCGTATGGCCGTATCAACGCCGCGTGATTGAAATGCCGGTCGCCGTGGGCGATTCCACACGCCCGCCGCGGCCCGCGCAGGGAGCGGGTCCCGCGGAGGTGGTGGGCATCCGCGTGGAATCCGAAAGCGATTCGCACCTTCTACGGTTTGTAGGCGGCGCGCTGGTGTTGGGCATCGTGGCGGCGTATGTGGCGGTGAACTTCAACCGCGCCGGCGAATTCCGTCCGCGCGTGGCATATACGGCCACGGACCCCGGCTATTTGTCGCTCACCGCTCAGGACGATTACAACGCGGTGGTCCGCAAAATGGGCGCGCCCTCCGGCGATCGCTGGCTCGGTTTGCCGGGTGGCAAACGTTACCGCGCGCTGGGGTATCCCGCGAAGGCCTGCACGGTGATTCTGATGTCCGCCCATGGTGGTGAGGCAACCTATATCGGTACGCTCGACGGCGGCTGGAATCCGCTGCACGCGGTGCCACTCGAACCCAGCGCGAGTTCCGAAGCTCTGCTGCGAATGTTACCGCGGTTCTAGCTGGCTGGAAGCGGGTGGTGGGTAGTGGGTTGTAGGGTAAAACCGCTGTAGTGTTTGCGGCGGGTTTGCCACAACCCTCTACCCACCACCCACAACCCTTTGTCTTTGAAGCCGGCGCCTATTTCACGATGTGCGGCTTCGCGCCCGCGCCGCCGGCCAGATCCGAAAGCTTGTCGTGCAAGCGCACGTAAGCCTCGCGCAGGTCTTCGTAATCGCCGGCCAGTGGCTCGCCCGCCGCCACGCTTTGCGCTTCAGCGATGACGAACGTATGCTGTACCTGGCGGATAGCCACCAGCAGCATCTTGATCTCGTTCTCGTCTAGCGGCACCAGGCGTGAGGACAAAGCGGTTCCCCTTTCGGTAGTGGGTCTGTTCATTCGCCACGGTTAAGGACGGCTGCGGGCAGGATGCTGAAGCCGGCATAATCCTCGATGGCCATTCCGGCGAAGGCTGCGTTCGAAGCTTCATCGCGCAGCACCAGTCCTAAAATCTGTTCCATATAGGCAGTCCCGTTATGCGGGGAAGTATTGCAGAACGACTGGTCGGGCGGATTCTGATCGCAGGTTGTAAGTACGCCGATCACCACCTGCTTGCCCGCCACGCTGTCCGCATAAGTCAGATCAGTAGCGGCCTGCCGTTCAATGCGCGACGCCGTATCCCAGTAATCCATGATTACATAGCGATCCACGAGATTAATTACAAGTTGATTCATCGGCGTGGTGGTTCCGTTTTGAGTAACCGGAATGGTGCTATACCAATAGGGAACATCGACTGATAGCTTCAACCCCAATCCCTGCGCCGCAGTTTCTAACTGAGTTACCAGACTGATATAGTCTAACGCGATAGTATTCTGTTCCACCCTCCACTGTTTCAAGCTATAAGGCTCGACATCGAAATGTACCGCCACGGGCTTTCCGATAGTCATCTGGGCGAGTAACTGGGCGGTGTAAGTAGATACTAGAGATACGGCATAGCCTTGATAAGGGTATCCCGAGCCCGGCAGCACCCAATCCGCGTCGCCGAATAGAAGTTCGGTGGTCAGTCCCTGTGCGGCGGCCGCTTCCAGAAAGGCGATGAGCGCCGGTTGATTATTCTGAATGGCCGATTCGCATTCGATGTATACGGAGTTGATGCCGTGCGTGGCGGCGAATGTGAAGAAGGCGCTCTGATCCGCGGGGTTGGTGATTACGTCTTCCTGCCACTCCCAAATCGCGGCGGGTTGGTATTTTTGCGCAGCGAAGGCCGCCGTGGCCGTCAGTATGATAAGTAGTATTCTGGCGATGCGCATGTGTCCGATGGTAGCAAGCGCCAATTGTGCGGCGCAAGCTGGGAACCCCGCCGGTGGACTTTCAGCCCCGGCCGTAAGGGCGGGGTCACCGCGTCTCGCGATCCGGCAGCGCGCGGCGGCGCGCGCCGCGCGTATGTGCATGCCGGATGGGCAAAACCGCGCGGCGTGCCGAAGGTTTTCGCGCGCTGGACTGCTGGAATCCCGATACGGCAATGGTGGACATCTCCGAGGTTGCTTCATTCGAACCAAACACGATAGAGACATCGCCGTTCGCGAGGCCGGCCGTAGGCAGCGCGAAGTTCACTTGATACAATCCCGCGAATCCGGGCGCCAAGCCGGCGAAGTCTATATCCGCCGGCGCGAGTTGGTCCACGCCGTCGTCCAGCGCAACTGAAAGCTCGTCCTGGTCATATTCGTTGACGTCATTCTGACTGCCACCGGGAGCTCCGTCGAGCACTGGCGGGGTCACCCCCCCCAAGCCTTCCATAAATAAGAGGACCACCTCTCCAGGTTGCGCGGGGTGCTGGTCATTCACCAAAGAGTAGTCCGCATGCAAGACCGCCGATAGCCCAAGCCCATTTTCGGCGAGTGTAAAGATTCCCGGAGCCGTATCCGCCACATAGACCGTCACGCTATTCGATTTCGAATTATTTGCGTCGACCTGAAACGTGGCGAAACCGTCGCCCGCAATCTCGTACGGAATCAGCACATTGATCTGATTCGGACTTACTAAGAGCACTGGCGCGGCGTGACCGTTCACATAGACATATACGCCGTCGAGTGAAGTGGGAACGGGTATCTTCTGATCCACGTCGAGAGACACGCCGAAGCTTCCGTACAAACTGACCATTTCGCCCGGCGCATAAGAGTTAGTAATCGGCGTGTAATTAGCCGAGTTGATGATCGCCACCGGATCAATCCATACACTGGAGGTCGCCGTCACCGGCGCAGCGCGCATTGCCACCGTAAGACCGAAGGTGGAGTTGGAGCCTACGCTGATGAGTCCGTTTCCATTTCCGCTCACCAGGTAGGTATAGGTGCTGCCGTCGAAATACGATCCGTTGGCGCCGATCGTCACCGGCGTGTAAGTCGTATAATCGTAAGTCACTTCAGGAACCACATAATCGTATCTTTGATGCTCGATCAGATCGCCGTTGCCATTCGTATTGATCGAACCGTAGTACGCGCCTAATAGAATATTGGAGTTATTTACCATTCCCGCGAGGTAATAAGTTCCGTCCAGAAAAGCATTGGACGCGGTTTTGGTGGGCGCCAGAAAGCCAAAAATCATATCCGACCCGGAAGGCGATCCTCCCAGTATCCAGTTGCCGTCGGCGGAAACATATAACGTTTTTGTGCCGGATAAGATTTGCGTGTCATTATCGGAACCGGGGATATTCCAGGTTCCGCCCTGGGTGCCCGAGAGCGCGTAAGTGGAAGCGGCAACGCTTTGTGTCAGGCTGTCGCCGCTGTTGACATTAGCGGCCGAGCCATTCAGCTTAAACGCGGCTATATTTCCCTTGCCGTCGGCAGTTAGTGTAAAGTAACCCTGCCGCGCCGTCGACAGAGATGCGTTGAAGTAGTCCAGCGTTCCGCCCGTAAAAGAGCCGGATAGGGTGCTGTTGGATACTCCCGATGCAGGCGCCTCAATGGCAATAAACAGATCGAAATAAAAATCTTCCGTGGAACTGGCTATGATCACAGGCTGGCTGACAGCGCCGAAAAGGGTAGCCGGATACATAGGGTTATCGAACTGCGCCATACCGTTAGACTCCACGCCGTAAGTGCCGCCGCCCAGCGCGGCGCAATAGCCGGTAGTCGAACCTAACGAATCGAATAACTGAGTATTTGAAAGAGTGTAGTGTCCCTGGCCATCGAATGACATCACGCCGGTCAGCATGCAGGATTCAGTCAAATTGCCATACTCATCGTTGAAGAAGTTGACGTAACGGAACAGATACGGTCCGGTAAGGTTGGCCGTTCCGCTGGTATCGAACGATTGAGCCTGCAGCGGGGCAAGAACCGATAGGGCGAGAAGCATGGCGCCTAGGTGGGACATGGATTTGCCGCTCATTTTCCCGAACCCCAATTCGTGATCAGATTGTAAACATCCACGCTGCCGAGGCCGTTGGCAAAGCTCCAACCGGCTCCGGCTGCGTAGGCCGGCGTGTAACTATCGGTGGTGCTGGATAGAGCGCCGTTTCCATCAAACAAGTTAGCAGGCGTAGCGCGTCCTCTGCCGACGAACCCCATGCCATAGCAATCGATGTCGCCGGAGCAATTGACCGCGATATCGCCCTTAGTGACGCTATGGAACACCGTGGACGAACGCGCCGCCAGCGCATAATAAACCGGATTTGGATTTCCTTGCGCGGCGTTCATTTTCTGATTCACCAGCGCCTGGATGCCGGCCATGATCGGAGAGGCAAATGAGGTGCCGCCGGCGCCGCTCCAGTAGATCGGCTCCCCCTGGCAAGGCTCGCCGCCATTGGATGGGTCGGTGAAGCAAACAATGTAATAGTGCGCCCAGATGCCATCGCCCGCGAAGAGGGAGACGTCCGGCATATCGCGCACACCGTCGTTGGCGATACCGGCCACGCCGCTTTGCCAGGCGGGTTTGGCGTAACCCTTGCACGTTCCGCCCGTTACGAAATTGGCGTTGGGCGAGCCCGTAGCACACGCACTGGGGCCGCCGCTGCCCGCGGCCACGCCCAGATTGTCATTTTCTTGCGCGTCCAAGCTTCCGCAATAACCGTCCGCACCGTACACCAGTGTGTAACGAAGATACTCACTCAGCACGGAACCCGCGCAGGAGTCATTCCATGGAATCTCCGGTATGTAAGAAATCGCCGAGCCGTAAGTCGTGCTATTAGTCAAACTCCAGTATTTACTGGTAGTGCCTTCAGCGGTGTCGCTGAAATCCGTGCCACCCACCGCGACACTATACGGCGGAGAGGCGTAGCCGCTAACGCCGATGCCATGGGTTGCGGCATATGCGCCGTAATCGCAACTGGCCGCGCCTTCATCGCCCGCCGCCACGAACACCGAGATGCCCTCGGCCGCGGCCTGTTGCGCCGCGGCGTTGGCTTGCGCGTTGGCGGCCGCGCCGTTGCCCGTTTCGCATTCGCCGTAACTGATGCTGATCACCTGGGGCGGCGAAGCCAGAGTTAGTAAGTTCTGTTCCGAGATAGTCAGGCCGGGAGTGGTTGCCGTATCCGCGCACGCGGCAGCCCAGATGGTGGCCCCGGGCGCTGCCGCACTGGCCCATTCGGCATCTAGGGTGGCTTCGAAATCGTCCCCGCTGGGGCCGGGATCGGTGCAGTTAGGAGTGCCGCTGGGGGCCGTTGGATTCACCGTCTGGAAACCCCCGTTATATTTAGATACACCTAAAGTACCGCGGAACGTCGACCAGTCAGTCACGTCGTAGAGATCGCTATCTTCCACTAGAGCGATGGTCTGTCCCTGGCCGGTGTATCCGGCCGAAAAGGCGGGGTTGAAATCGTAGATGGTGGCGAGATCGGCCGGCGCGATAAGCTGAAATTCATAGCCGTCGCCCGCCGCGGAATACTGTACGCGTGGCCGCCACATGGCGTGTGGGCGGAAGTCGTGCAACGAAACCACACCTGCCACTACCGGCGCCAAAGCTTCCGGAATTTGCGGATCGGACATGTTGGCAATGTGCGCCTGTCCATCCACCGTGAGGTTGTGAATCTCGGTGTGCAAGGCCGACGACACCATGCCCGCGGTGCCTGAAAAATCGATCAGCATGCGGCTGGGATAAACGAAATTCACGGTGAATCCGCTCGTTTGCAACCATGCGCATACCTGGCCGATATCCTGTTCCGATGCTCCGAACATCTCGCCGAATGCCGCGGCAGTCAGCCATTTGTGGAAATCGGGAGAGGAGTTATCAAGTTGCCCGGCAAGAAAGCTTTCGAGCGCTTGCTGGCGTTCGGAACTGCGCTGCAACTGCAGGAGCATATGCTCGAGCGGAAATCCGTCCAGTACTTTGCCGCGATCATTCGCCGCGGTAGCTTCGGGGCGCGTGTTGCCGGCCAGGGTATACAGCCGGGAGGTATCCACCGGACCGCTAATCAGGTTACGTGCGGGCGGCGGAGCAGCGGCCTGCGCCACCAGCGTCCAAAGTACGCCGAAAGTAAGTACTACGGGGCGCAACATAGCAAAACGAGATTCTGCTCGCAGACACTTAGGCATCAGTTACCTCGGAGAAACGAACGATCCGCTTCCGATTGTCGCAGATATCACGTTTCGGTGCTGAACGGCGGGTTGTGGGTGGTGGGCGATGGCAAACTCGCCGCAAACACTACGGCGGTTTTACGCAGTAACCTACAACCCACCACCTACCACCTGTTTCTGCAGTTCCATCTTGGCGATGGATTCGCGATGGACCTCGTCCGGCCCATCGGCCAGCCGCAAAGTACGCGCGCCCGCCCAGGCCTGCGCCAGAAAAAAATCGCCCGTTACCCCGGCGCCGCCGTGTGCCTGGATGGCGCGGTCGAGAACCCGCAGCGCCATATTGGGCGCCACCACCTTAATCATGGCTATCTCCGCGCGGGCGGCTTTGTTGCCCGCCACATCCATCATGTAAGCGGCCTTCAAAGTCAGCAGCCGCGCCTGCTCGATCTCCATGCGCGATTCGGCGATATCCGCGCGCAGCGTGCCGAATTCAGCCAGCTTCCGTCCGAAAGCCACGCGCGATTGCGCCCGCCGGCACATGGCTTCGAGCGCGCGCTCGGCCAATCCGATGAGCCGCATGCAGTGATGGATACGGCCCGGTCCCAGCCGCCCTTGCGCGATCTCGAAGCCGCGCCCTTCGCCCAGCAGCATATTGGCAGCGGGTACCCGCACGTTGTTGAAGTTCACCTCGCCGTGGCCATGCGGCGCATCGTCATAGCCAAATACCGGCAGCATGCGTTCGATGGTGATGCCTGGCGTATCGAGCGGCACCAGAATCATGGATTGCTGCTTATGGCGCGCAGCATTGAAATCAGTTTTGCCCATGAAAATGGCGATTTTGCAGCGTGGATCGCCCGCGCCCGACGACCACCACTTGCGGCCGTTCAGCACATACTCATGGCCATCGCGCACGATGCTGGCGCAGATATTGGTGGCATCG
>Ga0335074_10011200_pt1 | contig 12534 bp, 9 predicted proteins | sample Lox_Sample_23_FD_206715 | JGI IMG/M metagenome (GOLD analysis project Ga0335074, IMG submission 206715) | Soil microbial communities from Loxahatchee National Wildlife Refuge, Florida, United States - Lox_Sample_2.3 | ecosystem: Environmental > Terrestrial > Soil > Wetlands | place: USA: Florida...
AGAGAATTGCTTCGCCAGTTCCACCCCCACGCCGTCTTCAGCGTTGGCGGTTATGCCTCCGGTCCTGCCATGGCCGCGGCGCTCTGGATGAAGATTCCCACCATGGCTTACGAGCCGAATGCCATGCCGGGTCTCGCCAACCGCCTGGTTGGCAAACATGTGCAGGCCGCCGCCATCAACTTTCCCGCGGCGGCAAAGTGGTTTCGCAATGCCGAGGTGACGGGCGTTCCCGTGCGTCCCGAGTTTTTCGCGCTTGAGCAGCCCAGCGGCCCGCCGCACCTTTTTGTCTTTGGCGGATCGCAGGGCGCGCGCATTTTGAATGAACAGATGCCGCGCGTCATCAAGCCGCTGCTCGATGCGGTGCCGGGATTGACGGTGCTGCACCAAAGCGGCGCACGGCATTTCGCGGCGACCGAAGATTCCTACAAAGCCAGCGGCGCCGATCCCGCGCGCTGGCAGGTGCAGCCGTTTTTGTCCGACATGGCCGCGCAAGTGGGCCAGGCGCACTTGATCCTCTCGCGCAGCGGAGCGACGACGGTTGCCGAAGAGGCAGCCGCCGGCAAGCCCGCGCTGCTGGTGCCGTTTGCAGCGGCAGCCGATGAGCATCAGCGGCGCAACGCGGAGGCCATGCAGGCCGCAGGATCGGCCGTCGTTCTGTTGGAAACCGATCTCGCTGCGCCAGGCAAGCTGCTCGATACTCTTATTGCGCTGCTGACCAATCCGGAACGGCTTGCTTCGATGGCTCGCGCGGCGCGCGCGGAGGCGCATCCCGGAGCGGCCGCGCGCATTGCCGACCGCCTGGCGGAGTTGGGACCTCGGCGGAGCTGGAACCGCCTCCATCAATAACTTGGGACAGATCAGCGGCCTGTGTGACCTCGTCGCAGGAATTTATCTCTTGACAAAGATCTATATTTCTAAATATATATCTTAATCATGATGGATAAGAAGATTGAGGGGGCCGCTCCCCCACCCGGCGCAGCCCGGCTGAAGGCACTTCTTCCGTTGAAAACACAGTGGTTCCATATCATGGTGTGCCTTGCGGGCGAGGAACAGCATGGCTACGGAATCATGCAGCAAGTGCTGAACCGGACCGCCGGGAAGGTTCGGCTTTGGCCGGCGACACTGTACGGCTCGCTGAAACGGATGATCGAAGCCGAGTTGATCGAGGAGTCGGATGCGCGGCCTGCGCCGGAACTGGACGATGCGCGGCGGCGCTATTACCGCCTGACACCTCTTGGACGGCAGGTTCTGGACGCGGAGTGCGAGCGGCTTCAGGAGCTGGTTCGAGCGATTCAAACGACACGCCCGGTGGCGACGGCGTAGTTTCGACGGAATGAGGTCAGCGGCATGAGTACGATGACGTGGCGTTCGATGTACCGGCGACTGGCGCAGGCCTTCCCGCACGAGTTCAAGCTTGCGTTCGGCGACGAGATGGTGCAGGCGGGCGAAGACGCCATTGCCGAAGTGGCAAAGCGGCACGGCGTGGCGGGATTGCTGCGTCTGCTGCTGGACCTGGCAGTCCGGGTGCCCATCGAATACCTGAACGAGATCCGCCGTGACATTCCGTATGCGGTGCGGACCCTGATCAAGTCGCCGGGATATGCGGCAGTGGGAATTGTCTCGATGGGGCTGGGCATCGGCCTGACGACGAACCTGTACAACTCCGGTTGGTCGCTGCTGATGCGGCAACTGCCGGGGGCGCAGAACGCGAGCCGGCTGGTGACTGCCGAGAAGCCGGTTTCCTACTACTACATCGCGCAGTATCGCGAGGAGAATAAGCTGTTCGCGGGCGTGGCCGCGGTGAAGACACTGGTGCAGTTCAATGTCGGCCTCGGCGGTGGGCCGGGGACTGCCCCCCAGCGAGTCTTCGGGCAGATTGTTTCGCCGGATTATTTTTCCGTTCTGGGCATGCAGGCGCAGCGCGGGCGGCTGCTGAGCGCTGACGATGACAAGCCTGGCGACGCGCTGGTGGTGATCAGCGACCGCTTCTGGCGGACCCGGCTGCACGCCGACCCGGATGTCGTGGGGCAAAGCATTCGCATCAACGGGCAGAATGCGACGATCGTGGGCGTGACGCCGAAGCGATTTGCCGGAGCGCTGGCCCCGAATCCCGCGGAGATGTTCGTGCCGACCACGGCGCCGGCGACCATGGTGCCGGAGTTGGCGAACGGTGTTCTGGAGCGGCGCAACGCGAAGGACTTTGCGGCTTTGATGTGTCTGGCGCCGGGCGTGAGCATCAGTCAGGCAGAGGCGGCTCTGGACGGCATCACGCGGCGGCTCGACAAGTTGGATCCCATGGCGCCGCCCGATACGGCGCAGGGTAAACGCGTGGTCCTGGATGAAGCGGGGACGAGGGTTCCCATCCCGCGGCAGTTCAAGCCCGCGCTCGTCGGCTTCTACGTCGTGCTCATGGCTGCGGTGATCGCCATTGCCTGCCTGAACCTGGCCACCATGCTGCTGGCACGGGCCGCCAACCGGCGCCGTGAAATGGCCATCCGCTTGGGCGTGGGGGCGAGCCGCTTCCGGTTGATCCGGCAACTGGTGAGCGAGGGCATTTTGCTGTCGCTGGCCGGCGGCGCTGCCGGATTCTCGTTGGCCTACGGCCTGTGGACGTTGAATGCGCATGCCCGGCAGCCGGCGGGCGCGCCACTCAATCCCGATCTTGCGCTCGACTGGCATACCGTGTTGTTCGCTTTCCTGCTCGCTGTCGTATGCGGCATCGCGTTCAGCGTGATGCCTGCATTCGCCGCAACGAAAACCGATGTAGCAACGGCTCTCAAAGAAGGCGCCGCGCTGCAACTCTCCGGACACAGGCGATTCGGGCCGCGCAACCTGGCCATGGGCGCGCAGGTGGCGGGTTCGCTGATGCTGCTGCTGGTCACCGGCTTCCTGGTCATGGGCCTCATGCGCGGCAACAGCCTCAAAACCAACTTCGATCAAAGGACGATGGTCTTCCTGTCCATCGATCCGGTGCGTGACGGCTACAGCGCGGAAAAGGCGCAAAGCTTCTTTGCGCAGTTGCCAGAGCGGCTCAGGGCATCTGCGAGGATTCAGGACTTTGCGCTGGCGGCGCAGGCGCCGTTTCTCACCCTCGACGACGCGGACGATCACCAACTGACTGTGGAGGATTCGCACATCCAGCGCGGCGCGGCGAAGCAGAAGATCGGCCCAGGCTATTTTGCCGCGATCGGCGAGCCTGTGCTGGCCGGCCGCGATTTCGAGGAGCGCGATGAGCGCATCGTGACAAACGGGGGCGGTGCGGAGAACGCCACCCTCCCGATGGTGCTCAACGAGAAGGCGGCGCGAGCGCTGTTCGGCAGCGGCACTGCGATCGGCCGGCGGCTGCGCGACGAACAGCATGAGTACGAAGTGATCGGCGTAGTTCCGAATCTGAAAGACGCCATGGGCATTACCCAGGCCATCGCCTATCTCCCGCTGACGCAGGACGATTTTGCGCAGCCCCCGGCGGGCGGGATCACGATCATCGCGCGCGGCCACTCGGCGGCTGACGCACTGGTGGGCGCGCGCAGCGTCGTCAAAGCAATGGATCCGAATCTGACCGTCTTCAATGTGGAGACGCTCCCTGAATTCCTTGAGCTGACCCGCACCGAGATGCGGCAAGCGGTGCGGACCTTCGGCGGAATTGGATTGTTCGGGTTGATTCTCTCTGCAGTGGGGCTTGCCGGGGTGACGGCCCATGCGGTGGCGCAACGGACAAAGGAGATCGGGATTCGCATCGCTCTGGGCGCATCCAGAACTCGCGTCTTAGGACTGGTGCTGCGCGAGGGACTGGCCCTTATCGCGGCCGGAACCGCCATCGGATTCCTCGGAGCATTTGCCGTGACAAAAATGGTCTCCACCATTGCCGTGGAGTTCGCCGACGCCTTTCAGATCGGCACCAACGATCCGCGCCTGCTGGTGGGTGCGCCATTGTTGCTGGCAGGATTGACCTTGCTGGCCTGCTACATTCCGGCGCGCCGGGCCGCGGCAATCGATCCCTTGCAGGCATTGCGGCGGGAGTGATGCCGCCCTGCCCTTGGACAGGTAATCGATGCGGACGAGCGAATCACCCGGCTCGTGGGAACGCTCTTATTGCGAAACAAAAAGCCCGCCTGCCGAAGCAGAACGGGCTTTATGTTCTTCAGGAAAGCCGGAGTTTACCGGCGTCCGCCGCCTCCGCCACCGTGGAAGCCACCGCCGCCTCCACCGTGGAAGCCGCCGCCACTGAATCCACCTCGCGCGCTGCCGCTGAATCCGCCGCGTGCGCCCCCGCTATATCCGCGTGCTACGCCACCGGCATAGCCGCGGGCTCCACCGGCATAGCCGCGAGCAGCGCCGCCAGCATAGCCGCGGGCAGCGCCGGCATAACCACGCCCGCCGTACCCGTAGCCGCGTGCGCCATATCCGTAGCCGCCACGGTATCCGTATCCGCCGCGATATCCGTAGCCACCCCAGCCGCGACCCCATCCGCCCCAGCCCCACCCGTACCACGGGCCGACGCCAATAAACAGGCCGTCAACAAACCAGTCGGGGCCGTAATAGCCGTAAGGAGCACAAGCGTAGGGGTAATAGGAGTAATAGCCCCATTCGCAGTCCGGGGGACCGTACGCGTAAGGCGCAGGAGCCACTGCCGGCCCGACGCCGATTCCCACACCAACCTGGGCATTCGCAGCCGGCGCGGCGGCCAATGGTAGAGCGACAAGAATTGCCAATAATGCCCAACGGAGATTCCTCATGTTCCCTCCTCGCGCCGCCCAGCCCCAAAATCGGACCAGGATCTTGCCTCCAGCACTCGTCCGGCCCTTCTTTCATCTTGTTTGGCCGGCCTTCATTACCTTAAACAGTGTTTTCGCCATTTTGTTGCGGTCCCGTTAAAGCTTGTACCGAAACCTGAAAAAGGGCAATAGCGCCCCTAACCCTTGCATTTCGAGCATCTCTTTCAGCCCGTACCTTCCTATTGGATGGGACGCTTGAAACGGGCAAAGGATACTGAAAAAACGGCCCCTCCGGTTGGGAGAGGCCGCGAGGCAAGTAGCAGAAGGAGGAGCTACCTGCGGAAGCGAGCGGGCCCGAAATGGCGATAGAAGACCGGGCCATGGCCGACGACAATGCCACCCCGAATCACCGGGCCGCCAAGGCGGACACCCGCATAGTTCCAATAGCCGGGAACCCAGACGCCAGCATTCCAGTAACCGGCGACCCAGGCATATCCCGGTCCGGGGCACGGTGGAACGTATCCCACCGGCGCGCCAACAAACACTCCGATGCGAGCGGCCTGGGCGGGCGCTGCGCTCATTCCCAGAGTCCCTGCCAACATCGCTGCTCCCAACATGAACTTCTTCACGAACGTCATAATCCCTCCAGTCCAGGCCGTGTTTCTTTTCCGACCCTCGGCTCACCATTCCCAGGGAGCTTGGCTCTTTCTGCTTCCCTTCGGCTCGCCGTTCTGTCCTGAATAAACACCGGAGCCTGAGAAGGTTGCGGCGGCGGCGCGAAATAAATAGGCGCAACTTTTAGCGGCAACTGCTGTTCAAATGCCGTGCATTTTCAGGCAGCAAGTTGAATGCTGAAAGCCAGCGGCCGAATCCGCTATTCTGAAAACCGCTTGAGACCGCTGGCCGCGGTTGCCGATTCGCGTTGGCGATGGCTGCGCGCAATCCATGTTGGACAAGGCAAGGGAGATTCCGATGCACCATGCTCATGGCACATTCACCGTCGATGTTCGGCCGCTTACGACCGGGCCGGCCGAAGGGCTTGGCCGCTACACCATCAACAAAACCATCCATGGCGAGTTGGAGGCGACTACGAAGGGCGAAATGATCGGCGGCGGTAATCCCAAACTCGGCGCGGCGGGCTATGTGGCGATTGAATTGGTGGTCGGCACGCTGAGCGGCAGGCAGGGCGGCTTTGCCTTGCAGCACTTCGGCACGATGGACGCGAGCGGGGCCAAGATGCAGGTGATCGTGGTGCCGGGGTCCGGAACAGGCGATCTGACAGGGATCTCAGGCACGTTCACGATTCGCGCGGAGGATGGCCAGCACTTTTACGATTTTGAGTATTCGCTGCCGGAGTAAGACAACAGAGAACAGAGACCTGCGGTCAGTGAACGCAGGCCTCGCGTATTGAGTGCCTCGCTTCTCTTCTCCCTGATCTCTTCTCTCCGATCTCTTCTCCCTGTTACCCTGATCCTTCAACTTCATGTTTGCCACCTCGCAGCACGCGCACTTCATCGGCATCGGCGGAATCGGCATGAGCGGCATTGCCGAGATCTTGCTGAACCTGGGCATGAAGGTCTCGGGCTCTGACCTGAAGCGAAGCTCGGTGACTGACAGGTTGGCCTCATTGGGCGCAGCCGTTTACGAAGGGCATCAGGCGGCAAACGTCGCGGGCGCCACGGTGGTGGTGACGAGTTCCGCAGTCAACGCCAGGAATCCCGAGGTGCTGGAGGCTCATGCGCGCAAGATTCCCGTGATCCAGCGCGCCGAGATGCTGGCCGAATTGATGCGCCTCAAATACGGCATCGCCATCGCGGGCATGCATGGCAAGACGACGACCACCTCGATGGTGGCGGCAGTCCTTGCGGCGGGCGGGCTCGATCCGACGGTGGTAGTCGGCGGGCGAGTAGACGCGCTGGGATCGAACGCGCGCCTGGGAACATCGCAGTACCTGGTGGCTGAAGCCGACGAAAGCGACCGCTCGTTTCTGAAGCTCTCGCCGATTCTCGCCGTGGTCACGAACCTCGACCGCGAACACATGGATTGCTATCACGACATGGCCGACGTGGAGCGCGCCTTCGTTGAATTCATCGATCGTGTGCCGTTTTATGGGGCGGCGACAGCCTGCATCGACAATGCGCTGCTCAAGGGGATTTTGCCGCGGGTGAGGCGGCGCGTTTTTACTTATGGCGTGGGAGAAGATGCGGATTTTCGCGCCCAGCTGCTTGGCGCAGAGGGTAGCGGTTTTTCGCGATTTCAGGTCCATACGGCGGAAGGGCTGTTGGGGCCATTCGTATTGCATGTGCCGGGAAAGCACAATGTGCTGAACGCGACAGCTGCGGTAGCTATTGCGCGGCAGTTGGAAGTTGCGTGGGAGAAAATTGCCGAGGGGCTCAACCATTTTCGCGGAGTCGATCGCCGCTTTCAGCACCGCGGCGAGGCGCGCGGCGTGACGGTTGTGGACGATTACGGCCATCACCCTACCGAGATCCGTGCCACGCTGGCGGCGGCCCGCTGCTGCACGAAAGGAAAGATTCACGTTGTGTTCCAGCCCCACCGCTACACGCGCACGCAAGATCTCATGGAGGAGTTCGGCAGCGCATTTCAAGATGCGGACACCGTGATTGTTCTTCCGATCTACGCAGCCAGCGAGGAGCCCATCGCCGGTGTGACGGCCGAGCGGCTGGCGGGGACGATTCACGGCCCATCGGTCGAATTCTGTCAGGAATTCGCCGGCGCCGTGCGGGCTGTCACATCGCAGGCCCGCCAAGGCGACATGATTCTCACGCTGGGCGCGGGCAGCGTCAGCCAGTTGGCCCCGCAGATACTCAAGGCGCTGGAGGGCATGAGATAAAGCTGGCTCCGGCAGTGGAGCGGCAGCTACCGGCGCGCATGAATGCAGCGCTGCGCGATATGGAGAGCGCCCTCGCAAGCGGGCATAAACGAACGCAGTTTTCCGTACGGCTTACTTCACTTCAGCGCGGCAGCAATCGCTTTCTGATTCCTCAAACTCACCCCTGTTTTCCACACCCGTAACGCGTCTGGTTCCCTCTGTTCCGACGCGAAAAACCTTCATCGGACACCGGGCTATAGTGAAATCTACAGCAGTTCCGCAACGACTCTGCTCACGGCATTGGTGTGTGAAATCACGCTGATTGGCACACGTTTGCCGCGACAAGAACCGGCGGGGAATTGCGATGGCGACTCTCACGACCCGGCTCCGGCGTGACGAAACAACGGGATGACACAAACCGGCCCCTTTTCTGGGATGACGAACCGCCCGCGGAGGCTCGCGTGCGGCGCATGCAGCAGGCCGCGCCCCGCGCCGGTCGCACGCTTCCCGGCATGCCGCCGGAGTTTGATGATCCGGACGAGGATGGTGAGCCGCGCCTGATGAGAAGGCGTTTCGGCGCAGGTCGCGAAGAGAAAAAGCGCGGGCGCTGGTGGTGGCCGGCAAGCACCGCCGGCCGAGTGTTTCTGGCAATCGGCGGGCTCGCTGCCATCGGCGCAATCGCCGTTGCCGGGCTGACTTTGAAGCACGATCTCGAGCGCGACGCGCGTTTTCGCATTGCCGGAACGGCGAACATTCAGGCCACAGGCCTTACGGAGATCGGGCGCGCGCAGTTGCTTCCCGTTTTCGGCGAAGACATCGGCCGTAATGTTTTTTTTGTTCCTTTGAACGAGCGGCGCAAGCAGCTGGAACAGATTCCCTGGGTTGAGCGTGCGACGGTGATGCGCCTGCTGCCCGACCAGATTCGCGTCGCGGTCGTCGAGCGCAAGCCGGTGGCCTTCACACGCCACGGCCAGCAGATCGGTCTGGTGGATGCCAATGGCGTCTTGCTGACCATGCCGGCGGCGACCATGGCCCAGCGTCATTATTCGTTTCCGGTGGTCACGGGGATCGATCCGGGCGACTCGGCAGAATCGCGCAAGGCGCGCATGGCCATGTACCTGCGCATGATGTCGGAACTCGATGCAGGCGGACAACATAATTCGGAACAGTTGTCGGAGATCGATTTGACAGATCCTGAAGATGCGCGTGTGCTGATGCCCGAGCAGGGCAGAGACATTCTGGCGCACTTCGGCGAAGATCATTTTCTGGAGCGTTACGAGCGCTATCGGTCCCATATTGCTGAATGGCGCCAGCAGTATCCCCAGTTGGCGGCAGTGGATCTGCGGTATGAGGACCAGGTCGTGCTGCAAATGACCTCGGGCACGCAGAAGTCCGATGCGCCCGCCGCCGGCGATGCATCTTCCGGTGGGCAGGCCGCGAGCCCAACGGCGAGCGGCGATCGGCAGAAACCGTCAGCAGCCGCTCCTGCAATCAGGAAAAGCAAACCGCTTCAGGCGAAGAAGCACGCCCAGGCGAAGCGCGCTGCGGCGCACAATGGCCGGCGGATTCCCGCCACCGCGAGCCGCCCGACCGCCATTGGTGCGGCCGCGGGCATGGAACAGGGCGGGTGATCGGGATGGCGCAGCGGCAGGAAAACATGATCGTGGTTCTCGATATCGGCAGCGCGTGGACGCGCGTTCTGGCTGCCGAAGTGAGCGAGAACGTCTTGCGCTACCTGGGCCACGGCACGGCGGAGTCGGCCGGCATGCGCAAGGGTTTGATTGCTGAGCTGGGACCGGCGTCGAAGGCCGTGCGGGCAGCCAGCGAGCGAGCGGAAAACCTGGCGCAGGCCAACATCGACGAGTGCGTAGTAGGCGTGGGCGGCCCGAACATTCGCGGCTTGAATTCGAATGGCGGAATTCAGTTGGGCAGAGGCATGCGCGAGATTACCCGCGAGGATGTGCGCGCCGCCATCGATCATGCGCGTGCCGTAGAGTGGCCGGCGGACCGCGAGGTGCTGCACCTGCTTCCGCGCCAGTTCATTCTGGACGAGCAGCCAGGCATCTTCGATCCAGTCGGAATGGTCGGCGCGCGGCTCGAAGTCGATCTCCATATCGCCACCTGTTCGGGCAGCGCTCTGCAAAGCGTCGTCACCTGCGCGAATCGTGCCGGGCTTGAAGTCTCAGAGGCGGTGCTGGAGCCGCTGGCTGCCGCCGAGTGTACCCTCTCGGCCGATGAGCGGGAGCTGGGTGTCTGCCTGCTGAATATCGGCGCCCATTCCACCGACTTGGCAGTCTTCTTTGAGGGCGCGGTGGCGCATACCGCGTCGGTGCCCATTGGCGGCGCGCATTTTACCAACGATCTGGCGATCGGGTTACAGATGCCGGTAGCGCAGGCCGAGGAGCTGAAAAAGCAGTACGGCAACGCGGTGGTGACTTCGGTGCCCCAGTTGGCTGAAATCGAGATCGCCAATCCTCAGCCGCAGATGCTTTCGTTGCGCACTGTCGCGGAGATCCTGGAACCGCGAGCGCGTGAGCTGATGCATTACGTGAAAGAGAGCTTGCGTTTTGGCGGCGTGGTGGATGCCTTGGGAGCGGGTTGCGTGCTCACCGGCGGCGGGGCCATGCTGCCTGGCATGCTCGATGTGACCGAAAGCCAGTTGCGCGTCCCCGCGCGGACCGGTTACCCGGTGCGCCTGCCGCACATGCCGGCGGAGTTGAATCATCCGGCGTATGTCGTTGCCGTGGGAATGCTGCTTTACGCCCACCGCACCCGGACAACCCGGGCCCAGGAAGACAACAGTTTGCGCGCCAGGCTGCGCGCCATGTTTGCGTCAAGTTTCTGAGAGCAGGGAATAGGGAATAGGGAGCAGGGACTGGAAAGCAACCGGAGCTAAAGCGAGAGCACGAGATGGTAAATCGCAGACGAGGAGCAGAGCCTTATGGAACAGCAGAATTCAGAAGCCGGCGAAATGCGCATTCAGTTTCACGATGAATTGATACGCGGCGCCCGCATCAAGGTGGTCGGCGTCGGCGGCGGCGGCAGCAACGCCGTCAATCGCATGATCCAGGCGCACATGGAGGGCGTGGAATTCATCGCCGCCAACACTGACATGCAGGCGCTCAAGCTCTCGCAGGCTCCCGTAAAGCTGCAACTGGGCGTGCGTCTGACGGCAGGACTTGGCGCGGGCGCCAATCCCGACATCGGGCGGCGCGCGGCTCTTGAAGATTCCGGAAAGATTATCGAAGCGCTGGAAGGCGCCGACATGGTGTTTGTCACGGCGGGCCTGGGCGGCGGTACAGGGACGGGAGCCGCACCCGTGATCGCCTCGCTGGCCAGCGAGATGGGCATCCTCACCGTGGCCGTCGTCACGCGTCCGTTTGCCTTTGAAGGCAAGCGCCGCCTGCAACAGGCGGAGCGCGGGCTGAAGGAGCTGATCGAGAGCGTCGACACCATGATCGTCATTCCCAACGAAAAGCTGCTGGACGTCGCCAAGGACGCGGGATTCTTCGAGAGCTTCCGCATCGCAGACGACGTACTGCGCCAGGGCGTCCAGGGCATTAGCGACATTATTACGATTCCCGGCATCATCAACCGCGACTTTGCCGACGTCAAGACGACCATGGCAGGGATGGGCCACGCGGTGATGGGTACGGCGATCAGGGCAGGCGACAATCGCGCCATCGAAGCGGCGCAGGCAGCCATGGCGTCGCCGCTGCTGGATGCGGGAGCGATCGATGGAGCGCGTGGCATCCTCATCAATATCACGGGCTCGAGCACGCTCAAGCTCTCCGAAGTCAACGAGGCGTCATCGCTTATCCAGGCGGCCGCGCACGAAGACGCGAACATCATCTTCGGCGCCGTGCTTGACGAGCAGATGGGCGACGAAGTGAAGATTACGGTCATCGCCACCGGCTTTCGCGACCAGATGCCGGAGCGCCGCGCGCGCATGTTGAATGTGGAGGAGGTGCCGGTGGTTTCCGTGCCGGTGATGACCGGCAACTGGATGCGCGAACCGGAGCCCGCTCCGGTTCCGGCAATGCCGCGCTTCATGAGCGAAGAAGAAGACGCGCCGGAAACAGCCGATGAGCCAATCTTCTTTGCGTCGGCGGCGCGCGGCGTCGCGACCACGGTGACCGTTGCGTCGCAACCCGCGATGACTTCGGCAAACCTTGCCAAGGACTTGGGAGTGGATCAGCAGGGTGTTTGTGCCGCGCCAGAGATGCAGGCAAATTCGGGAGACAGGGCGGAGACGAAACCCGCACCAAGAGACTATGCGCCGGAGTTTGTCGAGACTCCCCGCGCGGTGCAGGAGCCTGCTGCTCCATCAGGGCCATCGCTGTTCGCTGATCCAGGGATACCCACCGAGCGCGATTTGGACGTGCCCACGTTTCTGCGCCGCCTGCAGTTCTAATGTGCCGGAAGCTCGGCATCGCAGAATTTCGCGCAAGGGAACGGCGCAAGTTTCAAAACAGGAAGAAAACAAGTATAGTTACCAGTAAAGGCCTCGAAAGTTGTACGAAGAGATACCGAAAATCGAGGGTTATTTTCGAATTCCGGGTTATTGTAGAGGCTGGCAATCGCGGTTATGCCGGCTAAAGCTTCAATCGAGGCAGGCCTCAGATCAGAACCAATGAGGCCTTCATCGCAGATTTTTTTTGCAGCGAATCGCAAGGCCGGATTGGATTGCGCGTTGAATAAGGGCAGGCGGCGCGTCCCTGAACTGGGAGCGCGCAGCACAAAATCAAATAGCTGAAGGGATATTGGCTGGATGAGGCCTTGCGTCAGGGTTATATCTATAATCTTTAGTCTTTCTGGAATGTTCACAGCCGGTGCGGCCGCACTGGATGCCCCGCAGCCCGTCCATCATGCGAAGTCAACACAGCGCCTGTCAAGTTCCCGCCACGCTACGGCGCGCCATTCAGCTTCCCGTTCTTCCACTTCCTCTCGATCCGCTGGTTCCATCGGCCACAGTACGGCGACGCG
>Ga0335074_10011202_pt1 | contig 12533 bp, 7 predicted proteins | sample Lox_Sample_23_FD_206715 | JGI IMG/M metagenome (GOLD analysis project Ga0335074, IMG submission 206715) | Soil microbial communities from Loxahatchee National Wildlife Refuge, Florida, United States - Lox_Sample_2.3 | ecosystem: Environmental > Terrestrial > Soil > Wetlands | place: USA: Florida...
CCTCGAACAGACGCCGGACGATCCCGAGGAACCGATAGGAAAGGAGCCAATTCCTGCGACACCCCTAGCGCTTCTGAAACAGAATGCGATCTCACGCGAAGTGCGGGTGCGAGCGACCGGTATTTCACGAGAGAGGAATGAGCCAGGCCGCCAGCTTTTCAATGAAGAAACTAGCTCTGTCCTGGTGGCTGAAACTGGCGGGGTGATTCGATTGTCGGCCGCGGTGGCTGCCGGGCAGCTGCTGGTTCTCGCCAACTTGGATACCAAGCGCGAAGTGATTGTACAGATTCTGCGAAAGCGCTCCTACAAACCGACCATGTGTTATCTGGAGATTGAGTTTGTCGAGGCTGCACCGCGATTCTGGGGAACGGAGTTTTCAGCGGCGACGGCTTTGCTGCCGAAGAACACTCAGGATGTGGAAACAGCCGCGCTGGTGATCACTGCTGAGGCCACTGCGGACCAACCCTGGATTTTGCCAACTGCACCCGATGCGAGCGAACTGCAAATGTTCAAGCGGGAAATGGAAGACTTGCGCGGGAAACCGGTCTTGACGGAGGCGTCGCACGCGAACGAGGAGGCGAGTGCCCTCGCGCAGCTGAAAGGCGAAGTTTACCCGGCTTCTGCGACCCCTGAGCCGGGCGACCCGTTGAGTACGGAAGCGATTCTCGAAAGCGGGCTGGCTGCCGCGGGTGCGGCTGCGCCAGCCAAACGCGCTGCGGGTCCTGCGCGATGGGAAGCGGCTGAACAAGTGGAGACGCCTCAGCCGGTTAGCGATTTTATCAATTCATTGCCGAAATCGAAGCGATGGCGGATGCCGCGCGGCGGCTTCACCCCCGAATTTAACCGGGCGGTACTTATGCTGGCGATTCTGCTGGTGGTGCTGGGGGTTGGCACGGCTTGGTTCAAGAATTGGCTGCCCTGGAAGTCGGCGGGATCAAAGCCCAAGAATCCTGCAGCATACGACAATTTGAGAGTCGCGAGCGATGTTCCGGTGACCACGGCAGGAATGCCTGCGAAGAGCGCGCCAGTGTCCGATTCGGACGCGACGGCCCCCCCGGATGGAAGTGCGGCGCCTGTGGAAGCACCTTCGTCGGCTGCCCCGGCTAAGCCGTTGGCATCAAAGAAAAAAGAGTCTCGCGCAATGACGGCGGCGAAGGCCTCATCCGCTCGGCCTGCGGCGAAACCTGCAGCGAATTCCGCGAAAGACAGCGCTATCGTCCCGCCAAAATTGATTCATTCGGTGCAAGCGGTGGCTTCGTTGGAAGCCGTGCGGGATTTCGAAAAAGGAGATGTAGTTATCGATGCCGTCGTGGGTACGTCGGGCGAGGTGCATTTCATCAGCGTGATCTCCGGGCCTCCGTCACTGCGCGAGCCCGCGGTGGAAGCCTTGAAGCAATACAGGTACGAGCCAGCAACGCGGAGCGGCCAGCCCGTTCCCGCGCACGTTACGATCACTATTCACTTCCACTTCGAGTCCTAAAGAATCTGAGCGCAGGCGCAATGCGTCCGCAATTGCAGGAAAATGGCCCGGCCGCAGGTTGACACGCAGACCGTCCTTCCGGCGCCTCCACGCTCCGCGAGCGCCCCAATTCTACCCGCTGTACTGGGCTGAACCAACTTTGCCGGTTGAGCCCGCAGCGTTTATCGGGCGCGTGGCAGCAGCACCCAACTTGGGGCTTATAATTCCCATGCCGAGCGGGAGGCTTCTCATGATTTGCCACCAAACAACTCCGCTCAATAAAATGGAAAATGTTTTAACCAAGGCGCGTCTTTCGGATGGATCCGTTAAAGAACTGCGGTTGGCGGTTTCGGTAGACCTACAGTGCGAGCTTTGGCAGATCGAGCTGCTTGATTTTGAAAAAAGTATGGCTTGCTTCAGGGAGAAGGATCTTTACGACGGTCTGCAAGCTCTGCGGGAGTACTTGGAGGCCCGAGGCTACCAATTGCTTTGTGCGGGCGCTCGTCCCGACGTGGTGCCTTCCGGAATGTCCCGAAGTATGGGCGGCGGTCGCCAAGCCTACGTTATTCGCCCGGGGAAACAGCCAACAGAATTGGTTGATATCTTCGACTATGCGGAACCGGCGCTGGTCGGAACCGTACAGCAGCAGCGGGAGTATGTTGAGTCTTGGCGGACGTCGTTGCGGGCCTAGCTACGAACTTTGAGATCGGCACTCGTCCCGTTTTTGCGTTTGTCACGATTTGGGCTGGCTGTTGACGAACCAAGGACCATGACGAACGGAGACTATCTGCGATGTGCAAGCGGGACGTAGGTGTTTGCTGACTGAGCTGCGAGTGCGGTTGGTGGCATCATCGGCTCAGTCCTGGGCGGCGCCGTCGCCAATAAGCGCGGGATAAGAACCTCCCAAAACGCTCCGACGTAACCATACTGTTCGATTGCGTGTTCTTGCTCTGGAGTGAGGTTGTCAAGCTTCCAGTTCATGCTGGGAGGCTAAAGCCTGCGACGCCGCCAGGCAATAGTACGGTGTCCAAAGCGACCACTTCAGTACGCACGGCTTTACCAGCCATCTGGAATTCCGGATCGGCCCCTGCTTGCAAAAAGATCGGCCGGTGCGCGGGGGCAGCCCAGAAACAATAACTCCTTTGAAATTCGCACTTCCAGAAAACACACCCGTAACCTCTCTGGAATGAACACTTCCAAAACACAGGACTTAAAACTCTTTAGAATGAACACTTACGAAAAAAAGGAGTAGGGGGCTCCCCCACAGTCGCAGCGTCGTGTGGCTGACCCCAGTGGGACAGGCTTTCAGCCTGCCACTTCTTAGGAGCTGGCCCAACTCCGCGCCCAAATGATCGCGCCCATGCCGCAGGCGGGCTTAGGGGCAGCCAAAGTTTCCATTGACCGTCTTCTCAGTCTGGATATGATGCAAGCCTTGAACCCGCATCCCAAGGTCCGCGTCTCCGACTAATGCCGCCGCTCCTTCGCACTCTGCGTCTACGCGACCTGTACTTACTCTTCGTCGGCTCGGTCATCGGCTCCGGCATCTTCCTCACTCCCGGACTCATTCTTCGGCAGTTAAACGGCTCGGTAGGCTTCTCGCTCCTCGTCTGGATCGTCGGCGGCATCCTCTCACTGCTCGGTGCCCTCACATACGCCGAACTTGCCGCCACCAACCCCGAAGCTGGCGGGCTCTATTGTTACATCCGGGATGGTTTCGGCCGCATGTCCGCCTTTCTCTACGGCTGGTGCCTGTTCCTGGTCATCGCCAGCGGCTCCGTCGCCGCACTTGCCCGCGCCTTCACCGAGCACCTCGCGGAGATCATCCCTTTATCCGCCCTGGGGAAGACCGTCCTCTCCGTCGCGATGATCGCGGTCGTCACCGCGGTCAACGTTTGGGGCACGCGCAAGAGTTCCGATCTGCAAAACTGGACCACCCTCATCAAGGTGGGTATCATCGTCATTCTCAGCGCCATCCTTCTTTCACTGGGCACGCACTACTCCGACTTGCCCCCCGCATTCGGCACGACCCAGCACAGTTTCGGTCTGCTCTCGAATTTCGGCCTGGCCATGATCGCCGTTCTCTGGGCGTACGAAGGCTGGCAGTTCGGCACTTACAGCGCTGGTGAAGTCGTCGATCCGCAAAAGGCCTTCCCACGCGCTTTCTTGCTCGGCTCGCTCACGCTCGCCGGTCTCTACGTCATCGCTGTCATCGCTTATCTCGTTGCGCTCGGCCCCGCTGGAGCGACCGCTAGCAATACCATCGCTTCCACGTCCGTTGGCATCGTCATGGGACGCAAAGCCGAAATCATCGTGGCTCTTACCATCCTCGTTTCCACTTTCAGCGCCGCCAACAGCGTCCTCCTCACCGCTCCACGCGTCTTTTACGCCATGGCCAACGACAATCTCTTCTTCAAAAAGCTTGCCAACGTCCATCCACGCTTTCAGACGCCCGCCGCTGCCATTGTCGCGTTGGGCCTCTGGTCCTCCGTCCTGGCCTGCGCCGGCAAGTTCGCCGAATTAATCGGCGGCGTCATCTTCATCGGCTGGATTTTCTACGGCCTCGGCGCCGCGGCGATTTTCCCGCTGCGCCGCGCCGCCAAAGGCCTTGCCATCCCATATCGCGTACCGGGCTATCCCTGGACGCCTATGCTTTTTGTCCTGGCCGCCGCAGCCATAGTCGGCAACGCCATCGTCGTCGCCCTGCTCGATCCCTCGCAATTCAAGAATCTCGCCGTCGCCATCATCCTCTTCCTGCTCGGCCTCCCCGGCTATTTTTTCTGGCGCAAACGCAGCTCCCCAGCCTAGTCGCGCAATGCTTTGGCGACTCATCCGCCTCAAATTTTTGAGTGCCGCAGCCAGCATGCGCTTCCACGCGCCGTCGTGCATAATTTCGTGGAAACTTTTCTCATCTTTACGGTGTCCAACCAACCATCCCGGGATTCGCTCGAGGTCAGTTTGCTCGCAGGAAGGCGCCCGATGCTCGAAGCGCGAGGGCTCACGAAGTATTACGGCTCGGTGCTTGCCGTTCAAAGCATCGATTTCTCCCTCGACGCCGGCCAAGTGCTCGGCTATCTCGGGCCCAACGGCTCCGGCAAAAGCACTACCGTAAAAATGCTGATCGGCCTTCTCGAGCCCACGCAGGGTCAGGTGCTATTCCAGGGTAAGAATATCCAGCAGGATTTGGCCGGCTATCGCAAACATCTCGGCTATGTACCTGAGGAAGCCAATCTGTATCCGTATCTGACCGGCTACGAATATCTCGAGTTGGTTGGCACGCTCCGCGGCATCGCGGAAAGGCGCATGAAAGCGAAAATCGATGCGTTCCTCGAGCTGTTTTCTCTCCTTCCGCATCGCCACGTCGCACTCAGCTCTTATTCCAAGGGGATGCGCCAGCGCATTCTTCTCATTTCCGCTCTTATGGATAATCCCGATGTCTTGATCCTCGACGAGCCTCTCTCCGGCCTCGACGTGACCTCCGCGCTGATCTTTAAGAACCTGATCCAATCGCTCAGCGCAAAAGGCAAAGCCATTTTCTATTGCTCTCACATTCTCGAAGTCGTCGAAAAAGTCTGCACGCGTCTGCTCATTCTCAGAATGGGCCACGTGATTGCGAGCGGCGCAACCGAAGAAGTTCGCCAGCGCATCGGGGAAACTTCTCTCGAGCAAATTTTTCTTAACCTGGTTGAGGATCGCGACGTCGCTCAAATCGCTGAGAATATTGTCGATGTGGTGATTTCCCCGTGATCGCCCGCACGAAGGAATTCCTCCGCGCCGTTTGGCAGACGCAATCCCAGCGGCCGTTTTTCACCCTCCTGCGCGTCTTCATGGGCCGCGTTTTTCATGGAGGAGGAGATTCCGGCGCTTCAGAAATGGACGTCGGGCTCGGCGTCATCCTCATTCTTCTCGCGATGCCTGGCACGCTGATCTCTCTTCTCTTGTTTGAAAAATACGGCTCGCTTATGCGCTGGATGCGCGGCGAAGGCGGCTTCGATCCTTTCACGGCAACGATTCCCGACGAATATTTCTTCATTGTTCTGAGCATGGTCGTCACGGCCGCCGCGGCAGTCTGGCGCTGGGACGCGCTTTTTCTCGATCGACGCGACTACTCCAACATCGTTCCTCTGCCTGTTTCCCTCCGTCGAATTTTCCTTGGAAATTTCGCGGCCATTCTGCTTCTTGCCGCTCTTCTCACTCTCGACGCGAACGCCTCCAGCTTCATCCTTTTCCCAGTCGCCGTCGTCGGCTCGCAAGGCTCTCTTGCCGTGTTCCTGCGGTTCGCGGCGGGGCACGCCGTTACTGTTGTCCTCGCCAGCGCTTTCAGTTTTTTCGCTATATTCGCCGTGATCGGGCTGCTCATGGCGCTTCTCCCTTACGCGCTTTTTCGCCGGAGCTCAATGTATCTGCGATTCGTAATCGCGCTTTTCCTGCTAGCTCTTCTCTCGACCAGCTTCGCGGTCCCTTCGTTCCTTTCTCAAGCCGCGCGCGCCGGCGGATCCGCCGTCAATTTGGTGCCCCCTGTCTGGTTCCTCGGTATTTGCCAAACTCTCTGGGGCAACGGCGCAAATCCATTTTTCGCAGACATGACACGCGCTGCACTCTTGGCTTTTGCAATCGCTCTCATTGTGGCCATCCTCTCCTACGCGCTCGCTTTTCGGCGATCCTTCGTCCGCATCCCGGAAACGGCTGAAGTCCGCCCGCTGCCGCGTTCGCAATTTCACGTTCTTCCCGTCCATCTCTTTGACCTCACTATTCTTCGTGACCCTCCACAACGTGCATGCTTTCACTTTATTGCGCGAACGCTCCTTCGCAGCGAAGGCCACCTCCAAATCGCGGCAGCCTTCGTCGCCATGGGCCTTGTAGTGAGCGCACAATCACTCGTTTCCGCTTTCCACCTCAACACCGCAACCATGCTGCGTATTCCCTCTGAGGATCTGCTCTCCATCCCTTTTATCTTAGGTTTCTGCATAATCGTCGGAATCCGCATCGCCTTCGAGATTCCCTCCGGTCTGCGCGCGAATTGGGTCTTCGCCCTCTGGATCAACCCAAACACCTTGCAAATTCGGTCCCTGGCTCGCAAGGTGCTTCTCACCTTCTCGTTGGGCCCGCTGGTTCCCATCTGCTTCGTATCGGCCTTTCTTCTTTGGGGCTTCGGCACCGCACTTCTGCATACCGCGATTCTGGCCGCATGCTCGATCGCTCTCATCGAACTGCTTCTCCTTCACTTTCGAAAAATCCCCTTCACCTGCTCGTATCCGCCGTTCCAAAGCCATTCGGCTCTGGTTGTCGTGGCATATCTTTTCGGCTTCTTGATTTTCACCACTTACATTCCCGAGCTTGAATCTTGGTCTCTTGCGGATCCCTGGCGCGTGTGTTTTTTTGCGCCGCTTGTTGTCATCCCGCTTGCTGGCGTGCATTTTTATCGGAAGCAAATGCTCGACATGGACAAGCAACTCATCTTTGAAGAAAGCTCCGCCTCCGGCTTCTGATAGTTCCTGCCGTTCACGCCCGGCGCCGGCAAGGAGGCCACAACCGCACATTTCAGGCTGCTGATACACTACAGCTCGAAATGAGTTTGACCTTTTGCAATGTCGCGCTTGCCGTGCCTCTGCGCACGACGTTTACCTATGTCGTTCCGGAGGCGTTGAGGTGCACGGTGCAACCGGGCATGCGCGTGCTTGTTCCGTTTCGTAAGAAGTCGATGGTTGGCGTCGTGGTGGAATTGGCCGAGGAGCCACCGGCTAAGGCGAAGCTGCGCGAAATCACGAAAGTGATGGAGTTTGCGCCCGCGCTAACGCCCAAGTTGATCGAACTCGCACAGTGGATCGCGACCTATTACCTCGCGCCCATTGGAGAAGTGTTTCGCGCAATGTTGCCGCCGGTTACGGAGCTGAATGTGCGGCGCGAGTTCATTTTAACGGCGGAGGGACGTGGGGCGGCGGAGAGCCTTGGCGGCGGTGAACTTTCTCACGGTTTGACGGCGGCGGAAGCGGCATTTCTCGAAAAAGTCAACGCAAGGAAAAAGCCTGTTCTCTTCAGCTTGGCGGCGAAAATGAGCGTTTCGAGCGCTGCGGTCCAAAAGCTGCAGCAGCGCGGCTTGATCGAGATTCGAGAAACTTTGCAGGACACAGAGAGAAAATCGCATACGGTCGTTGCGTGGAAGGGATTTGCAAACAAAACAGATACTCGGCGCAGGTTGAAAGAAAAGGAGGAGAGAGTTCGCGAGCTGCTGGAAACGGAACGTGGACCGCTGCCGATTCCGCAACTTCTGAAGCTCACACAGGTTTCGCGCAGTTTGATCGAGCGCATGCTTGCCGATGGATTGCTGGAAAACTGGGAAGAACCGGTTGATCCCGCGGAAGATCCGTTTGACACGGGATATATGACGCCGTCTCATGCACTGAACGAAGAACAAGAAAGCGCGATGAAAGCCATTCGGGCGCGGTTCGAACTGGGCGAATTCGGTGTGCAATTGCTTCACGGCGTGACGGGAAGCGGGAAAACCGAAGTGTATCTGCGTTGCGTCCAGGAGACGCTTGCGCGCGGCAAGACGGCGATTGTTCTCGTGCCGGAGATTGCGCTGACCCTTTGGATCGGCCGACAATGCCGTTCGTGGTTTGGCGCGAAGTACGAAGGCGTCGCCGTGCTGCATTCGGCTCTGAGCGACATCGAGCGCGCGCGCGAATGGTGGCGCGTTCGGAACGGCCAAGCGCGCGTCGTAGTCGGCACGCGCTCCGCGGTTTTTGCGCCGCTGCAGAATCTCGGGCTGATCATCGTCGATGAAGAGCAGGAAAACAGTTACAAGCAGGAGGAGACGCCGCGCTACAACGGGCGCGACGTAGCCATCGTCCGCGCCAAGAGCGAGGGCGCGCTCGCGCTGTTAGGTTCGGCGACTCCTTCTTTAGAAACCTATCACCACGCGCTCAATGGAAAATACGAATTGCTGACGATGTCGTCGCGGGTCGAGAACCGTTCGCTCGCGAGAGTGGAAATCATCGATATGCGCGTGGATTTTCAACAAACGCAGAAAGCCAGCCCGATTTCCACCGTGCTTCACGCGGGAATCCAGGAATGCCTCGAAAATAAAACGCAGGCGCTCGTGCTTATCAACCGGCGAGGCTATTCGTGGTCGGTCTTGTGCCGCAGTTGCGGTGCGAGCGTGCAGTGCGTGAACTGCAGCATCTCGATGACGTATCACAAGAGCCGCAACCGGCTGGAATGCCATTATTGCGGGTCGATTCAGCCTGTGCCCAAGCAATGCCCGAAATGCCAGTCGCAATACGTCTATTTTTTCGGAGAAGGGTCGGAACACCTTGAAGAACGATTGCGCAAGGAATTTCCGGGGGCACGCATCGCGCGGCTCGATCGCGACACAGCGCGGACGAAGCGGCAATATCAAGAAACTCTGGGGGCTTTTGCCGGCGGCGCGCTGGACATCTTGGTGGGCACACAGATGCTCGCGAAGGGGCACGATTTTCAGCGCGTCACACTGGTTGGCGTTATCTCTGCGGATTCTTCGCTGAGCCTGCCTGATTTTCGAGCCGCCGAACGCACCTTTCAGTTATTGACGCAGGTTGCGGGACGCGCCGGCCGCGGGGAACTACCGGGGCGCGTGCTGATCCAAACTTATTATCCCGAGCATTATGCGATTCAGGACGCTGTGAAACAGGATTACGCTTCGTTTTTCGAGCGAGAAATGCACTTCCGTAGAATGATGGCGTATCCACCGCTGACGTCGCTGGCGAACGTGATTGTGCGGGACGTGAGTCTCGAAAAGGCGATTCGCTTCTCGCGGAAGCTCTCTGAGTACTTTTCGCCGCACGACGGACATCTCGTGCGCATCCTCGGGCCGGCGACAGCGCCTCTGGCGCGCTTGAAAAAAGAGCACCGCTTTCAATTTTTGCTGAAGTCGCCGAAACGGTCGGTCCTGACAAAGCTTTTGAGCGGGGCCATGACATATTGCGACGAGCAGGAAATACCGCAGACCGCCGTGCTGGTCGATGTGGACCCGCTCAGCTTGTTTTGATCCTCGTGGAGTGCGGCAGGCGTGCTGCCGTCTTTGTGGCCGCCACAAATTACCGGTCAACTAGGGTTGCTGACGACTAATTAGAAAAATGCCGGTAAAGATCGCGGCAATTCCCAGCCACTGCCACCGCGAAATGCGTTCGCGCAAGAAGATTGCAGCCAGCGCAACTGTGACCGCTCCGTACAACGAAGTGAGTACGGTGACCACGGAAACTTGTTCGAGCTGCATTCCGTAGTTGCTCATCACGAAAGCGCCCGTATCCAGTGCGCCCATGCCAACGAGCCAGATGGGAAGTGGACCCGAGCGACGAAGCGCAACCGGGTGGCGCAGGAAGAAAATTGCCAAAGCCGTCAGAATCGAGGAGGTCAGACGAATCATCCACACCGTAGCTCCATAGCCCACGGCAGGAATGATGCGCGTGCCAAGCAGCCAAAACAAAAAGCCAAAACCCGTCGCGGCAAGAAGCGCCCAACCAATTCCGCTTTTCACAGCCGCGGGGAGAGCAGGCACGACGGAGCCTTCCTCACACGACTTTTTGGTTGAAGACTCGGCTGGAGTTTTTTCGCCGCCAGCGACGAGGGCAACGCCCGCAACGATCAGCGCGCTTCCTGTAATACGCGCCGCGGTCAGATGCTCGCCGGTAAACAAAGACAGAGCAAGAGTGAGCGCGGGATAGCTTGCGGAGAGCGGCGCAACGACCGCCAGCTTGCCGACTTCGAAAGAACGGTAGAGCGCGAGAGTCGCGATTCCGTTGAGCAAACCGGCCAGAGCGCCCCACGCCCAGGGATGCCAGCCGGAGCCATCGAATAAATGGCCCCATCCGCCGATCCAAGGCAAGAAGAGACTGAGCAGAACAAAACCCGCCAACTGCATATAAAAAGTGGTTCTGAGAGCGCCAATTTTATGCGCGGCGAAACGGGCGATGAAATCGGAAGTTCCCCAGGAGAGAGCCGTGAGGAGGCCGAGCAAAATACCCATGAGGAATTAGGAAAACTTGCCCGCTTCGGCGGACTTGCTCTTTTTCGCTTCAAGGCCGAGAAGGGCCATAACTTTTTGCAAGTCTTTCCAGACTTCGGCTTTTGCGCTGGGGTTGCGCAGCAAGTAGGCGGGATGATAGGTGGCCATCAATTTTCTGCCGCGAAATTCGAGCCACTGACCGCGGAAGTTGGAAATGCCGCGATTCGTTTCTAGAAGAGTTTGCGCGGCGCAGGCGCCAAGGCAGACGATTGCTTTTGGCGCGATGGCATCGAGCTGACGCAGCAAGAACGGCGAGCAGGTGGTGATCTCGTCTTTTTCCGGAAGGCGATTTTCCGGGGGGCGGCATTTCACGACGTTGCAAATGTAAACGTCTTTGCGCTGCAAGCCCATGGCTCCGATCATTTGGGTCAGGAGTTTTCCGGCGCGGCCGACGAACGGAAGCCCCTGCATGTCTTCATCGTGGCCCGGACCTTCCCCGACGAAAACTAATTCGGCTTTGGGATTGCCGTCGCCAAAGACGATGTTGTTCCGCGTTTTGTGAAGTTTGCAGCGGGTGCATTCGCCGAGATCAGTCCGGATTTTCAGGAGGGTGTCGCCAGGGACTTTGTCGAACGACTCGAAGAGCGATGGCCCCGCCGAGACTGGCAACGCATCAAGCTTTGCCACCGCCGGCGATGGGGCGAATCGCGGTGGCGCGGCGGGTCGCGCGGATTGCGCGGCGTTGGGCAGTTCCGGTTTTCGAGTGGTTTTTGGCAAAGCCGCGTCCTCGTAATAAATTTTTTGGCGAGTTGGAGTTGAGACCGATTCGACGGACGGCGCTGCGACGATTTGAGACTGCGGAGCGCCGCGATTTTTGTAGAAAAGGCGAATGCCAAGATCGTCGTAGAAGCTGAGTCTCTCGGAGATTTTTATCAGAAGGGACTCAGGAAATCGTTCGGGCATGCTCCGAATGATACAGGAGCGGCGCAAAGGGTCATACAGGAGAATGGCGGGCCTTGTGGATATTTTTGAGGCGCAACACTTCGTCGAGGATGCGCTGGGCGACGTCGGATTTTGTGAGTTTGGGCAGAGCCAGGTCGCGGCCATCGCGCGAAAACAAGGTGGCGACGTTGGTGTCGTGATCGAAGCCAGCGCCTTCGGCGGTGACGTCGTTGGCGACGATTAAATCCGCGTTCTTAGCGGCAAGCTTTTTGCGGGCGTTTTCGGCGACGTGGTCCGTTTCCGCCGCGAAACCGACGACGATGGCTTGGCCTTTGCGGCTGGACATGCTGGCAAGAATGTCCGGCGTCGGCTCGAGCTGCAAGGAAAGCATCTCCTTATTGCGCTTGATTTTTTCTCTGGCTGTCTCAACAGGGCGATAGTCAGCAACTGCCGCCGCGAAAATTGCGATCGAACATTCGGGAAATTTCTGTGTTACGACATGGAGCATCTGGTCCGCGGTCCGGACGCTGATGCGCTCGACGCCAGGGGGCGTTTCCAGAGTTACGGGGCCGCTGATAAGAGTGACTCTGGCTCCGCGGCGAGCGGCGGCTTCGGCAACAGCGTAGCCCATTTTGCCGGAGGAGCGGTTCGTCAAATAGCGCACGGGATCGAGGTCTTCGCAGGTGGGGCCGGCAGTGATCAAAATTGTTTCGCCTTGCAAATCTCTTTGGGCGTGGAGAGTTTCGCGGACGGCTGCGATGATTTCCTGCTGGCCCGCGAGGCGGCCCGCGCCAGTCATACCGCAGGCGAGATAGCCTTCATCGGGACTGACGATCTCGACGCCGCGGGCGCGAAGCAATTCGACATTTTCCTGCGTGGCGGCGTGGTTCCACATGTTGACGTTCATCGCGGGAGCGACGATCACGGGCGCGGTCGTGGCCAAATAAAGCGTGGTGAGAAAATCATCGGCGATGCCGCGCGCGAATTTTGCGAGAATGCCGGCGGTGGCAGGGGCGACGAGGAGAAGATCGGTGCGCTGAGCGACGGCGATGTGCTCAATGGCACTTTCGACGTTGGCATCGCCGGCGGGGGCTTTTTCAAAAAGATCGGTGATGACTTTTTGGCCGCTGAGCGCGGCGAACGTGAGGGGGG
>Ga0335074_10011203_pt1 | contig 12532 bp, 11 predicted proteins | sample Lox_Sample_23_FD_206715 | JGI IMG/M metagenome (GOLD analysis project Ga0335074, IMG submission 206715) | Soil microbial communities from Loxahatchee National Wildlife Refuge, Florida, United States - Lox_Sample_2.3 | ecosystem: Environmental > Terrestrial > Soil > Wetlands | place: USA...
TGCGCTCGCAGCGCCGCCTTGCGCTCCCCGTAGCCGCGGATCCGATCGTCATCGCTCACCGCGAGGACCAGCTCGGTGATCCGCGAGCCGAAGCGGTCGCGCAGCTCCTTCGCATCGACATCGGCCTTCTCGAGCACGTCGTGCAGAGCGCCGGCCGCGATCAGGTGGTCAGGCGCGCCGGCGTAGTACAGCAACGACGCGACCTCGAGCGGATGCAGCACGAAGGCTGTCCCGTCCGAGCGGCATTGGCCGCCGTGCGCCCGCTCGGCGTACTCGACCGCCGTCCTGGTCTGTGGGAGCCCACTCGCGAACGTCGGCATGCGGCGACGACCGGTCACGATCGTCGAGTGTACGTAACCTCGCAAACTGGAACATAAAGCGTGTTCGTTGCTCTTGACACGAACGACCGCGTTCAGGTACTGGCGTGAGGCCGCCGAGGGCGTCCGGCCTGCTGGTAGGGGTCATCTTGACCGGACGCCCGCTCTCGGCTGGTCATGTAGTTCGGTGCAGGTCTTCCGGTCGGTTCATGCGGCGGCGAGCTGTGTGTAGAGATTCGTGAGGTCCTGTGAGAGCTGCGATTTGACGGTGCGGGTCAGTTCGTCGGCGAGGATCTCGTAGCGGCCGGTGAGGATCGCGTCGGCCGCTTGGCGGGCGATCTCACGCGGATCGGCTTTGGGGACGTCGAGGTGGGCAGTCATGTCGGTGTCCATATAGCCGACGTGCAGGGCGGTCACGGTCGTGCCTTGCTCGCGTAGTTGCAGGCGCATCGAGTTCGTCGCTGACCACGCGGCGGCTTTGGAGATCCCGTAGCCGGTTCCGAACGCGAGCCAGGAGAGGACCGACAGCACGTTCACGAGCGAGCTGGAGGGGTGGCGGGCGAGGATCGGCGCGAATGCCCGGGCAACGCGGATCGGCCCGAACAGATTGGTCTCGAGCTCAGATTGGATGTCGGCGAGCGGTGCGGTCAGCACGGGCGTGGAGAGTGTGATGCCGGCATTGTTGACCACGATCGACACGTCGGAAGCGTCGTGGGCGGCGGCGGCGACCGAGTCATCGTCGGTGACGTCGAGCACGAGTGCGACGATCCGCTCGTCCGATGCCGTGTGCGGTGTGCGCGCGGTCGCGTACACCTTTGCCGCCCCTCGGTCGAGGAGTTCATCTACCATCGCGCGGCCGAAGCCGCGGTTGCCGCCGGTGACGAGCGCCGCGGCTCCCTCGATCGGTGTTCCGGCTGATGTGGTGCTGGACATGATCTGGCCTTTCGATCGTTGTGGTGGGTCAGGGTCGGGTGATCGCAAGGGTGGTTGTCGCGTGGCCGACGAGTTGGCCGCGCTCGTGGCGGGCGTGCGCTTCGGCGAACGCGACGCGACCGCCGAGCCGCAGGACGCTGCCGTGGACCTCGATCCGGTCGCCGGCGTGGAGCGGCGCGAGGAAGCTGACTTTCAGCTCGATCGAGGAGAACCCCGCGCCGGCGGGGAGCAGGCTGTGGACCGCGCATCCGGCGGCGGTGTCGAGCAGCGTGCAGAGGAGACCGCCGTGGACGATTCCCATCGGGTTGTAGGTCGACTCGTCGGGGGCGCAGGCGAACAATGCCTCGCCGTCGCCGACTGCCAGCAGCTGGGCTCCCACGAGGGCGACCATCGGCGGCGGCGGAAGCTCGCCGGCGATGATCGCTTCCAGGAACTCGCGTCCGGACCGCCCGGCGGCGCCGGCGCGCAGCTCGGCGGGGTCCTCCCAGGACACGAGTTTGCTGCGGTGGGCCGGTGTGGGGCGGGTCTGGAGCTTGGTAGCGGTCATCGCGAGCGCTCCAGCTCGATCGTGTTGATGATGTCGATCGTGTTCGGCTTGATCGTCGAGATCGCGACTGGGTCGAACTCGCCGGGGAATGAGTCGCGGGGTCGCACGCGCTTCTCGATCACGTGGCTGTTCGGTCGGGTGCGCCAGGCTTCGAGCGCGACCACGAGCGCGATCGCGGCGACGGCGCTGCCGAAGATCTCGAAGGTCGACGGCAGGGAGATGTGGGTGACGAGCACCCCGGCGAGGACGGCGGGCACCGACAGCGACGCGTAGGCGGCGACGTAGAAGGCGGCCATGACCGCGGCGCGGTGCTCGGGCGGGATCGCCACCACCAGCGCGCGTAGACCGCCGAGGAACGCGGCGCCGAAGCCGGCGCCACCGACGATCGATCCAGCAAGGTAGATGGCGCTTGAGTGGGTCGCAGCCGCGATGACGATCATCACCATTCCCGCGGCCAGCGCGATCGACCCGGTGCTCGCGGCGACCCAGGGGACGGTCCGTGCGGTCACGAGCTGGGCGAGGGTCGCCGAGCCGGCGAGCGCCACGATCCCGATCCCGGAGACGATCACGTTGGTCGAGTGGAACAGGTGCAGAGCGAGCTCGGGGCCGAGCGAGAAGAACAGCGCCCCGATCGACCAGGACGAGAGCACCGCCAAACCGGCGAGCACAAACTGTCGGCGGACCACTGAAGGGACCTTCGGAAGCTGGACGGTGAGCCGGAGGCCGGAGCGCTCGAGTACCGGTTCGGGCATCCAATAGACGCCGGCGAACGCGGTCGCGGCCAGGACCAGCAACAGGGCGTAGGGCACAACTCGCGGTTCCCACCCGATCCGAACGAGCGACGAGGAGACAAGGATGCCGAGGCCGATCCCGGCGGTGGCCGCCACAGCGTTGGTCAGCCCGACACCCGTCGGATCGCGGCGCGGATGCAGATCCAGCAGCGCCGCACTGGCAGCGCTAAGCGCCGCCCCGGTGGAAACACCCTGAATCCCGCGCGCCACGAACAGCCAGGCCGCGGAGTCGGCGACCATGAACAGCACCGTTGCCGCCATCAGCCCGCCGAGCGCGACGAGCAGCACCGGGCGACGACCGACGTCGTCGGAGACGGCCCCGACGAGCAGCAGGCTGGCCAGCACCCCGAAGGCGTAGGTCGCGTAGATCAGGGTCAGCGTCAGTGGCGAGAAGTGCCACAGCACGCTGTAGGCGTGATACAGCGGCGACGGGGTGATCGAGGCGAACAGGCCCAGGCCGATCACGCCGGCGGCGAGCGCGTACGCGGCCCGGTCCGGCAGCGTTCCTCGCCGCTCGACCGGTGGCGGGACCAAGCGAGGCGGTTGGCGGGATCTGACGTCGGTCGGCGCCTTCAGGGCGGACATCGCGTTACCTCCGAGTAAGTTGCATCACAAAACTACCTGCAGGACGGTAGCACGATCAGTTTCGTGACGCAACTAACTAGTGCTACGATCACTCCATGCTGCGAAACGACTACGAGGGCCAGGACTGCTCGATCGCCCGGGCGCTGGAGATCGTCGGCGAGCGCTGGACGCTGCTGATCATCCGCGACGCGTTCCTCGGGCTGCGCCGCTTCGACCAGTTCCAGGAGAGCCTCGGGATCGCCCGCAACATCCTCACCGACCGGTTGGGCCGGCTCGTCGAGGAGGGCATCCTCGATCGCACCCGCTACAGCGAGCGCCCCGAGCGCTACGAGTACCGGCTCACCCCCAAGGGCCGGGACCTCGCGGTCACGCTCGCCGGCCTGCGGCAATGGGGCGACAAGTACCTGAGCGAGAAGCCACCCCGGATCACCCGCCGACGGTCCGACAAGCGGCCCGTCATCGCCGCGTTCGTGCCACAGGGCACCAAAGTCATACGCCCTGATGAGCTCGAATCAGTTCTCGCGCCGGGACTGAAGGCACGCTGAGAGCAATCCGCGCATGGCTCCTATGTCAAGCAGATGGTGATGGGGACGCTGTTGGGGTCGCGCAGGAGGTGGTAGACACGGCGGACGAGGTGGCGTTTGAGGCTGCGGATCGCTTCTCGGGTGCTCTTCCCGTTGCGGCGTTGTTTGGCGAGGTAAGCCGCGGTCCGGGGGTCGTGGAGGAGCTTGGTGAGCGCGAGCATGTGGAACGCGTGGTTGAGTTGACGGTTCCCGCCCGGATCGAGGCGGTGACGGTCTGTCCGTCCGGATGAGACCGGGATCGGCGCGCACCCGGAGATCCGCGCGAGTTGCGCATCGCTGGTGAACCGGTCGATGCCGGCGATCTCACCGATCAGCTTCGCCGCGATCAGTACGCCCAGGCCCTTCTCCGCAAGCAGCTGCGGCGCGGCCTGTTTGACGAGGCCGGTGAGCTGCTCGTGGAGCTTGGTGATCGTCCGGGTCAGCTCCCGTACGCGAGCGATCATGTCCCGCGCGATCTGCACCTGGACGGTGACCGTCACTCGTGACAGACGCTGGGCGATCTTGGTCTGCCAGCCCGGTTGGATCAGCACGCGTTTGGGGATCTCCCACTCGGGCCAGAGGTCGTGCAGCTGCCAGCGCAGCTCATTGATCAGCCGCGTCCTCGTGTCCACGAGCCGCTCGCGATGCAACGCGAGCAGCCGGATCTCGAGCTCCACGCCCGCAAGCCTGGCCGTCGGCAGCGTCTCGACGCCTTCTCTGAGCGCGGCGCGGGCGATCGCGAGCGCGTCGATCGGATCGGACTTCCCGCGCTCCCGGACCCCCTGGCGAGCGTCAGCCATCAACCTCGGCGGGAGCCTGACGACCGTCTCGCCGCGATCGATCAAGAACCGCTCCAACCCGCCGGATACGTGCCGGACGTCCTCGATCACCCAGACCCGCTCGCCGTCGAGCTTGCGACCCCACTCCAGCAGCTGACCGAACCCCTCACGGCGCGCGGCGACCGTCCGCTGCGCGACCTGCACCCCGAGCGGGTCAACAGCGACCCCCGAATGCGTGTGCTTGTGCGGATCGATCCCGATCGTCACCATCCCAACCGTCCCTTCGTCGAATGACCCCGATGAAGCGGACTCCCGGCGGACACTATTCAGTTGGGGCTCTGCCAAGCTCCTATCAAGTCACGCCAGGACGTCCTTGACGGCAACGGGCGACACCATGCGCGAAGGTCAGCCACACGGCGACCAAACGAGGGAGAGTCAGCCCGAAGCCGTCAGGGACAATCCACCACGCGCGCCAACAGCGCAACGCCTATCCAGCTTCTCACTGAATACCAGGGCCGGCTGCGGCCGACTCTGAGATGCACGCCGCAGAGCCGAAGCAGGGCCGGGTAGCTCGGCGTTTCGCCACCCCGCCCGCCTGGATGCCGGCCTCGTGCGGCGAGCAGGGATCACGGCCCGATTTGTAAGAACGTGAGTACTCGGACCGATCCTCAACCCTGCTCGCTGGACCAGCGCTCGCTACCGGTCCTGGATGAAAGCGGCCACGTCGCTTGGCCCTGTAGGGGTTGCTTCCAACCATCGCGACGCGCTCTACCAGGCGATCGTTAGCAGGCCGCAGTTCGGCCAGCTCACACGCAACTGGCGAATACGGAGTGCGCGACCGCGCGCGGGTCAAGACTCGCTTTCGTTCTCACGGGCACATCAGGCTCACGACGTCGTGGCTCGTTGTGTCCGGAACCGGCGGCGCGGTCACTCGGGGGCCCCGGGGTCGCTGCTGCGGTGCTCGCAACATTCTCTCCCCCCACGACTAAGCCCCGGCACGTCGAGGCCGGACGTGAAGCGAACGGCGGCTGCTTGCGTGCTTTCCGCGACACGAGATGGCACACCGCGTCCAGCCAGCTAACCTGCGCAGCGCGTCTCAGACAGATGGCGGAATTCGAGACTCACGCTCTGCCGCATCCAGCAAGCTGTGATCTCCGAACGCGTGTGAGCGGGTATTGAGCGGGCTGTTCGTGGCGGTAGCTGGCCAGTTCTGCGAGCGTGAGCGCGCCGGTTATGGCGTTGCGCCGCTGTAGTTCTTTCCAGTAGGTGGGGTCGAGGTAGATAGCCGGGTTCCACCACGACGCGGTGAGCGCGTTGGGTTGGCCCATGTAAAGGCCTGCGTCAATCAGGGTTCTGAGCGGTGGCCCACACGCGCTGTTGGTCGCGTCGGTCGCCTTCGGCCGCTTTTTCCCAGGTGGTTTGGCGGGCTTGGCGACCTTACCGAGCAGATCCGCCGAGTCGAGCGCCCCGAGCCAGGTGCCGGCGGTCGGGATGACGGTGTCGCGAGCGTAAGCGGACAGGGAGGTGGCCAGGCCGCCGGGGTCTCCGGTTACAAACGTAAGATCCGCGATCGTGTAGGTGCTCTCGCCGGTCTTCTGCTCGACGATCGAGGCGATGTTCCCGGGGGTGGCGTGCGTAAGGTGTTCGCCGCCGTAGCACAGCAGCGCCCGGTGGCCCTTCGCGAGCACGTGTTTCTCGATCACCGATGCCGCATGCGTGTCGCGCTGGCCGAGGAAGGAGGACCATTGACTAGGGGTTGTGATCTTTGACCAATCGATGGGTGGGTCGCCGGCCAGCACGCGGATCTGCTGGCCGGGTGCCAGTGTCCAGTTGGCGGCTCGCACGGTCCGTAAGAATTGCTCGTAGACCGGCTGGTCCCAGGTCTGGTCGGGTGATTGTGTGGTGTTGCGCCAGACTGGGCGCAGGTGCTCGTTGTCGATCGGCTCGCCGGCGATGAACCGGTCGATCGTCGGTTGGTAGAGGGCGTTGGCGAACTCGATCACGATGTCGTCGACGACGGCGGGCACCCGCGGATCGCTCAGCAGCAGGCCGAGCGCGTCGTGGTGGTTCTGCAGGCCATGCGCCTCGCCGAGGCCGACGAGGCGGTGTGTCTGGAACGCCTCGAGCACGGCGTCAATCAGGTCAAGTCCTGCCGGTGCCGTGCTCGCGGCTTTGGCGCGCGGCACGGTTCCCGGAGCCGTGAGCAGGGCGAGCGAAGCCGCTCCCAGCCCGGAGCCAGAGGCTCGTATGAAGCTGCGTCGGCTGATTCCTGACATGTCGTGGGCGCTCATCGTGGTGATCCTCCCGGGACCGTTTCGGGTTGGTGCGATATCGCCCGCATTGAGGTCGGGCAGGTGGTTACGGCACGCGAACACTGCCTTAGGACCCGCTCGAGCCCGACGAGCCTCCGTAGACCATCGCTCGACAGGCGTCGCTGGCTGCCCTGAACGCAGGCGCGTTTGGGTTGCCGACCGGAGTGGCGGCACCCTGCCGCAAGCCGGGATCGGGGTAGTTGATCCCGTGGGAGCGCATGCAGCTGGCGTACCTAAGTCCGTACTGCAAGGTCGCCGATGAATCGCTCCCGGCGCTGCTGGTCTGTGGAAGATCCGTCTGGCATGCTTGGAGCGCCTGCGGAGTTTGCGGGTTGCTCTTTACGTCCGCCGGGATGTCGAACACAAGTTGGCCGCCGATGACCTTGAGGGCCGAGTCGCGGAGGTTCGGGACCCCGTGTGCTCGCACGCAGGTGTCGAACAGGACCCCTGTCTGCCGTTCGGCTGAGGACTGCGCAGAGTGGATCTCATTGAGCACGTTCGTGGAAGCGCCCGGTGAGGATGGGCCCTCTCCGCCGCAGGCGGACACCGACAGAGCGACCGCCACCAGCAGCGCCGCCAGGCGCCCGACCGGCACCCATCGTCGAATGGTTCGTCTGCCCTCCTTGGGTCGGGGTCCGGTCATCGTCGCCATCTCGCTCTCTTCGTGGTCGACCTGTGTGTGACGGGTTCTACGACAACGCCGGTAACAAGCCGCTGTCGCTGTTGTCCGTTTGTTACCGCCGATCAGCCATTCTTGGGGCAAGCTCCCAGCTTCCCGGGGGTTGCCGCCGACCACCGATGACCGGGCCGCGCCCTGACCAGCATGTATTCCAGGAGGTGCCCTGCAGTGAGAGTGCTGCTAGTCGAGGACCACGCGAAGCTCGCGAACACAGTCGCGGCTGGGCTGCGACGTGAAGGTATGGCCGTCGATATCGCCTTCGACGGAAACGACGCGCTCGTGCACCTCGCGGCAACGAGCTACGACGTGGTCGTGCTGGACCGGGATCTGCCGGGCGTACACGGCGACCAGGTCTGCCAGACCCTGGTCGCCGACGGCTCCCCGAGCCGGGTGTTGATGCTGACCGCGTCCCGGACCGTCGCCGACCGCGTCGAGGGGCTGGGCCTGGGCGCTGATGACTACCTCGCCAAGCCGTTCGCGTTCGCCGAGCTGGTCGCCCGGATCCGTGCGCTTGCCCGGCGCCCTACTTCGGCGCTGACGCCGACCCTCGTACACGGCGATCTGGCGCTCGACACCGCCCGTCGGGTCGCCACTCGGGCGGGACGCCCGCTGGCGCTTAACCCCAAGGAGCTCGGTGTGCTCGAACACTTGCTGGGCGCACAAGGACGTGTCCTGAGCAGCGAGGAGCTGCTGCGCGCGGTGTGGGACGAGATGACCAACCCATTTACCAAGACGGTCACGATGACGATCAGCCGCTTGCGCGCCAAGCTCGGCGACCCCCCGATCATCGAGACGGTATCGGGCGGCTACCGGATCTGATCCCGATGAGCCTTGCCGAGCGCCTGACAATGAACCGCTCAAGCCTGCGGCTACCACGGCGCACGGTGCGTCTGCGCCTCGCCCTTCTCTACAGCGCCCTATTCCTGGCCGCCGGGGTTGGCCTGCTCACGGTTACGTACCTGTTGGTACGTTCGGACGGGATCGCCGAGGTGGACAAGACCGTGCTCCCCTTACCCAGCGTGCCAGCGCCCGGCGGCAAATCTCCCGCCAAGCCGTTACCGAGCGCGCTGCTGCGAGAGCTAAGACAGCGCAAAGCTCAGGCACTGGCGACCCACGCAGCCGATGTGCATGAGCTGCTCACCACGTCGGGGATAGCGCTCGCGATCATGGCCGCATTGGCCGTCGTCCTTGGCTGGCTCGTTGCCGGTCGCGTGCTGCGACCGCTGCGCACGATCACGACGACCACCCAACAGATCAGCGAGCGCAACCTGCATGAACGGCTCGCTCCGTCAGGCCCGGCCGATGAGATCAAAGACCTGGCCGACACAATCAACGGCCTGCTTCACCGACTCGAGGCCGCGTTCGACGCCCAGCGCCAGTTTGTCGCCAACGCCTCCCACGAGCTGCAGACGCCGCTAACCCTCAACCGGGCGCTGCTCGACGTGACCCTCGCCAACCCCCACGCCACGCTCACGGACCTGCGCACCATGGGTCAAGAGCTGATCGCCTCCGGCGAGCAACAGCAACAACTGATCGACGCGCTCCTCACGCTCGCGACCAGCGCTCGCGGAGTCGAACAGCACGAGCCCTTCGACCTCGCCGACATCACCACCGATGTGCTCCGCAGTCTCCACCCGGAGATCGACCAACTCGAACTCGACGTGCAAAGCACCATCACCCCTGCACCCACCGTCGGCGACCCACATCTCGCCCGACGCCTCGTCACCAACCTCGTTGAAAACGCACTCCGCCATAACATCACCCGCGGCCACATCACGATCGCGACGCGAACCGAATCACAGCACGCCATTCTCACGATCACCAACAGCGGGCCGATCATCCCCCGGGACGAAATCGACCGCCTCTTCCAACCATTCCAGCGACTCCATAACGGCCGCGCGAACCACGCAGACGGCCACGGCCTGGGGCTCTCGATCGTCCAAGCAATCGCCTCCGCCCACGATGCGACCGTCAGCGCTCGCGCCCTGCCCGGCGGAGGATTTCACATCGAGGTTCGATTCCCACCTGCGCACGTACCCAGCAGCGCGAACACAACCCTCCACTGATCGAGACCCCCAACGAGTTCTCACAAGCGTGGGGATCCGCATTCGGTGCACGACGACCCTCCGTGCTGATCCAGCCGAAGACCTGCTCCGAAGCGCGCACGCGCGGGTCGCCGTGCCTGCAATTCCGCTGCTCACGATTGCGTCAGAGCAGAAGTCCGCGCGGCGGAGCCGTGATGGCCCCTTCATCGCCGCAGCGGCAGGCGGCGTCGATGCCGTGACCGGGCTCGAGGATCGGCCCCAATACTCATGTTCTTACAAACCGGCCGGCGGGCGAGGCGGGATCCGGATCGGCTCGCGTCGGTGCTCGTCCGTGCACCTAGGCGCGGCGCGTCATACCCGTGGAATACGCAGAGCAGGGCGCGACCTGGATCCGTCTAGGAGACCCCCTGTTCGCCAGGACCGGGGCGCTCGACGAGCGGTCGCCCAGCGCGTCAACCGGGGTAGATCGCGGCGGGCGTTTGTCAGAAGCCGACAAACACGCCCGTTCCGGGCGCGCCGAAGCGGAAGTCCGCTTGGTCCGCGGTCGCGTTGCTGCCCTTGAGGAGTTGCGCAATGACGTCGTCGACGCGCCGGGCTCTCGCTTTCATGCCGCGACGCAGTACCTCGCGGCTCCGGGAGATCGCTTTCTCTGTTCGGCCAGCCTCGAGCCCGCGATAGGAATGGCGACGATCGGGCGGCGCGCCCGTGCCGGCAGCGCACGAGTGCTTGACGATCATTGCGATCGCCTGCGCCGATCAGAACTCGCGCGCGGACCGAAGCAAGTCCAGCATCCTCAAGCCTTACTCGGTCCACCTTGGTCGTCGCTACAGGCGCGACCGCGTGCCCGCTGACCCGGGTTCAAATACGTTTCACGAACACAACTTCGCTGAGCGGCGACGACAAGAACTGCACCTGGCCGCGCCGTCCACTTCGAGCTTGCCTCAGCTCGCCGCCTCCCGTGCGATGACGACGGCCCGCGGCAGACGCTGGTGATCAGCGCACCAGGGCGCCCGGCAGCAGATCCACGGCCTGCCAACCAGCGGGCCCGCGGCTGAGGACCACCGCCCAATCCCGCGGTCGCACCGTCTGGTGCAGCTCGAGCACCGCTGTGCCGCGATCCTCGAGCACCCGGCGGACCGTGACCGAGAAGCTCGTGATCTGCTCGAAGTAGCGCGTGCAGCTCCCATGCATCGCAGTCGCGTACGCCTGAGCGAGCGCGGGTGCGAACAGCTGCGAGCACACCCGAGACGGGTTGTCGATCGCCGCCGCCTCATACGCATCCAGCCACGCCCGCGGCGACGCCGGCACCTGCTCCCGCGCCGGACCGGAGGCAAATCCCCCGGCGGCCGTCACACCGCCGACGGCGATTGCCGCGCCCGCGCAGACGAACGCGACTTGCCGTCGACACGACGACGCTCTACGCGAGCGATGCTGAGGCTGGCTGGCCGGGACAACAGGATCGCGGGCTTGCGATGGGCGCCATCGGACCCACCGCGTATCGTGCTCGCCGCGGAGTCGCGCGCTCATCGCGTGCGGTGCCGCTTCTTCTTGTGCTTTTGGCGCCGGTGATTCACCGGCGGGCGTGGGTGCCCGCCGACCACCACCGACCGGCGCCCCGAGGCGGCAGGTGCGTAGGGATAGTCGCCCATCGGCAACGTCGCGATCTGGAACCAGAAGCTGCGATACGCCTCAGGATCCCCAGCCCCGAACTGGTACGTAGTCGTGAACCGCCCGTTCCCGGTGACGTGCTCCTGCACACCATAGGTCTGATACGTGCTCCCCTGCCCGATGCGAAGTCGGACGAGCGCCCCGCCCGCCGGCAGATAGCCGCCGAGCAGCTGCCCGGTGATCCGCACCGTGCCCGCCCACGCCACCCGCCGCGGCGACACGCTCAGAAGCTTCACCTTCGCCGGGACCACCACATGGACCTGGCCGGACGATGCTCCCTCAGTTGTCGGATCGCCGCCGTAGACTGCCTCCACGATCCGCGACGGGCCGGGCGCCAGCTTCGCCGTCCAGGTTCCATTCGCAGCAGTAATCGCGACTGCTGCCTGGGTGAACTGGTTGCTGCCGTTGTCCGGCGCGGTCAACACGCTCACGGCGTGACCTGCGATCGCGATGCCGTTGGCGGTGCCCAGATACCCGTTTACGGTGGTCCCGCGGCCAAACCCGACGAGCCGCGAGGTCTTCGCGATCACCTTCGGAGGCACGACGACGCGCACGATCTCGATCCGTTTGACCTTCACGATGTGGCCGTGACGACGCTCCCGGACGAACACCACTGTCCGCCGACGCTTTGTACGCGGGTGGCAGCGCATCACCCGCTCAACCTTCACGCGCGCACGGGTCTTGACCTTCACGCGCTTGCCGTGACGGCGCACCGCGATCCAGTGGCCAGGAACCTTCACGCGCACGCTCGCTCGATGGCAGCGGAGCCCGACGAGCTTGTCAAACGCGAGCCCCACAACCGTTGGCTGCCCGATCTTCAGCGACCACGTCGCCGTCGTCGAAATGCCGTGCGCACCAGAGGGGTCCACGGCATTATCCTGGGAGTAGCAGCTGACGCTATGCGGGCCGATCCCGCTGACGGGCACCTGGGCGCTCGCACCCGAATACGTCTGCGCCGGGCCACTGTCGACGCTGCACACGATGTCGGCGATTCCGGATGGGCTACCGCCCGCCGTCGCTGAGACGTACTGCGTACCCGCCGTCGACGGCGCATCGACAGGACCCGACAACGAGATGGTCGGAATGCTGTTGTCGATGTAGACCGTCTTGCTGACGCTCGCCGGCACACCGGCAGCATCCGTCGCGCTCAGCGTTAGGGGCACCGCGCCCTGCCCATACCGAGTCGTGTCGACCGCCTGACTGATCGCCGGGGCCGCGCACTGATGCCAGGTCGAGACGTCCTGCGGTGACGTCGTCGTGTCGATCAGCTGCCCGTTGAGAGTCGCCGAGAGCGAACACAGGCCCGACGGCGA
>Ga0335074_10011204_pt1 | contig 12532 bp, 9 predicted proteins | sample Lox_Sample_23_FD_206715 | JGI IMG/M metagenome (GOLD analysis project Ga0335074, IMG submission 206715) | Soil microbial communities from Loxahatchee National Wildlife Refuge, Florida, United States - Lox_Sample_2.3 | ecosystem: Environmental > Terrestrial > Soil > Wetlands | place: USA: Florida...
TCTGTGCGCAAATCGTCGCCGATTACGTCAACAACAACGACTCAAAGCGCGAGCGTTGCTGGATCGCCGAGATGGACGGCGAAAATGTTGGCTGCATTTTCCTGGCGAAGGAATCGACGCGGGTGGCCCGCATTCGCCTTTTACTCGTCGATCCCAAGGCCCGCGGGCTCGGTCTCGGTGATCGGCTCGTCGATGAGTGCATCCGCTTCGCCCGCCGCGCCGGCTACAAAAAGGTCACGCTGTGGACCCACAGCGTGCTGACAGCGGCGCGTCACATCTATCAGAAGGTCGGTTTCAAACTTATGCGCACCGAACGGCACAAAAGCTGGGGACGCCTCGTTGTGAGCGAATATTGGGACCTGGAGCTGTAGGACACACTAAACGGTCGCGCCGCTTGCTTTCGGCCGGCGCAAGTGCTCGTCGAGCCGCGGCATGATCTCGACGAAGTTGCAGGGCCCGTACCGGTAATCGAGTTGATGAATCAAAATCTCGTCCCAGGCATCACGGCAGGCGCCGGGCGATCCTGGCAGGCAGAAGATGTAGGTCGAGCCGGCGACCCCGGCGGTCGCTCGCGACTGAATTGCGGAAGTGCCGATTTTCGGAAAACTCACGACCAAAAACAGCACCGAAAACGCCTCCATTTTTTTCTCGAAGAGAGGTTCGACCGCTTCCGGCGTTACGTCGCGGCCGGTAAAGCCGGTCCCGCCTGTGGTAATGATGACGTCGATCCTTGGGTCGGCGATCCAGGCTTTTACCCGTGACTGAATGGCTGCGATGTCGTCCGGCACGATGCTGCGCTCCGCCACCAGATGGCCGGCGGCGCCGATGCGCTGCACCAGTAACGCGCCTGATTTGTCGTCCTTCAGATTGCGCGTATCGGAAACGGTCAGGACCGCGATTTTCAGCGGTACAAATTCTTTGCTCTCGTCAAGCCCGGGCATGGTTACACCTGCACGCACGATTTCATCCGCGGCCGGTAACACTCCTGCACGGACGCCGCGAATAATACACTAAAGCGCGCTCGCGGACATTGTGTCGCAGGCGCTGCCTTTGCCCTGCTGAAATCCCTGCATGAACCAGTGTTTGCGCTGCTCCGACGTGCCGTGGGTAAACGCGTCCGGAACGACATAGCCTTGCGTCTCCTTCTGCAAGCGGTCGTCACCAATAGCCGACGCCGTCTGCAAGGCCTGATCGACGTCGCCGGGATCGAGAAAGTGATGCTTTTGCTGGGCCCTATTCGCCCAAATGCCGGCGAAACAATCAGCTTGCAGTTCGACCCGGACCTGGAGGCGGTTGGCTTCGGCACGGCTTGCAGACGCCTGCTGCATCTGCGTGACCCGCGGAAGGATTCCCAACTGGTTCTGGACGTGATGTCCCACTTCGTGAGCGATCACATAGGCCTCAGAGAATTTGCAAGCATTCGCACCCGTGCAGCCGCCGAACTTCTTCTGCAAGTCTTCGAAGAACGAGGTGTCGAGATAAATGCGCTCGTCGCGCGGACAATAGAACGGCCCCATAGCCGACCGGGCAAAGGCGCAGGGCGTCGGTTCGGAACCCGCAAACAGCCGCAGTTTGGGCGGGTGGTAGGTTTGGCCCGCTGCGGCGAAAATTTCCGACCAGCGGTCTTCGGTATCGCCGAGCACCAGGGCGACGAACTGTCCAGTGGGATCGCCCGGAGTTCCGGCGGTGACCGGCGGCGCCGCGTTGGTCGATTGCGACGGCGATCCTCCGCTAAGGATTTGTGCGCCGTTTAACAGCGCGATCGGATCAATGCCGAAATACCAGCTGATCAGGCCGATAATGATAACCGTTCCGATACCAAGGCCGCCGGTGCCGCCCGGAATGCCGCCGCGTCCCGCGCTTTGTTCACGATCGTCCTCGACATTGTCACTGGGACGGAAGTCATCGGTGCGCATTGCTCCCACTCCATGGCAAAACGCTTTCCCGCAATCATTTCGCGCACGCGTTTGCGTGTAATTAACCAATCGTTTCCAAGTTTTATCGTCTGCCGATCATAGCACGCAGTTAAGTCGATTTTTACCTAGACGCGGCATCCTTCAGGCGTCGGTTGTAGGTCCCGCGTCGCCGATCGCGTCGCCTGAGTCAGAGTCTTGAGTCATGGTAGTGTCGCGTCGCGGGGCGTCCGTAAGGGCGCCCCGCGTGAGTTTTCAGTCCGCCGCATCCGCGCGTATCCTCATCGGCGATTGCGTTGCGGAGATGGCAAAACTCCCGGCCGCCAGCGTTGACCTGATATTCGCCGATCCCCCTTACAATCTGCAACTGCAAGGCGAGCTCAAGCGCCCGGACGATTCCTACGTCGACGCCGTCGACGACGCGTGGGATCGATTCGCAAGCTTCTCCGATTACGATGATTTCACCCGCGCCTGGCTCGCCTCGTGCCGCCGGGTGATGAAGCCAAGCGCCACGCTGTGGGTGATCGGCTCATATCACAACATTTTCCGGGTCGGCGCGGTCCTCCAGGACCTCGGCTTTTGGATTCTGAATGACATCATCTGGCGTAAGTCCAATCCGATGCCGAACTTTCGCGGGCGCCGTTTCACCAATGCGCATGAAACTCTGATCTGGGCGACGCGCGACGGCAGCGAGCGGGGCTACACGTTCAATTACGAAGCCCTCAAAGCAGCCAACGACGACGTTCAGATGCGTTCCGATTGGTTCATTCCGTTGTGCACTGGCGAAGAACGGCTGAAAGGGCATGACGGCAAAAAGCTGCACCCGACGCAAAAACCGGAAGCGCTGCTTGCGCGCATCATCCTTGCCGCGTCGCAGCCCGACGACCTCGTGCTCGATCCCTTCTGTGGCACCGGAACGACCGGAGCGGTCGCCCGCCGATTGCGACGACGCTTTATCGGCATTGAGCGTGAGGCCGAGTACGCGACTGCCGCCGAACGGCGCATCGCGGAGTCCGAGCCGTTGCCCGAGCCGGCGCTGGCCGCGTTCATGACCGCCCGGGAGGCGCCGCGGGTGCCGTTTACAGCGCTGCTGGAGCGGGGACTGGTGGCGCCCGGCATAATGCTGGTGGATGCCAAACGGCGGCATTCTGCCGTTGTGCGCGCCGACGGGGCGCTGGCTCTCGGCCAATCGGTCGGCTCGATCCATCGGATCGGCGCGCTGGCCCAAGGCCTTGAAGCCTGCAACGGGTGGACCTTTTGGCATGTCGAGACGCCAAAAGGCTTGACGATGATTGACGCACTGCGTGCGCAAGTGCGCGCCGAAATGGCCAGCAGCTAGAGCGCTGCGTCCAGCGCCCGCGCGACAACCTTGCGCATGAGGCTAGGCAGCGCCTCCTGCGCGATTTTGCCACATTCGATCCATCGAGTTCCCGGCGGTGCCGGTGCGTCGGCCGAAACCTTGGCCCAGTAGACCGCAAGCTCGAGCGGAAAATGCGTGAAAACATGCCGCACCGGGGCGGACATACGATGCCATTGGCAGGCGCCGGACCGCGCGCGAGCATAAAGGCGTGGCGCGTCGTCTGACGCGTTTGACTCGTCGAAGTCGGCCGACCAATCGGATGTTGGCACTTCGGTCATCCCGCCCAAGAGCCCTTTCGTCGGCCGCGTTCGAACCAAGAGAAAGCCGTCTTCCCGGAGCGCCACGAATGCCGCTCCGCGGCGAAGGACGCCTTCGCGCTTCGGCGTGCGCTGCGGGAATAGCGCCGGGTCGCCGCTTCTATAGCCGGCGCAGCTTTCCATCCATGGGCACAATGCACATGCCGGCCGCTTCGGGGTGCAGATGGTGGCGCCGAGATCCATCATCGCTTGGGCGAAATCGCCCGCGCGGTTGCGAGGCGTCAGGGTGCGTGCCAGCCGTTGCAATTCCGTTTTGGCCTGAGGGAGCGGAGTTGAGACCGCGAATAAGCGGGCCACCACGCGTTCGATGTTGCCGTCCACTGGGGTCGCCGGCGCGTCAAAGGCGATGGCGGCGATAGCAGCGGCGGTGTAGGGCCCAATGCCCGGCAACTCGTTCAAGGCGTTCTCGCTTTGCGGAAATCTGCCGTTATGCCGCTCCACCACCACGCGCGCGCAAGCATGCAGGTTGCGGGCGCGTGCGTAGTAGCCGAGGCCAGCCCAGACGCTGAGCACCTCCGATAGCGGAGCCGCCGCCAAGGCATGTACATCCGTCCATCGAGCCGAGAACGTAGCGAAATACGGAGCGACTGCCTTCGCCGTAGTCTGTTGCAACATGATTTCCGAGAGCCATACCCGATACGGGTCCGCGGCTTTACCCGGGTGAGCACGCCATGGGAGTTTCCGGCGGTGGCGGTCGTACCAATCGAGGAGAGTCGCGGAGTCCGGGAATGATTGCGCCGGCGGCCGCTTGCGGCGTTGTCGCGTAGGTCGCTTCGCTGTTACCGTCATGCTGTCCGTCTCGCCTGACCGATGACAGAGCCTGTCGCCATGAACAAGCCATCGCGCGCCTTCGCCAAACCCTTGCGGGAGGTCGCCGGCAAAGTGGTCGGGGAGGCCTTTACGCGACAGGGATTTGCCTCGGCGGAACTGGTGACCCGTTGGGCCGAGATCGTCGGCAGCGAGATCGCGGCGCACAGTGAGCCGATGAAAATTCAATGGCCGCGTGGCGTGGACCCGCAAATCCGTAGTCCGGGAATCCTGGTTCTGCGTGTTGAGGGACCGGCAGCGGTGGAAATACAGCACTTGGCCGCCGTAATCTGCGAGCGCGTCAACCGCTTCTTCGGATGGCGCGCGGTTGAGCGATTGGCATTCCGGCAATCTCCGTTACGACGTGGTGTGAACCGGCCCAGCCGCCGAAACGACCCTGTGGCCGCGGCGCAATTGGCCGCAACCATGCCCGAGATCACCGATGAGGAATTGCGAAACGCGCTCGCGCGCCTTCTCGCCGCAGTCAAGGGCTGAGGACCGTTCCGACCTCAAGGTACCGCAAAATCTGCGACAGCGCCGGGTCTTGGCGGAAAGGCGCGGTGGTGCCACATTCGAGCTTCAGATTGCGGTGCGACATAGGAGCCGACATTGATACTTAGCCGTCGCCGAATTTTGATGGCCTTTCCGGCCGCTACCCTCCTTGGCGCCGCAGCAACGCGGCGCCTTGCTACGCAGGCCAAGGCCGATACGTCGGAAACCGACCAGGCCGAACTCGCAAAAGCCGGCCCCGATGGCGATATCGTTCTCGGCTCTGACAAAGCGCCGGTCACCATCATCGAATATGCCTCGATGACTTGTCCGCACTGCGCGCACTTCTCGACCACGACGTTCCCGGAATTGCAGAAGCGCTATATCGACACCGGCAAGGTGCGCTTTATTTTCCGCGAATTCCCGCTCGATGCGCTTGCCGCCGCCGGTTTTATGCTGGCGCGGTGCGCCGGCAAGGACAAATTCATGCCGATTGTCGAAACGCTGTTTGCCAAACAATCCGAGTGGATGGTGCAACAGCCGGTCCCGGCGCTGCGCGAAATCGCCAAGCAATTCGGTTTCACACAGGAATCATTCGACCAGTGCCTGGCGAATCAGAAGGTGCTCGACGGCATTCAAGACGTGCGCGACCGGGCCGCGGAGAAGCTTGGAGTCAATTCCACGCCAACTTTTTTCATCAACGGCAAGAAGCTGACCGGCGACCAATCCATCGACGCTTTGGCGAAGGAGATTAATCCCTATCTTAAGGAAGGATAAAGGTTTTTTGCCCTAAGCGATTTTGGCAGACGAGGTGCCGGAATTTCCTTTGCGGGTCGCCTCAGCACTGAATCTTGAATAACCTAAATGTCCTTGTTGCGCTTACCGGCGCGCCGATTCATTCTCCGCGCCGATGCGGCATCGCCCCAACTCGCCCGTCGGGCGTGAGCCTTTTTGATTCGCTTCGCCACCGCAGCGAAGCAGATGGACGTAACGCGAATGAAGCTCACGCGCCTGCGCCTGATCGGTTTCAAATCCTTCGTCGAGGCCACCGACTTTGAGATCGAACCGGGACTGACCGGTGTCGTCGGCCCCAACGGCTGCGGCAAATCCAATCTCGTCGAAGCCGTGCGCTGGGTGATGGGCGAAACCTCCTACAAGGCCATGCGAGCCGGCGAGATGGACGACGTCATTTTCTCCGGCAATACGGACCGTCCCGCCCGCAATCACGCCGAAGTCAGCGTTCTGGTCGACAATACCGACCGAACCGCGCCGGCGGCTTTCAACGATAGCGAAACGCTGGAAGTTTCCCGTCGCATCATGCGCGAGCATGGATCGGTCTTTCGCGTCAACGGCCGCGAGGTGCGCGCCCGCGACGTGACAACGCTCTTCGCCGACGCCTCCACGGGCTCGCGCTCACCAGCTCTCGTCCACCAGGGACGTATCGGCGAAATCATCCAAGCGCGACCCGATCAACGCCGGCGCGTGCTGGAAGAGGCCGCGGGTATTTCGGGCCTGCATGCCCGGCGCCACGAGGCCGAGCTTCGGCTCAAAGCCGCGGAACACAATCTCACGCGGGTAGAAGATGTGATCGGGCAGCTTGCCGCCCAGGTGGCGTCACTGAAGACCCAAGCCCGCCAAGCGGTGCGTTACCGTAACGTCTCCGAGCACGTGCGCCGGACCGAGGCGTTGCTGCTGCATGTGCGCTGGACGTCGGCGAAGACGGAACTTGCCGATGCCGAACGAACCAAAGATGACGCTGTTCGGCTGGTCGCTGCGCGCACAAGTGAACAAACGGCTGCTGCAACGCAGCAAACGCGCATCGCGTCGGCGCTGCCCGGCTTGCGCGAAGCTGAGGCGAAAGCTGCGGCGGCGCTGCAGCGCCTCAATCTCGCTCGTGACGGGCTCGAACGCGACGAGCTGCGCGCCAAGGAGCGGATTGGCGAACTCGAAGGCCGGCTCCAGCAATTCGCCGCCGATCTCGAGCGCGAGCGCGCGCTTGCCGCCGACGCCGCAGCCGCATTGCAGCGTTTAGGCGCCGAGGAAACGACCCTAGCGCAACAGGCGCGCGCGAGCGCCGAGCGCCTCGGCAGCGTCAATCAACGCGTGGCGGCAGCCGATGCGGGACTGGTTGCCTCGGAAAAGTCCTTTGCCGAACTGACGCGCGCGTTGGCCGATCTGATCGCGCGCCGCAATCAGCTCGAAGCCGCTGCCGCCGATCAAAACCAGCGCATTGCACGACTAGCGACGGAACTCGCCGACGTTGAGGCTGGCCTTGCGGCCGCGGAAGGTAGTGCTTCCGACACGGCACCTTCGGCCGCAGCGCTTGCTGTGGCACAGGCCGCACTCGCAAAGGCGGAAAGCGCCGCGCGGGCTGCTGAAGCCGAGCACGCGCAAGCGCGGGAGCATATCGAGAGGGTGCGCGCCCCTCTCCTCGCGGCCGAACAACGCGTTCAACGGCTGGAAACCGAAGCCAAGACCATCCGCAAATTGCTTGCCGTAGAAACCAAAAACCTCTGGCCGCCGGTAATGGACGCGCTCACCGTCACCGAAGGGTACGAGAAGGCGCTCGGCGCCGCGCTGGGGGACGATCTCGATGCGCCGGTCGATCCGAATGCACCGATGCGCTGGGCCGGGGCTAGTCTTGATCCCTCCGATCCTAAGCTCCCCGACGGCGTTGCCGATCTTTCTGCATTCGTCAAAGCTCCCGCCGAACTTGCTCGGCGCCTTGCCCAGGTCGGCGTAGTGGAGCGCGCGGATGCCTCAAGGCTGGCGGCATTGCTTAAGCCCGGTCAGCGGCTGGTGTCTCGCGAAGGTGACTTGTGGCGCTGGGACGGTTTCGCGGTCGCCGCACACGCTCCGACGGGGGCCGCGCGCCGGCTCGCCGAGCGTGGTCGCCTGCAGACGATAGAGGGGGAGATCGCCACCGCCCGCGCGGACGCGGTGACGAAACGCCAGCTCGTAGAAGTCGCCGAAACTTCGCTCGTCGCGGCAAGCACCGCGGAAGCAGACGCACGCACATCTTGGCGCAAAGCCCAGGACGTCGTGGATGCCGCGCGCGAAAATCATGCGGCGGCGGAACGAGATCTAACTCGCCACGCCGCGCGCATATCCGCTCTCGATGAGGCCAAGCAACGCATTACTCATGGCCGCGACGAGGCGATCGCCGCGTGTGGCGAGGCCGAGACGACCCTCCTAGCGCTCGCCGACGCTGCACACCTGGAAGGCAAGCTGGTTCAGGTCGAAAAAGTGATTGCGCGGGATCGTGAAGCGTTAGCCGCAGTGCGCGTCGACGCCCAAGCCATTACGCGCGAGGCAGAACTTGCAGCGCAGCGCTTGCAGACCATTGCCAGCGAACGGGCGGCTTGGGATGAGCGCAAAAGTGGCGCAGAAGCGCAAATTGTCACCCTCGGCCGGCGCACCGAAGAGGCAAGGCGCGAACGCGAGGAACTTGCGAGCGCTCCGGAGAAGTTTGCCAAGCAGCGTCAAGCCTTGATTGGCGAGATCGAAACCGCTTCAGCTGCGCGCCGTGCTGCCGCCGATCGGCTGGCCGAAGCCGAAACGGAACAAGCAGCCGCTGACAAGGCTGCTCGCACTGCGCTTGAAGCTGTAGGTGAGGCCCGCGCCGAAGCGGCACGCGCCGATGAGCGCTGCGACGGCGCCAAACGCAGGCTTTCCGAAATCGAGCATGAGATCCGCGATCTCTTGGATGTCGAGGCCGCCGGAGCCGCCGAAATTGCCGAGATCAAGCCCGGCGAGGACGCGCCACTGCTCGCGGATGTCGAAGCCAAACTTGACCGGCTCCGCCGCGAGCGTGAGCGTCTCGGTTCGGTTAATCTGCTCGCCGAGCAAGAACTCCGCGAACTTGAGGCTCAGCACGGCAAGCTCACCGCCGAACGCGACGACCTTGTTGAAGCGATCCGCCGCCTACGGCAAGGCATCCAAAATCTCAACCACGAAGCGCGGGAGCGGTTGCTCGCGTCGTTTGCCACGGTCAACGAGCATTTCAAGAAGCTTTTTGCGGAACTCTTCGGCGGCGGCAACGCAGAACTACATCTCATCGAGAGCGACGACCCGCTCGAGGCCGGGCTCGAGATCATGGCCAAGCCACCCGGAAAAAAATTGGTCACGCTGTCGCTGCTTTCGGGTGGCGAGCAGGCGCTCACCGCGCTGGCGCTTATCTTCGCGGTGTTTTTGACCAACCCGGCGCCGATTTGCGTGCTCGACGAGGTCGACGCGCCGCTCGACGACTACAATGTGGAGCGGTTTTGCGATCTGCTTCATGAAATGACTCGCTCGACCGAGACGCGCTTCATGATCATCACGCACAATCCCATCACCATGGCGCGAATGAACCGGCTCTACGGTGTGACGATGGCCGAGCGCGGAGTGTCGCAGCTCGTTTCCGTCGATCTCGAAGGCGCCGTGAAGCTGCGCGAAGCGGTCTGACGTTACCTTTGAGCGGGCTAACCACCGCCGAGCTTGAACAGCCGCCGCGCGTTGCTGCGGCCGATCTTGATGCGGTCGCCCTCGCTGATCGGGCAGGCATCGAACCAGTCGGTGGCGTGGTCGACATTCTCGAACGGCCAGTCCACCGAGAACATGATGCGATCGGCCCCAAGCACCAGCATCGCGTCCAACAAAGACTGGCTGTTGAAATTGCCTGACGTCGTCACGTGGAAATTGGCGGCGAAATAATCGCGGATGCGCTTTTTTGCCGGATAAGCGTTTCGTGCCTCGACCCAGCCGTTTGCGTTGTCGATGCGCCACAGGCCGTATGGCAGATTCTCGCCGAGATGCCCGAGAATGATCGAAAGGCGCGGATGCGCGTCGAACAGGCCGGAACCGATTAGCCGCAGCGCGTGCACCGCCGTCTCCTGGCCGAACGCCCAAATTGGCCCGAGCAACCACGGATGCCCGTCATAGATTTGCGCGTCACGCGGCAGCGGATTTCGCGGATGCAGATAAAAGGGTACGTCGAGCCGCTCCACCGCCGCCCAGAACGGACGGTATTGCGGCAGGTCATAGTAGAGCGTCTTGTCGCCGTCCAACTGCGAAAAACCGTTCACCAGAGCGCCGCGAAAACCCAGGTCTTTTACGCAACGCTCGAGCTCGCGAATGGCAAGCGCCGGCTCCTGCATCGGCAAGGCCGCAAGTGCCTGAAAGCGATCCGGCCGCTTGTGCACCTGTTCGGCCAGATGATCATTAGCCTTCCGCGCAACCTCGTTGGCCCGTTCCGGATCGGGAATGCCTTGTATGGCAGGGGCATTGAGCGACAACACCATCATCTCGATACCGTGCCGGTCCATTAGCGCCAGACGCCGGTCGTGTATGTCCAGGAGGCGTCCCTTCAGCTCGTTCCAGACATGATCGGGAAAGGGCGTGCCGAAGTTGCTGGCTGTCTCCTCGATGGCGATATGTTCTTCGAGCGCGATCTTTCCTTGCATTATCCTGTCTCCGGCGCCTCACACCGGCGCATAACCGCGCATTAAGCCTAACACAAGGGCCGCTGCAACCACGCCCGAGCATTGCTCGGCGGCGGCATGTTTCTGGCGTGGAAAGCGGATGAGGCGGCCGTGTCCCATTTCGGGGCGGCGGCCAACTCGTGTTTCGCGGATGGCAAGGGGCGGCAGCGCCGCATGAACACTCACCAAAGCTACACGCTCGCCTCGCAGAGCGGCGGTCTGCTGCGCACCTGGTCAGTGCTGTCGCGCGCTACCTTTTCGGCCGCGATTTTCGCGACCGACTTCGCCCTGATCGTCGCCATGTCGTGCTTTACAGGGATTGCCTATCACCTCGTCATCTACAGCAATAGCGGCGACGTCGGCTCATTCATCCGAGGCGGAACATTGGCCGCCAGCATTTTTACGATTTCCAACCTGTTCCGGCGCGAGTACCGGGTGCCCAATTTCTTTTCCTTCAAATTGCACGGGCGCCGCACCGTGCAATTGTGGAACGTGACGTTAATTTGCCTACTCATGCTGGCCTTCTTGGCGCAGATCAGCGGCGAATACTCCCGCGGCTGGATTGTCCTCTTCTACGTCGTAACACTCGCCGCTTTGATCGTCTGGCGCTACGCAATCGTGCGCGTCAGCACGATGGCGCGTGCCGCCGGAGTAATTTCCGCGCAGCGCATTTTTCTGATCGGCACTGGCGCCGACATCGGGACCTTCATTAACCGCTACGAACCGTGGACTATCGGCATCAACATCGTTGGCTGCCGATTTCTCACCCCGATGATGGCCGACACCCCTGCCGAGGCGCGGTACGAAACCCTGGACCGCGACCTCGCCGCGGCGGTTGCCAGCGTCCGCCACCTCGGCCCGGACGCGGTCTTTGTGCTGCTCCCCTGGTCGGCGACCGCGATGATAGAACGCTGTGCCGAAACCTTTCTCGCGCTTCCCGTCGAGATCCACCTCGGTCCGGAACAGGTCCTGCACAAGTTTGATGAGGTCAAATTATCAACGCTTGGACCGGTCGCCAGCCTGCAGATCACCCGCCGGCCGCTGACGCGGTTCGAGATCATGCAGAAACGGATGTTCGACCTCGCCGTTTCGGCGGCGGCGCTGATTGTGGCGACCCCCCTCCTCGTTATCGTCGCCGTTCTCATTCGCGTCGATAGCCCCGGGCCGATCTTCTTCGCCCAACGACGCTACGGCTTCAATCAGCAGCCCTTCCGCATCATCAAGTTTCGCACCATGCACAGCGTCGACGACGGCAGCCGGCAGGCGACTCGCGGTGATGCCCGCATCACCCGGATCGGGGGCTTTCTGCGGCGCTGGAATATCGACGAGATACCGCAGCTCTTCAATGTGCTCACCGGCGAAATGTCATTGGTGGGACCGCGACCGCACCCACTGCCGCTCGATCAGGACTATCAGCGGCGCATTTCGCTCTATGCGCGCAGGCACAACGTCAGACCGGGTATCACCGGCTGGGCGCAAATCCACGGCTGCCGCGGTGAAACCGACACCGACGACAAGATGCGAAGCCGCATCGCTTACGATCTTACTTATATCGACAATTGGTCGATGTGGCTTGACCTGCGCATCATCGTGCGCACGCTGCTCTCGCGCGCGGCTTACCGCAACGCATATTGAATTGCGGGAGCCCGGGGGCTTTGCTCTACCCGGCTAGGACATAAATCGCGAACATCGTGGTCAGGGTGACGAGCGCGGTGGAGACCCAAAGCATGCCGATGACCAGCCACAGCGGACGTGACGTTCCAAGGGGTGGCGCCGAGTCAGTCCACGATTGCAACGCCGGCTTTGCCCGGCGCAAAATAGCGCTCGCCCTTTCGATTGCGGCGAGGTCGCGCTCGAATTGTTCTCCATCCGCGGCTGCGATCCAACCCGAATTATCGCCACGATCAGGCCTAATATCGCTTGCCTGAGCTTGAAGCGGGGCGCGCCTACCGTCCAAGACGTTGCTCTTGAGATAGTTTGTGGAAAGGGTGCGCAGATGACGGTCCGGCACGTGCTGGCCCTTCTTTGTCGACGCCAGATTCACTAGATGAGAAGCGGAAGCAACGCGATTGGCATCGGCGGCTAACCTTAACGCCTTCAGCAATTTGTCATATCTATAGCGCGGAGAGACCTGTTCGGTCACCGCCTCTCCACCGGAGGACTTCGCAGATGAGCACCACAACG
>Ga0335074_10011205_pt1 | contig 12531 bp, 12 predicted proteins | sample Lox_Sample_23_FD_206715 | JGI IMG/M metagenome (GOLD analysis project Ga0335074, IMG submission 206715) | Soil microbial communities from Loxahatchee National Wildlife Refuge, Florida, United States - Lox_Sample_2.3 | ecosystem: Environmental > Terrestrial > Soil > Wetlands | place: USA...
GCCATGCTCGCGGCGTCGAACTGCCGCTGGATCCAGTTGGACCAGCGATGGAGCTTGGGCGCATCGGCCAACGGAGCGCCCATCACGGTGGCGATGGCGAGCGAGGGGTAGGGCTTGGCGAAGGCCTGCACGAACTCGCAGCGATGCACGCCGTGGCCGCCTGCCCGCGACGGGGCGGTGGCCTGGTCGAGCAGCTGCCGCATGAAGCCCCGCATCGCCGGCCTGTAGCGCTCGACGGCGCGCGGCGAGAGAGCGGGGTTGAGCAGGCTGCGCAGGCGCGCGTGGTCGGGGCCGTTGAGGTGCAGGATGTTGCGCTTCATCTGCTCGTACAGCGGCCCGTCGCGCACGCCGAAGATCTCCGCGATCTTCATCCCCGGGAAGATCGCGGAGCGCGTGCGCAGGAAGAACTCCGCGGACTCCCTGTCCAGCGCTATGTAGCCGAACGGCCCCTCCGCGAGCCACCCGCGGGCTCGCAGCTCGTCCATCGCGCGATGGAAGCGGGCCCCGCGCATCGACGGATCGGCGTAGTCGAACGCGGGGAGCTCCAGTTCGCTGACGAGCGTCATCGCCCGCTCGCGGGCTCGATCGCTATTTCTTCTTCGGGCTCACCGCCTGCTTCAGCGCGGCGCCGGGCGAGAACTTGGGGGCCTTGGACGCTTTGATTTTGACGCGCTCGCCGGTGCGCGGGTTGACGCCCTGGCGGGCAGCGCGTTTGACCACGGAGAACTTGCCGAAGCCCGTGATGCTGACCTCGTCGCCTTTCTTGAGCGTCTTGGTGACGGTGTCGACGAGCGACTCGATCGCGCGCGAGGAGTCCGACTTGGTGAGGCCGCTGTCCGATGCGACGGCCTCGATCAACTGCGACTTGTTCATGTGCGCTTCCTTTCAACTAGAAGATGTGACCGGCGACCGCGCAGGGTACCTTGCCAGCTTCTTTCCCGGGTTGAGGAGACCCTTGGGGTCGAACGCCCGCTTGATCCGCTCGTGCAGCTCGACCGCCGGGCGCTCCCACTGGGACTCCAGGCGGCCGCCCTTCAGCCACCCGACGCCGTGCTCGCCGGCGATCGAGCCGCCCAGCTGTGCGACCAGCGCGAACAGCTCCTCGGCGAGCGCGTCGGCGGCGTCGAGCTCGGCCTCCGCGCCGGGGTCCACGAGCACGGTGGCGTGCACGTTGCCCTCGCCGCCGTGACCCCAGGCGCACGAGCGCAGGCCGTGCGCGGCGGCGAGCTGGGCGAAGCGCTCGAGGCCCTGCGCGAGGCGCTCGAGCGGGAACACGACGTCCTGGCTGACCTTGGCGCCGCGCACGCCGGTGACGGCGGGGTTGACGCCGTCGCGCCAGCGCCACAGCGCGGCGGCGTCGGCGGGCTCGTGCATCGCGATCGCCGCCCCGCCGAGCAGCTCGCGCAGCGTCTGGCGCTGGGCCTCCGCCTCGGCGCGCGTGCCGTCGAGCTCGGCGATCAGCGCGAAGGCCGCCTCCAGCGGCACCCCGCCGCCGCCCTCCCACGAGCGCTCCATCGCTCCGGGGTAAGCGGCGGCGACGATGCGCAGCGTCTCGCCGTCGAGGAAGTCGAGCACCGACGGTCGCAGCCCCGCGGCGAGCGCTTCTGCGATCGCCGCGCAGCCCTCGGCGCGCGTGCGCAGGAACACGACCAGCGGCACGGCCGCCTCGGGCGCGGGCAGCAGGCGCAGCCGCACAGCGGTGATCACCCCGAGCGTGCCCTCGGAGCCGACGAGCAGGCTCTTGAGGTCATAGCCGGCCACGTCCTTGCCCGCCCAGCCGCCGATCTCGACCAGCTCGCCCGGCGCCAGCGCGGCCTCCAGGCCGGCCACCCAGGCGCCGGTGACGCCGTACTTCAGCGCGTGCGGCCCGCCGGCGTTGGTGGCGACGTTGCCGCCGATCTGCGACTGCTCCGCGGCGCCCGGGTCGGGCGCGAACATGAGGCCGTTCTCGCGCGCGAGGCGCTGCACGTCGCGCGTGCTGACGCCCGCCTCGGGCAGCATCCGCCACAGGCCGGGCTCCAGCTCGCGCACGCCGCGCAGGCGCTCCAGCGAGAGCACCAAGCCGCCCTCGACCGCCACGGCGCCGCCCATCAGGCCGGTGCCGCCGCCGCGCGGCACGATCGCCACGTCGTGCTCGTAGCACCAGGCCAGCACCGCGGCCACCTCCCGCGCGCAGCCGGGCAGGGCGACCGCGTCCGCGCGGCCGTGCAGGCCGCGGCGGTTGGAGCAGTCGCGGTTGTAGGGAGAGGCGGGCGGCGGCGCCTCCAGGACGTGCTCCGAGCCGATCAGGCGGCTGAGCTCCTTGCGCATCACCGGGCACGCTAGCGCGACAAGTAGCATTGGTGGCAGTCATGGCAGTCACCCCCGAGCCTCGCGCGCAGGCCGACGGGCGCGCGCAGGCCAGCGAGCCGGCCTCGCCAAGCGAGCCGGCGCAGCGAGCGGACGAGCGCTCCTTCCGCACCCTCTCGGGCGAGCCGGTGCGCGAGCTGTACACCGCGGCGGACCTGGCGCCGGGCGCGGGCGCGGGCGGCGCGGAGGACCCGATCGGCGAGCCGGGAAGCTACCCGTTCACGCGCGGCATCCACGCCTCGATGTACCGCGGGCGGCTGTGGACGATGCGCCAGTTCGCGGGCTTTGGCACGAGCGAGGAGACGAACGAGCGCTTCCACTACCTGCTCGAGCACGGCCAGACGGGGCTGTCGACGGCGTTTGACATGCCGTCGCTGATGGGCCACGACTCAGACCACGCGCGCTCTGAGGGCGAGGTGGGGCGCGAGGGCGTGGCGGTGGACACGCTGGATGACATGCAGACGCTGTTCGGCGGCATCGACCTGGGGGCGGTGTCGGTGTCGATGACGATCAACGCGCCGGCGGCGATCATGCTCGCCTTCTACGTGGCGGCGGCGGAGTCGGACGCCGCCCATCCGACGCCCGCGGAGCGCCTGTCGGGGACGATCCAGGCGGACATCCTGAAGGAGTACATCGCGCAGAAGGAGTGGTGCTTCCCGATCGACCCGGCGATGCGCCTGTGCGGCGACATGATCGAGTGGGCGACCAGGCGCATGCCGCGCTGGCATCCGATCTCGATCTCCGGCTATCACATCCGCGAGGCGGGCTCGACGGCGCAGCAGGAGCTGGCGTTCACGCTCAAGGACGGCCTCACCTACGTCGAGCAGGCGGTCGCGCGCGGCCTGGACGTGGACGAGTTCGCGCCGCGGCTGTCGTTCTTCTTCAACGCGCAGATCGACTTCTTCGAGGAGATCGCCAAGTACCGCGCGGCGCGGCGCATCTGGGCGCGGGAGATGCGCGAGACCTTCGGCGCGAGGGACCCGCGCTCGTGGCAGATGCGCTTTCACGCGCAGACTGCGGGCGTGTCGCTGACGGCGCAGCAGCCGCTGAACAACATCGTGCGCACGGCGATCGAGGCGCTGGCGGCGGTGCTGGGCGGCACGCAGTCGCTGCACACCAACTCCTACGACGAGGCGCTCGCGCTGCCGACCGAGCAGGCGGTGACGATCGCGCTGCGCACCCAGCAGATGCTCGCGCACGAAACCGGCGTCACGAACACGGTGGACCCGCTGGGGGGCTCCTACTTCGTAGAGGCGCTGACCGACGAGATGGAAGCCAGCGCGTACGACTATTTTAATAAGATCGACCAGTTGGGGGGTATGGTGGACGCGGTCAAGCGCAACTACCCCCAGCGTGAGATCGCCGACGCGGCCTTCGCGCTGCAGCAGCAGATCGACGCGGGCGAGCGCGTGGTGGTGGGCGTCAACCGCTACGTGGCCGCCGATGAGGAGCCGATCCCGACGCTGCGCATCGACCCGGCGCTGGAGCGCAAGCAGCTGGACCGCCTGCAGGCCGCGCGCGCGCGGCGCGACGGCGCGGCGGTCGAGCGCGCGCTGGCGGCCCTGCGCGAGGACGCGGCGCAGGCGGATCGCAACCTGATGGAGCCGCTGCTCGCGTGCGCCCGCGCGCACGCCTCCGAGGGCGAGATCGTGGAGTCGCTGCAGCAGGTGTTCGGCGACTACGCCGAGACGCCCGTGTTCTGAGCGAGCCGCAGCGCGGTGGCGCGCCCGAGGGCGCTCACGGCCGCGATCGCTCCACGGCTACCGCTTTAGGCTGAGCATCCCGGTTGCGCTGACCGGAGGATGCGCCGTCGGCGTGAACTGCACGCTGGCGGTCAGCTTCAGCTCCCTGGCGACGGCGAGCAGCCGCCGGCCGGCGCCCGTCAGGCTGACCTTGAGCTCGCGCGCGCCGGCGACTGAGAACGCGGCGCTTCCCTGGGCGACCAGCACGCGGTTGCGCTTGCTCCCGTTGGCCGGATGGGCCCCCGCTGGCACCCGCCGCCACCAGCGGATGACGAGCACGCCCGGCTCGGGAGCGACGAACGTCTCGGTCAGCCCGCCGTGCTCGAGCAGCGCCCGTATCTTGGCGTGCGCGCCGCTGGGCGCCAGCGCGCGGCCGATCGCGCCGCGCAGCGCCGCAAGCGTCTCTGCTTCCAGGCGCTTGCGGGCGGCTGCGTCTTCTTCTTCTCGCTCGTGCGACGCGGCGGCTTCTTCCTGCTGGCGCTTGCGCGCCGCGGCCGTGGCGGCTTCTTCTTCCTGGAGCTTCTTCCTCGCGGCTTCTTCTTCCTGGCGTCTCTTGGTCGCGGCTTCTTCTTCCTGGCGCTTCTTCGTGGCGGCTGCTTCTTCCTGCTGCTTGAGCTGCACTTCTTCCGCGGAGATGGCCCGTACGTCGACCGGCACGCTCGTGTGGACGGTGAACATGGCTTCCACACCGGTGGTGACCAGTTCTCCGCCGCCGTGGTTGCCCGTGGGGATCGCCTCCAGCGCTTCGCCGCCGGCGCCTTCGTATTCGTCGGGCGTCTGCATGCTGCCCGACTGGCTGAGCGTGAGCGTAAAGACGCTCGCTTCCTCGTCGACCGGGCTGCCGGGAGCCAGGAAGGGCCCGCGTCCTTCTGCGGATTCGCCCCCGCACTGGAAGGCGATGTAGGCGCCCCCGCCTGGGTCGAGCAGCATCGCGACTTCGTGTTTGGCCTGGTCGATGTACACCAGTTCGGCCTCGATCGGGCCGGTCTTGATTTCTTCTTCGTTCGCGCCTTCAGAATGGCATTTCGTATTTGAACCACGCTGCACCACGCTGCGTTACACACCCGGTGAACGTGTATTCCGAAACGGTCGAGCGTGGGCCGGTGATCTCGCCTGTGCCGTGAGAGGCTTCGCAGTGCACGAGGCTTTTGAAGCCGGCCATTTCGGCGGTCACCTGACCGCTTTCGACCTCGAAGCCGACCGGCAGATGATCGCCGGGAACGACGAATTCGAGCACCGGCGAGGCCGCGCCCGCGGCTGCGGGCCCGAGCGCCAGCGCGAGCGCCACGGTCGACACGGCCAGGAAGATGCGACGGCCCCGCGACGGCAGGTCTGCCCGAGACGCCCACATACCCAACTCGAACCTGCCCATGGACTTCGCAGCTTACAGCTGGCGCGCCAGCGCCGGCGACGCTCAGACGCCGGCGAGCGCCAGCGATGCCTGGCGGCTGCGCGGGCGCTTGCCCCAGTTGGTCGCGCGCGCGAAGGAGATCAGCGCAGGCAAGTACTCGCGCGGGTCCGGCCGGCCCACCCCCGCCGTCTCCAGCGCCGCGCGGGCCCGCTCGTCGGTGAAGCGGCAGCTGACGTCGAAGTAGGGCACGAACGTCTCCGCCCCCGCCGGCAGGCCTGAGTCGCTGTGCGGCGCCACGAAGCGCACGGGCGCAAGCCCCGTGAGCGTCGAGTGCAGCTCCACCAGCTCGCCCGCGCGCAGCGCCTGCTCGCCGGCCACCAGGTTGTAGGCGCCATGCGCCTGCTCGGCGTCGAGCAGCGCGAGGATGCCGTCGGTGACGTAGTCGACGGGCACGAAGTCCACGATCGAGTCCTCGCGCGCCGGGACCTCCTCGATCAAGCCCCGTTCGAAGGCGCGCATCGGCCAGTACAGGACGTTGAACGCGGATGTCCAGCCGCTCGCGCTGTGCCCGACGACGATGCTCGGCCGCGCCACCGCCAGCGGCAGCTCGCCCGCCCGCTCGCGCAGCAGGCGCTCGGCCTCGTGCTTGGAGCGCTCGTAGGTGTTGCGGAACCGCTGGCCGACGTCCAGGTCCTGCTCGGAGAACTGGCCCGCGTGGCGGCCGCTGACGTATGCCGTGGACACGTGCACCACGCGCCGCAGCGTTCCCCGCGCGGCGATCTCCCGCGCGAGCTCGAGCATGCGCGCGACGCCCTGCACGTTGATCTCGCGCGCCTGCTCGAGCGGCAGCTCGAAGGAGATCGAGGCCGCGCAGTGCACGATCCGCTCGACCGCGCCGAGCAGCTCGTCGCGATCGCGCGCCGAGAGCCCGAGGCCGGGCTCCAGCAGGTCGCCGCGCACGGCGCGCACGTTCGCCGCCGCCGGCGGCGCCTCGTCGTAGAGGCGCCCGAGGACATCCGCCAGGCGCTCGCGCGCGCCGGCGTCGTCGCGCGCCCGCACGAGCGCCACGACCTGCTCCTCCCCCCGCTCGAGCAGCTCGGCGAGCACGTCCATGCCGAGGAAGCCGGTGGCTCCCGTGAGCAGGACCGCGCCGCTCACCGGCCCTCCACGGGGGCGGCCGGGGAGGGACTCTCCGGCGGGGCCGTGTCCGCGGAGGCGCCCTCCTCCGCGGCCCGGGACGCCAGCTCCGGCGCGGCCCGTTGCGCCGCGAAGGCGGCGGGCGGCGGGCAGCCCATCGCGTGGTAGCCGCCGTCGACGTGCACGATCTCGGCGGTGATCGCGCGGGCCAGCGGCGAGAGCAGGAAGCAGACCGCGTCGGCCACCGGCCCCGGGTCGCCCGCGTCCCAGGCCAGCGGCGCGGTCGCCGACCAGACGTCGGCCAGCTGCGAGAAGCCGGGGATCCCGCCCGCTGCGAGCGTCTCGATCGGGCCCGCCGAGACGAGGTTGACGCGAATCCCGCGCGCGCCCAGATCGCGGGCGAGATAGCGGGCGACCGCCTCCAGCGCCGCCTTGGCGACGCCCATCCAGTCGTATGACGGCCAGGCGGCGCTCGCGTCGAAGTCGAGCCCCACCACGCCGGCCCCGTGGGGCGCGGCCTCCAGCAGCCCGAGCAGCCCTGCGACGAGCGCCTTCAGCGAGAACGCGCTCGTCTGGTAGGCGAGGACGGCGCTCTGCAGCGGCGTGCGCATGAACTCGCCGCCGAGCGCGTCGGGCGGCGCGTAGGCGATCGCGTGCAGCAGCCCGTCGACGGCGTCCCAGCGCTCCTCCAGCTCGGCGCGCAGCAGCGCGATGTCCCGGTCGCTGTTGACGTCCAGCTCCAGCACCTCGGCCTTGCCCGGCAGCTGACCGGCGGCGCGCTCGGTCATGCGTTTGGTGCGCCCGAAGCCGGTCAGGATCACGTCGGCGCCCAGCTCCTGGGCGCGCGCGGCCGCCGCGAAGGCGATCGAGTGCCTGTCGAGCACGCCCGTGACGAGGATGCGCCGTCCCGTCAGCATCACAGCGGCAGCGGCACGAACTCGCCCGGCGAGGCGCCCGCGCTGATCGGCTCGTGCCAGAAGCGCCCGTCGCGGCCCTCGGCGCCTCGCTCGCCGCAGCCCTCGGCGCCTCGCTCGCCGTAGCCCTCGGCGCCGGGCTCATCGCCGCGCTCGCCGGCGGCGTCCCGCCTGCGCCAGAGCACCTGCACGCTCGCGCGCGCCACCAGCGCGTCGTCCTGGTTTCGGACCTGCCAGCTGAAGTCCACCAGGCCGCTGGCCTCGTCGATCGCCCGCAGCCCCGTGAGCTCGCCGGCGACCGCGATCGTCTCGTTCAGGCGCACCGGCCGCTTGAACACGACGTCGCCGACGCGGCGCAGCGCGAGCACGCGCTCGGGATCCAGCGGCACGAGCCCGACGGCCAGCGAGAGGACCAGCATCCCGTGCGCGATCCGCTCGCCGAACGGGCTGGCGGCGGCCCACTCGGCGTCGCAGTGCTGCGGATGCCAGTCGCCGGTGAGCGCGCTGAAGACGATCACGTCGGTGTCGCGCACGGTGCGCCCGGGCGAGCGAAAGCGCTGGCCCACGGCCAGCGCCTCGAAGGGCTCGGACCAGCTCATCGTCGGCCCCTGCGCCGCCGCCGCGGCGTCTGCGAGCTGTCTTTCGATCATGCTCCCCGCCTCCTCACAGTGGAATGTTGCTGGCGCGACCCTCGGCCCTGTGCACGCCCGCCAGCGCCTCCAGGCTGGACGCCACACGCGCGCGCGTGTCGGCCGGCGAGATCACCTCGTCGACGAAGCCTTCCGCGCTGGCCCCGTCGACGCCGAGGTGCTCGCGCGAGTAGGAGCCGGCCAGCCTGCGCCGGTGCGCCGGCGGGTCCTCGGCGGCGGCGATCTCGCGGCGGTTGAGGATGCCGACGGCCTGCTCGGCGCCCATCACGCCGACCTCCACGCTCGGCCAGGCGAACACGTAATCGGCGCCGAGCGCCTTGGAGTTCATGGCGATGAACGCGCCGCCGAACGCCTTGCGCAGGATCACCGTCACGCTCGGCACGCTCGCCTCGCAGAAGGCGTGCACGAGCTTGGCTCCGTGGCGGATCACGCCGTCGCGCTCCTGGCGCGATCCGGGCAGGAAGCCGGGCGTGTCGACGAGCACCAGCAGCGGCAGCCCGAAGGAGTTGCACATGCGCACGAAGCGCGCCGCCTTCTGCGCGGCCTGCGCGTCGAGCACGCCGCCGAGATGCCGGGGCTGGTTGGCGACGATCCCGATCGAGCGTCCCTCCAGGCGCGCGAACGCGCACACGATGTTGCGCGACCAGCGCGGGCTGACCTCCATCAGGCGCCCGCCGTCCACCAGGGCGCTCGCCACGTGACGGACGTCGTAGACCCTGCGCGCCTGCGCGGGCACGGCGCGGTCGGGCGGCGTCTCCGGCGCGGCCACGCTCGGCCACAGCTGCGGCGAGACGCCCGCGTGCTGGGGCAGGTAGTCGAGCAGGTCGCGCGCCATCAGCGCGCCGTCGACCTCGGTCGGCGCGGTGAAGTGGCAGACGCCGTTGCGCTCGTGCACGCGCGTGCCGCCCAGCGAGCCCATGTCGACGTCCTCGCCCATCACCTCGGAGACGACGCCGGGGCCGGTCAGGAACATCGCGGCGCGCCCGGTCATGATCACGAAGTCGTTGAGCGCCGGGCCGTAGGAGGAGCCGCCGGCGGCGGGGCCGCAGACGATCGAGATCTGCGGCACGAGGCCCGACAGGCGCACGTGCTCGCGGAAGATCGAGCCATAGCCCGACAGCGCCGCGAGGCCCTCCTGCATGCGCGCGCCGGCCGACTCGACGAAGCCGATCACGGGCACGCGCGCGCGGCCGGCCAGCCGCAGCACCTCGACGAGCGTCTCCGCGTGCGCCTGGCCGAGCGAGCCGCCGGCGAAGGAGGCGTCCTGCGCGTAGCAGTAAACCTGGCGCCCGTCCACGCGCGCGTGCGCCGCGAGCACGCCGTCGCCCGCCTCCGCGCGCTCGCCCATCCGCCGCGAGCGCACCTGCGTGCGCACCAGCGCCAGCGAGCCGGGGTCGCTGAGCACCTCCAGGCGCTCCAGCGGCGTCAGCCGCTCGTCCTGGCGCTCGAGCAGCGCGAGCGTCATGCGCCCCGCTCCGCCGGCGCGAACGTCATCGGCCACCTGGCAACCGGCGCGAGCGTCATGCGCCCTCCAGGCACAGCACCGCGTTGTGGCCGCCGAAGCCGAACGAGTTCGACAGCGCCAGCGGCGGGCGCGGGCCGTCGATCTGCAGCGGCCGCGCCGCGCCGGGCACGTAGTCGAGGTCGAGCTCGGGGTCGGGCTCGGACAGGCCGAGCGTGGGCGGCGCGATGCGATCGCGCAGCGCCAGCAGCGTGGCCACCGCCTCGACGGCGCCGGCGGCGCCCAGCAGGTGCCCGATGGCGGACTTGGTCGAGGAGACGGGGACGCGCCCGGCGTGCTCGCCCAGCGCGAGCTTGATCGCGCGTGTCTCCGCGCGGTCGTTCAGCGGCGTGGAGGTGCCGTGCGCGTTGACGTAGTCGATCTCCTGCGCCGCCACGCCCGCGTCCGCGAGCGCGGCGCGCATCGCCGCCGCCTGGCCCTCGCCGTCCTCCAGCGGGGCCGTCAGGTGGTGCGCGTCGGAGCTCGCGCCGTAGCCCCTGAGCACCCCCAGGGCGCGCGCGCCGCGCGCATGCGCGTCGCCGGCGCGCTCGAGCACGAGCACGGCCGCGCCCTCGCCCATCACGAAGCCGTCGCGGCGGGCGTCGAACGGCCGCGAGACGCCGCTCGGCGAGAGCGCGTCGAGGGCGCCGAAGGCGGCGCGCGCCAGCGGCATCAGCCCCGCCTCCGAGCCCCCCGCGACGACCGCGTCGGCTTCCCCGCTCTGGAGCATGCGCAGCGCGCAGCCGAGCGCGTGCGCGCCCGAGGCGCAGGCGGTGCTGACCGCGAACGAGGGCCCGCGCAGGCCGTGGCGCATCGACAGCGCGGCGGCGCCCGCGTTGCTCATCATCAGCGGCACCGCCAGCGGCGAGACCGCCTCCGGGCCGCGATCGCGCAGGGCGTCCTGGCCGGCGACGAGCGTGGCGATGCCGCCGATGCCGGTGCCCACCACGCAGCCGATGCGGCTCGGTGGATAAGGAAGCCCTCCCTCTCGCCCGCCGGCCCGCTCGCCCTGCCCCGCGTCTGCCCAACCCGCGTCCGCGAGCGCCTCGGTGCTCGCGGCGATCGCCAGCTGGGTGAAGCGATCGGCGCGCCTGGCCTCCTTGGCGGTGAGGAAGTCGCGCGGATCGAAGTCCACGCAGGCGCCCTCGCCGTCTTGGATCCCGCACACGCCCGCGCTCCAGCGCTCGTGCAGCGTGCGCGCGCCCACGCCCAGGGGCGTGACGGCGCCGACGCCCGTGACGAGCACCGGCTCGGCGCGGCGGGCGGCCTGCTCGGCGCTCGCCGCCGTCGCCGGCTGAACGCGCGCCGGTTGGCCTGCGTGCGCGCGCGCGCCGCTGGAGAGGGTCTGCGGCACGCGCCTACACCCGCTCGGCGATCAGCTTGATCGCGTCCTCGACCGTCTTGACGTCGGCCACGTCGGAGCCCTTGAGCTCCACGCCGTAGGACTCGTGCACGATCTGGGAGAGCTCGGCGAGGTCCAGCGAGTCGATGTCGAGCTCCTCGAAGGTCGCATCGCGCGTGATCTGCTCCGGCTCCGCGCCGAAGGTCTGCAGGGACTCGACGACCAGCTTCTCGATCTCCTCTTCGGTCACTGCTGTGCTCATTTCGCTCCTTTCGGTTGGTGTAAATCGACGCGCGCGCGCCGCGCTAGGCGCCGAGCCCTCCGTCGACGTAGATCGTCGAGCCGGTCACGTAGCCGGCCTGCTCGGAGGCGAGGAAGCGCGCGCACGCCGCCACCTCCTCCGGGCGCCCGGCCCGGCGCGCGGGGACGGCGCGCAGCAGCTCGCCGTCCAGCTCGGCGGTCATGTCCGTCTCGATCAGCCCGGGGGCGATCGCGTTGACGGTCACGCCGCGACGGGCCACCTCGACGGCGATCGTCTTGGTCATGCCGATCAGCCCCGCCTTGGCGGCCGCGTAGTTGGCCTGCCCGGCGTTCGCGCGCGGGCCGACGACCGAGGCGATGTTGATGACGCGGCCGAAGCGCTCGCGGATCATGCCCCGCAGCGCGCGCCTGGTGGCGCGAAAGGCGGCGCTGAGGTTGGTGTCGATGACCTGCGCCCAGTCGGCGTCGGTCAGCGAGACGGCGAGGTCGTCGTGGCGCACGCCCGCGTTGTTGACGAGCACGAGCACGCGGCCGAAGTCCCGCTCGAGCGCGTCGAACAGGCGCTCCATCTGCTCCGCCTCGGTCACGTCCGCGCGCACGGCCAGCGCGCGGCCGCCGTCCTGCTCGATGCGCTCGACCGTCTCGCCCGCCGCCCGCTCGCCCGTGCGGTAGTTGACCGCCACCGCCCAGCCGTCGCCCGCCAGCGCGCGGGCGATCGCCGCGCCGATGCCGCGCGAGGCGCCCGTGACCAGGGCGCAGCCCTCGCGCAGGCGCGCCGCGCCGGTGGCGGCCCCGCCCGCGTCCGTCGCGGCGGCGAGGTCCGCGCCGCCGTTGCCGGCGCTCGCCGCGCTCGCCGCGCTGCTCGCGCTCGCCGCGACGCTCACCGGTGATCCTCTCTCATGCGTCCCCCCAGGTCATGACGGTCGCGCCCCACACGAGGCCCGCGCCGACCGCCCCCAGCACCACGCGCGCACCCGGCGCAAGCGCGCCCGTGCGCACCGCCTCGGCGAGCGCGAACGGCACGCTCGCCGCGCTCGTGTTGCCGAAGCGGGCGATGCAGTCGAAGACGCGCGCGGGCGCCACCTCCAGGCGGTCGGCGACCGCCGAGAGGATGCGCCCGTTGGCCTGGTGATAGACGAACAGGTCCACCTCGGCCAGCGAGAGCCCGGCGAGCGCGAGCGCCTGCTCGGTGGAGCTGGCCAGGCGGTGGACGGCCATCAGGAAGGTCTCGTGGCCCTCCATCTCGAGCACGCCGCGCTCGCGCGTGGCGCGGATCGCGCGCGC
>Ga0335074_10011206_pt1 | contig 12529 bp, 13 predicted proteins | sample Lox_Sample_23_FD_206715 | JGI IMG/M metagenome (GOLD analysis project Ga0335074, IMG submission 206715) | Soil microbial communities from Loxahatchee National Wildlife Refuge, Florida, United States - Lox_Sample_2.3 | ecosystem: Environmental > Terrestrial > Soil > Wetlands | place: USA...
CCGCTCGTCGGCGATCGAGTTTGGGAGGCATGGGGGGATGATCAGTACGCAAGCTCGTCAAGCCAACCAAGGTCTTCTGCTCCTGGCCGTCGTACTAATGCGGTCTCGGTGATTTCAGGACGGCCCAGACACAGGCCGACATAAGGGCAGCTGGTGCAGGGGTTCTGAGGGAAGCGAATGCCGCTGTGCGGCAGGAAGTGTGCGGATTCAATCTGACGAACCGTGGATTCGACGAGAGCCCCGAATTCCTGTCGTTGCGCGTCGGTGATCGCCGTACGCAGATACTGCACTTCGACCAGGCGCTTCCGGACAAAGACCACCTGAGCCAATTCAGAGATTCCAGTCATCCACGAGTAGCAGACCAGCTGTGGGTCGAGAGCCAGTAGGCCCTTTGGTTCTTCCGGATAACGGCTGGAGGTGGTCTTCCACTCGAGAAGGCAGCGAGAGCCATCGAGACTTCCAACGGCATCGACGTAAGCAACGAAGTCGTTATTGCCCGAGATCCGCTTGAGCACTTTGACTTGCAGATTGCGCCGCGGCTGGCGGACTCGGACACGGCCATCCTGACAGAAGCGATCGAGCAACATGATGCCTTGCTGCAGCATCCGGTCCCAGCTGTCACCGTTGCTGAAGCGCAGATCCTGATTCTGGCAAGCTGACCACTCGCGGAAAAGCGTAGCCGCGGCATCCTCTCTACGGAAATAGGGCGCTAGAGCTTGCTCGAAGGCCCTACCGAACAACATGGCCGCCCGCGTGTCTTTCTCTTTCCATCCGTCGAGATATCGATAGCGATAACGCCGGGGGCAAGTGAGATATTGGCTGATCTGGGTGTAGCTATAGGTCATGTCCTTGCCTCCGTCCGCTGACCGGAAGAGGTGGACAATTCTTCCCACTGGCTGGCCGGGGCGAAACCATCGAGATTGATGAGTGAAATGCCGTTGATCACAGCGTGGCTGATCTTGACGACACCACGCAGGCCGGGCAGCGCCTTCTCATCGATCTGCTCATGAGCCAGCAGTTCCGGATCATAGAGAAAGTCGCGCAAGAACCAGCCGAGCTTCCACATGGCCTTCTGGGTACAGTAGAGACGTCCAACGATCGGCCGGCCAGCCACTTCTTTGGGCTCGAGGATAAAGAGCCGGAGAACGTAGAACGGTTTTTGAGCGTGCCAGCGGAACTGGGCGCCGTCGACACGGACCAGGAAGATGCCCTCCGGAATCTCGGCGCTAGGATCACGGGATGCATCGGCGAGGAGGGGGAGTTGCCGTTTCACGCGACGACCTCCTCGGTAGGACGACCGTAGCTGTTGAGCTGGCACAGCAGGGCATTGCGGTCTTTCTCGGCCCAGTCCGCCAAGTGAGCGACAAAGCTCTCCACCTGCTCCCGGGTGGCATCTCGAAGGGTTTTCACGCCGCAGAAATCGGTGGCGTAGGATTTGACGAGGTTCGCGTCGAGTCGGTGCTGCCGGATAAGTTGGCAGAGGCGGTCGCGGACGGTAGGACCTCCATTGCCGTTGTTGTTGGCCGGTTGTGGGCGCTTCTTCGGGTGAGGGTCAGATTGTCGGTCGATGGAGCTGATTTCTTCGACCGAGCAGATTCCGATGCCGTAAGCTTTGCGCAGAGCGCGGTTGACGGCTCGCGTCTCGGCGACGCGCATCTCCGCGCCGCGAACAAGGTCAGAAACATTGGATGGATTAGCATCGCCATAGCCAACGAATCCCTTGCAGGTCCTGGATCTGTAGACGACAGCTTCGAATGCCCATCGCTGTGCCGCGAGATCACAGAAGAGCTGAACCGGCTGAACCTTTATGCCGGCGCACCGATTCCGCCGTGCCAGACTTGTGAGTCCCGAGTGCGTAACGTACCAGCCGCTGTCCAAGAAAAGCAGGTCGCCGTTTGCGACGGAGAACTGGAATTGTTCCGTAAGGTTCAGCAACGCGCGCAGGGCGATTCGATCAAGCATGCCTCCCCAGCGGACCTTTGCGTCGCGCCTGTTCTGGCGGATCAATGCTTTTCTCGCGGTCATCAAGACCTCCTAGCGGACATAAGGGATTCTCAAAGTGTACATCGCTACTATAATGTATAATTATACATTACAAATAAAAAAATCACTAGAATTCTTATGCACGCGTACTTGAAGGATCTTCGCGCGGTTGAAAACAGCTAGTGAGTAATCCGGCGAGCTTCTTTTAGGGCGGCGGACGCAACGAAGCTGCTCTTGCTGATCTTTTGCTGTTTCGCTGCTTTTTCGATCTCCGCTTGTTCTTCGGAGGTATAGTAAGACGTGATCGCCTTCCTTACTACGGCAGACAATTTTCGCCTTCTGAAAGCGGGATGTTTCTTCACGCCACGATGGTAGCACCGGGATCAAATCATTGGAGGTGGCAGGAGGGGAACTCCGTAGCATGGTTCCGCGTAGGAACGATGCCGATTAGGCCGGTAACTTCCTGAGCTTCACCTTGGCAGTTCCACAAGCACGCGGAGTGCGAGTCCTTCGTTCAGAGTTGAACCCACAGTGGTAACAACCTACGCAGGCTGGATGCGGAAGATTGGGTCTGCAAAGATCCGCAGCCATCGAACTCTTCTAGTCCGACGATCGGCACCAGTACGCTACGGACCGTCGATTTTTCCGCGAGGCACAACTCGCGTTCCATGCGTATTCTCCTTAAGAGGTTAGGATTGCTTTGCTAATTTTTAACTAGTTAGTACGATAATCAGGCGCGCTGGCTGTGGTCAAGGAATTCTTGAACTATTTATTTCAAAATGCAGCAAGGACCGCGCGGACGACATGTAGCTCCGCAACCGCTTGCTGATTCGGGTTACCGGAATCAGTTCAAGCCGCGATCGGGCTCTCTTTCAGAACACCGCTCTCACGTTGCTGCGGAAGACGACGACATTTTCTACGTCGATCCTACGGCCCGTTTTTAATCGTCGGACCCGACGGCCATAAATCGACGCCAGAGACCTTGACGACGGCCTGCCACGCGGCTTCCTGGCTGGAGCGATCGTGGAGGTGTGGTTGGCGCTGCAGCTCCATTGGGCCTGAGAACTTCCCTTTGGCCGAGGCGAAGAATTGCCCCGAGAGGTCAGTTCCGAACTTTGATGCCTGGACATACCGGCTGGCCGCGGTCTCCGGCGTCTGATTCATGCCGGGAATGAGGTTCACGATCGGGATCATCAGATACCTCAACGCGAAACCAGCGCTTCGCACCACGTTGGTGCCGGTCGCGCCACCGGGCGACACGGCATACACGGCCATGCCGGAGGGCAGCCGGCGGGCCAGCGCCGCGGTCCACCAAGCGATGATGAGCTTTGCGTCGGCATACGCATTGTTGGGCACGTACTTCACGTTCGGCCCGTTGCGTATCAGCGCTTCAACAGCGGCGGTTCGGTCACCTTGGTAACGACTGGCCGCGAAGGCTGGCAGGTCGGTGTATTTGAACATGGGTACGCCCCCTCGGGCAGGTTCTGCACCTGCGATAACGATCCGCGCGCTGGGGCTCAGCAAGTGGGCATTGAGCAACCCAACCGTTAGTTGATGATGCCCGATGAGCGGGGCCTGAGAAGACTCGACGCCCGTCGCGGTGAGAGCGCGCTTCTTAAAGGGAACCAACCCTGCATTGAGTAGCAGGAAATCGATCGGCTGGCCTCGCTTGACGAGCTCGGCAACGGCCGACTGAACGCTGGACGGCTTGTCCAGATCCAGTGCCAGCGGCGTGAAAATCGCTCTTTTGTTCTCAGCCGCGAGTTCAGCGGCCGCTTGCTGGGCCCCAGTCAGGCTGCGCCCAGTGACGATGATCTCGCGGTAGCCCTCTCCTGCGAGCAGGCGGGCTGCCGCATGGCCGAGCCCGGAAGTAGCGCCAGTGACGAGAGCGATCTTATGTTCCATAATTATGTTCCATGTGCAGCTCCGTGATGAAGGTCGAGTCGTGGCACCGCGAGACCGCGGCGCTTGATAATTTCGAACTATTCAGTTATAAATTGTGTCATGATCGGTGTCAATGATTTTCGAACCAAATGATTCAAAATACCGCTAGGCCGCGGGGTCGACCGCGCAGCTTCGACGAGACAGGGGCGCTGGAAAAGGCGATTCAGGTGTTCTGGTCGAAAGGCTACGACGGCGTGACGATTGACGATCTCGTCGAAGGGATGGGTGTGGGACGGCCGAGCTTGTATGCCATCTTTGGGGACAAGCGGGCGATATTCTTGCGCGCCCTTAAGGCGTACGCAGAACGCAAGGGCGCAGCGGCCGCCAAGGAACTCCTCGCGCCACAGACGCTTCGCGACTCGATCGTGGGCTTTCTGAGGTACGCCGTCGAAAGTGCGACCCAGAAAGGGTCCGCCAGGGGCTGCCTCATGATGTGCGTCGCGCCGCTTGTGAACGACGCTGAGGTTCAGCAGTTCCTGCAGAGCGCGGTCGCAGGCGGCGCCGCGCTTTTGGAGCGTCGTTTCCGGGACGCGATCAGCGCGGGAGATATCCCGCCTGACTTTCCGGTAGCCGCCCGCGCGATCCAAGTAACGGATTTAGCGCGTGGGCTAACCATGCGTGCGCAGCTAGGCATGCCGCGCAAAACGCTCCTCAAAGATGCTGAGGAAGCGGCCGACTTGGTGCTCCAGTCGCGCCTGAAGGCCATCGGCAAGCAGAAGCTATAGCTTTCTCTCGCCGGCCCTTGAGCACGGGTCCAGGGCCTGGGTAATGGCCGCCTACGCGAAGTTCCAAAGCACTTCAGAGCCAATCCTCTAAGAAATCTGCTCTCAACATAGTCTGGGGATATTGAACTACAGCGAGCCCCGCTCTGAAGGCTTCATATAGATGGTGAGCACGCAAGCATTTGGAGATCGCTATTTCACTCATCGAGCCCGGATTGGTAATGATATGTCGGCCGTGCGGTAGCGATGACCTCGAGCTCATGAACCGCCAGCTTCAAGTCCGATGGCATCATTCACCGCATTTTGGAAGTGCTGCTCGCAGCCCAGGTAGCGCTCAGTGGTCTCGATGGAAACGTGCCCAAGAAGAAACTGAATCTGTTCGAGCTCACCTCCTGCCTGGTGGCACAGACGAGCACACGTTCTGCGCAGTTCGTGTGGAGCAAGCCCTGCTAGGCCACAGCTCGCGGCTCCGTCTCTAACGATCGACCAAATCACCTTTGGCGTGAATCCTTTTCCCCACGTCCGGCCCGCCTTGTTGATGGCTCGGAACAGTGGGGCTGAAGTGAGTCCAGCGGGAACTGTCCATTCGTCGATCGCTCTCTTCACCCAGTCCGGCACCGGAACCGTGCGGATGTGACCGCCCTTTCCATTCAAATCGGGCAATCACCCAGCGTCCATCCCGGAGTTGAACATCTTCCAGCTTCAAGGCAGCAGCCTCCGCCCTCCTCAAGCCACAACCGATCAAGACAGCGATCATGGCCCGGTTCCTCCGCTCCTTTGGAGTCAATGCGCCAAAAGCGCTGACGAGGCGTCTGCCCTCTTCGACCGTCAGCCAGTTGCCGATTCGAACGCCGAGCCGGCGAGCGCCCTTTGCTCTGCGAATGCCGGCAGCCAGATCGGGACTCAGGAGGCCACAATCTGAAGCTTCGTAGGCGAGCCGACGTACCGCTGCCAATCGCAGATTGATTGTTGACGGAGCGTATTGCCGCTGCTCCAGCGAAATTCGATATCGGGTGACGACGGTTTTGTTGAAAGCCAGCCGTGGCTCCGAGCAATACCAGTCAATGAACTCGCGAATCGCATGGTCGTAGGAGCGCTGAGAACTGGGTGACGTGAGGCTGTTGAGCACAGCCGATTTGGACTGCTCAAGATCCGGAAGCTTCAAGATTGTCTTAGGAGGCCGCTTTCGCTTCAATTGGGGAGTGCGTGCCATCGCGACGGCCTCCTTCAAGCCGTGGCAACAGCGTTAACCACTCTTGTGTCTCTTGACCATCTGCGCGTTTATGAGGAGTTAATCGTGCGAATCGCGCCTCATAGGGCTCAATGAGCAATTGGCATGGAGTCATTAGTTGACGTTGTCATCCACAAAGGTCTGAAACCGTTAAAACTCGCTCCTTTCCAGATGGACTCGTGCGAAGCCCTTCCCGCTGGAAGTCCTATCGGCGATCTTGCAACGGGACCACGCCCTCAATCGTGTGTGTCGGCTGACCGGCGTACTCGCTGAAGTGCTTCTCGCTTATTTGCGCGATGTACCCGTCGGGACGAATCAGGATGTGTTGTCCTTCGGTTGTGACAATCTCGGTTGCGTGGGGTCCGCGCATGTGTTCAAAGAGCCTGCTCCCGTCCTCGAGGGTGATATCCGGCATGCGGTCCCCGGGCTGCAGACCTCCGATCGCATTGCCCAAGGACAGAGAGCTAGACCTATAGTGCAAACCGAGTTGATTGGTCGCGTCGCCGCGCTTGATTGACGGTGTCTGGTGCAAACGCTTGCTCAAACCCAGTACAGCCGCGGCAATGGGCAGCCGCTCGGATTCATAGGTATCGAGCAGCGAATCAGGGCCGCCGTGCAAGACGTGTGCCAGCTTCCAGCCCAAGTTGTAGGCATCCTGCACACCCGTGTTAAGTCCCTGTCCGCCTGCCGGCGGATGCACATGCGCGGTGTCCCCTGCCAGGAACACTCGTCCGACGCGGTAGCGGCTGACCATGCGAACTGCGGGTTGATAGGTCGATTTCGATGCAATGCGGTTGATGCGATACCCGGTGGCTTTTCTCACTACGCCCTCGATATCTGCTGCAACCGTCTTTGCCTTCGCGGTCAGTTGAAAAAGCGATGTGTTCGGCAGCGGGCAAAGTCCGATCACGCCGCCCTTAACGAAAGGCCAGAGATGCCAGTCCCTGCGATCCAGATTATCAATCTCGACGTCCGCAACGATCATGGGCTCTTCGTCGATCGATTCGCCCTCCAGCTTGATGCCCAGCATCTTTCGAACTGTGCTGCGGCCACCGTCGCATCCCACCAGATAGTCCACACGCACCGTTTCTCCGTCCGAAAACGTAGCGTCAACGCCATCCTGATCCTGCTGCACCGTGGCGATCTCCCGATTGAAATCCACCCGGCCGCCGAGAGCATGCAAGCGATCGCGCAGGATTGTCTCGGTGCATGATTGCGGCACCATCCAGAGGTTGGGATATGGGGTCCTCTCAGTAGCCGGTTTCGAAGAGCCAAGCGAGCCCGCACGTATCGAAAAAGGGCCCAGGTGAATCCGCATTTTCGGATAGAGTCCCCCGACGGCGAGGATCGGTTTGATGATCCCGAGGTCCTCGAAAATCTCGAGCGTTCGCGGTTGCAGTCCCTTGCCGCGCGAGCCGGTGGAGGGCCTCTCCGAGGCCTCAACCAGGCGGCAAGCTACTCCGCGGCGTAGAAGGTCAATCGCAAGAGTCAGCCCGGTTGGTCCAGCTCCGACTATCAATACATCTTTCTCAGGCATCAGGGGGCCTTTCGTACGGCGTACGAAAAGATATATTGGTACGGTGTACGAATGTCAAGGACAAAGGCACAACTGAGCCGGGAGACGATCGCTGCCGCAGCACTCGCGATCGCCGACGTAGAAGGATTTGAGGCTGTTTCGATGCGTCGTGTGGCGCAGGAACTCGACGTCGGAACCATGAGCCTCTACTACTATGTAAAGACCAAGAAAGATCTCATTGCGGTGATGGATGACGCGCTGATGAGCTTAACGCTTCTCCCGTCGGTACCCAGGAATTGGAAACTCGCGATCGCGGAGATTGCTACCCGAACTCACTCGATGCTTCTGCGGCATCCTTGGGCCCTCATTTCGATGCAGTCGGCTCCCCCTGGGCTCAATGCGATGCGCCATATGGACCAGTGCCTGGAAGCTCTCGAAAAGACTTCAATGACAGCAAAACAGAAGCTCACACTGCTTGCTATGGTTGACGACTTCGTCTTCGGTCATGCACTCCGCGAAGCGGTCAGCGAAAAGGTTATTGACACGGAGTTTGCAGCAGCGCAGTTGGCTACAGGTAACTTTCCGCGAATTGCGGAGGCTTTCGGTGGCGGCCGGATAGAGATCGAAAAAGATCGCTTCCAAGTGGGACTTCGTCTTCTCCTCGAGGAATACGGTCCCCAGCGGCCTCGCCTTCAGCGCGTCGTGAGGAGAAGCCGAGAGTAGTTAGTAATCCCCGGAAAATGCCGGCAGCACAATCTGCTTGCTCTCATCGATCGGTTCGACGATGAGGGGGACCGCCTGAAGCGACAGCCCCTGAGAGGACTGGGCAAAGGTAGGGAGCGTCCCGCGCCTAAGCTGCCCGTAGGCGCCGGTCAAGAAACATAGCGTTGAAAGCGACAGTACCGCTAAGTGCGTCTTCAAGTTCTTCATGGCACCCTCCAGGTGTTTCTGCTTTCTTGTGGTTCTGTTCTTGATACACACAGTGTTAGCGCTTGCCCCGTTCAATCCGTTGGAACAGCTTTGTAAACCTTTTTTCTCAGCGACGGCGAACTCGGTGCCCTCGGTCGCTCGTGTCTTCCTTGTGCGAGCGAACCACCATGGCCTTCAGCACCGCGAGGCGCAGGGCGCGGAGGTAGGACGGCGTGATGTGGTCGCGATCCATGTCGAGCGGCACCTTCTGCTGGGAGTGGCGCTTCATAAAGAGCCTCCTCGGTCCCCGGAGCACATAGTTAATGCCTTGTCATCTGCTAAAGCGGAATTTTCCAGAGAAAGGGTCGCGAGCAAGAAAGAATTTCTTGATATTTCGTACTCAGTCAATCAGAAGCCCAGCACTCACCTGATGAAGTACCCGTCGTTTCAATTGGTTGACATTGGTACCAGCCGCGGCTAACTTGTTGCCCAAGCTTCTGCGGGAGCGTGTTAGGGGGTTGGTTGTCGGAACTTCCGCCCAAGACCGTCAGCGAATTACTGGCGAACTGGCACGCCGGGGACGACGAGGCGTTACGTTCAGCGGTTCCTCTCGTTTACGACGAATTGCGACGGGTCGCGCATCATTACCTGCGGAACGAGCGTCCCGGCCACACCCTGCAAAGCACCGCTCTTGTGCACGAGGCCTATCTGCGACTGGAGAAACAAGGGGCCGCTGAGTTCAAGAACCGGGAGCATTTCCTGGCTATCTGCGCCCAATTGATGAGCTCTCGACGACGCCTTGAACGAACTGGCAAAACTTGATCGAGAGCAGAGCCGCATTGTCGAGCTGAGGTTTTTCGGCGGCCTTTCCATCGAAGAAACTTCGCGGGCGCTGAATCTTTCGCCATCGACGGTGAAGAGACACTGGGCGACGGCCAGGCTTTGGCTGCGTCACCAGATGAGCAAGGCAACGGACGCATGACCCCCGAGCGCTGGCAACAGATTCGCGACGTACTGGAGAAGGCGCTGGAGCTGGCGCCGGGGGAGCGCTCTGCCTTTCTGAATCAGGCCTGTTCGTCCGATCCATCCTTGCGGCAGGAAGTCGAAACCCTGCTCGCTTCCAGTCCCGACGTGCGCTCCAGCTTTCTGCAATCCTCCACGCTACGATTGACGCTCATGCCGGGGACCAAGCTGGGCGACTACGAGGTCAAGTCGCTGCTGGGCTCGGGCGGCATGGGCGAGGTGTATCGCGCCTGCGATTTACGGCTGGGGCGGGACGTGGCGATCAAGGTCCTTCCTTCCTTTCTCTCAGCCGATTCCGACCGGCTGCGGCGCTTCGAGCAGGAGGCGCGGGCGGCGGCGGCTCTGAACCATCCCAACATTCTTGCCGTGCACCAGATGGGCACATATGAGGGTGCGCCGTATCTTGTCTCGGAGCTGCTGGAAGGAGAAACGCTGCGGGAGCCGATCCGGCGCGGACGACTGGCAGTTCGCAGGGCGATCGACTATGGAGTGCAGATCGCGCGCGGGCTGGCGGCAGCGCACGAGAAAGGCATTGTCCATCGCGATCTGAAGCCAGAGAACCTGTTCGTCACCAAGGATGGCAGGGTGAAGATCCTGGACTTTGGGCTGGCGAAGCTCACGCAACCGCACTCCGGCTCGGAGCATAGCGCAGTGACTCTGACCGAAGCGACGGAAGCGGGCGTGGTGATGGGAACGGTGGGCTACATGTCGCCGGAGCAGGTACGGGGGCAAACGGCCGACCATCGGGCTGACGTCTTCGCCTTCGGCGCGGTCCTGTACGAGATGCTGGCGGGGAAGCGAGCATTTCAGAAGCCGACCTCGCCGGAGACAATGACGGCGATCCTGAACGAAGACCCACCAAGCATTTCGCAGGTGACTACCACTATTCCGCCGGCACTGCAGCGGGTGGTGCATCGCTGTCTGGAAAAGAATCCTGAGCAACGCTTCCAGTCGGCTTCTGACCTGGCGTTCGCCCTGGATGCTCTATCGGAGTCTGGCGGGTCAGCATACCCGGCGACGGCTGCAAAAGCCGCGACCGATGCTGGGAAACGCTGGAAAGTGATTGTTCCTGCTGCCGCAGTTGTACTGGCATTGTCGGTCGGGGGTTACTTCCACCGCTACCGCAGGCCCAAGTTGACGGACAAGGACACTATTGTTCTCGCCGATTTTGCCAACAGCACGGGCGATGCAATCTTCGATGACACGCTGAAGACGGCACTCACGGTTTCCCTGCGGCAATCGCCTTTCCTCAATGTACTCTCCGAGAACAAGGTCGCGGCTACCTTGAGATTGATGACCCGCCCCGCCGACACAAAACTGACGCCCGAGGTCGCCCGCGATCTTTGCCAGCGGGCCGGCAGCAAGGCTTACCTCGGCGGGTCGATTGCCCGCCTAGGCACCGAATACGTGCTGGCATTGAAGGCGGTTAATTGCCAGAGCGGAGACACGCTGGACGAGGAGCAGATGACGGCGGCGTCCAAGGAAAAGGTGCTCGACGCACTTGGGGCGGGGGCATCCAAGCTGCGCTCTGAGTTGGGCGAATCGCTGACTTCTGTGCAGAAGTTTGATGTTCCGCTGACAGATGCAACTACGACTTCGCTCGAAGCACTGAAGGCGTTAAGCCTTGGCATGAAGGCAGACGAGGAAAGTGCCCAGCAGGGCATGCCATACTTTCAACGTGCCATCCAACTTGATCCGAAATTTGCCCTTGGCTACGACGCGGTGGGCAACGACTACTTCAGTCTTAGCCAGACGGGGCGAGCCACACAGTACTTCACCAAGGCGTTCCAGTTGCGGGAACATACCAGTGAACTGGAAAAAATGCAGATCAGCGCCGACTACTATTTAAGTGTAACTGGGGAACTGGATAAAGCTATCCAGACCTATCAGGAGGAGATTGAGAGCTACCCGCGGCTGGATGCAGGGTACGGAAACTTGAGCGTCGTCTACGACCAAAAGGGGGATTATGAGAGAGCCAGGGAGATTATGAGGCAAGCCGTCCGACTTGCACCCGATAACTCAGCCTGGTATGAGAATCTCGCCAACCATGCTCTTGCGTTGCAGCGCTTTGACGAAGCGCGGCAGATCATCCACGAAGCGCAGGCGCGAAAATTGGATGACTTCGTATTGCACAATGCTCTCTACGCTCTTGCCTTTCTTGGGGCTGACTCTGCGGCGATGGTGGAGCAGCAACAGTGGTTTGCTGGCAAGCCTGAACAGAATTTTGGATTGGCATTTGCATCCGACACCGAGGCCTACGCTGGTCATCTTGGTAAGGCACGGGAACTGACCAAGCAGGCTGTGGACTCCGCCGTGCGGGCCGACAGCAAGGAAACTGGCGCAATATGGCAGGCAATTGGTGCTCAGCGGGAGGCGGCTTACGGCCATGCCCCGGAAGCCCGGCAATCAGCGGGCGAGGCTTTGAAGCTTGCTCCCGCGAGCCAGGGTGCGGAGGTCGAAGCTGCGCTGGCATTTGCCATGGCGGGCGATACCGCACGAGCCGAGGCTCTAGCCCAAGACCTAGGGAAACGCTTTCCGCTGGACGCGCAGATGCAGTCGCTTTGGCTGCCGGCGATTCAAGCACAATTGGCGCTGGACAGGAAGAATCCAGCTCTCGCCTTGAATGCCCTGCAAGCTGCTTCACCCATTGAGCTGGGGCAAATAGCATTCGTCGCCAATATTTCCTGCCTCTATCACGTGTATGTGCGCGGAGAGGCATACTTGGCTGTCGGACAAGGCAGCGCTGCGGCGGCCGAGTTCCAGAAGATCATCGACCACAGCGGCATCGTCTGGAACTGCTGGACCGGGTCGTTGGCGCGTCTGGGCGTAGCTCGCGCGAATGCATTGCAAGCAAGAACCTCGCAGGGAGCGGATGCCGATGTCGCCCGCGTCCGGGCGCTCGCCGCCTACAAAGACTTCCTCACCCTCTGGAAAGACGCCGACCCCGACATCCCCATCCTGAAGCAAGCCAAGGCGGAGTACGCGAAGCTGCAGTAGTTCCGACACTCAATCCTTGTTGCGAGGATTCGTTTAGAATCTCATCGCAGCGTCCCACGCGCTTTGTGGGATTTTGGAATCCCCAGTAACGCTTGCAACCGATTCTGGGCGGTTGACGAGCAAACCAGAAGTCATGCAATGGAGCAAATCGCCTGTAGCCGATTTATGAGATAGCTTCTAGTCAAGCAAAGTGGCGTCAGTGAT
>Ga0335074_10011207_pt1 | contig 12529 bp, 11 predicted proteins | sample Lox_Sample_23_FD_206715 | JGI IMG/M metagenome (GOLD analysis project Ga0335074, IMG submission 206715) | Soil microbial communities from Loxahatchee National Wildlife Refuge, Florida, United States - Lox_Sample_2.3 | ecosystem: Environmental > Terrestrial > Soil > Wetlands | place: USA...
GACTGCGCTGCGGCCTACCTTTACCAAGGTGCCCCCCTCGAGCACCGCCCGGCGGACTGGCCGCGTGCAACACCAGTCCCAGACCCTGGGGGTGGGTGCGATTCCCCACATCGCGCCTCTTGCCAGCCGGAGTCGCACCGCGCAGGGGGCGTCCGGAAACGCCGTCGTGCACCATACACCGCTCAACAGCGTCCTCGGCGGCCCCTCGACATTCGATGCGCGCAAACTGGTCCGCCGATGATTGTACGAGTGCAGTCCCACGATCGAGAGATCGAGATCACGGTGATCGGCAGAAAATCAGGACGTGCAATCTCGCTCCCGGTCTGGTTCGTGCTGGAGGAGGCGAAACTATACCTCCTGCCGGTGCACGGATCGGAAACGCAGTGGTATCGAAATGTGCTTAAGAACCCGTCGATCCGCATCGGTACGCGCGGGACGGAAGAGCAAATCACTGTCGTTCCGATCGTCGACGGTGCGGCGGTGTCGGCGATTGTCGAGAGATTTCGCGCCAAGTATGGCGCCGGCGACATCAGGAAATATTATTCAAAGCTCGATGTTGCGGTTCTGGCACATCTGGAGCGATCCGGCCGAGTCCCGGGCCGATGAGGTCCGGTCCGATCGGGTCCGTCTCGACCGCGGCTGGATGCGTCGCCGGGCTCTGTCGAACGGCTCACTTGCCGGCCGCCAGCAATGCCGCCGCCGCGGCGCCGTTCGGCGGTGCGCTCGGGGGAGGCTCGCTAGCCATGTTGCTCTCCGTGCATCAGTACGATCGTCGGTCCGCCGCGAACCGGCGCATGCTTGTGGAGCATGGCGCCGAAGAACCATGCCGTGCACGACGGTCATGGCGTCACGAAGGCGGTCATGGCGTCACGAAGGGTAATTTCCATCCGCTCTCGATCCGCAGCGACCCGGCATGTAGCGCCATGATAGATTGCGCGATCGCCAACCCGAGTCCGGCGCGGCCTGTCCCTTTGTAGTGCAGAGCCGCAGCTCACAGAATACGTGGTCCCGGACCCGAGGCGAATTTCGGTTTCTGCGTATATGATCGCATGCAGCCTGTATCCGCTTGCCGCCCAGAGGCGCAGGGGATAAGGTGGCCCGCTTCATGACCTACGGCGGACACGTCGGCACTGTAAGCAATGGACGGACGATCTCGAGCACTCGTCCTCGCTCTCCTGGCGATGACGGCGGGGCAGATTTGCACCCACGCGCATGCTCAAGACGCGAGCGCTGGCCCCACCCCGCATGAGGAACAAGAGGCGGCAACGGAGCGGCGTTTGCTCTCGGACATCGCGGCCTACTTCACCGCCCCCCTCCATTGGGACGCGAGCAATTGGGAGTACTTCGGCGGCACGCTCGCTGCGATCGCCGTCGCTCACGAATTCGACAGCCGCGTCCGCACCGATTTCACGCGCGGCTCGAGCAATTCGCTCAACGGGTCCGATAGCGATGACTTTCAGGACGCTTTGCCTGCGGCGGGGCTCCTCGCCGGCACCTGGCTTTACTCGGGGCTGTTCCACGACGCGAACGGACTGACCGCGACCGGGGCGATGGCCGAGGCCGGCGGCCTCAGCGTCGTCACGGCGTATCTCCTCCAATACGCGGCGGGACGGGAGGGGCCCAATCAAACAACCGACCCGAACGAGTGGCGCGCCGGGGGATCCTCCTTTCCGTCGGTGCACGCGACCGCGGCGTTCGCGGTCGGGACGGTGTTCGCCGAATCGGGCAGCGGCGACTACCTCTGGCTCACCCGCTTCATCGGCTACGGCGTCGCCGTTGCCACGAGCTACGAGCGACTTGATCACAACGCGCACTGGCTATCTGACATCGTGGCCGGAGCGGGTCTCGGAGCTTCGAGCGCCGTGTTCGTCCTCAACCGGACGTATGGGCGGAACAGCGGCGCGCAGATCGGGGTCGCTCCGCTCGAGGGCGGAGGATTCCTGCTCACGTACCGCACGACGCTCGATTGAAAGGCGGGTCCGCAGCCCCCTCCGGCGATACCTCCGGGGCTTGCTGTCCTCGCCGGTCAGTTCGGCGCGCACGGTCGGTGAAAGCCTCGCAGTGCCCGCCGCGTACCCGGTGGCGCGCGCCCTGCGGATGCGCGCCAAGAGTGAATCGCCTTTCCCGGTGATGGCGACTCGCTTGCCTCTGCGGTCATCGGCCGCCTCGGTTCGTGTCAGGAGACCGAGGACGAAGAGCCGATCGAGCATCTGGCTCACCGCGGGGATCGACATTCGCATGACCGTCGCGAGTTCGGAAGGTGAGCTCTCGCGGAGCTGCTTCAGTCGCCGTGGCAGGAGTACCTGTTGCAGCGTGACGGACGCCTCGGTGAGCACCGTGAGCGTGTTGCCCTGCAGGTGCGAGACGCGATTGAGGAATTCCTGCAGGAGGTCCCCCAGATGCTCAGCGAGGCGACCGGGCGCTGCTCACGCCGGGGTTCCTGCTCCCCGGGCGAGGTTGGCCATGACCGGGGGGCGGATCGCGGATCGCCCTCGAGAAGCCCATGCACTCGAGCTCGAGGTGGTTGCCGAAGGGATCATTGAAGTACAGCGATGCCTGACCCGGCGGACCGAGCTGCAGCGGGACGTCGGTTGGCACGCCGTGCGACTCCAGATGCGACTTCCACTTCAGCAGATGCCGGGGCAACCGCGCGACCTTGAGGTGAAAGGGGGCTTTTTCTATCATCAGGTCCGCCGCTCCTGAACTATCGATGTTGGGGGGGGCGGGTGAAGCCATTGACTTCAGCAGCGCCTTCCATCCTGGCTCGTGGTTGAGGTTACGGTTCAACAGGCAGCCATCAGGAGGGTGTGAAGGCCGATGGCGATTCTCAATGTCCACCACCGCACGAGCTACCGCTATTCGCAGCCCGTCGAGTTCGGTGAACACCGGCTCATGTCCCGGCCGCGTGACAGCCACGATTTGCGGCTGATCGACACGACGCTCCTCATCGACCCCGCGCCGTGCGCGCTGCGATGGATTCACGACGTTTTCGGCAATTCCATCGCAATTGCGACTTTTGACCGGTCGGCAGATTCGCTCACGTTCGAATCCGCGTTTCGGGCACAACACTATCCCGTCGTCTCGGCGGAAATCGTGGTCGAGCCCTACGCCTCACGTTTACCCTTTAGCTACTCCGCGGACGATGCACTGGATTTGGGCCGAACGAAGGAGCGCATCTATCCGGATCCGGAACACAGGATTGATCAGTGGGTCAAGAACGTGCTGGACCGCACGCCCGGGGGAGGAACGTTCGACACGCTGGTGGCGATGACCTCGGCCATCCGGGAGCAGTTCAGGTATGTGGTGCGCGAGCAGGAAGGCGTGCAGTCGCCGCTCGCAACACTCGAGCTTCGTCAGGGTAGCTGTCGGGACTTCGCGGTTTTCATGATGGAGGCGGCGCGCGGCCTCGGCCTGGGAGCTCGCTTCGTGTCGGGTTACCTCTACGATGAGCACCTCATCGGTGCCGCCAGCGGCATGGTCGGTACTGGAGCAACCCACGCGTGGGTGCAGGTCTATCTGCCGGGCGCGGGTTGGGTGGAGTTCGATCCGACCAATGCCCTCGTTGGCGGGCACAACCTCATTCGCGTCGCGGTGGCACGCGATGCGGCGCAGGCGGTGCCGGTGGCGGGCAGCTTCAAGGGCCCCGCGGGGTCTTTCCTGTCGCTGTCGGTGAACGTGACGGTCACGACGGAGTAATCGGCTCCACGGTCACGGACACCGAAAGCTTGTGGGTTCCACCGCCGAGGATTACCCCATGCAGCGGTGAGACATCGCCGAAATCGCGGCCCCAGGCGACGGCGACGTGATCCGTACCGACCCGTGCATTGTTGGTGGGATCGAACTCGAGCCAGCCGAACGGCGGCGCGTAGACCGCCACCCACGCGTGTGAAGCGCCGGCTCCGATTGCAAGGGGCGCACCCGATGCGGCGCCCAGCGTCGGCCCCGCGCGCAGATATCCGCTGACATAGCGCGCAGCGAGGCCCCGTGATCGCATGCAACCGATCATGAGATGGGCAAAGTCTTGGCAGACGCCGCGGCGTCTCCTCAGCACCTCCAGCAACGGCGTGCCGACGGTGGTTTCACCCTTCGCGTATTTCATTTCGCGGTACAGCTTCACCATGAGCGCATCGGCGCACTCCAGGATCGAGCGACCCGCTGGAAAGCACTCGGCTGCGTAGTCGGTCAACTCCTGCTTCACTCGAACGTGGGCCGATTCATGACGAAATCGGCACGCCTCGAGATTCTCGCGCGTCGGCCACGCGCCATGATACGCAAGATCGGCACACAGCCGCTCCCACGGCATGCTGTGCGCGGCGAATACCTTCGGCCGCGGGTGCACGTCGACCTCCATCTGTGTCACGACCTCGAGCCGGCGATGCGGATGCTCGAGCTCGATGCGCGTGAGAGCATTGCCGAAGGCGTCGATCTCGTCGCGGCGCCGGAACGTCGCCGGTTTCACCGCGATCGTGTGCTCCAGGCACTGCTGGAACGGCATCGGACGCGGCACGAGATGCAGCATGTGATGGGCGTGCAGCACGTCGCTCGCGTATGCGTAGGCCGTTTCGTGATGGATGTGATAGCGCATGTGCTCGCTCAGGTCCACACCGACTGGGAATCATCGGTGTGCGAGAAATGACGCATCGAGAGGCGGTCCGAGAGCTGCGCGCCGGCATGCTGCAGCGCCGTGAGTCGCCCCGCCAGCGTTTGCCTGGACGCCTGCGCCTCATCGCCGTCACCCTCGAGCGCCAACAACTCACGCTCGGTAAATTCGGGGATCGTCGTTTCCAGTCCCAGATCACGGTGGGTCTTCAAAGACGCGGCGAGCTGCTCAAGATCGCGTGTAATGGAATCGCACTGAAACGCGAGCGACGCGGGGTGATGGACATCGCTCACCAACAGATCGAGGGCGGAACCCAAACGCGGAGCGACGAAATAACGTGATCGATAGATACTGATGCTATGGCACACGTCGAGAAGCCACTGGACCTGGCCCTGACGGGTGGCCGAAGCGGCGACCAGATGCTGTGCCAGCAATCCCGCCGTGAACTGCAGTCGTTCGACACGTCGTCCGATCCGCAGCAGCCGCCAGCCCTCATCGTGCGTCATGTCCTCGGCGGCATAACCGGAGAGCGCGGCCAGCGACAACGCAAGGCGCTCGAGCGCTTCGCGGGGTTCTTGGCGTGATGCGGCTGCCTCTTGAACCTGCCGTTGCAGCCCGACCACGGCGCGCCAGTAGCGTGCCGAGAGGCGACTGCGCACCTGGGAGGCGCACCAGGCGATTCGCTTGACATCCGCTGCGATGCCGTATGGATCACGCTCGTCGCGCAGACTTCCGGGCGGCTGCAAGTCCTTCGTGATGAGACCGAGCGCGCGGCAGATGCGCACGGCGTGCACCCACACGCTCCTGTCGACACGCACCCGCACGGTGCTGCGTAAGAGCCGCGCGTTGTCGGCACAGCGAACCGTGTAACGTCCCAGCCAGAAGAGATTTTCCGCCAGCCGCGAGGGCACATCGTCGGGCCGTGTGGACACGTGCACGCGCTGCGTTCCCGTCACCGCCGGCTCATCCTCACCGTTCGACAACACCCAGATATCCTTGCTGCCGCCGCCACGCTGCGTCGATACGACATCGATGGCGTTCTCTGCGGCGACGCGCGCCAGCCCGCCGGGCAGCACGCGAAATCCAGCTCGAGTTGCGATCGCGTAGACGCGGATGGTGAATGCCCTGGCGGCAAGATTCGGCGTGCCGTTCGAGCGCCATACAGGCGCTTGCGAGAGTGCGACATGCTCCTGCGCCACGTAGGCGTAGGGACGGGCCTGGAGACGCCGTACGAGCGCCGCGCGCACCTCTCCTTCGATGTCGCTGCCGAACACCGGCTCAAAGCGCTGATTGGGATAGGTGGGCTTCACGACGAGCCGATCGAGATTCGCGAGCACGTAGTCGAGCGCCGGCTTCTCGCCGCACCACCAAGTGGCGACGGCGGGCAGCTGTAGCGGCTCACCCAAAAGGCGCTCGGCGACGCCCGGCAGAAACCCGAGCCACGCTGCAGATTCGAGCACACCCGTGCCCAAGGCATTGCTGATCGCGACGTTCTGGGCCCGGATCGCGCTGATGAGTCCGGGCACGCCCAAAGCGGAGGCGCCGCGCAGTTCCACCGGATCGCAATAGTCATCGTCGAGTCGCCGCAGGATCGTGTGCACCCGTTTGAGTCCGCCGAGTGTCTTCAGATACACGATCTCGTTGCGCACCGTGAGGTCGTGTCCTTCCACGAGGGGCAGGCCGAGCTCACGCGCCATATAGGCGTGCTCGAAATAAGTTTCGTTGAGAGGGCCCGGCGTGAGAATGACGACCAGTGGATTGCCGCTGTCGTCAAAGAAGCTCCGCAGCCGTTCGCGCATCTCGCCGAAGAAATTGCGTATCCGACGCACGCCCAGATCGCGGATTGCCTCCGGCAGAACCTGCTCGACGATGTCGCGATTCTCCAACGCGTACCCGGCTCCTGAGGGCACCTGCGTACGGTCCGCGAGCAGCCACCAGCGGCCGTCGGGCGCGCGCGCCAAGTCGGCGGCATAGACCTGCAACCAGCTCGCGCCCCTCGGCACGAGGCCGTGACAGGGCCAGAGGAAATTCGGGCTTCCAAACGGCAGCTCCGGCGGCACCAATCCTTCGGCGAGGAGGCGTTGTGGCCCGTAAAGATCCGCGAGCAACGCTTCGAGTACGCGCGCGCGTTGCGCCACACCTTCCTCAATCTTGCGCCACTCGTCCTGCGAGAGGACGAGGGGCAATGGATCGAGTGCCCACGGGCGGTCCGCGCCCTGTGGATCGGAGTAGACGTTGTAGGCGACGCCGTTCTCGACGATCAACCGCCGCGTGAGTTCCAGCGCACGGCGCGCGGTATCGTGCGCCTTGTCGGCGGTCAGGCGCTCAACCAGCGCCCGCCAGTGCGCGCGCACCGCGCCGTGCTCATCGAGAAGCTCGTCGTAGCGGCGGGGATCGGGGAGGTAACTCGCAAGACGCGCCTCGGTCCCGGCACCGGGCGCCACGTCGCGCGGGTCGGTCATTGCGTCACTCTTCATGTGCGGCGCAGGTCGAGCGTGCAGGGGAAATCCGGACTGATCTCAGCCGGCAGCAGCGAACACTCACCGGGCGTGTGCCCCGTGCGCATGAAGCGCGCCAGCCGCCGGCTTTCGGACTCGAAGGCATTCACCGGGAACGCTGTATAGTTGCGGCCGCCCGGATGCATGACGTGGTACTGGCAACCGCCGAGCGAGCGGCTCATCCAGGTATCGAACAGATCGAAGGTGAGGGGCGAGTGTACGCCGATCGTGGGATGCAGCGCCGAGGCCGGCTGCCAAGCCCGGTAGCGCACGCCGCCGACGAACTCTCCCGGCGTGCCCGTGGCTTGCAGCGGAATGGGCCTGCGGTTGCAAGCCAATACGTATCGGTCCGGCGCAAGTCCCGTCGCCTTCACTTGCAGGCGCTCGAGCGAGGAGTCGACATAGCGTGTGGTCGCCCCGGCGGCGCCCTCCTCGCCCATGACATGCCAGGGCTCGAGCGCCTGACGCAGCTCGATCTCAACGCCGCGCGCAGTGAAGTCACCATACCTCGGGAAGCGGAATTCCACATGGGGCGCGAACCATTCGGCCCGCAGCGGATAGCCTGCGGCATTTTGCTCCGCGATGACATCGGCAAAGTCCTGCGCGATGAAGTGCGGCAGCATGAAGCGATCGTGCAACTCTGTGCCCCAGCGCACCAGACGCGCGGGACAGTACGGCGTACGCCAGAAGCGCGCCACGAGGGAGCGCAACAGGAGCTGCTGCGTGAGGCTCATCCGCTCGTGGGGCGGCATTTCAAAGGCACGCAACTCGAGCAACCCCATTCTCCCGGTCGGGCCGTCGGGCGAATACAGCTTGTCGATGCAGAATTCGGCGCGATGCGTATTTCCCGTCACGTCGATGAGCAGATTGCGGAACAGCCGATCGACCAGCCAGGGCGGGCACTCGGCGCCCGGTGGCGGCAATTGGCGGAAGGCGATCTCGAGCTCACTCAGCGAGTCGTTTCGCGCCTCGTCCACGCGTGGTGCCTGCGACGTGGGGCCGATGAATAGGCCGGAGAACAAGTACGACAGCGAGGGGTGGTTGTGCCAATACGCCAGCAGGCTCCGCAACAGGTCGGGACGGCGCAGGAACGGAGAATCCGCCGTGGTCGCACCGCCCAGGACGAAGTGATTGCCACCCCCCGTGCCCGTGTGGCGCCCATCGAGCATGAATTTCTCGGAAGTGAGGCGCGAGAGACGCGCGGCAACGTAAAGATAAGTCGTTCGGTCGACCAGCTCGTCCCAACACGAGGCGGGATGAATATTGACCTCGATGACACCCGGATCCGGCGTTACCCGAAAGTTACTGAGGCGCGGATCACGTGGTGGCTCGTAGCCCTCGAGGACGACCGGTTGCGACAACGCATCAGCGGCGGCTTCGACTGCGGCGACGAGCTCGAGATAATCCTCTAGCTGACCGGTCGGCGGCATGAAGATGTAGAGCACGCCATGACGAGGTTCAGCGCAGATCGCGGTTCGCGCGATCCAGTGCGCCGACTCGTGGTCGCGTGGCACCCGTGACGCTTGTAAGGCCCTCGATCCGGGCGCGGAAGCTCCAAGCTGCTCGCGAATCTGCGCGTACCCGGGAAGGGGTGCAAACGCCTGGTTGGGATCCGGCGCATGCAGCTGCGGACGGTCGGCGGGTGCGGCCCACGGCAGCGAATCGAGGGGAAGGCGCATGCCCATGGGGGAGTCCCCGGGCAGCAGATAGCAACGCTCGCGCCGCAGAAACCAGGCGCCCGTCTGCCAATGCGTGCCAGTCGCATCGCGGGTGATCGGCAAGACGTAACCGATCACGCTTTCGAGCCCTCGGTCGAACAGGCGAGCGAGGCGAGCGCCCTCCTGTGCATCCTCAAGCCGTGAATCCCGACTGTCGACGTTGGCGGGCAACCGACGCGTTCGCCACTCATAGTAAAAAGGGTCTTCGTAAGCTGCGAACACGAGCTCGGGGGACAGCCCGAGCTGGGAGGCAACGGTGGCGAGAAAGCGCTGCGCGGTATGCGCGGTCGCGCCATAGTCAATCGTCTCATCGGCAATGAGCGCGTGATTGCACCAGATCGCTTCGGCGTCGCGACGCCAGAAGCAGTTGAGCGACCAGCGCGGCAGCTGCTCGCCCGGATACCACTTACCCTCGCCGAAATGTGCCAAGCCCGTCGGGGCATACCGCGCGCGCAGGCGCTGATACAGATCGACGGCGAGCGCGCGCTTGCTTTTCCCGAGCGCCGCGGTATTCCATTCCGCGCCATCCCGATCGTCCACGGATACGAACGTCGGCTCTCCTCCCATCGTCAGGCGCACATCGAGCTGCGCCAAGTCCGCGTCGATCGCCCGACCCAGGAGCTGGATTTGGGTCCACTGTGCCTCGTTGTACGGTTTCGTCACACGGGGCGCTTCCCAGACGCGATGCACACCAAGGGTATGCGCGAACTTCACTGCGCACTCTTCGACCGCTCCGGTGACAGGCGCCGCAGCGGACGGTTCGGGCGTGCAGGCGAGGGGGATGTGCCCCTCGCCTGCGAGCAGGCCCGAGGTGGGATCGAGGCCGATCCACCCGGCACCGGGTAGATACACCTCGCACCAGGCATGCAGGTCCGCGAAGTCGGCGGGCGGTCCTGAGGGGCCATCAAGCGACCGCACATCGGCCGCGAGCTGGATCAGGTAGCCCGACACGAACCGCGCGGCAAGGCCCAGATTGCGCAGCAATTGCACGAGCAGCCATGCCGAATCGCGGCACGAGCCCGAGGCGTTCAGTAGCGTCTGCTCAGGCGTTTGCACGCCAGGTTCAAGTCGGATCAGATAGCGCACATCGCGGGCCACGCGCCCATTGAGCGCAACGAGAAAATCCCCCGTATTGACGGGCACACGGGGAATCGTGGCGAGGTACTCGGCGAAGCGCGGGCTCGTAGGTGCTTTCGCGAGATACGGCCCGAGAGCACTGTGCTCCTCGGCCGTGTACGCGAGCGGAAAGCTCTCCGCGTGCGGCTCGAGAAAGAAATCGAACGGATTGAGCACCGCCATCTCGGCGATCAGATCGACTTCGATGCGCAGCTGCTCGGTCCTCTCCGGAAACACCACACGCGCGATATAATTGGATTCCGGATCCTGTTGCCAGTTGATGAAGTGCCTGGCCGGCTCGATGCTCATCGAATAGGACAGAATGCGTGTACGCGAATGCGGAGCCGGGCGCAGACGCACCACCTGAGGACTCAGGGCGACGCGCCGGTCATATCGGTAGTGCGTAACGTGATTCAGCGCGACATGGATCGACACGGACGGGGATTATACGGATGCCGCCCGGGAATTTGGACGGGATCGGCGGCATCCGTCGCGCACCATTCTGGGCCGAGCGGGCACCGCAGCGGACCCAAGCGGAACGACTTGCTTCTGCCGTGTGCAGGGAGCTAGTGGCCAGGGTCAGGTGCACGAGCGGACTGTAGCTCATCTGTCCAGACCTTGAAGCTCACGAGCGCATTGACCCCGAACGTCGTGCTGATCGCGACGTCGATCGCATCGCGCCCTCGCGCCATTAATACTCGGCCGATCCGCGGCACGTTGTTGCGCGGATCGAAGGTGTACCAGCGCCCTCCGAGATACGCCTCGAACCAAGCGGCGAAGTCCATCGGACCGTAGGGCGGGGGAGTGCCAATGTCGCCAAGATAGCCCGTGCAATACCGCGCCGGAATATTCATGCACCGGCAAAGGGCGATGGCAAGATGTGCGAAATCGCGGCAGACTCCACGCCGCTCGTTGAAGGTTTCCCAGGCTGTTCTGGTGGCATTCGCGTGTTCATAGCCGAATGAGACGTGATTGTGCACGAAATCGCAGATCGCCTGCACCCGACCCCAGCCCGGCGAGGTCTGGCCGAACATGTTCCAAGCGATCTGGGAAAATTTTTCAGTATCGCAATAGCGGCTCGCCAGGAGAAAAACGAGGGCCTCTTCAGGCAGTTCTTGTATCAAATGCTGCTGCGCAGACGTTGCAATGATCTCCGACTCGCCCGAGTCGTTGACGACGGCGGTACTTGTGATCCTGGTGCGACCCTTGGGCGCGACGATGCGACTGCACCAGTTGCCGAAGCCATCGCGATAGGCGGCTATCGGAATGGACGGCTCCGTGATGATGTGATCCGGAACCGCAAGGTCCGATGCACGCGTAAAGTGAATGTTCAGCACCAATATCATCGGCGTCGGCTGCGGACAGTCGTAGATCAATTCGTAGCCCACCCTGATCTTCACAACGGGCCTCCCTTGGACCTTGGGCTCATTCGCGTGGGGACCCAGATGCACAACGTGCGTCGAGGTTATCCGCAGGATTCGCTCACAATTCCAGAGGGGCACCCTACGGCGATCGCTCGCCGAAGCGGACGACCTGCTGCCATTGTATGCGCGGTTGAGCAGATTAACCGCGGGTAAGTGTCACCTGCAGCGTGAACTCGCGCTGTGTGCCCGGCGGTACGATGAATACGCCGGGCTTTTCGGTGAAATCTCCACTGAAGCCCACCGGATCGGCCATTCCGTGCCAGGGCTCGATACAGAGGAAGGGCGCGCCGGGTTTGCTCCAGAGACCCAGGTAGGGCGTATCCGGAAACTTCAGCGCGAGCCGAGGACCCGTGTCCGCACCGTAGCTCACGCCGTGGCTGCGAAGGGCGTCGAGGATCACCGCGTCGTCTCTGAAGAGCTCATCGTCGAGCCGCAGACGCCGTGCGTGAATCGGCGTGGGATAGCGGACAGGGGTCACCAGGCCAGCGGCATCGAGGCGGCGAATCGGCGCCGGCTCTTCCTGGTCGAACTCGATGGCATGCAGGGCGCGCGCGGCGCCAAAAGGTAACGGCCAGCGAAACGCCGGGTGATAGCCGAAGCTCGCGGGCATCGGCGCTGCGCCGTCGTTTCTCACCGAGGTCTTCACCGTGAGCGTCGAGTCGGCGATCTCGAAGCGCACCTGCAGCTGAAAGTGAAACGGATATACCGCCAGGGTTTGATCGTCGGCCGTCAGGCCCAACACGGCCGCGGTCTGCGAAGTACTCAGGACCTTGAAAGGTTTGTTACGGGCGAAGCCGTGGCGCGACAGCGCGTAGGTCTCGTCCGCAACCCGGTACACCCCGCCCGCCAGCGTCCCCACGATCGGAAACAGCAACGGCGCGCGACCGTTCCAGAAAGCTGGATCGCCGTCCCATAACAGCTCACGGCCCGACGGATCCCGTAGAACCGATAGTTGTGCCCCCAGAGGATCGACCTGGGCGGTGAGTGCGCCCGAGCTCACGGTAAGCCAAGCACTGTCCTCTGACATCCGAGTACCTCTACGTCAGAAAGAGCGAAGGCACGGTTCATTCTTGCAGAATGACATATCTCGCTTCAACCAGCCGTTGAATGACAGCGAAAATCATCGTGTCGCGTAGTGCAGCGCGCCGATCACGAGCTACTCAGCCGGTGCGT
>Ga0335074_10011208_pt1 | contig 12529 bp, 11 predicted proteins | sample Lox_Sample_23_FD_206715 | JGI IMG/M metagenome (GOLD analysis project Ga0335074, IMG submission 206715) | Soil microbial communities from Loxahatchee National Wildlife Refuge, Florida, United States - Lox_Sample_2.3 | ecosystem: Environmental > Terrestrial > Soil > Wetlands | place: USA...
GGTCGAGACGGATGTCGTAGGGTGCGTTGTCAAGTGCGCCGAACCGGACGACAGCATCGACGTTGAAGGTGCGCTTGGCGGCCCTGGCGAGCAGGAACGCGGCATTCTGGACCAGGGAGGTACCCAGGTGCGGGGCTCCGTTGATCTGGGTGCCGACGCAGAAGGCGACCCGGTCCGGGCGTTATCGAGCACGACCAGGACATGGCGATTGGCGATGAGCGAGCGGAACATGGCAGCACGGCCGTCAAGGTCTGCTGGGATGGATGAGGCAACCACGCCGAGGTCGCGGAGGAAACGGCCCAGTACCGCTTCGGCCGTAACGGCGGGGCTGTCATCGTAGCCACGCAGGTTGGCGTACAGCTCCCCATCCGGGAACTCGTCACGGACCCGGTGTGCCCAGTGCAGCGCCAGGGCGGTCTTACCGACGCCGGCCGAGCCGGTGATCACCACCACGGTCGTAAACGAGCCGTGTGCGGCAGCAGCCGATCGCGCGGGCTTGGCCGCCAGGAGGCGGGTGAGCGTCCGAAGCTCGGGCCGACGATTGACGAAGGCGCTGACATCGGCGGGAAGCTGGCGGGGAGTGATCCGCCGAGCCGGGTTGCCGCCTTCGGCGGCATGGAAGTGGACGCCGCCAGAGACATCACGTCTGGATCTTGGCGTCGCAACGAGCCAATAGAGATATCGGCGAAGTCGAGGCCCATCAAGACCGGACCCTCCGTCACGGTTCTGCTGATGGTGTTCGTCACGTTGCCGCCAGTATCGCCGGCGTACGACTGGACCTCACTGAGGAGCGCACGGAGTTCTGCCGCAACTTCCGGGTGATCAGCGAGCAAGTCCGCAAAACGGGTCTGCCACTGGCCAGCCAGACTGGTCCGGAGCCGTTCCTGTTCATCCGGCGCTGCCGTAGTGAGCTGCTGACGAGTCGCATCGAGTCGACGTTCGATCCCCGCATCAGGTTTCTCGTGCCCGAATATGCGGGCCAGCCTTTGTCGCATGATCTCGTGCCGCCATCTGGCCCGTCAGAACCGTCGTCCAAGAGGGCGCGGATCGCGCTGGCGCCTGCGACGACATCGAGCATGCGGGCCTGCTGGCCGCGAAGCAGTGCCGCCCGGCGGAGGTCGCAGCGATTTGGACGCCCTCGCCGGCGCCGTACCGCTCAACATCGACCTGGACGTCGTCCTGTCCGTCCCGGCCCGCATCATCTGCGCCGCCGCCGCCTGCCCGGCTACCGCACCGCCACCCCCGACACCCTGCAACGCCGCTTCCTGCCCACCGGCGGTATCATCGCCACCCGCCACGATCAGATCACCATCACGCTCAACCGGCGCACCTACTCACTGGTCCTCCGACAGGCCAGCCTGCCCGAAACGATCACCGTCCCCTGGTGGGGCGGCCGCACCCTCCGCTGCGAGTACGCCTGACCGACTGGGCCGATTCGCTTAGTGAAAATCGGCTAGAGGTCGCCTGAGCGCCAGGCGTGTACCTCTGCTTCAAGCTGCGCCATGTCCACCGGGGGGATGCTGATGCTGGTTGCCCATGCGTGGATGAGCGCGGCGGCTTCGCTGACTGTTGCGGCGTCGATCTGGCGGTTTACGTGGAAGTAGGTGATCAGAGGCGCGGCTCCGGGTCTGCTCGCGTCGCATTGTTCGCAGAGCAAGACGGGTATGGTGCCGGTGGTCGTCGTGCCGTCTGGGTTGTCCCACCCGTGGGGGACCTGCGCGGATAGAAGTGCCGGGATGCCGCAGTGGGGGCAGGCTGGCTGATGGTTCGTGATCTCGATGGTGATGGGCAGTGGCATGCGGCGGGGGGTGTTCACTGGCTGAGCGCTGCCGGGCCGAGAAGGGATTTGATCTCGGACTTGAACGCGCTGCTCGGATCGATCTTGAAGTAGGTAAGGTCGACGAGAAGATGCGTGCCGCCGGGGTTGGCCATGCGCATGTGGACGGGTGCGTTGCCAGGGTGTGCCTTGAGGATCCGCTTGAGTTCGGCGGCTAGGTCGGGCGTGACCTTATCAGTCCGGACGCTGAGGACGACTGGCCGCAGTTCGTCGCTGTCGGCCTGAGCCGCGGTGACGTCGAGGATCTCGATGGTCTCGGCGGAGAAGGAGACGGTGGTGCTGCCGTCGCTGGTCTCGGATTTGCGGATCTTCCCGGAGACGGCAATGACAGTGTCGGCGGTCAGGACGGGCTGGTACAGCTGGTAGGTCTGCGGGAAGCAGGCGACTTCGATCGCGGCGTCGTGGTCTTCGACCCCGATCAGCGCCCAGACCGCGCCTTGCTTGGTGAGTTTCTTGGTGACGGAGGTGATGATGCCGGCGATCTTGGTGCTGCCGGGGCCTCCGGCGCCGTCGAGCAGGTCGGCGATGGAGTAGTCGCGGGATTTCTCCAGCAGGGATTCGGCGCCGTCGAGGGGGTGGCTGGAGACGTACAGGCCGAGCATCTCGCGTTCGTATCCGAGCAGGGTGGACTGGTCCCACTCCAGGTCCGGGACCGTGACCTCGAACGCGGCCTGCTCAGGCTCGCTTGTGCCGAACGCGTCGAACAGGGAGTCCTGGCCGATGGCCTCGTTGCGCTTGACGTCGATGACGGTGTCCACGGCCTGCTCGTGGACCATTATCATGCCCTGGCGCGGGTGGCCGAGGGAGTCGAACGCGCCCGCCTTGATCAGCGATTCGATGACCCGCTTGTTGCAGACGGGCAGGGGGACCTTGCGGAGGAAGTCATTGAAGCCGGTGTACCGGCCCTGCTCGGTACGGGAACGGATGATCCCCTCGACCACGTTCTCGCCGACGTTGCGGACGGCGCCGAGCCCGAACCGGATGTCGTCGCCGACGGCGGCGAACCGAAGCTGGGATTCGTTCACGTCCGGGGGCAGCACCTTGACACCCATCCGGCGTGACTCGGCGAGGTAGACCGCCATCCGGTCCTTGTTGGTGCCGACGGAGGTGAGCAGGGCGGCCATGTACTCGGCGGGATAGTTCGCCTTCAGGTACGCGGTCCAGTAGGCGACTAGCCCGTACCCGGCGGTGTGCGACTTGTTGAACCCGTAGCTGGAGAAGGGGACCAGGACGTCCCAGATCGCCTGGATTGCCTTCTCGGAGTAGCCGTTGGCTTTCATTCCGGAGGAGAACAAGGCCCACTGCTTGTCCATCTCCTCCTTCTTCTTCTTCCCCATCGCGCGGCGCAGGATGTCGGCGCCGCCGAGGGTGTACCCGGCCAGCCGCTGGGCGATGGCCATGACCTGCTCCTGGTAGACCACCAGGTGGTGGGTCTCGCCGAGGATCGGCTCCAGCGCCTCCCTGAGCTCGGGGTGGACCGGCTCGGTTTGCTGCTGCCCGGATTTGCGCAGCGCGTAGTTGATGTGGGACTTGGCTTCCATCGGGCCGGGCCGGCCGAGCGCCAGGACGGCGGACACGTCCTCGAACCGGGTGGGGGCCATCAGCTTAGTCAGGTCCCGCATCATGGTCGAGTCGAGCTGGAAGACGCCGAGGGTCTTCCCGGCGGCGAGCAGTTCGTAGGCGGCCGTGTTATCCAGCGGGACTTTCAGCATGTCCAGGTCTGTGCCGCGGTTGGCCTTGATGTTCTCGACCGCGTCGCCGATGACGGTCAGGTTCCGCAGGCCCAGGAAGTCCATCTTCAGCGAGCCCATGGACTCGCAGTCCGGGCCGTTGAACCCGGTGATCCGGGCGCCGTCGTCGGGGCGGCGGTGGATCGGCATGACGTCGATCAGCGGCTCGGAGGAGAGGATGACCCCGGCGGCGTGCACGCCGGTACCGCGGATCAGGCCCTCGATGCCGCGCGCGGTCTCGATCACTTTCTTGACGTCGGGATCCTCGTCATACAGGGTCCGCAGCTCGCCGGCCTCGGCGTACCGGGCGTGGTCCTTGTCATGGATCGCGGAGAGCGGGATCTCCTTGCCCATCACGGCCGGGGGGAACGCCTTGGTGATCTTCTCGCCCAGCGCGAACGGGTAGCCCAGGATGCGGCCGGAGTCCTTGACCGCCGCCTTGGACTTGATCGTCATGTAGGTGATGATCAGTGAGACGTTGTCCTCGCCGTACCGCTGGGTGACATAGCGGATCATGTCGCCGCGGCGGCGCTCGTCGAAGTCCAGGTCGACGTCCGGCATGCTGACGCGCTCGGGGTTAAGGAACCGCTCGAACAGCAGGCTGTGCTCGATCGGGTCCAGTTCGGTGATGCCGGTCACGTAGGCGACCATGCTGCCGGTCGCTGACCCGCGGCCGGGACCGACCCAGATCCCGTTGTCGCGGGCGTACTGGCAGATGTCGGCGACGACCAGGAAGTAGCCGGGGAATCCCATCTGCTCGATCACGCCGAGCTCGTACTCGATCCGTTCCAGCACATGCGCCGGGACCGGGTCGCCGTAGCGGCGGACGGCGCCCCGCTGTGTTTCCTTCCGCAGCCAGGACATCTCGGTTTCCCCGTCCGGGACAGGGAACTTGGCCGACAGGTCGCGGTGCTTGAACACCTCGGCGTAGGACTCGACTCGTTCGGCGATGGCCAGCGTGTTCCGGCATCCCTCGGCCCACAGATCCGAGTGGTCGAGAGCGTGCATCTCGTCAGCGGTCCGCAGGTAGTAGCCCTCGCCGGAGAACTTGAACCGGTCCGGGTCGTTCATCTGCGAGTTCGTCCCGATGCACAGCAGCGCGTCCTGGGCATCTTTCTGGTCAGCGGTGACGAAATGGGAGTCGTTGGTGACCAGCGGCGGGATGCCGACCTTGCGGGCGATGGTGAGCAGGTCGTCGCGGACGGCCCGCTCGATCGGGATGCCGCCGTGCTCCATCAGCTCCAGGAAATAGCTGTCCTTCCCGAAAATGTCCTGGTACTTCCCGGCCGTCTTCAGCGCGTCCTCGTACTGGCCCAGCCGCAGCCGGGTCTGGATCGCCCCGGACGGGCACCCTGTGGTCGCGGCGATCCCGTCGTGATGCCGCTCGAACATTTCGTCGTCCATCCGCGGCCACTTGCGGTAGTAGCCTTCCAGCGAGGCGAGCGAGGAGATCCGGAACAGGTTCCGCAGCCCCTGGGCGGTGACCGCGAGCAGGGTCTTGTGCAGGTACGACCCGGACGCGGACACATCCCCGCCCAGGCCGGTCGCCTCGTTCGTCTTCTTCTGGTGCGGTTCGCCCCAGTACACCGCCTGCTTGTGGAACCGGGATCCGGGGGCGACGTACGCCTCGATCCCGATGATGGGAGTCAGGCCCGCCGCGGTGACCGATTTCTGGAATTCGTAAGCGCCGAACATGTTCCCGTGGTCGGTCATCGCGACCGCCGGCATGCCCAGCTCGGCGGCCCGCGCGGCGAGCTTGCCGATCTTCGCCGCGCCGTCCAGCATCGAGTACTCGGTGTGAACGTGCAGGTGCACGAACGAATCGCCCATGAGCCCTCCCAGGAGCCAGCCAGCCGGGTCTTACCCTAACCCCCGCGCGGCTGCCGGACAGTCCAATAGGCCAGCGTGCCGCGACCCCGCTGGCCGGCGGGGAAAGCCGGCGCGCCGGCACCCGGGCGGCATGCGCCTGTGCGGGCGCGGCACAGTGCTGGCTGGCGTGATGCGCCGGTGCTGCGGGCAGCCCGGCCGACGGTCCGGGGCGGGCGCCCGCAGCGGTGGCGGCAGGGCTAGGACCTGGCGGCGGCCAGGTCGACGGTGGTTTCGGCGCGGAGCGCGAAGTTGTCCTGCATCCCCATGTCGCAGCGGGTTTCCTGGACGATCAGGCCGGCGCGGACCGCTTCCAGGTACGCGTCGGTCTCGGCCGGGTCCAGGCCCAGGCCCAGGCCGGTCCCGGCAAGGCGCAGGCTGGCGGTGGTTCTCTCGGTGGGCATTGTCATGACGGTGGTTCCTCCACTCTGGTGGGGCGGGCGCCAGCCGGGGTCAGCTGGCGACGGCGACGGCGACAGTGATCTGCTGGCTGGCTTCCAGCGGCACGATCGAGCAGGTCAGCCAGCCGGGTACGACTGCATGTGCCCCGGCAGCGGGCACGATGACGAACTGGCGGCCCCAGGGCAGGCCGGGCATCGCGGTCAGTGCGCTGCCGGCCCGCGGGTCGGTGAGGTTGAGGCACCCGGATTCGGAGTGCCCAGGCTTGGATGCGGACAGGAAGGTCCACCCGGCGTAGCGGCCCTGGCAGGCGAACGCTGGCAGGTCGTACCGGTTGCGCCAGACCTCGGCCTGGACGGTGACAGCGGTGACGGGTGCGGCGCCGTCTGTCTCAGCGAGCTGGTTCATCGAGGCGAGGAACTGTGCTTCGAGCCCGGCCATCCCGGTCACCGAGCTGGCTGGCAGGATCAGGCGCGGGTGGCCAGCCGGGTCAGGCTCAGGTGCTCGGGCGGTGATCCCGGTGATGTCCGCGGTGGTGACGATCAGGCCGGTTTTCCAGTAGCGGGTGACGGTCTCGGTGCCCCTGGCGCCGGCGGTGGCAGTGGCGGTCATGAGACGGATCTCCAGGTCTTGTCGTAGGCGACGTTCCAGGCAATCGCGATCCGCATGGTGTCATCGGCGGCGGTGGCCTGGACCGAGTGGGGCAGCCAGCCGGGGAATGCGACCATGCGCCCGGCGGCAGGCCGGATCCGGTGCGAGCCTTCCGACGTGTGCCGGGCGATGGCAGCCGGGCGCGGGTCGAGCAGCTGGAGGTACCCGGCGTCGCCGGTGCCCTCGCCGCCCGGGTTTCCGGCTTCCACGTAGTAGACGCCGCTCCACGCGGAGTCGTGGTGGGTATGCGGGCGCAGGCTGCCGCCGTTGCGGTAGACGACGGCCCACGCTTCGGCCTGGATGCCGGTAGTGACTTCCCGGGCGGCGTCGCCGAGCTCGGCTTCGGTAAGCGCGGTGACCGCGTCCATGATCCTGGCCTTGAACCAGCCGATGGCGGGATGGTCCCAGGTCAAGATGGTGGAGCTGGATTTGACGGCGTTGATGCCGCCGAACAGTGCTGCCTCGGGGTCAGATTTCTCGCCGTCCAGGATCAGCTGTTTCAGGTCCGGGTTGTAGTGCCCGGCGCCGGGGAAGTCGGCCTGGAAGATCGGGGTGCCCCAGGCCATCAGGGGGCGCGGGCGGGCGGGCGCTGGTCTGGTTGCTGTGGTCAAAACGCCTCCTTGAGCCGTTGAGTGATCGAGATCCCGGCCGGTGCCAGGTCCGGTGCGGCCGATGCCGCTGCTTCCAGGCACCCGGCGCCGTACGCGGTGAGGGTGCGGATGCGGTCACGCGCCCGCACGGTGCCGTCTGCCTGGTACAGGCGGATCAGGGCGGCGGCGACATGCGCGGCGCCGATCACCTCCGCAGGGGTACGGCGGCCCGTGCCCGAGGGCAGCGTAAGCAGCGGCGCGCCTGGCGCGTCGAGGGGCCAGATGGCCTGGATCAGGTACAGCCACTGGTGGGCAAGCTCATGCACCAGCTGCTCGCGTAGCTCGCGGCTGGTGGCAAATGCCTCATCAGCGAGCAGCACATGCTGGGGCCAGGCGGTGGACGAGGCCGAGATCGCCCCGTTGGCCGGGTACAACGCGGCGTACCGGACGGGCAGCCGGACCAGCTGCTCCCACGCAGGTATCAGGGCGGCGATGCCGGCGAGCGTGCCGGTCACCTGCTCCTGGTATCCGGGCGGCAGCGGAAGGGCGGGCATCGGCCCGCGCCCCGCGCCGAGCAGGTAGGCGCGGGACGGTGCCAGCCACGCCTCGACCTCGCGGTCGGTGATGGCGGTCTCGATCCGGCGCTGCCCGGCGGCGCAGTGCCGCACTGCCGCCGTCAGCGCAAGCAGACGCCGGGCGCAGAACTCGTCATCGAGGAACGGAACGCCATCCAGGTCAATGAGCAACGGGCCGCGCGGCGCGGCGGCGGCCGGCGCGCTCACGCCGGGACCGGCTGGCTGGCGGGAACAGCGCGGCGGGCCGCTAGCCACGGGCTATGCTCAAGCGGCCCGCTGGCTACGCCGGCGGCCAGGACCGCGACGCCGGCCCGGCGGCCGAGCTGCTGGCACGGCAGCGGCCACGCCGCGCCAGGATCGATGATGAAGTAGCGGTCTGGCGGGCTGCTCATCCGGGCCAGGATTCCCGGGCCGCACGCGGTGCCGTCGTAGGTGTCGTAGCTGAACCGGGTATGGCCGATGTCGAAGTCGTGGATCATCGTCACCGCGCCGTCCAGCGCGTCCAGCTCGGCCAGCAGCGGCCAGCGCTGGCCCCAGTGCGCGTCCAGGAACGCCAGCACCGGCTTGTGCGCCTGCACTACGCGGGCGAGCATCTGCGGGGAATCCTCGCAGGTGATCACCGCGTTCGGGTGGCATCGCAGGCGCCGGGCGGTGAACGCGGCACAGCCCGGGTCGGTGTCGCAGCTGTACACCGGCAGCTCCGGGTACCGGCGTGCCAGGTAGGAGGTGGTGTCGCCGAGGAAACAGCCGGTCTCGGCGACTGCCGCGCACCCGTACCGGGTGATCAGGTCATCAGCGGCAATAGCGGTAGTGATGTCGAACCCGAACGGGCCGCCCCCGTCAGAGAGGCGGCAAACGCCCGCCCGCTCGGTCTGGTAGAACACGATCACGGTCTGGTCCAGCCGGTCCATGCCCGCCTGCTCCTTCCGCCGCGCCGTCGGTTCCGTCTTGAGTTAGCGTCACCCGGCGCGCGGCGTCCGGTAAGGCCCATCGCCGTTGCTCGATGCTGCGCCAAGGCGCAACGGCGAGCAACGCGGCGGCCACTTCCCGCAAGCACCCCGCCGGGTTACAGTCCGGGTGCCAGGTGTGCGAGGTTCGGGTACGCCGGAGGCGCCGTTGAACGGTCACCAGCTCCGCGCAGAACGCGGGAAAGGCGGGCACCTGCTCACCCGGGCACGCGAGGTACGTGGCTGGAGCCGCCCGCAGATGGCCCGCTACCTGCGAGACTTCAGCCTCCAGGCAGGCCATAAGATCTTCCCCGGCCGTGACGGCGTCTGGTACTGGGAACATGAGCGGGTCCCGGACCGGGACACGCAGATGCTGATCGCCGGGCTGCTGGGTATTCCGCTGACGGCGATCTATGAGCGACCATGGCCTGAGTGGCTGTCCGAAGATCCCGCCCAGCGGCCAGCATCGCGGCCGTGGACAATATCTGCGGCAGCCGACGCGCTGTACGAACTCGCAGGAGGCTCTGTGGAGGCCACACGCAGGGATCTCGTCCTCATCGCCGGAAGCACGCTTACCGCCACGCTGCTGGCCTGGCTGGTAGCAGACCCGGACGCCGCCGCACAGATCACCGCCGGCCGCCGCGTCGAGGAAGCAGCCGTGGCACGTCTCGAAGCTCGCGCCGCAGCCCTACGCCACATGGACGACGCGGACGGCGGCGGCGCGGTCCTCACCGAGGCGACCAGCGCCATGGCCCTGACCGTGCACCTGATCCGGAACCGGTCCTACAGCACCGCGAATGGCGCACGCCTGTACGCAGTGGCCTCCGACCTCGCCCGCCAGCGGGCCGCCGCCCTCTTCGACACTGGCGGCCAGTGCGCCGACAGTGCCTACGAGACAGCCCTCCGCGCGGCCAGAGCCGCAGGCAACCAGCCACTCGGCGCGAACTGCCTAGCGTTCTGGGCCTCCGCCGCCTACAACACCGGTCGGCCCCGTGACGCCGAGGCGATGGCTACCGCCGCCATCGCCGCCGTCCGGCACCAGAGCCTGCCATCGGTCAAGGCGATGCTCCACTGCCGCTGCGGGCGCGCCAGGGCACATCTGGGCGACAGCGCCTGCTGGACCGACTTCGACCGCGCCGACGAATTGCTCGCGCAATCTTCCAGCCGGCCGGCCCCGGACTGGATCTACTGGTTCGACCCAGCTGAGATCCTCAGCGCGCGTGCCTCCAGCCACCTCGATCTCGGCCAGGCCGCCGCCGCCGAAGCAGGCTTCGCCGCAGCCCAGAGCCTCTTCGACCCGGCCATCATCAGGACCCAGGCGCTCTACCTTGCCCGGCAGGGCATCGCCCAGTACGAGCAGGGGCACCTGGACCAGGCATGCGCCACAGCCACCCGCGCGCTGGACTTGACCGAGTCCATCAGCTCCCGCCGGACGACAGGATCACTTCTTGAACTGGCCAACCGCCTGCAAACCTGCCCAGTGCCCCAGGCCAGAGATTTCCGTGAACGGGCACGCGCCCTTCTGACCGTCTGACCGGTCTCCCTGCCGAGATCGCCGGATGGCGCGCCGGGCAGCGGCCAGGCATTGAGGATCAATGGTGACCTGATGGCCCGCCCGGAACAGGCGCTGGGCGTCGGCGGAGGGCACCTCACCACGACCCCGCAGACGTCCTGACCATCGCCGCCAGGGCACGGACCCTGCGCACCGCCCGAAGCCTCAGCGAAGTCCTCGCCTACCGCAGGTCCAGCCATAGTGGCACGAGTTCAGGGCTGGCAGGGCCGGGCGCAGGTGCTAATAGGACACCGGGGCCCGGTCCGCGCGGCCAGGGCAGCCCGGATGGACCGGAGGTCCCGCGGTGTCAGCTGCCTGGGCAAGTACGTCGATCTCTTGTCGCGGCGCCAACCCACAAGGCACTGTCCACAGCGGGAGCGTACGGCACCGGGCCTGACCCGTGTGTAATAACTGAGCATGCCGCATGTCGCCGCTACAGTAGCCGTGTCCCACTATACGTATTAAGGGTAGATATTTCATGATAGAGACCTCATATCGGCGCAGATGCAGCGAATTCACTGGGGACCATCAGACTCGGAGCTTAACGATAGTAACAACGGACCGCGGTAATCGGCCCGATTCCCTTCTGCGCACGTGCATTCGCATCTTGCATCTGTGCGTGCTCGCATTCCTAGCCCCGTTCACGAGGGCTGGGAATGATGCCTGTACCGCAGGGCAAATTCTCTCTGCGAAGGGGTCGGCCAAGCGCGGATGTCGACTGCACCGCTCGACCCTGGTTGACCCTGAGCGGCGCGCACCTGGTCATCGCATTATGTCATTCGTCTTATCTGAATAGTGAAAGCTGGCAGCTAGCAGCCCTGGTGCAGCTACCCCGCGAGCGCTCCTCAGCTGGGAATCGTCTCAAATGAGTTATTCGTCGCATACGTGCCTGGTGGACACAACGGATCTCACGGCCTGCTGGCGCTCTCCAAGCCTGCGAGGTGTCCGACCATCACGAATTCGCTCTCACGCTGGGATTCATACCGCCCCCATAGGCCACCGCCGACCATGGATCGGAGGGTGCCCGTTGCGGTACGCACCCTAGCCCTAGAACCGGCGTCAGGATGTGGTGAACAATGAGGAACGTCCAGGGAAAAGTGGGTTGCCCGATTACGATGTTTCCACGGTTCAGGGAGAGTACGCTTTCCTTGGACGGGGGATCCTGCTGTACGGCCGCCGTGATCCGGCGTGCCTGGCAGGTCCCGTCCGGTTAGAGAACAACGATCTCACGGTAGCGAGGTTCAGGAGAGAATAGCCAACGCACCGGGGTTGTCTGGTTCACCGTGCGCCTGACGGCGGATGCCGCCAGACAGGCCGGAGAGCCGCCCCCAGATTCCGTGTCCGCTGGTGGAACAGAAAGACACGGAGCGCGGGGCGGCCCCCGAGTTTCCTCCAGAAGGAGGCTTATCAATGGATTACGGTACATGCTGCGCGCATAAATTGCACGCAAAATCGCGGCCTGACCACAAGATCATTTACGATAAAGGCGCATCCTGCTTGGCAGTCCTAGATAATCGTGAAAGCGTTCGAGCAGCTTGCGGGCATAAGCGACGCTTTCTCACGCTCCTGCGCCGGACTGCCGTCCGCATTTCTGTGGCGGACCGTTGTTTTAGCGCGAGGAGGAAGACGAGACTATGAACCAGCCGGTAACTGCCTCGTCCGCAAGCCCGGCAAGTACCGGCGAGGCGTCCGTGCCCTCGCAGGACCGGAGCCCGGCCCCGTGGTCCGCCGCGCAGCCGACGGACGACGACACCTTAGCCGCCATATACATCCGCATGTGGTCTCTGGCGACCGGGCGCAGGCTAGAGCCCAGTGTCCGGCCCGAAGACCTCACTGCCAGCGAACTCATCGACTTCTGGGCCGATGATCTCTCTCCAGCACCGGGCCGGCACGCGGCACAGGATCCCCTGGGAAGACCGCCTGCGGCAAGACCGCGGTGACGGAGCGCTGTTCATCCTCCCTCCGGTCATCCCGCCGCACGTGATCATCTATCCGCTCCCCGAGCGGCTCAGGAACCTGACGGCCCGGTCTACGGTGACGAGCACGGCTACTCGGGCGAGGACATCAACCTGCTGTGCCGCATGCTGGAAGCCCCGCCACTGCAGCGCCTGCTCACCGATACCAGCACCGAACTTGCCGTGATGATCTCTGCCCGGTTGCATAACACGATCGTGCTGCGTCGTCCCAGCCTGGCTGATCCGGCCTCTTTCCGGCCAGTGCACACCAAGGTGAAGCAGACCCGGATCGATGCCTAGATCTACGCGCCAGGCAATCCGCCGCTCTTAGAGCCTGTTGATAAAGCCGGTTGTCGGACTAGGAGAGGACGCTGGCCGCCCCAGCGGGGTGGGCTGGGCTGTCCGTTTTCGTGCCGGGTGAGTCGTC